>ERZ1643251.284-NODE-284-length-83542-cov-70.880460_pt1 | contig 83542 bp, 95 predicted proteins | sample MGYA00579261_ERZ1643251 | MGnify/ENA primary metagenome ERZ1643251 (study PRJEB29033, sample SAMEA4952267) | chicken gut metagenome | biome: Broiler Chicken; feature: Gastrointestinal Tract; material: Caecum | place: Ireland | collected 2018 | study: Broiler... | reverse complement strand
CACTAGGAACAACTTCTATTTCTACTTTTTCTTGGTCTCCCAATTTCATTATAGCACCTTTACCAAATTGTTTTTCTATGTCTGCTAATACTTGTGCTAGTGCTTTATCTTTTTCTACATTCTTTCCCATATTTTCTTTCCTTCCTCACAGTACAATAACATTGTATTATAAAGATTTTAGTTTGTCAACAGTTTTTCAAACATTTGTTTGTATTTTTTGGAACAAAAAAACTAAGCATTATTTTTCTTTAATAAATTGCTTAGCCATCATATAATATTTAATTCCAGAAATTACTGATAAAATTGCCGCAATAATTAATAAGAAATCTGCAATATTTAATTTTATCAGTTCAAAAGGCATATTATAGAATAAAGTAAGCGCAAGTCCTACCATAAGAGTAGCAGTTTTAACTTTTGCTATATAAATAGCCCCTACTGCACTACTATTATTTCCAATAAACATTTTAAGTGCATCTACTATTATGTCTCTAATAACAATAACAACTGCAATAATTGGACTAATCATTCCATTACATGCAAGTATTATTAATAATGAATTAGTAAGTATTTTATCAGAAATAGCATCTAACATTTTTCCATAATCTGTAACCATTTTATATTTTCTAGCTACATATCCATCTAAAAAGTCTGTAAGAGATGCTATTATAAATAGAATACCTGCTATTATATATCTAAGTTCTATTAATATGTTTCCATTAATTAAATATGTAGGCATATCTATTCCTAAATCGTAAAAAGGAAACATTAACAATATAATAATAACCATTGATAAGGCTATTCTTGTCATTGTTATTTTATTTGCTGTATTCATACTACCTCCTTATTGCATAAGTAATATTATCACTATCAAAGTCATTACCACCAATACTACTTACAACAATATAACCAATTATTAAAAGAGCAATAACTCCTACTATGTAAAATACATATTTAGGTATTTTCTTATCGCTTGTAACTATTGTATAAGGAGATGATACTTTATTTTCATCTTCCTTTTTATTCTTCTTTGCTTCTTCTATATCATCTAACGAAATCTTTGAAGTCACATCAAACATGTATTCATTATATTCATCTAATATTTTTTCAGAATCTAATCCTAAATATTTAGCATAATCTCTAATAAAATATTTTAAAAACAATGAATCTTTAAAACTTTCTGTATTTCCTTCCTCTAAATTCGTTATTTGACTAGGGCGCATTTTTAAGTCTTCAGCAGCCTCTTCTACCGAGACACCGTTTTCTTCCCTTTTATCTTTTAACTTTTGTCCTATTTCTTTCATTATTATCCTCATTTCTACAATAATAATCTTATAAGCCACGTTCTGTACCTGTTAAGGCGACAAACATTTATCTATGACTTTCGTCATCCATCCCACAGATTCATTTCTCCTAGGATAGTTCCCCTACCAAAATTTGGGTTTCTCGCTTATGGGGTTTACCGCGTTTCACTTACTTATTTCTAAGTAATTCGTCACTGTGGCACTTTATATTCATAAACCATAGTTTCCCTTAGGTCTTTGAATGCCGTAAGTATAAACTCCCTTAGGTTATTTTTTCCCTAAGCATAAACACTACTATCATCGCAGATAGTGCGAGCGTGGACTTTCCTCTACATATTTCTATGCAGCGTTTGTCCAGATATTATTGTTCTTTTCCTAAAATAATTTTTTCAAGTTGTGAAATTCGTCTTAATAAATCAACATTAGTTATCTCTTTTTCTTCACTCTTAACAGCTTCAATACTTGCTTTCATATTTCTAATTTCTTGTTTAAGTTCTTGATTTTCTGTTACTAGTGCTTTTCTTTCCTTCTCAAGAGCCTTAATAATATTATTGTACTCATTGTAATCTCTAATAATAATATCTAAGAATTTATCTACTTCTTGTAGTCTATATCCTCTTGTATCTATCTTAAATTCTTTTTCTAATATATCTTGAATTGACAATGCTATTCTATCATTATACATCTATAACACCTCTATTATAATTGTAACTTTTTTATACTATTTTGTCAATTTAAAAAGAAAATTTCTACCTCTTTCTTTCTCTTTTTAGAACGGCTCCTATTTTAGCACATATAGAATATATTGTCAAATTAAGTATACTAAAAAATACTGGCAAATTTTGTCAAAAAAAGACTAAAACATTAAATTGTTTTAGTCAAAATCATATTACTTTATCCTTCATATGACATTATTATTATATTAATTATTTTAAATATTATACCTCTTTTTGATTACTTTCTTCATTATTTTTAGGAAGTGTATCATCTAATGATTTTAAATTCATATTTATTACATTTTGTTTTTTCAACATTTCATATAATGAAGGAGCACCAATAAAGGAAAATAAACTGATCCATATTGAATCTTCTATTGTTTCATTATAAAAAGTTATTGAAAAAGATATTCCTATTGCAAATGAAAATATTAAATTTAATAAGAATATATGGCAATCTTTTTGCACACAACTTAATGTTTTAAATTTTTGAATCAAAGCCATTACAATAATACTTACAGTAGTCGCGTGCATTAAACAATTTATCATTTCAGTAGTAATGAGTGTATCCATATTGATGCCTCCTTACTATTATATATGCGCGCTTTATACATACTGTAATTATTTTTAACTATTTAGAGAACTATCTAATCTTTTATAATAATTATATCTATTAATTGCCCATTGTTTTTGATTTTCTAAAATTATATCAGCTTCACTAGGATTTACCTTCTTTAAGTTGGCATATCTATTTTCTGTCATTAAAAATTCATTATATTTATCAAAATCAACATTTTTACTATTTAAGATAAATTTATTATCAACAGGACTATATCTAAACGTTAAAAAATATCCACATTCACTTGCCAATTTAGCATTATCTAAACTGTATTCCATACCTAATTTTATACCATGTTCAATACAAGGAGAATAAGCAATGATAATTGATGGGCCATTATGGTCATTTGCTTCTTTTAATACTCTTAAGTAATGTTCTGGATCATATCCCATATTGACTGATGCTACATATACATGAGGATAACACATAGCAATTCTTGCTAAATCTTTTTTATAATTATTTTTCCCATGAGATGTAAACGATGCAATTGAGCCCATATTACTAGATTTTGATGATTGACCACCAGTATTAGAATATACTTCAGTATCAAGTACTAATATATTTATATTATCATTTTTCGATAACACATGATCAAGCCCACCATATCCAATATCATAAGCAAATCCATCACCACCGATAATCCATACTGTATTTTTTACAATGTCACTCTTGTACTCTTTTAAAAATGGATGCTTATCATAATCTATTTCATCTCTTATTTTAGTAGTTATTTCATTATTATCCATATTATTTAACCATAACTTAAATAACTCTTCATCTTTACATTGTTCCATATATTTTTTAATTTTTTCTCTTTTTATATTTATTCCATTTAAAATACCTAATCCATATTCAGCATTATCTTCAAATAATGAACTAGCCCATGCTGTTTTATAAGGCATACTAGGAACAGAGGAACCATATATTGAAGAACATCCAGTTGCATTAGCTATTACTAAATTATCATGAAATACTTGGGTTAGATTTTTTAGATATGCTGTTTCTCCACATCCTGCACAAGCACCACTAAATTCAAAATTTGGCATAATAAATCCTGTATTTTTTACATTTAATATTTTAGGTTTATATTCATTATTTAAGTTATTTTTTAATAAATAATTAAATGTATCTTCACTATTATCATGATTATTTTTAACCATTGTTAAGGCTTTTTTACCATTTTTGGATGGACATACATTAGCACATACTCCACATCCTGTGCAATCTTTATAGGATATTCCTAATACATATTTCTTGTCTTTTGGAAATAATGAATCTATCCCTTCTACTTTATCATCATCTTTATTTAATAAAAATGGTCTAATAACTCCATGTGGACAAGCACTTACACATTTATTACATTGAATACAGTTTTCACTATTCCAGCATGGAAGATTTTCTGCAATATCTCTTTTCTCATACTGTGTTGTTCCACCTTCAAAGATTCCATCTTTCTTATCTAAAAATGCGCTTACAGGAAGACTGTCACCTTTTAACATATTTATAGTTTCATTAAAATCCAAGTCTTTTTCTTTATCCACAGTTATGTTGATAAAGTCTTTATCTATTTCCACTTTCTCTAATTTTTCTAAAGCTATATCCACAACTTTGTTGTTAATTTCTACAATGTTATCTCCTTTACTAGCAAATCTTTTTTTATTACTTGCTTTTATTAGTTCTAATACTTTATTTATATCCATTATATTAATTATTTTAAATATAACTATTTCCATACAAGTACTAATTTTATTTTTTAGTCCAAGTTCATTTACTATTTTATAAGCATCTATTATATATAAATTAATATTTTTCTTTGCAAGTAATTTTTTCACTTTATTAGGAAGTGTTTTTAAAAGTTTTTCTTTATCTAAGTTTGTATTTAATATAAGTGTACCATTATCTTTAATTTTATCTAAGATATCATATTTATAAATATAACTATCTTTACTAATAACTATTAATGATGGATTATCCACATAATATGGTGAACTTATTTTTTTGTCGCTTATTCTAATATGGCTTCTAGTTACACCACCACTTTTTTTAGAATCATATTGAAAATATCCTTGAACATAATTATCAGTATTGTCACCGATTATTTTTAATATATCTTTTGATGTTGAAACCATACCATCTGATCCATAACCGTATATTAAAAATTCAGTCATATCATTTGGAATAGTAAAATTAGAATCTACTTTTAAACTTAAATTAGTAACATCATCAGTAATTCCTATTGTGAAGTTATTTTTTCTATTTTTACTTTTCAAATTATCAAAAACACTCTTTATCATACTAGGAGTAGTGTTTTTAGAAGACAATCCATAACGTCCTCCTATTATATTAATCTTAGTACCGATAAGTGCTGATACAACATCTAAATATAATGGTTCTCCATAACTTCCATGTTCTTTTGTCCTGTCTAATACCGCTATATTCTTAACGGTTTTAGGTATTATTTTCTTTAAATACTCTTTATTAAATGGTCTATATAAGTGAACTTCTACAAGTCCATATCTGTTTCCTAATTTATTTAAATAATTTATTGTTTCTTTAATAGTTTCGCATACTGACCCCATTGCAATTATGATATTATTAGGTTTATCACATCCATAATAATTAAATGGTTTATAATTTGTACCTGCTAAATCATTAATTTTATCCATATATTCTAATACATTATTAAAAGCATTTATGTAATCAGTATTTCTGCTTTCCATATGTTGAAAATAAATATCATCATTTTCAGCAGAACCTCTTGTTGTAGGATTATTAGGATTCATACTTTTATTTTTAAATTTTTGTAACGCTTCTTTATCTATTAATTTTCCTACTTTTTCCATATCTAATAATTTTATTTTGTTGATTTCGTGACTTGTTCTAAATCCGTCCATAAAATTAATAAATGGAAGCGATGATTTAATTGCGGATAAATGCGCTACCATTGCCATGTGATATGCTGATTCTACTGATGAAGAAGATAAGATACATACTCCAGTTTGTCTTGTCGCATACACATCTTGATGGTCTCCAAAAATGCTAAGAGCATGAGTCGATAAACTACGTGCTGATACATGTATTACTGCCGGAAGCATTTCTCCTGCTAATTTATATAGTGAAGGTATCATTAACAATAAGCCTTGACTCGCAGTAAATGTCGTAGATAATACTCCTGATTGAAGTGCACCATGTACTAATGAAACAGCACCTGCTTCTGATTGCATTTCTACTACTTTTACTTTATTACTCCAAAAATTAAGCTCACCACTACTTGACATAACATCAACATTCTCTGCCATTGGAGACGCTGGTGTAATCGGATATATCCCACATAATTCACTAAATTTATAAGCAACACTACTTACTGCCGTATTTCCATCCATTGTTTTATATTTATTCATTTAATCACCTTTTTCTATATTAATTATATAGCAAAGAATTCTTTTTTACAACAAAAAAGGCTTAACTATTTACAAGTTAAGCCTTGGTCTTCTAATGATTTCTTTAAGGTATCATAATTTCTACTTAAGTTAAACTTACTTAAGTCATCATCGCTAATTTTTGTAAAATCTATTTCATAAGTTACTTTATATTTATTTTTTTGATTGTCATCTATAATACCTTTAAATCCATTAATTTCACCATATTCATTTAATCTATTAGTATACATTGTTCTAATACCCGCTAAATCTAGAATTGCATCAGTTGCCCCATCAATAGCATCTCCTACTTTACCATCAACAATACCATCTTTTTTATTATCATCTTCAGTAGTACCATCAGTTCCTGTTCCTATGCCATCTTCAGTATTGTCAACTACTTCGCTATATTCATATACTATTTTTGTAAAATTTACATCATTATCTGTATATGTAATATCATAAGATGTTTTAGTAGTTAAAATTCCTGATGTAGTAGTAGATTCACAATAAAGTTTTTCTTCCATTGGGGAAGTAGTACATCCACTAGCTATTAACACCGCTACTAATAACACTATTAATTTTTTCATTTTTTTACCTCCAATCTATTAATATTATTAACATTTTTTTACTTTTTAATATTCCAATTTTTTACATAAATTTGATAAAAAAAATATTTTATGATAATATTTAATTAAGGATGTGATATTATGTCAAAATACGAAAAAGCAAACAAAAATTTTGAAAAAATTAATATAAATGATGTTTTAGTTAATGGTGAATCAATTATATGGAGTGGTAAACCAAAAAAATCTGCTTATATAATTAATAAATTTTTTACAATGTTACCTTTTGCTATAATTTGGTTAATGTTTGATAGTATTTTTATTATTGGTTTTATTACTTCAGGAAGTTTTATTGAAATGCTATGGTTTATAATTCCATTTTTTGCATTACACTTAATGCCTGTATGGATATGGTTAAGTAATGTACTTACTGCCAAAAAAAATTGGGAAAATACTGAATATTATGTTACTGATAAAAGAATTATTATTGAATCAGGAGTTATTGGCATGAACTACCAAACTATATATTATAAAGATATAAAAAATGTTTATTTAAGAATTGGTGTTATTGATAGACTACTTAAAGTTGGAGATATTTATTTTGATATTAATCAAAATAGAACACAATTTTTTTTAGATTTAGAAAATCCTTATGAACTATATACAAAACTTCAAAAGATAGTTTTAGATATTCAAACAGACATTGAATTTCCAAATAATTTAAGACCTAATGAAAACAATGGATATAATACTAAATATATACCAAAAGAAAAGTAGCTTTAACCGCTACTTTTTATTATTAGAAATCACAATTTCCTGGAGTTCTAGGATATGGAATTACATCCCTAATATTATCTACTCCTGTTAAGTAAATTAATAATCTTTCAAATCCCATACCAAATCCTGCATGTTTACATCCACCAAATCTTCTTAAATTCAAATACCAATCCATCTCATTTGTACTAATATTTAATTCTTTCATTCTATTATACAATTTATCATATGATTCTTCTCTTTGCGAACCACCCATAAGTTCTCCTGCTCCTGGAACTTCTAAATCTACTGCTGCTACAGTTTCACCATCTTCATTTAATTTCATATAAAATGCTTTAATATCTTTAGGCCAATTTTTTATAAATACCGGTCCATTAAAATATTCAGTTATATACTTTTCATGTTCTTTTGCTATATCTTGACCATATTCAGGAGGAAATTCCCAATTTACATTTGCTTCTTTTAATATTGTTATAACATCTTTATGATCAATTCTTGTAAAATTACTATTTACAAGACGCTCTAATTTTTCAATTAATCCCTTTTCTACAAAATTATTTAAAAATTCCAATTCAGTTTTGGCATTATCTAAAATATATTTAACAATATATTTAAGCATATCTTCCATAACATCCATATCACCTTCTAAATCACAGAAAGCCATTTCTGGTTCTATCATCCAAAATTCAGAAGCATGTGTTTTAGTATTAGAGTTTTCTGCTCTAAATGTTGGTCCAAAAGTATATATTCTTTTATATGCTAATGCATAAGTTTCACCTTCTAATTGTCCTGTAACTGCAAGTCCTACTTTTTTTCCAAAAAAATCTTTTGTATAATCTATTTTTTCTATTTTATTTTGGGCAATTTTATCTAAGTCCAATGTTGTTACTTGAAATACTTGTCCTGCGCCTTCACCATCATTTGCAGTTATAAGTGGTGTATGAACATAAACATAATTGTTTTGATTAAAGTAATTATGAATTGCATATGCTGCTAAACTTCTGATTCTAAATACTGCTTGAAATAAATTTGTTCTTGGTCTTAAATATGCTATTTCTCTTAAAAATTCTCTAGTAGGTCTTCCCTTTGCTTGAAGCGGGTAATCGTCATCACAACTTCCTTCTAAAGTAAATTCTTCCAACTTTAATTCAAATTCTTGTTTAGGATTCAATGACTTTACTAAAGTTCCCTTAACTTCAATTGCACTTCCTATTTTTAATTTACTAATTTCATCAAAATTTTTGTTTTCATCATCATATACTATTTGCAAAGTATTGAAACAAGTTCCATCAAACATATCTATAAAGCCAAAATGAGCTTGTTTACGATGATTTTTTATCCAACCTTGAACTTTTATCTCTTTGTTAATATAGTCTTCTTCAAATATTTTTTTTATATCCATTTTACCAATCAACCTTTCATTTATGTATTATATCAAAAAGAAAAAAAATATGCAATTATTATAACAAAATATAATAATATTGCATATTAAAAAACTTATCTTAATTTTTTATTTATTAAATTAATAGAACGTTTTATATCCTTTAACATATTATCATAAAGTGCCGGATAATGTCTTATTTCCTGTATTAGTTCAATATCATCACTAGAAATAGAGCCAACATATTCTTTTGTATCTTCAAATACTATAGGTACTTCCCTTCCTAACAAATAGTCAGTGGTAGTACCAAAAGTATCTGCAAGCAATGCAAAAGTTTCCAAACTAGGTGTTCTAGTTCCGTTTTCATATCCACAAATTGAAACCTTTGTAACTCCTATAATGTCACCTAACTCTTGTTGAGATAATCCTTTTTCAATCCTCATATCTCTAATCCTTTTCCCAATTAACATATAAATCCCTCTTTCTTTATTACCCTAGTTATCACTCCGTTAATAACATTTTAGTATATAAAAATCACTTTTTTATTAATATTAACTAAATAGTAATGATTAGATAAGTTTTTTTGGTTTTAGTCAAGTGTTTTTGATTAAATTTTAATTTTTATTGATCAAAATTTAATCATTTATTAACGATTATTCCTTATTACTTGACGATAAGAACGTAACTCTTTCTGCCACTATTTCTGTTTTTTTCTTTTTAGTACCATCTTCTTTTTCTACTATTCTAGATTGCACTCTCCCTTTTACACCAATCATGTCCCCTGTTTTACAATATTCAGCAGTACTCTCTGCTACCCCAGTCCATAATACACATTCCAAAAAATCTGTATCATATTGGCCATCTTGATTCTTATAGTTTCTAGGAACAGCTAATGTGATTACCGAAGTCTTTCTACCATTATCAGTAATTCTCAATTCAGGCGTTTTTACTAATCTTCCAACTAAAACTATTTGATTAAGCATACTTTCCTCCTTTCGAGGGTACAGTTTATCACTTAATCAAGTAATTGTAAAAATTTTTTTCTTCTATTTTTCTTAACAAAATTTTAATTTTGTTTTTTAATATTTTAAAATTACAATATTATTTATATTAATAACGTTACAATTGAAGCATTTTAAATTTAAGTATTTAAAGCAACTTATAAATTTATTAAAAATAATATATTATATTTAACACTTTCTAATGTAATATTAGTGTAAATTAATTAACCGTTTACATCAAATAATACTAATTTCATATTTTTTATTTTAGCATATTTTCTTTAATTGATTTAACTATTGCATTTGCAATAGCATCTTGTTTATTTTTGATTATATCAAAATCACTACTGTTTGTTATATATCCAAGTTCTAATACATATGATTCAGATCCTCTATTACTATTATAATACGGATTAACTCCGACTTTATCAGGATTACTATCGTCTATATACGCACCAGTAACTATTCCTCCAGTTTCTCTAATCATATAATAATAGTTAGAATTTGTAGTTATGTTGTAAGGTTCATATTCTTTTTCTTCATATCCCTCCAATGAATTAGCTATTTCTGTTTCAGAAAAATTATGGCTATACACTCCGTTATATAATTTATATGTTTTTTGATTTGAATATTCCAACCCTGTCATTGATGTTATATTTTCTGCCAAAGCCTTTGCAAAATCATAATTTATATTAGCAGGGCTATAAATTTCAAGACCATTTACTGAAGCTACACTATTACTATTAAAATGAATAGAGAATAAATATTTTGAATATACTTCTGAAGAAACTACAGCTCTACCACCTTCGTTATATTCTTCCATAACCTCGTTTTGAGATAATTCTCCACGCGTAAGAATTACTTTATAGCCTTCTTTTTCTAATTTTTCTTGAATTAATTCTGATAAAGCATAAGTAAAATCTCTTTCACTAAAACCAAATGCTTCTGCTCCGCCATCCATACCTCCATGTCCTGGATCAAGTACTATATCAGCAACTTTTTTACTATCTTTTTTTTCATTCACATTAAGCATCATTGTATTATAATCATTATCACTATTAATTATTATCTTATTATTAACTTTACTAAATGTATAATATTCTGTATCTTTATACTCTGTTTTATTATCTAGTGCATAATATTTTTCAATTTTATTTTCAGGGTCATCCTTATTTTCATATATAGCTTTAATAAACATGTAATAGTCCCCTCTTGCTATATCTTCTAAATATAATCCATTATTTACTTCATCACTTAAATTAAACGTTAATAAATTACCATCATCTTCATAATTAATTTCAATATTTTTAAATTCACCATTATATAAAGTTAAATATATTTCTTCAAAATTACTATCTCCTATATTTAAACTTCCTTCCATATTTAGATGTGTTCCATAAATATAATATTTTGATATATTTACTTTTTCTTTTTCTGTTTCTAAAACAGGTATTCCTTTTTCACTAAAAAAATATTTATAGCCAAAATATCCACCTGCTGCAATAATTGCAATAACAATAATTATTATTATTTTTTTCATATATACGCCTCCAATTATATACATTTATTTGACTATATTATATCATAAATATAAAAAAAGAAAAGAGTTATAACACTTTTCGACATTTATTTACATGGATTTCTCCAATATTTCTTTAATTTTTCTAGATGCTAATGTTGCGCATATTTTTCTTGATGGTTGCTTACTTATATCATCAAATGCTAATAATTCATTTAAAACTTGAGAATCATAATCTAATCCATCTACCATTTTTTCGTAATTATCTATTATATTTAATGCTTCATCTATGTTCTTTTTTATCAAATTATTAATTAAAGTTACAGTAGATGAAATTGCAATAACACATGCTTCTCCATTAAACTTTATATCCTCAATTATGTCATCATTAATTTTTATATATATATTAATATTATCAATACATGAAGCATTTCTACTATTTACTTTTATATAGTCACTATCTTCAACATCTTTTCTATTTGTATTATCTTGATAATTTTTTAATATAATATTTCTTCTTTCACTACTATCCATATATTACTCCTATAAAATTTCATTATATATATTTTTACTATTTTTAAGTACATTAATTAATAAATCAATTTCTTCTTTTGTATTATAAAAACTTAAACTTATTCTACACGTATTATTTACTTTTAATGCATCGCTCAATATTTTAGCGCAATGATTGCCTGCCCTTACACATATATTATATTTATCTAAATATATAGCTGTATCCTGGGCAAAAACATTTTTTATATTAAATGCTATTGTACCTGAATCAGTATTACTATTGTATATTTCTATAAAATCTAATTCTTTTAATCTGTCTATTAAATATTTTCTTAATTCTCTCTCATATTGTTCTATATTATTTATTCCTATGTTATTTATATAATCAATCGCACTCGAAAGCCCAATAACGCCTTCTATGTTAGGGGTTCCTGCTTCAAACCTAATAGGAACTTCTCTTAATTCAATATATCCATCTTTTGTAAATAATGCATTCATACCTCCACCATAATTAACAGGATGCATTTTTTCTAACAAATCATATTTTCCATATAGTACACCAATTCCTGTTGGTCCATACATTTTATGCCCAGAAAACACTAAAAAATCAACATCCATTTTTTGCACATCTACCTTAGTATGTGCAATACTTTGAGCAGCATCTACTACTAATAATATATTGTTTTTATGAGCTATTTTAGATATTTCTTCTATTGGTCTTATATCCCCTACAACATTTGTAATATGAGCAATAGATATTACTTTTGTTTTATTAGTAATTGCTTTTTTTACATTATCTATTGTTACTTTATAATTTTCATCTAATTCAATATATTTTACTTTAATTCCTATTTCTTTTGTCAAAATAAACCATGGTAATATATTAGAAGCATGTTCACTTACTGTTATTAACACTTCGTCATCTTTTTGCAATACATTTTTGAAATATCCAAAAATTATATGATTTAATGATTGGGTAGATCCTGAAGTAAATACTATTTCACTACTTTCTTTAGCATTTATAAAATTCTTTATTTTACTTCTTGTTTCTTCATATTTATCATCAACAACTAAACTTGTCTTATAATCTCCTCTATGTGCATTAGCAGTATAATTGTCATAATAATCATCTATCGCTTCTTTTACACAATTAGGTTTCAAAGTTGTTGCACCATTATCAAAATATACAATGTTTTTCTTTAACATATTAAAATCTTCTCTATTCACACTACCACCTCCAGTTATAATATTTTATTCATATTACTTATTTTCATAAATTACATTAATCTATTTATCCTCAATTTCTGTGGTTATTCTATCATATTTTATTTTTTTTGTAAAGTTTGTATAAAAATTTAAAAAACAATACATAATATAATAGATATTTGAAAGTATTCACGAAAAACATTTTATGTTTTTTCTTTTTTTGTTATAATAAATATGGAGGTTGATAATATGGATTGCATATTTTGTAAAATTAATAAAAGTGAAATTCCATCATATACAATATACGAAGATGATATAGTAAGAGTATTTCTAGATATACATCCTAAACATAATGGTCATACTTTAATTATTCCTAAAAAACATTATAAAGATATTGAAGATATCGATATTGAAACATTATCTCATATTATGGAAACAGCAAAAAAAATATATCAATTATTAAATGAAAAATTAAATCCTGATGGGATAATTATTACTCAAAATAATGGGATAGCCCAAGATGTAAAACACTATCATTTACATTTAGTACCTGTATATAAAAATGAAATGGAATTATCAGTTGAAGAAATATATAATAAATTAAAAGATTAAAACTCGGAAACCCGAGTTTTTATTAATCACATTTTTTTATATCTTTTACTACTTTAGTAGTCTCTTTATAAGTTATTTGAGAAAAATTATTATCACCATTGTATTTTAAAGAAAATATTCCACTTACTATTTCATTATCATTTATGTCTTGCTCACATAAATTTATTATTCCTGTTTCTGTTATATAAAAATTACTTGCACCTTGAGTATGTTTTGTGCCTTCAAATTCTATATTTCCTTCTTTATCTATTTTAAATTCATTATCATAAAAAGAAAATAAACGTCCATTATTATCAGTAAAATAATTAATCTTATATATAAGATTACCATTTAAATCATAAAAATCTAACCACCTAGATAAGCCATTTTGATTTAAAACTATAATATTATTATTTATTATTGAAACTTGCAAAAATTGCCACATCATCTCATCTTCAGGTACAGAAATAATATTTTTTTCATTTATTTTTATGTTATTATTACTAACATTAACTTTATATGAAATATTGTTAACATTTATTGTTTTTTCACAATTAGTTTTACATTCATCTTCTATTTTAAAAGTAGTAATATTATATTTTTTGTTTTCATTAATTTTATTATAACAATTTTCTTTCTTATTAAAAACAAAAATTAATAATGTTATCACTCCTATTACTAAAACAATATTTAAAATAATTAGTATTTTATTTTTCAATTAAATCACCTTCTAGTAATATTATATCATAATAACTATTTTTTTCAATTTATATAAAAATCTAGATATTTTACTATCTAGATCTATTTTATTTATACTCTTTTATATATTCTTCATATTTTTCTTTCATAACAGAGTCTGAAAAATCTAATCCTGCTTCTTCTCTCATTTTTACCAATGTTTTATTATATAAATTTTCATCACTAGCATCTAATTCATCACATAATTCTTCAATAACAGAATCTTTTACATCTTCTAAACTTGGTTTTTCTTTTTGGTCAGTACGATAAATTACATGATATCCATAACTTGTTTTAACTGGTTCTTTAGTATAACTATTTTCATCCAATTTTTCTAAAGCTTCTAAGAATGAAGATTCTAAGTTAGCATTAAATGCAACATATTTTAAATTTTCATAAGTAACAGAATCTTTATATTCTTCTCTTACTTCATCAAAACTTTTTCCTTCATTTAATTTACCAATAATTTCTTCTGCAAGTTTTTTTGCATCTTCATCACTCATATCATCATTAACGCTTACTAATATATGTTGAGTATTTATATCACCATAAACGTTTTCATCATAGTATTCTTGAATTTGTTCATCAGTTATTTGACTTTTTAAATAATCATCATAATACAATTTTCTTCTATAATCTAACTTTAATACATTTAAAAATTGTTCTTTACTTTCAAATCCATTTTGAGATAAAAAAGTTGCCTCATCCATTCCATAATATTGTTCATACATATCAAAATAACTTTGAGCTGTTTTTTCAATTTCATCTTTCATTTCATCTGTTTCTTCATATTTTTTGTCTAATATAGCTTTATCTATATACTCAATCAAATATGAAATTGAATAATTTTTTTTCATTTCTTCATATAAGAAATCAGCTGTTATTGTTTCACCATTTACTTTTACAACAGGTTGAGTTCCATCTTTAAGAGTAGCAATTCTATCTGGCCAAATAATTACAGTTATTAAAGCTACTACAAGAGCTCCTCCTATAAATGAGAAAATTAAATTTCTATTCTGATCTATCTTTTCTAACCCTTTTTTAAACTTATCTTTAGTATTTTTGTTATCTTTTTTTACATTTACTTTCGCATTTTCTTTTTTCATATTAATAATCCTTTCTTTTAATACATTAATTATGATAACAAAAAAACGAAAAAAAAACAACACTTTTCCTTAATATATTTAAAAATACATAATTTTATTTTTTAATATTATTCACACTTTTTATAGTTTTTCCATACAATAATGTGAAAAGACAAAAAAGGAGGAATGAATTATGGGAAATCACGGATCATCTGCTGCTATTGTTTTAGTATTATTTATTTTATTAATAATTGTCCTTGGAGCATGGATATAATCCCAATTAGAATAGGAGGTGTTTAATATGTCTAATAGTTGTTCAACTAATTCATGTGGTTGCAATAGTGGAAATGGATTCTTAATCATAATTGTATTATACATTTTACTTGCAATCATCTTAGGTTCTTGCTTATTTTAAAAACTATCAATAAGATAGTTTTTTCATTTTACTTTATTTAATAGTTTTGTTAGATCATATAATTTACTAAGTTTACTATTCCACTCACTATTTATTTCACTTAATAATATTTCTTTTATATTATTTTTATCCTCTTCTTTTTCAAAATAATCATAATAAATATATTTAAGTGTCAATTCATCATCTAAAGAACTTATATAATCTTTTATAAATTTTTGTTTTTCTTTTACAATTCTACTAATATTATTACTTTTTTGTTTTTCGTTTTTAATAAAATCTATTTTTACTTCTTTTATATTTTCACTCTCATCAATTACTTCCTCTTCTTCATCAAATAACATACTACTTCTTTTTATTAAATATCCATTATTATTAAACATTACCCCAAATGCTGACATCCCATTTGTTATTAAACATATTATATTTCCTTCTATTTTTTCATTGTATAATGAAAAGTTCTTTTTTAAGGAATCTATAGTTTCCATAGATACTTGTACTTTATTATTTCTAAGTGATACATAAGTATTTTCATCTACTTTTAAAACTGGTATTTTTCTTACATTAATAACATTATCATTGTTTTTCCACTCATAAAAATCATAAAATTCTTCATTAAAATTTAAAATAATATCATAAATATAATTCATATTTTCTATCTCCTTTATTTATTAATGTTAACACTATAATTATTATACCTATTATAACTAAATATAATAAATTACTCTTAATTATAAAGTTTACATATTCATAAAAATTATACCCAATTGTAAGTAAATTTAAATATAAAATTATATTAGAAAGTCCAATAACAACAAACCAAAATCCTATTAAAAACAAAAAAATACGTGCCATACTATACCTCTACTAAATATTATGTAAATAGGTATAATATAAGCACATATTTATTCTATATAGTCTTTATCTTTTATATCAACACTGCTAATTGATTCAAATCTTTTTGATATTTTATCAGTAGTTATATGAATATTTTCTACATCTTTATTTACTGTTTCTATACTTCTAGATAATTTATCCCATCTTTCTTTATATCTTGAGAATTCTAATCCAAGTTTATTTAATTCTTCGTGAATAATTGATGTGTATTTATCTCTTTCCATATTTTTAAGAAGTACTTGAATTACCGTTAATGTTGACATTAAAGTAGTGGGCGAAGTAATCCATACTCTTTTTTTATTTGCGTAGCTGGTTATATCCATATGATATGCATTTATTTCTGCAAAAATTGCTTCTGCTGGTAAAAACATAATTGCTTGATTACTAGTAACTCCTGGAATTATATATTTCATACTAATTGCATCTATATGTTTTTTAACATCAGCTTTAAATTGTTTTTCATAATTTACTCTTTCTACCGAAGATATATTTTTATCAACCATTCTTTGATATGCTTCTAAAGGAAACTTGGAATCTATTGCCACTGTTCCTAAAGGTTCTGGAGCAAACAATACTGCATCTGCAATATATTTATTAGGAAAAGTATATTGAAGTTGATATATTCTATCATTTTTTTCTCCAAATATATTAGATAATATATGTTTTAGATTAACTTCTCCAAATATACCTCTACTCTTTTTATCTGTTAAAACACTTTGTAAAGATACTATATCCCCTGATAAAGTCTCTATTTTCTTTTGAGCTTCATCTATCTTTGATAGTCTTTCTAATACTGATGTAAATGTTTTATTAGTCTTAGTAAAGTTTTCATCTAATCTTTCATTTACCTTATCATTTATCATGGTTAATTTATTTTCTATTTTTTCATTTAATTTTTCAAAATCATTATTCATATTTTGCATCAAAGACATTCTAAATTCTGATAATTCTTTTATTGTAGTAGTTTCTAACTTACCTAATCTTTCAGTAATGTTAGATTCATTTACATTTTTTATTATTGATATTATTACTAAAACTATAATTATAACTATTCCAATTATTATTATATAATCCATAAATTCACTTCCTATTTCTTATGTAATTATATAATATTTAAAGTATTTTAGTCAATAGAAAAGAATAATTTTACAAACATTTGTTTTATTTGTTGTATCCTTCATAACCACCAATTATATTTTTCGTTTTATATCCAAAAGAGTTTAATCTTTTACTTATTTCCGCACTTTGTTTTCCATAATCACAATATAAGTAATAAGTATTATTTTTATTTAAATAATGTGAAAAATTACTTAACAAATTATAGTATGGTATATTTATTGAGTTTGGTATATGTCCTAAACAATATGAATAATTATCACGAATATCCACTATTATTGGATTATTTAATTTTAATACTTCTTCAAAAGTAACTCCCTCCATATAATCACCTCATTATATTTTATAAATATACTAATATAATGAAAGTGCAATAAACTAAGTTAACAAAAAAATAACAAATATTAAATACTTGTTATTTTATCTTCTATAAAAACCACGACTAGTATATCCTGCTTCACTTATTAAATATTCAGCATCACCTTGAATACAAGTTAAGATTCTTTTTTTGTCCCAAACTTTTTCCTTTGGAAGATTAACAATTCCATTATCATATATATTTTCTAATGGAACTTCAAGTTCTTTCAAAGAAACAATTATAAATTTTTTCATTTGTTCTGTTTCTTCTTCTCTTACAAAGAAATCAAATCCTAAATAATTAGGGCCACCACAACGAATGTCAACAGGATCATTTGGTACACAATTCACACATATCTTGGTACATTTAATTAAATCTTCTGACATAACAAAACCTCCTTGGCATATATTATATAAGTAATTGTTAAAAATGTAAATAAAAAATCCAAAATTATTAAAACTTTGGACTTTTTATTATTTTGTATATGGTATAAATGCCATAAATCTTGCTAATTTAACTTGTTTAGCAACTTCTCTTTGATGCTTAGCACAAGTTCCAGTAAATCTTCTAGGTAAAATTTTACCACTATCATTTATATATTTACTAACAATAGTAACATCTTTATAATTTACTGGTTTTCCAGCACACATATGACATATTTTTTTTCTTTTTTTATTACGAAATTCTGCCATTTTTATTTCCTCCTTTTAGAAAGGTAAATCATTATCACTTATTTGAATAGAATCCCCAAAGCTTTCAAATGGATCTTTATCTACTTCAACAGTCTCCATAGCAGGGCCACTAGGTTCACTACTTACATTGTCAAATGGACTAGTATTTGGTGTGTAGTCTTGACTAGGTGTTGAAGATTTAGAATCTAAGAATTGAACACTTTGTGCTATTACTTCAGTTACATATACTTTTTTACCTTCTGTATTATCATAACTTCTTGTTTGGATTCTTCCTTCTACTGAAACTTGGCTTCCTTTATGAACATATTTAGCCACATTTTCAGCACTTTTATCCCAAACAACTACATTTATAAAGTCAGCTTCTCTTTGACCATCTTGACTAGTAAACGGTCTATTTATAGCTACTGTTATTTGACATACTGCTCTTCCTGTTGTTGTATGTCTAAGTTCTGGGTCCCTTGTTAATCTTCCTACTAACATTGCTTTATTCATAATTACAACTCCTATTTATCAAGATTAAGAATTAAATGTCTAATAACATTTTCATCAATTCTAGCAACACGATCAAATTCTTTTACAGAAGCGTCATCACTAGTTTCAATGTTGTATAAGTAGTAGAATCCAGATTTACATTTTTTAATTTCATAAGCTAATTCTTTTTGTCCTAATTCTTTAGATAAAGTAATTGTAGCTTTGTTTCCTGTTAATGCTTTTTCAAGTCCTTGTACAGTTTCTTTTCTAGCATTTTCGTCAACGTCTGGTCTTACTATGAACATAATTTCATATTTATTCATATTTACACCTCCTTTTGGTCTACGGCCTTATTCAGGCAAGGAGCTTTCGCTCTACGTGATATTATAGCAAAAAAAGAGTTTAATGTAAAGAAAAATCTAAACATTAAATCTAAAATGACATATATCCCCGTCTTGCATTACATAATCTTTACCTTCAAGACGCATTTTGCCACTTTCTCTTACTTTTAATTCACTTCCACATTCCACTAAATCATTATAACTCATAACTTCTGCTCTTATGAATCCTTTTTCAAAATCAGAGTGAATTATACCAGCACATGCTGGAGCTTTCATTCCTTTTTTAAATGTCCATGCTTTTACTTCATCGGCTCCTACTGTAAAATATGTTGCAAGTCCTAATAATATATATGTTTTTTTAATTAATTGATCTAATCCACTTTCTTTTATACCTAATTCTTCTAAAAAAACAGTTCTCTCATCATCATCTAGTTCAGCAAGTTCACTTTCAATTTTTGCACATATCATAACAACTTCACTTTTTTCTTTACTAGCATACTCTTGAACCATATCTACATATTTATTACCACCATTATGTAAATCTAATTCACTTACATTAGTTACATATATAATAGGCTTCGCTGTAATTAAATTAAATGATGATATCATTTTTAATTCTTCTTCATCGAAATCTAATTTTCTAGCAGGTATATTTTTCTCTAAACTATCTTTGATTCTTTCCATTAATTCTAATTCTTTTAAATCATCTTTATTTTTACTAGTTTTAGCTTTCTTCTCTATTTTAGCTATTCTACCCGCTACTATTTCCAAGTCAGACATAATAAGTTCTATATTTATAACTTCAATATCTCTAATTGGATCAACATTTCCATCTACATGAATTACATTCTCATCATCAAAACATCTTACTACTTCTACGATAGCATCTACTTCTCTTATATGTGACAAAAATTTATTACCAAGTCCTTCACCAGTAGAGGCTCCTTTAACAAGTCCTGCTATATCTGTAAATTCATAAGTAGTAGGTATTACTCTTTCTGGATTATACATCTTCTCTAGTTCATTTATTCTCTTATCAGGTACTAATACCATTCCTACATTAGGATCAATTGTTGCAAATGGGTAATTAGCCGCTAATATTTTTTGTTTTGTAATTGCATTAAATAAAGTAGATTTTCCTACATTAGGAAGTCCTACAATTCCTGCTGTTAAACTCATATTATTCCTTCTTTCATATTAAATATTATATATAAATTTTATATTAAAGTAAAGAAAAATAGTAGTAAATAGACACCTATAACCACTATTCGTTCTTATATATATAAATTATATATAATCTTAACATTTATCTATAACAATTAATGGGATATATACCTCTTCATCACTATTACCACCATGCATTCCACATAATGGAGTACTTCCATTCGTTAATAACGCCATATTAGATTCACTTGCAAAAGCAACAAAGTCACCAATAGCATCTTCAAAAAGGAGATTAGCTTGCCCATATCCAAATAAATTATTTTTTATAACTTCTTCCTTGTCACATAGTTTAAAATCTTGTCCAAATTCTTGATTAAATAATACTGCAAATTTATCTTTATATCCATCTTTTATTTTAAAAGATATTGCTCTATTTTCAAGTGACGTAGTTCTTTCCAACATATTATATATATCAGGATAATTTTCTAAAAAAACATTATTAACTTTAACTTGTCCATGATCAGCAATTACAAAGACAATGGTATTTTTTAGTTTTCTACACATTTTTTCTACCTTATCATTTATCTTTATAATTAACTTTCTTACTTCTTCACTATCTGGCCCTAAATCATGCATAGTACCATCAGGTTCATCACAATATGCATAAATAAACTTTTTGCCTGTTTTTAACACCATATTTTCTATATTTTCAAGCATCTCATCAATATCATTATATTTATTTTCGCCAAAAGGCAATAATTTTACGGCAGAAGCCTTTTCAGTTTTGTTTATTTCATCTATTATGTTTTTTGAGTATAATTTAGATTTTACTTTAAGAAATTCTTCACAAACTTCTTCTTTTCCTTTTTCAACATTTAGAAACAAAGTTATGGTTTTATCAATAGGTTTAATATACATATTCCATCCTAACCAACCATGTTCAACTGGATCAAGACCCGTTAATACTGAAGTAGTCGCAGCTGTTGTAGTAGTCGGAAAAACAGATGTTATATCTTTATATTTATTTTGAATTAAAAAACTATCATTATCTAATACTCTGTCTAAAATTTTTGACCCCATACCATCAAATAAAATTAATACAACATTTTCTGGTGATTTTTGTTCTAATAATTTATCAATATAATCTAACGTATTATGCTTATAATCTAATCCATAATATTTTCTAATAGAACAAGATAGATTCGTTAAACATTCATTATAATTAATTTTTATATTCATTGATTTCACCTACTAAATTAAATTATATCAAAAATAAATACATATATCTATAATAAGAATAAAAAAAACTATCAATACAGATAGTTTATAACATAACTCCTACACCTGGTCCTATAGGAACACCAATAATATAAAATCCTAATACTATTACTAACCACAATATGATATAACCAATAGTATATGGAACCATTAATGATATAGCATCAGTAATAGTTACAACATCATCTTTTCTTTTATTATATATTTCAATAAATCCAATTAATATAACAAAATATGTAAGAAGTGGAGTAAATCCTAAAACTGAACTACTACCCGCTCTAAATACTGCCGAAGCAAATTCTGGAGTTAATGAACTTTGCATAAACATTGGCACCATAACTGGAGCAAATATTGCCCATTTCGTACCAAAAGCAGGAACAAATATTGTACTTATCATTACTACAATAAAACTTATTATTACAAGAAGTAATCCGGAAACATTTAGGCTTTCTAAAATTTCCGCTAAAGATGCTGCGATAAATACTCCTATATTAGTTTCTTTAAATATCATACAAAATTGAGCAGCAAAGAAAATTAATACTAAAATCGAAGATATTTCTTTTAAATAATAATTCATTGCAGATATAATATCACGATTGTTCTTAATTGTTTTTACTCTAAGGCCATATATTAAACCTGATATTACTAAAAGTCCTGAAAAAATAAATACTATACCTTGTCTAAAATAAGAATTGTCTCCAAATAATTGATCTACATAAGTTTCATCTTTTAAATATAGAAGTAAACCTGAAAATGGTAAATTTGGTGTTATACAATAAATAAGTATTAATATAACTAACAAACTACATAATAAAGATATTATTACTCCTTTTTTCTCTTTTGATGTTACTATATCATGAGGAGATGGTTCTTCTTCATCAAATATGTATTTACCTAATTTAGGGATTATATATCTTTCTGTTATAAATGTTCCTAAATATGCAATTAAAACCGTACTAACTAACATAAAGAATAAATTACCACTTAAACTAACAGTATAATTAGCATCTAATATTGAAGTAGCACTACTAGAATAATTGTATAGAACACTATCAATATAATTTACAACAACACCTGCACCATACCCAAAAGTAATACCGGCAAATGATGCGCAAATACCTGCTGAAGGGTGCCTTCCTAAATTCATAAATAAAATAGCAGATAAAGGAATTAAAATTACATATCCAACTTCTGATACACTAGAAGCAATAACTCCTAAAAGTACAACAATAAATGTAAGAGTCTTTCTAGGAACTTTTTTAGAAATCATTTTAAATAATGAGTTTAAAAATCCTGACTTGTATGCTACTCCTACTCCCAAGAGTCCAATAATTATATTTCCAAGTGGAGCAAAATTAATAAAGTTACTTAACATATTACTAATTAAATATTGAAGTCCTGTTCTATTAAATAAATTATTAATTGTTACTACTTGTGTATTTAAGTCTCCGGTAACACTATTTACAGTACTATAATGGGCTTCTAAATTAAGTAAATTTCCTAAACTACTAATTACCATAACAATAATTGTAAGTATTAAAAATATCCACGCTGGATGTAATTTTATACCTTTTTTTCTTCTCATAAATTAATCACCTTTTTAATCTTTTTGTTGAAATCTATTCTACTTAACATGATACTTCGACCACAGTTTAAACATTTTATTTTTATATCAGCACCTACTCTTGTAATTTCCCATTCGTTACTTCCGCAAGGGTGCTCTTTTTTCATCATAACTATGCTTCCTAATTTATATTCCAAAGCCATATTACCACCACTATAATTATATCAAATCGCATACTAAAAAACAAGGAATTTTTTATGTATGCATTTAAGGATGCATTTAAGGACAAGCTTAATCTTTATTATTTTGTCGAAATTATTTTGAATAAAATTACTTATTTTTTACTATTATATTTATAGGTGATGATAAATGAATTTAATTCCTACTGTAATTGAAAAAAGCAATATGGGAGAAAGAGCTTATGATATATATTCTAGATTACTTAAAGATAGAATAATTATTTTAAGTGGTGAAATTGATGATAATTTAGCAAATAGTATTGTAGCACAATTATTGTATTTAGATAGTATTAATAACGATACAATTAATTTGTATATTAATTCTCCAGGAGGCAGTATAACTGCTGGTATGGCTATATATGATACAATGAATTTTATTAAAAGTGATGTTTCGACAATATGTATAGGAATGGCAGCATCTATGGCAGCATTTCTATTATCAAGCGGCAAGAAAGGAAAAAGATTTTGTCTTCCAAATTCCGAAGTTATGATTCATCAACCACTAGGAGGAGCTCAAGGTCAAGCAACTGAAATCAAAATAGCAGCTGAAAGAATATTAAAACTAAAAGATAAATTAAATACTATTTTAGCCCAAAATACTGGTAAATCCTTAAAGCAAATAGAAAGAGATACCGAAAGAGATAATTTTATGGATAGTAAAGAAGCATTGAAATATGGGATTATTGATAATGTAATTAAAAAAAGTTTTAAATAGTATTTTCCTATTTAAAACTTTTTATTTACTCTTTATTAGCAAAATGTTCTTTATAAAAATGAATACCTAATCCTAAAGCAGTTATACCTATGAACCACACTACTCCTATTAATATATCCGCAGTTTGTGTTTGTTCTATTTTTTGATATAAACAATTAACAACCTCATCTTGATTAGTAAATTTAACATTATTTTTTTGAGTACTTGCTAATTCATATTCACCAATTGAAGATTTACAAGTTATAACTTCAGTATCTCCATTTTTATATTTTCTTTCAGATTCTTCTTTAGTAGCTATTTCTTTCCCTGTTTCTTTATCCTTAAAATATGTTGTAACTTTAAATTTAGGTTCTGTTGCTTCTAATTCATATAAACATTCAGCAGTTTCATCTTTATCAGTAATAGTTACATTAACAAATGGACTACTTACAAGATTATAATTACCTTTACTTGTTGGAATACTACTAGGGCAATTAATAGTTTCTTTATCTCCATTTTCATATTTTCTTTCTGTTTCTTCTTTAGTTTTTATCTCTTCTTTAGTTTCATTATCTTTAAAATATGTTGTTATCTTATATTTTTCATCTTCACAAACTTCATATTGAATGTAATATAATGCTGGTAATTGATAATCGTTTCTAGTTTCACCTTGCATTGGGAATGGCGCACTACCTACATCAACACCTGATCCAAAATTTCTTGTTACCGTTCCTCTTACAATGGAAGGTGAAGTTTCAACAGTATTAAATGTCAAATATATTGAATCAACTGGAATTAATGAAGCATTAGCTAATGCAGCTGAAGTAAATGATTCAACAGAAACATGATTTGTTTGTTCTTCTCCTCCTTCACCCCCCCACTTTCCATGTCCTAAATAAGCATTATTTCCTTCTCTATATACTTTTTCACTACCACCTTGGTAGTTTGCCTTTTTAAAATAGTCCCAAAAAGATACTAAATCCCACTTAGTTAATGACATCGATGTTCCTGTTCTTGTAAAACTTATTTGTCCATCAGCTTTATGTTTAGCTTCTGCAGGAATAATACTAGCAAAATCACCAAAAAATATGCTTTGACCACCACTTGCCAAATTTTCTTCATACCAACCAGCATCCAATACTTCAGAAAAGAAATAATAATTAGTATATACTGTACAATTTTCTGCTGCTTTTACTTGGTTATTATTATCTAAAAAGCATCCTAAACCTAATAAACCAAGTACGGCACCAGCTAAAATTACTTTGTTTTTCTTCATCATCTATCCTCCTATTTATAGAATAACTATATCACAAATAAAAATAAAAATCAATAATATTTATTTTTTTATTTAACAATATTGATTATTTAACATTTTTATTATATATTAAGTCATGAAATGAGGGATACTATGTCAATTGGAACAGAAATAAAAAAATTTAGAGAAATAAATAAATTATCTCAAAATGATATGGCACAAACAATTGGTATTAATCGAAACCAATTATCAAGAATTGAAACTAATAAATCTGAACCCAGTGCTTCTGTATTAAAATCTTTATGTGAAATATATAACATAAATATTGAAAAGTTACTACACATTAAAAGAAATAATAATATTGAAAATTTATGTAATGAGATTTTAGAGTCATGCAAATATTTAAATGAAGAAGATTTGAACTTTGTTTTGAGAATTATACATTCTATATACAATGAAAGAGAAAAAAGATAAGTTTAATATTATTATTATTTATTAAATATATTTAATAAAGAGGGATATTATGGATAAAAATAAATTAAATGAGATAAATCGTGATACTGTATTTTTCTTTTTTTTAGTTATTACATCTTTAATTTCTCTATACATTATTATTGAAAAGAAAAAAACTTTATTTAATATAAATAATTTTAATAAAAACGAGTTAAATAAATTATTTAGGTTTAATAGATATTTTATAATATTTATAGATATATATTTTGTTATAAATGCATACAATGCTTTAATAGAATTTATTAATAACAATGAAGATGAAGAAACAATTAAAGAACAATTTATTTTATTAGTGGCAAATGTATTTTTTCTAATTGGAGCTTTATTGTATATTCCTTTAACTAATAGTGATTCTATCATAACTAGATAGTATTATTTATTTTTTTTAGTTAATACTATTATTGAAAGTGAGGATAACTATGGAAAAAAAGACTAATGAAAATAATTTTTTTGATACTCCAATGATACCGGATACTCAATATATGAAAGCAGATATTTATGAAGATAAAACTAAATATAATATTGATATTGATTTACCTGGTTTTAAAAAGAGTAATATTAAAGTAGTATATGAAAATGGATATTTAATAATTAATGCCATAAAAGAAGAAATCAAAGAAATTAAAGATAATTATATTAGAAGAGAAAGATTTTATGGTGAAGTTAAAAGAAGCTTTTACATTGGAGAAAAAAGCGAATCAGATATTAAAGCTACATATAAAGATGGTATATTAAATATATCTTTCCCTAAAGAAGAAAATAATAAAAAAAATAGTAAAATTATTAATATAGAATAATTATTTATAAAAAAACAAAGCAATTTTTTACTACTTTGTTTTTTTCTCGAATGCTTATATTTAACTTTAGTTTTATTAAATTCATCTATTATCATTTGTTGTGATATATCTGCTGGATTAGTATATAATAGCTGATAATATAAATTTCTATAATATTCCACATTACGTTGATTTCTATCTTTTAATACAAAATGTTTATTTTCAAATTTTTTCCATTTTCTTGACTCTATTTTTTCTCCACACTCTAGACATTCATATTCATTATAAGAAAAATGTACATCTTCTTCATCTTCACATATCCATTTAAAATCATGTTCTGCCCTCGGATCATCTTCCACAGCATGAGAACCAGTACAAATCCATATATCATGACTGCATGGTCCAAATGATTGATCACGAATTATTGATCTTAATCCCCAAGTAAAATTATAATGTATCATGTTTTCTAACTTTCCTTTAAATAAATTTTCATTATGTGCATAGGCTAATATTTTTTCTTTTAATGTTATGTATCTTTTAACTTTTTCATCTTGCATAAGAGCATTTAATTCTATTTTACATTTTTCTATTTCATTAAATTCTTCCATAGAATGTTTTACTCTTTTAACAACTTCTAATCTTTCTTTTTCTTTCATAGGTTCCTCTTTAAAAAGTATTATATATTATTTAAAACTATCTGTAAATTATTTTTTATTACAGTGATGTATTGATATAAAATTATATTCAGTAAAATTTTACTTCTTTAATTATAAATGTTATAATTACATCTAGAGGTGAAACGATGATTAATATTAGTGATAAATGGAAAGACTATGAATGTATATTAACTGGTGACGGAGAAAAATTAGAAAGATGGGGAAATGTTATTTTAAGAAGACCAGACCCTCAAATTATATGGAATAAAGATAATTTTGATATGTGGAATAAATATGACGCCTTCTATCACAGAAGTAATAAAGGTGGAGGTTATTGGGAATATAATAAGAAATTACCAGAATTTTGGACTATAAACTATAATAATTTAACTTTTAAAGTAAGTCCTACTAATTTTAAACATACAGGTATATTTCCTGAACAAGCTACTAACTGGGATTATGTTACTGAAAAAATAAAAGAATTTAAAAGTAATGATAAAGAAGAGATGCGAATTCTTAATTTATTTGCATATACTGGATGTGCTACAATGGCTGCTTCTGCAGCGGGAGCCGATGAAGTTGTACATGTTGATGCTTCTAAAGGAATGATAGATTGGGCTAAAGATAATATGCATTTATCTAATTTAGACAATAATAAAATAAGATTTATTGTAGATGATGTAATAAAATTTTTAGAAAGAGAAAAAAGAAGGGGTAGAACTTATCACGGTATTATTATGGATCCACCTAGTTATGGAAGAGGTCCTAATAAGGAAGTATGGAGACTTGAAGATAATTTAAAAGAGTTATTAGATAAATCTAAAGATGTACTTGACCCTAATTATTCATTTTTATTAATTAATTCTTATACAACAGGAGTATCTCCAATTTCTCTTAATAATTTACTTAGTTTAACTTTTAATAATGCTAATGTTGAAACAGGAGAAATAGGACTACCTATTACTAAAAATAATCTTATCTTGCCTTGTGGTATATATGGAAAAGTTACAAGAAAATAATATAATATATGAAGACAATCATATTATAGTAGTTAATAAACCTGTAAATATTCCTGTTCAAGAAGATAGTAGTAAAGATATTGATTTACTTACATTAATAAAAAATTATTTAAAAGTTAAATATAATAAGCCAGGTAATGTATATTTAGGACTTGTTCATAGATTAGATAGACCTGTCGGTGGAATTATGGTATTTGCTAAAACATCTAAAGCTGCTTCTAGATTATCAGAAGAAGTTAGAACTAATAAAATTAATAAAACTTATTATGCCATTGTTCATGGAAAAGTTAACAATAAAGGTCATTTAGAAGATTATTTATATAAAGATAATAAAACTAATACTTCTTACGTAGTAGATAAAACAAAAGGAAAACTTGCTATATTAGATTATGAATTAATAGAGTATAAAGATAATTTAAGTTTAGTTAAAATTAATTTAATTACAGGTAGATCTCATCAAATAAGAGTACAGTTTTCGTCACGTGGATACCCTTTAGTTGGAGACCAACGTTATAATAAAAATCCTATAAAAAATGTAAGTATTGCTTTATTTGCTAAAAGATTAGAGTTTATACATCCAACAAAAAAAGAACATCTATCATTTGAAATTAATCTTCCCGATAGATATCCATTTAATATTTTTTAATAATTACTTAACTTTTACTAAATATAATCTTTTTTGAAAAGCACCACGCTTTTCTTTTTTTTTATCTCTACATTTAAGTAAATCTTCTAATGTATAACCATTATACTCTAATAAAGCAATTAATACTTCTAATACATCAGAACATTCCTCTAATGTTTCTTCTTTTGTTTTAGCTTCTATTACTTCATTATATTCTTCATATAACTTTTTTAATAATTCTTCTTTATATTCAGTATCATCTAACACTCTTATTATAGGCTCTTTACCACTATCTTCTATTATTTCAGGAATTTTATCCCTAACTAATTTTCCATCTTTCTTCATACTCATCTCTCCAATACTTCTAAATTATTTACTATGACTTGATACTTATCATATCTTCTTTCTACTACGCCATTAAATTTAACTATATCATTTGCTTTTATATCATTATATTTTTCATATACTTTAGGAAATATTGTTAAATCAACCATTCCATATTCATCACTTGCATATATAAATGCCATAACATCATTTTTCTTAGTTACTATTTCTTTTATTCTATTTACTTTTAATATTATAGTTATTCTTTTATCAAATAAATTAGGTATATTTAATGAATTGATATCATCAACATTTTTATATTTACTAATTGGATCTTCATTTAAGTAAAAACCGAATGTATTAAGTTCTAAACTTGCTAAATATTCTTTAGGATACTCTTCGTATATTACTAATTCTGGTTTTTCTATTTCAATAAGTCCAATATCTTTAGATAGTTCTGCATAATTTAATATTTCATCTAAGTTATTAATAAGTGTATTTTTATTATAATTAAATTCATTAAAACAGCCCGCTTCAATTAAAGAAGTTATTGTTTTTCTATTAATTCCTAATGTATAAGTTCTTGTAACAAAATCTATAAAATCTGTAAATGTTCCTTTTTCTCTTTCTTTTATTATCTGATTAGTAATAGTAGTACCAACATTTCTTATTATTGATAAAGGACACATTATACCATCCGCTACTGCAATATACTTATTAGTACTTTTATTAATACTAGGAAGTAGTATTTTTAAATTATTTGCTCGACATTCACTAATATAAGTTTTAGTTTTATAATCACTTCCTATTACATTAGTAAGTAAATTAGACATAAAATATTTAAAGAAATATGTTTTTATAAATGCCATTTTATAAGCAATTATTGTATATGCTACTGAATGAGCTCTATTAAATCCATAATTAGCAAACTTAAGAATTAAATCATAAACTTTTTTAGCAGTCTCTTTAGAGTACCCTTTATTAATACTTCTTTCTATAAATTTGGATTCTTCTTTTAATAATATTTCTTCTTTCTTCTTAGACATTGCTCTTCTTAAAATATCTGCTTCTCCTAGAGTATAACCCGCTAAAACCTGGGCTATTTGCATTATTTGTTCTTGATAAATTATTATTCCATATGTAGGTTTTAATATATTTTCTAAGTCTTTATGAATATAATCTATTTGTTCTTTTCCTTCTTTTCTTTTAATATAAGTATCAATATTATCCATTGGTCCTGGTCTATATAATGCAATTGCTGCAATTAAATCTTCTATATTATTAGGTTGCAATTTTTTTAAGAAAGAACGCATTCCTGGAGACTCAAATTGAAATATTCCATCAGTATTAGCTGTTTTAAATATTTCATATGTTTTCTTATCATCAAGAGGAATTCTGTTAAATGTTATATTTAACTTTTCTTTTTCTCTTATTTCTTTTATTACAGAATCAATTAATGTTAAATTACTAAGTCCTAAGAAATCCATTTTTAATAGACCTAATGGTTCTAAGTAATTCATAGAATATCCTGTAACATACATTCCTAATTGATTTTTATAAAGTGGTATTGTCTCATCAATATCATATCTACTCATAACGATACCTGCTGCATGAATAGATACATGTCTAGGTAATCCTTCTAATTTAAGAGCAATCTTATATATTTTTTTAAATACATCTACTGAATCTACTGTCATCTTAAATTTTTTATCATTTATATAATTGTCTTCTAATTTATCATACTTAATTAATTTAGCAAGTCCATCCACAGAATTGTTATCAACTTTTAGCACTCTTGCAACATCTCTTATTACTTGTTTAGCTCCAAGAGTATTAAATGTAATAATACCAGCAACTTTCTTTTCACCATATTTATCTATTACATATTCAATTACTTCATTTCTTTTTTCAGAATCAAAGTCAATATCAATATCGGGCATTGTTACTCTTTCAGGATTTAAAAATCTTTCAAATAGTAGATTATATTTAATAGGATCAATATCTGTAATACCCAACGTATAACTTACTAAACTACCTGCTGCACTTCCTCTTCCTGGTCCTACTAAAATATCATGAAATTTAGCATATTTAACATAATCCCATACAATTAAAAAATAGTTACAAAATCCCATTTTATTTATAATATCTAACTCGTAATCTAATCTATTTTTATACTCATTTGTTACATTACCCTCTAATCTTTTACTAAGTCCTTTATAACATAAGTTTCTTAAATATTCATAAGCATTAATGTTTTTATCATATATAGGCAACAAATCAGGTGTATATTCAATATTTAAGTTACAATTATTTGCTATATTAATCGTATTTTTTATATCTTCTATATCACAAATACTCTCTACTTGTTTTTGATCCATTAAATATTTACCAACATGGGTATTTAATTCATATTCTCCAATTACTTTACCATCTTTTATCATATATAAATAATCTAAATATTTATAATCTTCTTTTTCTAAATAAGATACATCATTTATAAATACTTTAGGTTTATTAATTTTTACTTTTTCTTCTTTAGTAGAATATCCTATAAATTTATCTTCATATATATTATAAATAGTATTATCATAAGTAGATATAGGCATAATTAAAATAAGATTATTTTTATATTTAACTAAATCATCTATTACTAATTCTCTATCAGATATAAGAGTAGATAATTTAATTAAGTTCTTATAACCATCTTTATTTTTAGCATACAATAATATTTTACTATCATTTATTTTTAATTCTATACCTATTATTGGTTTTATATTATTTTTCTTACATTCAAGGTAAAATTCCATTACCCCAAACATATTATTTGTATCTGTAATAGCTAAAGAGGTGTAACCTAGTTCTTTGGCCTTTGTTACAAGTTTAGGTATATGATTTAAGCTTTCTAATATTGAATAACTAGTCTTTACCTGTAATGCAACGTATTCCATGGTTACACCTCCTTATATTAAAATTTTAAAACAATATACGCAAATACTAATCCTGCAATAACAGTTATCGCAGATAAAGCAGCTACCCCTGCAAATCCACTACTTCTAATTCCAATATCAGCGTTTAATATATTTTCATGATGTCTTTTAATTAGTGAATTGTTTTTTGGTCTCATTGTTTCAGATAATTTATAATGTCCACGTTTTAAATTTGTATTATATGAATTTTGTTCTTCTATTATAATTGTAGATTTATCTCCTCTTTCATCAACAAACTCTCTTTCAATATTATTATTTTTCATAAGTACCCTCACTTTCTTTTATTTTCACTTACCATAACTAATACTTCAGTAAGTTGTTTTATTCTTTCTATTATTCTTCTTGCTTTTACTTTTTCTAATGAATTATTTGATAAACTAAAATGCTCTTCTAATTCTTCTATCGTAAAGTTTGAAGTAAAAAATGTTGCTAATCCTTGTTGCATACGATATTGTAAAATCGTTCCTAATACCTCATCTCGTCCCCAAGGAGTTGTTGTCTCCGCCCCAATATCATCAATTAATAATAATTCTACTTTCTTAATATAATTAAACTTTGTTTTATATTCTTCGTCATCATTAAATGATTCTTTCAAACTTCTTAAAAATTCTGGGAAATATATTATTGCTACTTTTTTATCTAACTTAGCAAGTTCATTTAACATTGCCGATATTAAATATGTTTTGCCACATCCAAAGTTACCTGTTAAATATAAGCCCTTTCCTATTTCACCTTTTTTATAATTATCAATATATTTTTTTAACCATTTAATTACTTCAAATCTGTCTGGATCATCAGTATAAATATCTTTCATTGAAGCATTTTTTATATCTTTTGGCATATCATATAATTCTATATTTTTTTGATACTGAGTCTTTTTATCTAATTCTTTTTTATATTTACATGGCATATAACAAAATACAACATTATCATTTTCAACAATTGGATAATATACATAACCTTCAACCATATTTTTACATTCAAATATATTCTTACAATTAGCACAATTATTAAGTTCACGAACCGTATCTTCAATTTTGGATGTATGTTTCATTATTTCCTTTTTTGATGTTTTTAAAGTTCCCACCACTTTTTTAAATTTTTCATTTTCCATTGCCTGATTAAAATCATATTCTAACTTATCAATATTCGTTCTATATGTATTCTTTATTAAATCTTTCATACTGTCCATATTATTGATACTCCTTTAACAATTCTTCAATTGCATTCTTTTCTTCTATTTGCGCTTCTTTTTTTTCTATTTTTTTATCAAACCATTCTGGTAATTTTTCTTCTTTTACTGTACTAGTTACTTTAACTACTTTTTTATTATACTTCTTATGTTCTTTTTCAGCAAGTTTCATTGCTTCATCTACTGTTTCTATTTTAAGTCTTTTCCATTGACCCGCAATTGTTTCAATAAAATTTCTATTTAGTTTATTATTATTCGTTTTTAATGTATAATCTAAAAGTACATTTACTACCCCCGGTTTTAAACCATGCTCTACAATTAAATCTTCTGCTAGTTTTAGATCTCTTTTAAGAGGTTCTGCACCATTATTCTTTTTCTTTAATATATCATATGGAGATATTGTTTCAAAACTATATATCATTCTTGCTCTTTTGGAAGTATCCCCAATAGGAGTTCTCAAATATTCCGGTTGTGTATTGGCTACTATGCTAGGAAGTATTCCGCCATGATCAAACTGATAATAATTACGACAACTTTTTCTTAATTCATCTTTACTTATAGTCCCTCTTTCATTAAGACACCCCTTTATAATGTTTTGCATATGCATTGCATCTATTTCATATAAAAAAGATAAATTCAAAATTAATTCTTTTATTTCTTTAGTAAAACATTTATCTACATCTATACTTTTAGGCATTGATGCAATTAAAAAGTTAAAATCAAAATTAGTATTAATATTTAACTTAAGTTTATTACACTTTCTTATATCATCATTAATAACATCATAAGACGTTAAAGGAACAGAACTAAACACTTCCGAAAAAGATGCTGTTATTTCTTCATAACCACTTGTATTTAGTTTAGGTATTTTAAAGTATTCTACTAATTTTTCATATTCTTTTTTTCCAACATTATTATATAACACAACATTTAATATTGGATGATTAAATATTTCATGAACAGATAATGGTGAGTATAATTCATAGATATAATTATTGATATTTCCTTTTTTTACTCTAGTCCTAAGCAGTCCCACTGCTTCTAATTTTTCTCTAATACTAACTATTTCTTCTAAAGTTAAATGCATATTAGTAGATAAATGTTGATGATTATATTCACCACTCATAAATTCCATCTTATCCAAATCTGACCATAGAGTAAAATATAATATAATTGATAAAGGTCCTATTATAGGTTGATATAACATATTTAATATTTTTCTATCTTCATCATTCATTATACTTTTATTCACAACAATATAAGTATCTGCTGGTAATATGTTATTCTTGTCCATAATATCACTTTCCTTAAAAATATTTTATAATAAATTACTATAAAAGTAAAGGAAAAACAATTAGTATAGCTAGGTATTTTTTGCTACTTTTTTATTTATAATTAAATAACTTATTAGAAGTCCTATTATAGATAAAATTAATATTAAAGTATTATATCTTGTTAAATAAATTACAATAATATTAGCAGCCATATGCATAAATATTGTTAACTTAACATTTTTGTATTTTATATAGATTATTCCAAATGCTATTCCTAAAATAAAAGCATATAACATTGTTATCATACCATTATGCAAAAATGAAAATATAAAAGAAGATAGTAATATAGATACATACTTATTGTTAAACATTAATAATTCTGTTAATAATTTTTTTCTAAATAACAGTTCTTCCATTATCGGTCCTAAAATTCCACTAGAGATAAACAATAATGTTTTGTTTACTTCAACAACTTCATTACTTTGTCCTAATTTAAATATTAACATATTAAGAAAACATGCAAGTGATATTCCAAATAATACCGCACCATAATAATCTTTTAGTGGTAATGATTTTTCTTTTTCACGATACCTATTTAATAATGCCATTACTAAAATAGCATAAATAAAAGTTAAGATTATATAACCCTCATTTATGTAAAATGACATTAAATCTTCACCATTTAATATCATATATAAAATTCCAATTCCAAATATTAAAGAATATTGGATAACCATAACAACAACAATATCTTTCATTGCTTTAATTAATTTTTTTAAATATTCCATAATAATTCCTCTTAAAAAAAGTAGACTAAAAACTAGACTACTTCTCTATTCTTTCTTTTAAATATTCTTTTAATGGTTCTTTTAAGTCTTCTCTTTCTAATGCATAATCAAATGTAGCCTTAAGGTAACCTAATTTACTACCAGTATCATAATAAGTAGCATCCATTATACATGCATAAAAATCTTGTTCTTTCATAAGTTCCTTCATTGCATCAGTAAATTGATATTCTCCTCCAACACCTGTACTTAACTTTTCTAAAATATTAAATATTTCCGGTTTAACAATATATCTACCTAATCCTGCAATGTTTGATGGAGCTTCTTCTTTTTTAGGTTTCTCAATAATTGTTTTAATTTTATTTGTGCTTTCATCATCAAATGAAATAATACCATATCTACTTACTAAATCTTTATCAACTTCCATACAACCAATTACATTACAATCATATTTCTCGTATATATCTACTAATTGTTTTAATGCTGGAACTTTTGACTTCATTATATCATCACCATATAAAACCGCAAAAGGATCATTACCTATAAATGTTTTAGCAAGTTTTATTGCATGTCCACTTCCTAGTGGTTCTCCTTGTCTAATAAAATAAATATTTACATTACCTTTTATACTAGCCAATATTTTTAATTCTTCTGCTTTGCCTTTTTCTTCCATTCTCTTTTCTAGTTCATAATTAACATCAAAATAATCCTCAATTATCTTCTTATACGGACTAGTTATTAGTAATATATCCGTAATACCTGATGCTACTGCTTCATCAATTATATATGATAGTGTCGGTTTATCAATAATTGGAAGCATTTCTTTTGCCACTGACTTTGTAATAGGCAAAAATCTTGTTCCCATTCCTGCGACTGGGATAACTGCTTTAGTTACTTTTTTCATAGTTTCCTCCTAGTTTCATTATAACAAATATATTTAAAAAGGCAAGTATTTCTAATAACTTTCTATATTTACAAGATTTCCAATGTATACTGTTTGCATTTTGTTATTATTAAGAGTACAAGTAATCAAAGTAATAGTTCTAATACTATTATCTTTATATATAGTTATTTTACCATTTTTTTCTTCATTATAAATATTTACTATTTTGTATGTATATTTCTTTCCATTATAGTAAATATAACAATAATCATTAATAACTAATTTATATAGATATCTAAAATATGATACATCACTAGTTCCTGAATGACCTGCAATTACTAAATTACCATTTTCTATATCTGGCATATTAGAAGAATCAATTATTTCTAAATTTTGGTTAACATTATTTTGAAACGATTCTATATTATATAGTCCTTTTTTTAAATTTATTTTAGGTATTTCTAATATCATTAAATATTCGTTTATGCTAGTATCAATTTTAGTATTATCAACCTCTTCTTTTTCAAAGAACATATTTATATTATTTTTTTCTATTATATCTTCTTTTTTATTATTAATTATTGTATTAAGTACCCACATTACACTAACCCCTATTAAAAGAAATCCTATTCTTTTTATCATATATTATTAAACTAACTCCTGCACAAAAGATTCCTAAAATACTAAAAGATTTAGTGTAATCCTTATTTAATAAAGTATTAGGTACTTCTATTACTGGTTCATTTTCTACAGTTAAATTAATTACTTCTTTATTTTCTTTTATTTCAAAACATATTTTATTACTATCTAAAATATATCCATCTACTGTTTCTACTTCTACAAGATAATATTTTCCTAAAGGTAAGTTTTCTATTAAAATTTTTCCTTCTTTATTAGTTACTGTTTCTAATATAAATTCGTCATTTTCTGTATAAAATTGAAATTTAATATTAGGTAATTTATTTCCATTAAATTTATCTATTTTAATTAACTCTAAACTACCTTTTGGTAATTCATTTTTTATATTTAAATTAGATATAGCTAAACTAGGATTATCTTTATCATATATTAATTCAAATTTATACTCTGTATCTGTTGCAATATTTCCCATGGATGAAGATACTTCTTTCAATATATATTTTCCAAAGTATAAGTCTTTAATCGTTATCTTTCCTTCTTCATTCGTTTTGTAAACACCAATTACATCACCTTTATTATAAATAGTTTTACCTTGAACTATAATTGATTCATCTACTATTAATTCAAAAACTACATTACTTAAAGGTATATTTTCATAGAGTATACCATTATCAAACTTAACAGTTTCTCCTATTTTATTTATTTCTATTTCTCCAGAATGAATATTAATATTTACATTAGCACTTTTATTTTCTAAATAACCTGATGTAAGAAATTTTTGAGAACTTCCTGCATAATAAAACATAAATACTTCATTTGTATAACTTTTTCTTTTTAAATTTATAGAATTAACATTATCTAATATATATAATTTATTATTAGAAACATAAGACTTATTTGTATCTATTATTTCATAATCATTTAATACTAAATTTTTATCTTCAATTATAATATCTTGTCCTTTTATAAAATCAAAAGTATTGTTATTAAAAGACGGTAATAAATTATTTTTATTTACTTTATCTAAAATATTGTTTTTTTCTTGTTCTACATCAATTCTAGGTCCATGTACTTGATCTATGCTTGTCCAATAGACTTCACCTTTACCATTTAATACAGTCTCCCAAATTAATTCTTGAGCTGCTAAAAAATATTTTATATCACTTTTATTAAAGTAATCATATCCGTAATAAGCAATTAACTTTATTTTTTCTTTTATTTCATTAGGTAAATTCAATGCATCAAAATTACTAGTAGAACTATAAATAGAAGTAGTTATATGAATATTTGGTTCAATACAATAAGCTGTTTTACCATTCATTATAAATAAATCTTGTAAATATAAATAATATTCCCCATTAGACATTTCAAATACTGCGTATATATCCCCAATATATTCTTGTTTTAATTTAGAATCATTTATTTCCCCTTTTATACTAATTGGCATAATTAATAACATTATAATTATAAATAATATTTTTTTCATAAAATCCCCCTAACTTAATTTTTATAATTATATTTTTTATTAAATACTATGTCATTAAATCTCCTCCTTCAACTAAACCCCTCTAATATATTATTGATAAAAAAAATGTCAAATTACTTCTTTTTTCTAAAAAAAATAAAAAAACTTTCAAAATTTTACGTATTCGTTCAATTTTAAAAGCTTATCGTTAATTTTTAAATATATTGTATATTTACCACTAAGTCCATAAGAATTAATATATTTAACATTTTTACTAGTATCTATTTCGTATACTTTCTTGCCTAGAAATTTATCTAAAACAAAATATACTTTATCATCTTTATTAAAATCATATTCTATAACTAATCTATCACGTTCTTTATATATATTAATTTCTTCTTGATATTCTTTAGAAAATAATATATTTATATTTTTATTACTTGTTTCTGTTTCTTTATATTTAGATAAATATATTCCATCAGTTAGATAAAAATATACATCCTTATCTAAATTAATATTTTCTATATCATATATTTGATTGTTAGACTTAATTCTTATATTTTCATTAACATTTATATTTTGTGTATCCACAAAGTATGTTGATAACTCATCAGGAACATATTCTTTATTTCCGATTATTTTATCTAAATTAGTTTTATCATAATCATAATATAATATTACATTTTCTCCAGTTAAAATTACTTGATTAGTTTTTGAATCATATAATAATTGCACATAATTATCTATAGTTTTATATAAATTATATTCTTTTAAAACATTCCCTGTTTGTATATCAATTAATATTATATTTTCACTTAAAACCAGTAATTTAGTATCATCAACATTGTATATTAAACCATTATATCCGTCTTCTAAATTATATTCATAATATATTTTCCCTAGTAAATCTATATTAACTATTCCGGTATTACTATTGTCATTATTAAGTCTATTAGTACTTAAAAACAAATGATTATTTTTATCGATTACTATATCTTTAGAATATCCACCTTCTAAATAATATCTTGTTTCTCCATATTTATCTTTTCCTATAACTCCATTATCAGTACTTATTAAATTAATTCCATTAGTTGTTTCCACAGCATCTGTGGATATAGCATTATTTTCTACTAAGTTGGTTTTTATTTTAACTTCTTTATCCACAGTATCTGTTGATATAACTACACTATTTTCATAATTAGAATATAAGCCATAAATTGGTATATAATGCTCTTTCGTTTCATTTGCTTCCCTATACGTTATATCATTGTCGTATTTCCCTTTTATAGTAATTGTAACTCCTTCTCTTTTATCAGTCTCAAACATAATAAGCGCCGTTAGAGGACTATTTCCATACGGATTTACTATAATTTTAGGATTATCTATAGTATACCCATAACAACTAAATTCACTTTCTATTTCACTTTGTAATGTAATTAGATTTTTTACTTCCTTTACTTCTTTTTTAGGAGATATTAAAATTACTCCAATAACTGTTATAATTATTATTAATACTATAAAAGTTATAATAAAATATAATTGTTTCATTTAATCACTTCTTTACTACTTTTTTATTATACTATATATACATATTTATAACAAGTTATAGTTTTACAAATAATACATATACTAAATTAGGTGATCTTATGAAAAAAACTCGAATTTACGCTGTTATTGGAATATTTTTATTATCATTTTTATGCCATTTTGTGTTTGACTTTTTTCCTTGCATTTTAACTTCTATATTCTTCCCTATTAACGAAAGCATTTGGGAGCATATGAAAATTTTATTCACTGCAACCCTTTTATACGGAATAATTGACCATATCATTTTAACTAAAAAAAATATTTCTTTTAATAATTTTTTATTACAATTATTTGCTTCTGCATTTCTAGCTATTCCTATATTTTTAATTATTTACTTACCAGTACATTATTTATTCGGAGAATTTTTACCACTAACTTTAGTACTTATGTTAATTACTTATATTATTTGTCAGTATATTTCCTATAAAATATTAAATTTTAGAGACATACCATTATTAAACCAATTGTCTATTATTCTAATAATTATTATGTATATTATATTTACTTATTTAACTTACTATCCATTTGAAAGTTACATATTTTATGATACAACAAAAGGTATTTATGGTATAGAAAAAGAATCTCAAAATTAATGAGATTCTTATATTTTTAAGTATTTTTTTACAGCGCGCCAACTACCAAACATACCTACTAACATTCCTATTCCTAATAATAATAAAGACGTTAAATATACAAATGGATTTGGTGCTATTAATTTAGCAAGTGATGAAGAGAATAATTTCCCTCCAAAATAATCATATAAAGCAACATAACCATAAATAGTAACTACTATTGGAATAATTGAACCTATAGCTCCTAAAAATAATCCTTCAATAATAAATGGTACTTTAATTGAAATATTAGAAGCTCCTACTAAACGCATTATTTCTATTTCTGTTTTTCTTGCAAATATAGCAAGTTTTATTGTATTAGCAATTAGAAATGCCGTTACTACTACTAACGCTATTACTGCTCCAATACATACTTTTTCAATTACTTTAAATACTGTTACTAGTTGATCTACTATATCTTCTCCATAATTTATGGTATTTACTTTATCTATTTTTTTAATTTCATTTGCTGTCTCTTTTATTTCTTCAACATTTTTTACCTTTAACATAAAACTATCTAATAATGGATTAGTATCATCTGTCCAACCATCAACTACCGTTTCGAATATTTCATTTCCTTCTTTTGCTTCTTCTGCGGCTTCTTGTTTTGTTTTAAATTCAATACTAGCCACATTATCCATAGCTTTTAGTTGTTTTTCTATTTTATCTATTTCTTCTTTTGTAGTATCGTTATCTAAAAATATTACTACTGTTACATCTTTTCTAATTGATTCAGCAAAATTTTCTACATTGTATGAAATAACTATAGAAACCGCTACTACTATAAGAGTAATTGTAATACACGAAATTGAAGCTAACGATAAAGGAAAATTTCTTACTACACTTTTGGCAGCATCTCTAAAATATCTTCTTATTGTTCTAAGCCCTTTCATTATAATACTGTCCTTTCTCATAATCTTTTACAAGTTTTCCTTCTTCAATAACAATTACTCTTTTTTTCATTCTATTTACTATTTCCCTATCATGAGTAGCCATAATTATAGTAGTTCCCATATTATTTATTTCTTCTAATACTTTCATGATTTCCATACTTGTATCTGGATCTAAATTTCCAGTAGGTTCATCACAGATTAATAATTTAGGTTTATTAACTATTGCTCTTGCAATAACTACTCTTTGTTGTTCACCACCAGAAAGTTGATCTGGATATTGTCTTACTTTATGTTTAAGGCCTACTAATTCCAATACTTGCATAACTCTTTTATATATTTCTTTCTTGTCCCATGCAAAAACTTCTAATGCAAAAGCAACATTTTCATATACTGTAAGTTTAGGCAATAGCTTAAAGTCCTGAAACACTACTCCTAATTTTCTTCTTAAAATGTAAACTTTTCTATTTTTTAACTTGGCTACATTAATTCCACCTATTATTATTTCCCCTTTGTCAGGTTTTTCTTCACGATAAAGCATTTTTATCAAAGTACTTTTTCCAGATCCAGAAGCACCAATTACAAAAACAAATTCACCTTTTTTTATACTTAAATCAAAATCGTACAATGCAACTACACCATTTTTATATGTTTTTTGCACATCCGCAATTCTAATTAGTTCCATACTTCATTCCACCTTTTTAACATTTATAATTATAACATACTATTTTATTTTTTCATATACATTTTTTTAAATCCCACAATTTTACAAAAAAAAGAGGATTATCTTCCCCCACTCACTTCATAAGTATCTGTTATTAAGAAAAATGAATTTTTATCTAATTCTTGGACAAATTCTTTAACTATAAAATATTCTTTTGTAGGAATAGTAGCCATAATTATTTTATTTTTTTTGTTTGAATATCCTCCTCTAGCATCAATAATAGTAGCACTATGACCTAATTTATTAATAATAAATTCTTTTACTTCATCATCATTATCAGTTACAATATAAAATGTTTTAGATTTGGAAACACCTAGCATCACTCTATCAGTAATCATTGAATAAATATAAATTGTACATAATGCATATATAGTTTTGTCAATTCCAAAAACAAATGCACCAAAAACTAAAATCACTGAATTTATTAACAAAGATGCATGACCTATAGACATTTTTCCATATTTGTTTATTATTTGGCACAAAATTGTAGAACCACCAGTTGAAAAACCAGTTTTTAACATTAATCCATTCCCGACCCCATATATTATTCCTCCAAACAATATTGTTAAAAACATACTAGAAGATTCAAATTGAATATGCTTTGCAAATATTTCTGCAATAAATATAAAAACCGGATATAAAATTGTTCCAACTACAGTCCTTGTTGTAGTTCCCCATCCTAAAAATATTAAACTAAATATTAATAAAATAAGAGATGTTATAGCAATAAATAAAGATGGATTTATGTTTAACAATTCTCTAAATATAATAGATAAACCTGTGGTACCACCACAAACTATATTGTTGGGAGAATAAAAAATTGTAAAAGAAAGCGCTGTTAAAAATATTCCAAATATAAAAGTTATATATTTTTTTACTAAATGTTTGGCGCCTATATTTAATAAAAGATCAGTTACTTCAAAATTATTTTTTTTATCTATCTTTTCCATTTTAATTACTCCTTATTGCTTACCTCATAAGCATCACATACTAAAAAGAATATATCTTTATCTATTTCTTTTAATCCTTCTTTTACCACAAAATATGATCTCGTAGGAACAACCCCTAACAATAACTGTTGCTTTTCGTTACTATAACCACCTTTAGCATTTATTATTGTAACACCTCCATTCATAATTGATAATAAAAATCCTCTTACTTCTTCTACTTTATCTGTTACAATATAAAATGCTTTACTTTGAGAAATACCTAAAATCACTTTATCTGTGAGCATACTAATTATATATAATACTATCATACCATACAGTACTATTTCCCAAGAAAATACTAATTTGGCAGATAATACTACTAATCCATCTACCATTAACATTGATGTTCCTAGACTAACTTTACTATATTTAGCTATAATTTGATTTATTATATCTGTTCCTCCCGTTGTAAAACCTGTTTTAAATATGATTCCATATCCAATTCCAGTAAGTACTGCCCCGAATATGGCAATAACAATCATTTCAACGTCTCCTAGTGGGATGTATGATGTAAGGGGAGAAGTTAATTTAACAAACAAAGGAAATATTAGTGAGCCTATTACAGAATTTTTTGTTTTATCAATTCCTAATGTAAAAAAACTAATAATTAACAATACTATATTACCTATTAATATAAATAATGACGGGTCTATTCCAAATTCATTTACAACTATAGATAAACCGCTTATTCCAAAACAAACAATACCATACTGCAAGAAAAACAAATTAAAAGCAAATGCTACTACAAAGCATCCTATTGCTAATAAGATATATCTTCTGAATAAATGTCTCTCATTAACATTTTTTAATATTTCATTTACTCTTTTTTCCCTTATTTTTTTTAAAAACAGCATATTTACCTCCTTATTCCTTCTATTATAAAATCATCTATATCTCCATCTAAAACTCCATTTACATCACTAGTTTCATATCCTGTATCATTATCTTTAACTAAAGTATATGGACACATAACATAACTTCTCTTTCCAGATCCAAAACCAATGCTCATTTGACCTTCTTTTAAAATTCCCAATTCTTTATTTTGTTTTTCTACCTCTAATAAATACAATTTATTTTTTAAAATTTCAAGTGCCTTTTCTTTATTTTGAATTTGACTTCTTTCATTCTGACAAGTAACTACAATTCCAGTTGGTAAATGAGTTATACGAACAGCACTATCTGTGGTATTTACACTTTGTCCTCCTGCTCCGCTACTACGATATACATCTATTTTTAAATCATTTTCATTTATTTCTACTTCAATATCTTTATTAATTTCTGGAACCACTTCTACTGATACAAAAGAAGTATGTCTTCTCTTATTACTATCAAATGGACTAATTCTCACTAATCTATGAACTCCTTTTTCCCCTTTTAAATATCCATAAGCATCTTTACCTATAATCTTAATCATTACACTCTTTATACCAACTTCTTCACCAAGTTGCCTATCTATTTCTTCTACATTGTAGCCTTTATTTTTACAATATCTTGTGTACATTCTAAGTAACATGTTTGCCCAATCACAGCTTTCGGTTCCACCAGCTCCTGCATGTATTTCTAATATACAATTATTATGATCATATTCTCCAGATAAATAAGTTTCTAATTTTAATTTTTCTATTTGTTTTTGAATATCTTCATATTCCATTTTTACTAATTCGTATAAATCTTTATCATTTTCTGTTATTAATTCTAAAATATTTAAATTGTTTTTTATTTTATCTTTTATCAATTCTATATTTTCTATTTCTCTTTTTAATAAGTTAGTTGCTTTTATTATTTCATTAGCCTTTTCAGTATCACTCCAAAAATTAGTTTCTTCCATCAATTTATTATTCTTTTCTAATTCATTTTTCTTATTATCTATGTCAAAGAAACCTCCATAAGCTTTCTATTTCTTCCATACTTTTATGATAATTATTTACTAATTCTTTTATTTCCATATATATCACCTATTATTATTATACATTATAAAACTCTTATTTAAAATAGTTTTTATTAAAGATAGAAAAAAACAAGTACAAAACTTGTTTGAATTATATTTTTTTTAATATTATGTACTCAAATAATTAATGCATCAATTGCAACTACTTATTCCTCTAATGAACTTTTATTTATCCTTACTTAATACCTTTTTTATAGAAGCTATTTGAACATTAGTAATCTTTTTGCTACTTGTTTTACAAATTCCATCAATATATATTAAACTATATAACCATCCAGAATATATTTCTTTAGTAGGATACAATTTATTCATAAATTATTCCTTCCTTATATTTGTCAATGCATTTTTTACTAGGATTATAAAGATTTTCTGGTAAATTATCCAAAGAAAACCATTTCCATTCTAAAATTGTTTCAGGCTCCATGGTTTTTACTTCGCCTTTATATTCTCTAACAATAAAACCTACAGTTACATAATGAGCAGTATCTGTGATATCATCAGATATACATAACAAATCTAATTTATTTGCTATTAAACTGGTTTCTTCTTCTAATTCTCTTTTTGCCGCATCTATTAGTTTTTCCATAAACTCAACTTTACCACCAGGCATTGTCCAAGTTCCTCGCCCTTGCAACTCACTACTAGCCTTTACTTTATCAGGATTTCTTAACCCTAGTAATATTTTATTATCTTTTAAAATCATTATCCCAACACCAATACCTGGTTTCATATACATCGTCTCCTACATTACTTACCGCAACAATTCTTGTATTTCTTACCTGACCCACATGGACATGGATCATTTCTTCCTACTTTTGTACTTTTCTTTTGTATTTTAACAGTGTCTTTACCATCATTAGTTATAGTATTTTTTACTACTTCTTTTCTTTCTGTATTTTGTCGTATTTCTGATTTTAATAAATAAATACTTACATCTTGGTTTATTCTATTCATCATATTATCAAATAATTCATATCCTTCTAAAGTATAAGCTTGAAGGGGATTTTCATTTGCATATCCTCTTAATCCAATACCTTCTCTTAAATGATTCATTGTACTTATATGTTCCATCCAATAGTTATCAATTACTCTTAAAGTTATAGCTTTTTCAAATTCATCTACTACTTCTTCTGGAATATCTTTTAATTTTTCTTTGTAATCTAGAAGAACTTTTTCGTAAATAAAATCTATTACTTCTTCTGGTGATTTATTATTAATTTCCGCTAATGTAATGCGGTATTTTTTTAATAAGTTTTCATTACTTGCTTCTAATATTTCTGCATAATCGTTTTCTTTTAATGTATTCGTTTCTACTAAATGAGCATTTACCATTCCTGTTATATAATCTTTAAATAATTGTAAAGTATTTTCATGAATTGATTCACTATCTAATATTTCATTTCTTCTAGCATATATAATTTCTCTTTGATTATTCATAACATCATCATAATTTAAAAGTTGTTTTCTTATGTCAAAGTTGTTTCCTTCAACTCTTTTTTGAGCACTTTCTACTGATTTAGAAAATACTTTATTTCTAATTGCTTGTTCACCTGTAAATCCTAAATTTTCTAACATTCCACGATATCTATCAGAACCAAATCTTACCATTAAATCATCTTCAAAAGATACATAGAATTGTGTATAACCAGGATCTCCTTGTCTTCCAGCACGTCCTCTTAACTGATTATCAATACGTCTTGATTCATGTCTTTCAGTACCTATAACACAAAGACCTCCAAGTTCTTTTACACCTTCACCAAGTTTAATATCAGTTCCACGACCAGCCATATTAGTTGCAATAGTTACTGCACCTTTTTCTCCAGCATGTGCAATAATTTCTGCTTCTCTAGCATGATTTTTAGCATTTAACACTTCATGTTTAATTTTCTTTTTATCTAACATTTTAGATAATAATTCACTAGTCTCAATTGCTATAGTACCTACTAGAACTGGTTGACCTTCATTATGTCTTTTTTCTATTTCTTTTACTATTGCAGCATACTTACCAGCTTTACCTGGATATAATAAATCAGTCTCATCAATTCTTATAACTGGTTTATTTGTAGGAATAGTTATAACATACATATTATATATATTTCTAAACTCTTCTTCTTCTGTTTTAGCAGTACCAGTCATACCTGATAATTTATTATACATTCTAAAATAATTTTGGAATGTGATAGTAGCAAGCGTTTTAGTTTCTTGTTGAATTTTTACTCCTTCTTTTGCTTCAATAGCTTGGTGTAATCCTTCTGAAAATGCTCTTCCTTTCATTAAACGTCCCGTAAATTGGTCTACAATTATTACTGCATCATCTTGTACTACATAATCAACATCTTTATGCATTGCGTAATTAGCCTTTAATGCTTGATTAATATGGTGAACTAATGCTGTATTGCTAATATCATAAAGATTTTTAATATTAAATCTTTGTTCACATTTTTCTGCTCCAGAATCAGTTAAACTTACTGCTTTAGTTTTTTCATCTAAAATATAATCTTCATTTTCTTTTAAAATTTTTACAAAATTGTCAGCTTGAACATATAAATTTGCAGATTGCATTACACCACCAGATATAATTAATGGTGTTCTAGCTTCATCTATTAATATAGAGTCTACTTCATCCACTATGCAATAATTAAGTGGTCTTTGTACTCTTCTTTCTTTTTTTACAACCATATTATCTCTTAAATAATCAAATCCTAATTCATTGTTAGTAGTATATAAAATATCACAAGCATAAGCTTCTTGTTTTTCTTTAGGTGATAATTCTCTTAAATTAAGTCCTACAGTTAATCCTAAAAACTTAAAAATGCTTCCCATCCATTCAGAATCTCTCGTTGATAAGAATTCATTTACTGTAACAATATGCACTCCTTTTCCAGTAAGAGCATTTAAATACGCAGGAAGTACACAAGTTAAAGTTTTACCTTCACCAGTTTTCATTTCCGCAATATTACCATAATGAATTGCAAGCCCTCCTAGTAATTGACAATAAAACGGTTTCATATTAACACATCTACTAGCCGCTTCTCTAGCTACCGCAAACGCTTCAACTAAAATATCTTCTAAAGTCTCACCATTTTCTAATCTTTCTTTAAATTTATCTGTATATTCTTTTAATTCTTCATCTGATAATTTTTGCATATCTTCATCTAATGCTTCTATCTCATCTGCTATTTTTGTAAATCTTTGTAATTCTTTATATTCGGTATCAAATAATTTTTTTAATACTTTTAACATCATAATCATCTCCAATGTATATTTTATCAAAAAATATTTCAAAATACTAGTTATAGAAAGAAAAAAAGCAATTTCTTGCTCATTTCTAAACTAATTAACAGATATTACACCGTAGTTTCCATCTTTTCTTTTGTATACAACACATACATCATTACTATACATATCTTTGTATAAGAAGAAAGAGTGTCCTAATAATTCCATTTCTAAAATTGCTTCTTCTTCATCCATAGGTTTCATTTCAATATGTTTTCTCTTTACTACTTTACTGTCTTCTTCCTCTTCTTCCATTATTTCAAAATCAAAATTAAATTCTTTGAATTTGTTACTATTATTTCTTTTATTTATTTTTGTCTTATTTTTTCTTATCTGTCTTTCCAATTTATCTAAAACTAAATCAATTGCAGCATACATATCCTCATTTTCTTCTTCACTTCTTAATATAAAGTTATCAGTAGGAATAGTAACCTCAATTATTTGTGCATTTCCCCTTATCTTTAGCAAAATATTTGCTGTAATAGAATCCTCTTTGAAATACTTATCAAGTTTTCCAATTTTTGTCTCAATATAATCTTTAATTGCATCAGTTACAACTAAATTGTCACCACGTACATTAAACTTCATTATATCAAATCCTTTCTTACAACCTAATTATATCATATTTTTTTTAAAATTAAACTAAAATAAGAAAGATTACATAATTTCACATATTTAAAAAGGAAGAATTAATTATTTTCTTCCTTCTTATATTCTTCTAACAAATTATCTAATTCTTCAATTAAACTATCTACTTGTTTCCAACTAGTAAGTCTAGCACCTGATGCATATTTGTGACCACCGCCACCAAATCTTGATGCAAGTTCATTTATATATGGTCCCCTAGATCTAATATTTGCCCTTATTAAATTACTTTTTTTATCTTCTGAAAAGAATACCCAAATCAATATCTCATCAACATACTTTAAATTATTTATCATATTACCAGCACTTGCAGAATCTACTTTAAATTCTTTCATCATATCATCGGTAATCTTAATATATGCTAAACCATTATTAGTAACATCTAAATTTTGGTAAACATATCCTTGAAATTTAATTTCCGCTAAAGGTCTTAAATATAAAGGTTCATACACTTTTGTAAAATCAATATTAGTCTTTTTTAGCATTCTAGTAACTAAATCAAAAGTTTTTACGCTTGTATAATCATGTAAAAATCTATCAGTATCAGATACTATTCCTATATATAATTTTTCACTAATACTTTTATCTATATATAAGTTCAATGCAAAAATCATTTCTAATATCATCTGTGAAGTACTAGATGCAGTTTCATCTATACATTCAATTTTAGCATAACTATCTACTTTAGGATGATGATCTATTTTTATTATTGTACTAAATTTACTTATATCTACGCCATCAATTCTTTTAATGTCTGGTGTATCTAATACAATTAACAAACTATTATCAGGTATATCTTCTATTTTATCTAAAGTTCCAATAAACTTAAATTTACTAGCAGGACTACCTATTGCATACACATTTTTTTTAGGAAATATATTTTTTATAATTTCTTTTAATGCAAGCTGTGAACCTAATGCATCAGGATCTGGTCCAATATGTCTTGCAATAAATATATCATTATATTTTTTTATTTCCTTATAAATTTGTTTATATATTTTTTTCATATTACCTTTCTATAATATTATAAGTATCCCTTGATATCATTAACTCTTCATCTGTAGGAATTACATAACAAGGTATAGATGAATTTGGAGTAGTTATACATACTGTTTCTCCTCTTACTTTATTTTTTTCTTCATCTATTTCAATACCTAATATTTTTAAAGAATCTAATACTTCTCTTCTTGTTGATACTGAATTTTCTCCAATTCCAGCAGTAAATACGATTCCATCGCATCCACCCATTTCAACATAATATTTAGCAATATAATCAACAATTCTTTTAACAAACATTTTTTGAGCAAGTGCACATCTTTCGTTACCATGATTAATACCATCTTCTATATCTCTAGAATCACTACTTACTCCACTTATTCCCAAAAGGCCACTTTCTTTATTCATGAAAGTATCTACTTCTTTTGGACTTAAATTCAACTTTTCCATAATATAAGGGATAATTGTTGCGTCTATGTCTCCACATCTAGTTCCCATTATTAAACCAGCATTGGGAGTTAATCCCATTGAAGTATTAACACATTTTCCATCTACTACTGCACTAATACTAGCACCATTACCAATATGGCAAGTTATTAATTTAGTATTATATCTACCTAATATTTCATTCATTTTTAAGCTTACATATTTATGAGAAGTTCCATGAGCCCCGTATCTACGAACTTTATAATCAGTATACCAATTATAAGGAACTGCATATAAATAATTTTCTTCTTCCATAGTTTGATGGAATGCTGTATCAAATACAGTTACATGTTTAGCATCAGGAATTACTGTTTGTGCCGCTTTTATTCCTACGATAGCAGCGGGATTATGTAATGGTGCTAAACTAGATAATTCATCTATTTTCTTAATTACATCTTCGTCAACTTCAACACTTTGATCAAAGTAACTACCACCTTGAACTATTCTGTGTCCTACTCCTTTAATTTCATTTAATGATGAAATTACTCCATTTTCTATTAACTCTTCCATTAATATTTTGAAAGCAACTTCATGGTCTTTTAATTCTACTTCTTTTTTTACCTTTTCTTCATCTTTTTTTATTGTATAAAAAGAATCTTTTAAACCTATTTTTTCAAAAACTCCAGATATTAATCCTTTCTCTTCTGGCATTTCATACAATTTAAATTTTAATGAAGAACTACCTGCATTTACAGATAATATTTTCATAATTACACCTCTTTCTTGTCTTATTATATCACATATTTTTAATTTATTTCCATATGATTCATTATCTCTGGTAATATTTGTTTCTTTCTAGAAACTAATTTTGGTAAAAATATTCCTTGATATATTTCATCTAAATTAAATGTTATTTTTAATATTTCTTCGGCATTATTACTATAAATAACATATGAACCTTGTTTTAATATATCTGTTACAAATAAACATACAAAATAGTAATCAGTTCTCTTACAAACATCATTTAAAGTTACTATGTATTCATCTAATTTTTCAGTTATTTCTTCTATATTAGTCGTTAATATTTGACCCAATCCAATCTTTTTATTATCTACTGTATATGTTTTAAAATCTGTATACAATATTTCTTCAATTGTTTTTCCTTTCAACGAAGTTCCTGCTTTAATCATTTGGTATCCATATTTTTCATAATCTACTTTTGCTATTTTTGCTAATACACTAACTGCTTCTTTATCTAAATCAGTCGTAGTAGGAGAAGTTAAAATCAAAGTATCTGATAATATTCCTGATAACATAAGTCCTGCAATATGTCTAGGTATTTTTACACCATTTTCTTTATATAAAGTATATATAATTGTATTTGTACTTCCTACTGGCATATTTCTAAAACTAATAGGCATATTTGTACCAATAGCCCCTATATTATGATGATCAATTATCTCTAATATATTAGCATCTTCAAGTCCAATAGCACTTTGTTCATATGAGTTATGATCTACTAAAATTACTTTTTTCTTATTATTATAACCAATATCAGAAAATCTAAGTATTCCTAAGCATTTATCGTTTTTACCTAAAACTGGATAATAACTATATCTTGTCTTATTAGCTATATTTATAAATTTATTTAAATCATCATTTTCATTTATACATAAAAACTTATTACCATCCATTATCGTTGTAACTTTGTTAGATAAATTTAATATTTTAATTGTTTCTAATGTACTATATGGAGTAGATATAATATTTACCTTTTTCTTTTTGGCAAGTTCTAAATGTTCATCTTTTACTTTATGTCCCCCCGTTATTACAATCAATTTTATTCCATTGTTAATAGCATATTCTATAATACTATGTCTATCTCCTACTACTAAAATATTACTCTCATTTAATATAATTTCTTCTATAAATGTTGTACTTCTATATCCTGCTACTAGTAAATTACCAATTATTTCATCATCATATTTTATAACAGGTGTTCCATCTACTGTATCTATAATATTTTGATATGATGTATCAATTAAACTATAATTTTTAGAAAATTGTGATAAAGCAATATTTTTCATACTTAATATTCCAACCATTTTTTTATGTTTGTCAACTACTGGAATTTTACTTATACCAGCTTTTTCCATTTTATAATACGCTCTATATATAGATTCGTTTTCATTTATTGTGTAATTTCTAGTATACTGTAAATCTTTTACTTTTATATTTACATCATTTAAAAATATTGGCTCTGGAACTCCAAAATAATCTAATACAAACTTTGATTCTAAATTGATTGAACTAAGTACTGCAGGGACTGTATTCATTCCCAATTTATTTTTTAAATATGACAATGTTATTGCCGCTGTTACACTATCCGTATCTGGATTACGATGTCCAAATATATATATTTCTTCCTTATCTTTCATTCTTTTTTCACCCAATTTCTATATTCGTATTATATCATTATTAATATCCATTGTAAAGAAATTTAAAACATTAATTATATATACTATATTGTAAAAAAATGTCGTAAATGATATAATAGTAAAATAGAAAAGGTGGTACAAATTAATGGCGAATGAAGTAAATAACAATAACAAAAAAAAGGTTATTAAAAAAAGAAAAATTAGTTATCAAAAAGTATTTTCTTTTGTTAGTGCTGGTTTCATAATTGGATGTTGCATATTTTATGGTACTAGATTTTTAACACTATATTTAGAAAATCGAAAAGAAGAGATAAAATTAGAAGATACTTTATCTCAAGTTATAAAAGAAGAAAATAATAATTTAAAGGAAGTCAACAATGAATATTATTTTCAAAATGATGCTAGTAATAACTATGTAATGTATTCTAATATTCTTTGGAGAATTGTTAAGATAAATAATGATAATACAGTTAAGTTAATTAGTAACGATGTTTTAACTTATTTATCTTACGGAGATAGTGATTATGAATCTTCTTATATGAATATATGGTTAAATAAAAGCGATGATGATTATACTGGAATATTAGAGTCTTCACTTAATACACCGTATAATTATTTAACAAATGATAATATATGTAAAGATGTTATAAGTGATACTAAACATATAACATGTGATGAAATTAATGATACCGATTTAATCGGAACTTTATCTGTTTTTGATTATATTAATGCTGGTGGTAAAGATTCATACTTAAATATAGACAAATATTTTTATTTATCAACACTTAAAGACGATGGAAATATATGGTATGTTAATGACAGTGGTAATGTTTCTAATGCAGATGGTAGTGATATTTATGGTATAAGACCTACAGTTACATTGAAAAGCAGTATTAAAAGTATTTCTGGAAATGGTACTATAGATAGTCCATATATAATAGATGAAAATTATTTATTTGGTAGCTATGTAAAACTTGGAGATGATATTTGGAGAGTTTATAGTATTGATGGAGATAACATTAAATTATCATTAAACGATTACTTAAAAGAAAATAATGAAGAATTATTATATAAATATTCTTCTAAAGGATATTATCATAATGATACTATATATGGATCACTTGCATATTACTTAAATAACACATATCTAAATAGTCTATCATATAAAAATAATATATCTTCCAATACTTGGTCTAATGGAATTTATGGTTCTAGTAACAATTATGATTACAAAGACACTTTAAGTACAAAGGTAGATACAAAAGTGACTGTGCTTAGTGTAGGAGATATTATACTTAATGGAGAATTATCAGATTACTATTTATCAACTGGCGTTTCTAAATCTAGTTCTTTAGTATATACTGTTAAAAAGAATGGTACATTATATGGAAAAAGTTCTACAAGCGCTTCTAAAGTAGTACCTACAATAAGTATTGATAAAAATATGTTAACAAAAGGGAATGGCACTATAGATAGCCCTTATGAAATGGAGTAATTTATGAAAGAAAGAAAATTAAAAAAGAAAAGAAAAATATATAAATCCACAATAGTATTCATAATATTGGATATAATTGTTGCAGCTTGCTTCTTCATTACATATGGTCCTTATGATAAATTAAGAAATTTATATGTAACTACTGCAATGAAAACAATGAATCATCAATATTTTGCTAAAATATTTTACAGTGATGAAACAATTGAAAAAATTATGGCATCCAATTATTTTGTTGAAATAAATGAAGACTCAAATTTAGATGATTTAGTTATTGATACTTCAGAAAAAGATCATTATGACAATGAATATCAAGAAGAATTGTTAACAAGAGATCCAGGAAATGATTTATACAAAGTAATTAATTTGAAAGTTGGTAGTAGCAGCGGATATTTAGTAGCCATCTACCAACCAGAAAAAGTAAGATTAATATCAAGCAAACAATTTAACGCCGGAACGTATGGTGAAAGAATTTTAACAATGTGTGAAAGATATGGTGGAGTTGTTTGTATAAATGGTGGTGGTTTTGTAGATAATGGAATGGGTTCCGATATACCAATGGGATATGTAATAAAAGAAGGGGAAATTGTATGGCCTGCTGATGGAAATAGCGAAGCAAGAGGAAATTTGGTTGGAATGACTGCAGATGGCAAACTTAAATTAATGAGCAATGCTAATGGTGAAGAAGCTATTGCTGCTGGTGTAGTTGATGCCATGGAATTTGGTCCATTTCTTATAGTTAATGGTAAATCATTAGAAATTACTGGGGATCCATGGGGTAAAGCACCTAGAGTAGCCATCGGTCAAACAAAAGAAGGAGTATTATTATTCTTGGTTGTTGATGGAGAAAACTATATAAATGGTGCATCACTTAGAGATATGGTAGAAATATTTGAAAGATACGGTGCAGTTAACGCTGCAAATTTAGATGGTGGTCAATCTTCTTCTCTAGTAATTAACAATAAATTATATAATAATCCACCTGCTGCTGCTAAAGCACAAGGCGGAAGATATGTTGTTACAGGATGGGGATTAATACCATAAAAAAGGCTTCTATTGAAGCCTTTTTACTTTGCAATATTTAATATAGTATCAATATTTATTTCTTTTTTATTATCTATAATATTATCTATTATTATATTTTCAATATTAGAAACTATTATTTTATTTATTTTTCTTGCGCCAAATTCTTCATAATTACTTAAGCTAATTACTTCTTTAATTACATTATTTGATATATTAATTTTATATTTTGAATATTTATTTTTTAATTTTAATAATTCATTTTTTATAATTTTTTTAATATTTTCTTCAGTTAACTTATTAAAATTAATTATTCCATCTATTCTATTAATAAATGCTACTTTAAATTCACTTTTTAATGATGATAAAATTTGATTTTCATGTTCAATATTAAATCCTACACTGTTATTTTCATACCCTACATTAGTAGTCATTATAATTAAGTTATTATTAAACTTTATCGTATTTCCTTTTGCATCTTTTATTTCTCCCTCATCCAATATTTGATATAACAAATTTATAATTTTAGGATGAGCTTTATCTATTTCATCTAAAAGAATAACACTGTTAGGTTTATTTCTAATTTCTTCTAAAATATTTTTATTATCATCATATCCTACATATCCAGGCGCAGAACCAATAATTTTATTTATGGACATAGAATCCGAGTATTCACTCATATCTAATCTGATTAAATTATTTATCCCTACTAATTCTTTTGCATATATTTTAGCAAGTAAACTTTTTCCCACACCTGATGGACCAACAAACATTAATGAATAGACCTTATTATCTTTATAACCAAGTTTAATTCTTTTAGTAATATTAATTAAATTATTAATTGCTTTTTCTTGTCCGATTATATTTTCACTTAAATCTCTTTCTATTTTCTTTATTATTTTGGAATTATCTTGTAATATTTCATAAACCGGTATTTTGGTTTTAGTACTAATAACATTTGCTACATCTTTAACAGTTACTTCTGTATATGTTTTTTTATTTTTAGTATTTAATTGTAACTTATTAATTTGAGATAATATATTTTTTTCTTCTTTTCTATATTCATAAGCCATTTCTAAATTATTTTCTATAATATAATCATTTTTAATTTTATTTAATTCTTTTAATTTATTATTTAATACATCCATGTCACTTTTTTTATTGTTACTTTTTATACTTACTTTTGAACATACTTCATCTAATACATCTATAGATTTATCTGGTTCATTCCTATCATATATATACTTTTCTGTTAATTTTAAAATTTCATCTATTATATTTTCTGATATTTTTACTTTATGATATTTTTCATATATAGGTTTTAATTTCATTAATATCTCTTTAGTTTTTTCCTTTCGTGGGGACTCTACTATTATTTTTTGAAAGCGTCTTTCTAATGCCCCATCTTTTTCTATAAATTTTTTATACTCCGAAATAGTTGTTGCCCCAATACATTTTATTTTACCTCTTGCAAGAGATGGCTTTAATATATTAGAAGCATCTATTGCGCCTTCTGCTCCACCCGCTCCTACTAAAGTATGAATTTCATCAATAAACAGAATTATATCCCCATCTTCTTCTATTTCTTTTAATACTTTCTTTATTCTTTCTTCAAATTCACCACGATATTTTGTTCCCGCTACTGCTGAAGCCATATCTAAAGATATAACTTTTTTATTTTTTAAATTATCAGGAACTTTATTTGATACTATTAAATTACATAGTTCTTCTACTAATGCCGTTTTCCCTACTCCTGGTTCTCCTATTAATATAGGATTATTTTTAGTTCTCCTACATAATATTTCAAGCATTCTACTTACTTCTTCTTCTCTTCCAATTACAGGATCTAATTCATTTTTACTGGCCATGTCTGTTAAATTAACACCTATTTCTTCTATTAATAATTTTTTATTTCTTTTGTTTTTTACCTTTTTATTTCTTTTAGATATAAAATATTCATATATATCATCCATATCTATATTCATTTTTATAAATATTCTAATTGCTATACCTTCTCCTTCTTCTATTAGTGATGAAAATAAAGTTTCTATTCCTACTTCTCCTGTACCATTGTCTTTACTATCAACTATTGCATTTTCTATTATTTTCTTTAAAAGTGGTGTATATAAAAATAATTCAGATTCTTTAGATCCTTTTCCTATAATATTAATAATTTCTGCTTTAAAAGATTCATAACTAATTCCTGCATTATTTAATTTACTAGAAACAGCATTATTTTCTTTTAAAATTGCTAATACTAAATGCTCTGTTCCTACGTATGGATGTTTTAATTCTTTCATCTCCTCTTTTGCATTATTTAAAACTATTTGTGCTTCTTCACTAAAGTTACCTAACATTTTATACCCCTTTCTTTATATCCTATGAATATTATGTATAACTTTTGCAAATTTTAAACATACACAACAAAAAAAGATAATTTTCATTATCTTAATCATCTGCAAAAAAGTCATCAAAGAAAGCATCATCACTTGTTCCATCTTCATAAATGTTATCACTAACTTCTGTTTTGTCTTCTTCTTGCGCTTTAGCTTGAGCTTCTTTTTCTCTTTTCTCTTCTTCTTCTAATTCTGCTATTTTAGCATCTATTCTTTTAACTAAATCATCGACATTAAATCCTGAATCACTAGAACTGTTAGTAGCACCAAATGAAGGCAGTCCTCCCATTCCACCAAAAGGAGAATTTCCAAGTGGATTTCCACCAAATATTGATGACATATCAGGACCCGACAACATCTCATTCATTCTTTCTTTCTTTTTTGCTTTTACAAATTCTCTTATCTCAAATAATTCAACAGATTTCCTTTCTCTAGTTGGAAATACCGCTTTTCCATATTCTTTTCCCCAATTCATTTTAAAATTAGGTACTAATTTAGTTTTAAATGGCATCATTCTAAGTCTTAATGTTATCATTTCAAATTGACTTAATCTTTGTAAATCACTTACTGTAACAAGAGGTGTTGATGCAGTTTTATCTTTTTCTTTAGATTTTACTTCACCACACATCTTACTTATTTCTTCTAATGCTGATAACTCATTACTTATTAAATACATAATATTACAGTTACCTTTTATTGTTTCAGCGTTTTCTTTACCATAAACTTGTGTTAATTGAGCATAGTTTTGAATAATAAAATTGAATCTAATTAATCTACTTCTGGCCGCTGTTACCATTGTTGTAACATCTTTAAGAGGGGGCATATTAGCAAATTCATCTAGTATAAAGTTAGTTCTATATGGAAGTTTACCTCCACTTTCTTGAGCGACATCTATTAAAGTTTCATAACATTGTTTAATAAATATTGTAGCAAGAGGATGTAAAGTTTTTTTCTCATCTTGAATAATTAAAAATACCGCTGTTTTTTTTCTACCAATATCCTTCATGTCAAAATCACTATAACTTAACATTTCAGATAAGTTTTCACGAGCTGAAAATATTTTAATTTTTTGCTTAAATGTTGATAAAATACCACCTTTAGTCTCTTCCGGTGCATATACTGTACCGGATGCATTTATATATGCTGGTTTAGAGGGATCTTTTCCATTAAAATATTCTTTAATATAGTTACTATTAGGTCCTCCGAATCTTTCTTCCCCAATTGTAGCCATTAAGTTTATGCTATTTAAATTTATCTGTTTTTCTGTTCCATCTTCAAAAAGTCCTAATGAAAGCCCAGAGAAATAGTCTGCTCCTGATTTTTCCCAGAACGGATCAGCATTACCACTTTTTTCTTCATATAATATATTCAAAGCTAAATCATCTAATAATTCTATTGCTTTATCCATATTTCCTTCTTTATATAAGTTATATGGAAGAGTCATCGGATTCCATGCATTACCTCTTTGTGGATCACGAAAGTTAAGTACTACTATATTATATCCTCTTTCTTTAAGCATTTCTGCAGTGTTCTCGTATATTTCACCTTTAGGGTCTGTTATAATCATAGATTCTTCGTGCTTTGCTAAACTTTGTACAAGTGGGAATACTACAATTTGTGTTTTTCCAGAACCAGTAGCACCTACTATTAAATTATGCATCTCCCCATCATCGACCCACATCCTGTGTCCGTCATTTATAACGACAAGTCCTGCGGCATCTGCAGAATATGCTTTTGGATCTACTTCTTTTAAAGTTTTTTTCATTTCACTATCTTTACACCATCTAGAATATCCTTTATCCTTTTTCTTGGCAACAAATCCAAAACCTTTTTCTCTATCAAAAAAATAAGAACCTACAGCAGTAAAAATACCTATTAATGCTAATAAAAATAACGTAAATGTAGCTCCAATAAATTCTGGTGTAAAAGCTTTAAATGGAACAATACCATAAACTTTACCTTCAGTAGCTAAAGAGTTGGCATTTAATACACCAATAGCACACATATATAACAAAAATATACAAAATCCACAAAAAATAGCTACATCTTTAGGCTCCGCTCTAAACTTCATATTATTCCTCCTCACAATAAATCATTATCATTATAGCACATTAAGTAAAATCTATCAATTACTTTTTTATTTATAATTATTAAAAAAAGAGTAGTTTTTCTACCCTTTTAATGATTATCAATTAAATGAATATTATCTAAAAGTACTCCTGTTCCTTCTGCTACACATGTAAGTGGACTTTCCGCAATAAATACAGGAACTTTTAATTCTTGAGCTAATAATTGATTAAATCCATCTACTAGTGCACCACCACCAGTAAGTACAATACCTTTATCTATAATATCTGCAGATAATTCAGGCGGAGTTTGTTCCAATATACTTTTAGCAGCCTTAACAATAGTATAAACACTCTCTCTTAAACCTTCTTCTACTTCATCTGAAGTAAGTGTTATTGTATGCGGAAGACCTGTAACTAAATCTCTTCCACGAACTTCCATCTTTTCTACTTTAGAACCAGGAAATACTGTACCAATTGTCATCTTTATATCTTCAGCAGTTCTTTCTCCTACTAAAAGCTTGTACTTATCTTTTATATATTTAATAATATCATTATCAAAAGCATTACCTGCTACTCTAATTGATGTACTATTTACTATTCCTCCTAAAGAAAGTATTGCTATATCAGTTGTTCCTCCACCAATATCAATTACCATATTAGCACTAGGTTTAGATATATCCATACCAGCTCCAATTGCAGCTACTTTAGGTTCTTCTTCTAAAAATACTTTTTTAGCTCCTGTTCTTTCAGCAGCTTCCTTTATAGCATTTTTTTCTACTTGTGTAATATTTGAAGGGCAACAAATAAGTATTCTAGGACGAGAAAAAAAGTTCTTACCATTTACTTTCTTTATGAAATAATTAAGCATAACTTCCGTTGTTTCAAAGTCTGCAATTACACCATCTTTCATTGGTTTTATTGCTTTTACTTTTCCTGGAGTTCTCCCTAACATTTCATGTGCTTCTATTCCTACTGCAAGTGGTCTTTTTGTTTCTGAATCGATTGCCACTACACTTGGTTCATTTAATACTATGCCTTGTCCTTTTATATATATAAGTACATTTGCAGTACCTAAATCTATTCCGATGTCTTTATTAAACATTAAATCACCATCCCTAGTTCTTATTTTACCACATTTAGCCATTTTTAGTTGCTTTTTTTAAGTAAAAACTTCATTTTTGTCGCTTCTCCACCTCTTATATGTCTAATATCAGTGTGATACTGTAAAATTTTAGCAACTTCCTTATATTTTTCTTTATTTATTTCTAATAATCTATCACTTAAGTCTTTATGAACTGTACTTTTACTTACTTTAAATATACTTGCTATTTCTCTTACTGTTTTATTTGTTTTTATTATATAATCACTTTCTTCTATTACTCTCTCCATAATCTTTTTATTCATATAATTCACCTAGTAAATTATATTTATTAATTATGAGTTTATGTGAAAAAAGCGGAAAAATACCGCTTAATCTAAATCTTCTAAGTTTTTATCGTAGTATTCTTCAGGATTAACTACTAATCCTTGGTAATACAATTCAAAATGTAAATGATTACCCATATCACTATTTATATTAGAAGTTCCACTTTTACCAATTGCTTGTCCAGAAATAACTTTATCTCCTTCTTTAACATTAACTTCTGACAAACTTTGATATACACTAACAAGTTCAGTGTTGTGTCTTATTTCTACTACATTACCTAAAATACTATCTTCTTTAACACTTATAACATCTCCGTCCATTATAGATAACACATCAAATACACTATCTGATTTATAATCTACACCAGAATTTTGCATATAAGTATTTTCATAATATACAATAGCATTTTGTTGATCTTTTGCATCAGCTTTGTAATCGTAATAACTTTTTGCAATAGTAACACCTTCTGCTACATAAGGTTTATTAATTTTTGTTTTAGTAGATACTACAGGTAGTTCTTGATCCTTATTATCAGTAATTTCTCCATCAACATATTCAATTTCATTTTTCATTTCATTAGCATCAAACATTGAATTATTAATAATTGCTTGAATTAGGTACATACTAAGTACTAGCATAATTACTGATAAAGCATAAATAGTAGGTAATACAAATGGTTTTAATTTTCTCTTTGTCATCTTTCTTTCACCTCTATTATATTTTTTTACCAAAACAAAAATTATATACACTAATTTTGAATTTTTTTAATTTCCGCATCAGTATAATAATATTCTAATATTTGCATATAGTTATAACCTTCTTTTGCCATTCCAAGTGCCCCATATTGACTCATTCCAACTCCATGTCCATATCCTTTAGTATCTATTACAACATTTGTGCCAACTTGTGTTAAATTAAAGTCAGTTGAACGAAGTCCTAGTTTATTATAAACATCAGTTGCATTTAACATATTTCCATTTATTTCTAATTTAATTATACGATTAGTATCACTTCTTTCTAGTACATTAAAACTTAATTGTTTTTTATATTCTAACCCTAATTTTTCATAAAATTCTTGTAATGACATTGTTTTTTGGCTATTAAAAACACTAGAAGTTTGTGCATCCCATTTGGATTCCACACTTTTTAAATATGGAAGTTCTAAATTAAATACTATACTAGCGTCTTCAGTATATCCATTACTAGTAGAAAAAAATAAAGCATCTATTATTTCCCCATCATATTCTAAATATTCATCTATTGTCTCGTTAACCGCTGTTCTAAGTTTATTTATATTTACAACATAATCTTTTCCCCATGCTTCTTTTAAATAATTATCATCTAAATATACTTGATTTAAAACACTGTCTACTACATCATATTCACTATCTTTATTATACTCTAATCTTTTTAAAACATAACTTCTTGATGCTACTGCTTGTGCTTTTAATGCTTCTAATTCAAAATATACTGGCATTTCCCCTGCTAAAACTCCTACTATATATTCTTCTAATGGAACTATCTGTATTTCATTTGTAGCAAGTCTTTTAACTCTAACATTTATATTATTTATATATTTTAATTCTATTTCTTCTATTTCATTTATTCCAAATATATTGACAATAAAAAAAGGAATAAAAATTAATATTATGGTAAATAAGATAATTTTCTTCATTTTTTACCTCTTTTCAATAATTCATTACTCCTATAAAATCACTTAAAAAACTAACTAATAAATAAGATATACAAAATGCTAAAATTATGTAAAATACTCTAGCTTGATATTCTTTATTCTTTTTAAATATTCCATTAATGTTTATACTATCTAGACTCCATATAACAAGTGGAAATATAAGTACATATAAAATAATTTTAGTCATTGTCTATCACTTTTATTTTATTATTTCTAATTACATATTTTTTTACATTTGAAAATGGTGTTTCTATAAACTTAATTACTACTTGTTTAGTAGTTTCATCATCCATTTCTTCTGATATTGCTAATACATTTGCATCATTATGTGCCTTAGATAAAATTGCTTCTGAAACATTAGAAACTTTTGCACAAACAATATCATGCATTTTGTTTAGTGCTATACTCATTCCTATTCCTGTACCACATATTGCTATTCCTAAGTCTACTTCTTTTTCCCTAACAGCAATTCCTAATCTTTTAGCATAATCAGGAAAATCTACTGATTCTTCACTATCAGTACCATAATTAATTACAGTATACCCTAGTTTTTCTAAAAATTGTGTCAAATATTGTTTTTTCTTATAACCTCTGTGGTCATTAGCTATTCCTATTTTCATATTAATACCTTCTTTCAATATTATTATATCATTATATATAGAAAAAAAGAAACAATATAATTTCTTTTCTATTCATTTATAATATCAATTGTAGCATAATCTGTATTAGTAAGTTGAACTAATACAGGAATATTAAATTTACTTAATTTTTTAACAAATTTATCAAAAGAACTTAAAAACAAATCTATTCTATTTATTAATAATTCATCTATACAAGTAAGTCCCATTTCTTTCATATAATTAATTATTTTTAAACATTCTTCTTCATTTATAGATAAACTACTTAAAGAAGAAGGATTATTATTTTTTACTATTTCTATTAAAACTTCTTCTTTTATATCTACTTGTTTTAAAAAATCTATCATATTCTATAAGTCCTCCTATAATTATATATTTTATCGATACAATTTTTTATTGTTTTGTATTGCTCTTCAGTAAGAATGCTATCTTTACACACTGCATATAATACACTATCAGGAGTACCTGCAATTGATTTTTTAATCATTGTTTCGTAATACCTTAATACTTTAAGTCGGGAAATAATTACGCCATTAAAATTATATCTATAGTCATCTTCTTTACACAATTCTTCCAATCTTTTAATAAAGAAATTATTATATACCAACACTAATGGCCCATAGTTATCTTCCCTTGCCATTATTTCATTATATTTTGGAGAAAAGTCGGGACGATATTGACCTACAACAGTAGCACCATTTGTTTTATTAATTCCATATCCATTAAGTTTATCAACTGTTATAGTTGAAGGCAATACTACTTTCTTTTCAAATTGTCTATACAAATCTGCGTTAGTTAATCCTTCTTGTTTTGCTTTTATTAATCTATATATCATTGAATCACCAAATGTAACCTTTGAAAAATTACTTAATACATAATCAAAACATCCAACTTCTATAAAATGATCTAGCATAGTCAATGGTTCTGGTGCTTTCATGCAACTAAAAGTTGAACAAATCGTTGCTATTGGTATATTATATAACTCAAACGCTTTAAATTTTGATATAAAAGTATTATGAGCTATCACCATAGAAGATGAGCATTTTTTCATAATATCATTTATGTTTAATACTCCCTTGTTTAACAAAAATTCTCTATTTTTTATATAATGTTCAAATCCACCAACCAAATATTTTTTATCACTTGGTGGTCCACCTTTTCCTGTTTTCTTATATATTCTTTTTCCTTTTATAAACAAACTTATTTCATCTAAATAATTATCAAAAACTTGATTTAACACAATATCTTCTTCGCTATTATCTGTTTTTATGTTTTCTATTATTGTATTTACTATTTGAGAATTTGATAAAGTTAACAATGTTACAAATTGATTTTCTCTATTGAAAATATCAATTCTTATATTATTATTTTCTAATATTGATAAAATTGCATCCATATTTAATATATTACCAAATTTTACTATTAAATTTTTATTTTTATCATTTAATCCATTAAAGTTATAGTTATATTTTTTCAATAAATTTATAATGTCTTCTTCATTATTATTAACTTCCAAAACCTCTTCTATTTCTTCAACATCATCATCTTGAATTAAAGAATCATCAACTTTTATTACATTAGTAATTGAAGTCTTTGCTATTTCTATAATTATTTCTATATATTCTTCAATTGATAAATCAAAGTTTATATATTTATCTAATATTTTTCTTAATTCATCTATATCCTTTGCATTAAAATAATTATTAGTATCTAATTCTTTAATTTTTACTATTAAATCATTTATTTTATCAATTTCTTCCGTTTTTTCAGTTTGTTCTATTTGTTTATTTATTTTATCTATTCTATCATTTATTTCGTTAATTATATCATTAATTAAGTTTTTAATATAATTAATTTGTTCATTTGTTATATTAATTAAATCATTGGCATTTTCAAAAATAAAACAATAAAATTTAATTTTTTCTTTTACTTCTTCAGTAATTTTTTCAGTATATTTTAATAATTCATCTAAATTTAATTCAGTTATACTTCTGGGAGTGCTTATTACTTTTTGTAATTTAGTTAATATATCATTTAATTGCTTTTTTTCTAATTCTAAATTAAATTTTTCTTTATTGCCTTCTTTTAAAGAGTCTATTTCTTTTTGTAATAATTTAATTATTTTGTTTTTTTCCATAATTACACTCCTTTCTTTTCCCTATTTTTTGAAATTTTTTCTATTTGATTTACTGTTTCAATGCCATCTAATAACATTTTTTGTGCTTCTTCAAAACTTTGATCATTAAAATCTGTACTAAATAAATTAAATATTTGCATTATTTGATTAATATTAGTATCATATATTCGATTAAATTTATCACATACGTTTTGATTTTTAGAATCAGTATGTTTAAATCCAAAACTTACTACTAATACTAAATTAATTTTATTACCATTTTTAAAGTTTTGACATATATTCTTTCTATTATTTTCTGATAGTGGAACTTGAATTATTGCTACTCTAGCACCACCCTTTCTTATTTCATACATTTTCGGATTCCTTATTGGTAGTACAACTCGTTGTATACTTTTTGATAGAAATTCAAAATAATTCATAGAATACACTTTACTAAATACATCACATACTTCTTGTAAATTGTCTGTTTTTAAAATATCTTTAACATCATTAAAAATTATTGGAACACCGTTTTCATCATTTAAAAATATTATATAATTTTCTTGATCATTAGAATTTGTTACTATTTCTTCTGGCGGAGTTACTATACTTTTATTTTCTATTTTTTCATAGTCCTTATCTAATTTATCTAGAATTGAAACAATACTATCAGCAGTTTCTTTTATACTTTCTTTATATTCATCTATTCCAAATAAGATAATTTCTTCATCAGTTAACCCTGTTAACATTTTCCAATCATTTATTAACTTTTTCATCTTATCTAAATTTTTCATAAATACAATATCTGTAAAAGAAATATCTAGTTTAAGAGAATTTAAACCAACTTCATCTCCTATTTGTAAATAACCATAAGCAATGTCTATAAGCCTTTTTTTATCATCATCATAACTATCAAAGATAAATCTTGATTTTTTAGATAATTCTAAATATTTATCTAGTCTAACACTTTCTATTGTCAATATATCATCATATTCTATATCTAATTGTACTTTTTCTGGTTGTTCTTCTTTTTTACCATATGTATTGATAATATATTCAAAGATAGCTAATATATTATCTTTATTATTTTCTAAATTAGGCAATAAATTTTGAATTATATCCTCATAAATTAATTTCCACTTATCTATTCCTGAAGCCTCATATATTTCTTTTCTTCCACTAATTGTAAACTCACCATCTAAAAGTTCTAATAAAGAACTATCACCATTAACTCCTTTTAATTCTGATAAAATAATACTTATTTTATTTACTATACTTTGTTCTTCTAGCGTTAAATTTCTTTTAGGAATTTCTTTTGGTATTTCTAGTGCTGAAGAAGTAGGTATTTCTTCACTAATTTCTTTAGTTATCTTACTAATTTTTGTATCAATTTCTTTTATTCTACTACTTATTACTAACTTTTGCTTATTTAATTGATAAGTAATATTATATTTAGAAAATTCTGTTATTAAGTTTAATATTACTTCTTTATCTAATGTTGAACTTTTTATAAATTCAAAAAAAGTCCATAATTCATCTAGTTCTAGAGGTTTCTTAACGCCTCCTACATCAAATAAACTTAGATAGTTTTCATATATACTTATAATTGCTTGAGATTCTTCATCTTTTCTTTTTAATTTATATATTTGTATTTCTAAAGTTCTTAGTAAGTTGCTTAATCTATCTGTAATTATTTTGTAATATTCATTTGCTTCTACTATTTGAGGATCATTACTTAAAAAAGGATTATCAAGATAACTACTATATACACACAATAAGCGATAGCTTTTTACTAAATTTTGATCGTTTTTTAAAATTTCATTACAAATTATATCATGGATAGAGGCATCTAGTTTATTTAATTCATTTTTAGGAGTACTTAAAAACAAATTAATTGCATTGTATAACTTTAAAATATCTTCACTTTTATCCTGTTTTAAATTATTAATTTTTAATTCTAAATATTCTTTTAATACTTCATATATGTTTTGCATTTGTCCACCCCTATTTTAGTCGTTTATTGTATTCTGATATTTTTAAATTATTATATTTTTCAGTAAACAAATCATATGCTGCCTTAAAAAATGTTATATCTAACTTTAATAAGATTTGTAACTCAACTATTTTCTTTTTTATATATTGAATTATACTATCACTAAAATATAATTTGTTATTTAATAATTCTTCTATTTCTTTTATAGTTTCTTCTAATATATGTTTAATCTCAGGATTCGTTACCTTTACTCTTTTAATTCTTTCTATTTCTAATCTTATTTTATCCTCTTCTGTTATTTTTTTATCGTCAACATTATAAATTTTACACTCATAGTTATTTAATTCATCTTCTACATCTTCAAGTTTATTTAACCTATTAGTTTTCTTATAAAAATTAAATAAGCTAACAAATAATAGTTTTTCTTCTGTCGATGCTAAATTATCATTATAAATATATTTCTTTATTAAGTTAATATCTAGTGCTTCTTTTTCCATTTTAAGACCTCCTAATCTACCATAATTCTATCATTTTTTTGTTTTAAAGTAAATAAAAAAAGAAACTTTATTTAGTCTCTTGATTAAATCCATATTTTTTATTGAATTTTTCTACTTGTCCTTTTCTTCCACCAAGAGTTTGTTTTCCTGTATAGAAAGGATGACATTTAGAACATACTTCAACACTAATATTTTCTTTTGTTGATTTTGTTTTAAAAGTATTTCCACAAGCACATGTTACAGTAGCTTCAACATAATTTGGATGAATATTTGCTTTCATTTTATCTCTCCTTCCGCCATGACAAAAGTCATAGAAATATAAATACGCATAATATTATATCAGTATTTATTTATTTTTTCAACTATTATTTGTGAAATTTTTTGATATCCCCCATTATTTAAATAAAAATTAGTGTTATTTGTAAAGTAATTAGCATTATTATTAATTATTTTATCTAAATCTATAAATTCAAATCCTCTTTTATTTACTATATTTTTAAGTTTATAATTAACATAATTAAATATATCTTTATTATTATTTGTCGTATTATAATAACCTAGTACTATTACTTTTTTATGATTATATCTATCTACTTCTTTTAACAATAATTCCATGTCATTTAACATACCATCTATATAGCTATATATATTGTTATTATCTACAAGTATTTTATAATAAAGTTCATTCATACCTAATGATATAGTTACAATATCAGCTTTTTTTAATAATTCATTAATAGATATATGATCATTATTAACTACTATTTCTTCTTTGTATTTAATTATTCTAAGTAAATCTGTAATTCGATAATCTTTATCCACAAAACTGTTGTTAAACCCTTTTAATTTATTCTTACTAGTTAAATAATCTTTAATGCTATCTGAATAATTATAAACTGATACATTACCTTCATTTGTTATCCCTTTAGCTATACCATCTCCAATAGAAAGGTAATATAATTCATTATCAATAGTTAAATTATATATAAAATAACAAGATAGAAAAAGAATTAATATAGATATAATTTTTTTCATAGTTTTACCTCATTAAATTATATTATATTAATTCTATTTTAGCACCTACTTCTTTTAACTTTTCGACAATGTTATCATATCCTCTTAATATATATTTTACATTATCAATATTTGTTGTACCTTCTGCAATTAAACCACATATTAGCATAGAAGCACCACCCCTTAAATCTGTAGCATTAACTTCACAACCAATAAGTTTTGTCTTTCCTCTTACTATTGCCGTTCTATTTTCATTAACTTTAATATTTGCGCCCATTCTTACAGTATCAGGAATATTTTGAAACCTGTTTTCCCAAATAGTTTCAGTTACTTTACTTAACCCATTACATTGAGTTAAGAATGGTATTAATGGTTGTTGTAAATCTGTAGGAAAACCTGGATACACTAGGGTTTTAACTTTTACAGCTTTATAGTTACCTACTTCTTTTACTGTTATATAATCTTCTCCTATTTCCATTTTTACTCCTGCTTCCTTTAATTTAGAAATAAGTGATTCAATATGACTTGGTATTATTTTATTTATTGTTAGGTCATTCCCCAATAAAGCTGCAATTATTAAATATGTACCTGCTTCTATTCTATCAGGAATTACTTCGTGAAAACATCCTTTTAATGTATTTACTCCTTCTATTTTAATAATACTAGTACCCGCACCAGTTATTTTAGCTCCCATATTATTTAAATAAGTAGCTACATTTACAATTTCTGGTTCTTGAGCAGCATTCTCTATAATAGTTTTACCTTTTGCTCTTACAGCTGCCAACATTATATTAATTGTTGCTCCAACACTAGGAATATCTAAATATATTTTATTTCCTATTAATTCTTTAGCTTCTATTTTTATATAATTTCCTTCTTCACAAATAGTAGCTCCTAATTTTTCAAATCCTTTTAAATGTAAATCTATTGGTCTTTCTCCAATCGAACATCCACCAGGAAAATACATTTCTACTTTATGAAATTTACCTAATAATGCCCCCATAAAATAATATGATGCTCTTAACTTTATTGATAACTCTTCAGGAATAACCTTATTCTCTACACATTTAGAATCTATCGTAACACAATTATTTACTCTTTTAACGTTAGCATTTAAACACATTAATATTTCTTCTAAACTATCAACATCAGAAATTTCTGGAACATTTGTTATTGTTGTTTCTTCATCACATAATATAGCAGCAGGAATTAAAGCTACTGCACTATTTTTAGCGCCACTTATATTTATTACTCCTTTTAATAAGTGCCCACCTTCTATTTTAATTTTAGACATAAAGTTTCCTCCTAACTTATTATATGTAATATATTGGTTTGTGCTTTTTCATAAAAATACTATTATTATGTCCCTTTTTAGCCAGTTTATTGTAGCATACATAATTATTTATTGTCAATTATTTTATTTTTTATAATATCTTCTATTTCTTTCACTGCTATATCCAACTTATCATTAACGACTACATAATCATAAAAATATCTATTTTCATTTTCAACTATAGCTATTTTTAAACGTTTATCTATTTCTTCTTTAGTTTCTGTTCCTCTTTTAATTAATCTATTCTTTAATTCTTCCATTGAAGGGGGCAATACATATATTAATAAACTATTGTCAAATTCATTTTTAATATTTTTGGCTCCTTGCACATCAATTTCGCTTATAATATTTTTCCCTTGATTTAATTTTTTCAAAACTTCACTTTTTAAAGTGCCGTAATATTCATTATTATATATAGCATATTCTATAAATTCATTGTTTTTTATTTTATTTATAAAATTTTCTTTAGTTGTAAAATAATAATGTATTCCATCTTTTTCATAATTTCTTTTTTCTCTTGTAGTCATTGATACAGAATATTCAAAATCAATATTTTTATTTTTTAGAAGAAGATCACAAATTGTACCCTTCCCAACCCCAGAAGGTCCTGATATAACTATAAATATTCCTTTTTTCATTAGTTTTTTTTCTTTCCTTTTTTATTTATACTTTTAATTTCTTTTTTCTCATCTGTTTCCACATCTATTTCTTCCAAATTTATACTATCTTCTTTACTTTCATTTTCTTTATTATTGTTTTCTAACATATCTTGTTTAGGTTTATTTTTTCTATTATTAATTATTTTTTCCAAAAGATCTCTAAATGGTGGAACAAAAAAACTAATAACAGGTATTTTATAATTATCGTAATACCACGTTTTCATTGAAGTAATTATTACAATTAAGCTAATTAATACAGTAATGGTTACTGATAATATTTGATACTACTAAAGTAGATCCCGAAAAATTATTCAAGTTTAATCCAACATTATAACTTTTAGGAAACATTATAATCCAAATTAAATTAAATATTAATGTTATTATTGATGTTGTTATATATAAAACCGTTGCTTGAGCCATTTGCTCTTTTGCAAATTCACTCTTTTTTTCTACTATATATATTACTAGTGGAAATAACCATGCAAAATAATTAATGCTTGTTATCCATGACAAAAATAGTCCCCCTAGATAACCCAATAAAACAATTATATTAGCATCTATTCCACTTATAGATGATTTATTATCTTTCATATACTTTCCTCCGTTTTCAAATTAATTATACTATATTTTGAATTTTTAGTCATTGTTTTTATTATATTAAGCAATTTTTTACACAAATTGTGATATAATTAAACATATATTTATGTTTTCACATATTTTAAACATAATTTTATTATACTTTTATATGGAGGGATCTTTATGAAAATATATAATTCATTAACAGATAAAATTGAAGAATTTAAATCAATTAAAGAAAACGAAGTTACTATGTATGTATGTGGACCAACTGTTTATAATTATGTACATATAGGTAATATGCGACCTGTAATAACTTTTGATATGGTCTATAATTATTTTAAATATTTGGGCTATAAAGTTACTTATGCCTCTAATTTTACTGATATTAATCCTAAAATAATTGCTATGGCAAAAGAATTAGGTATAACTGAAAGAGAAGTTGCTGATAAATTTATCGATGCATATTTAAAGGATTTAGAAAATTATAATTGCTCTAAAATTGATAAAAGGCCAACGGTTATAGAACATTTAAATGATATTTTTACTTTCATAGAAAAATTAATTGAAAAAGATTACGCTTATGAAAAAGATGGAGATGTTTATTTTAGAGTTAATAAAATTAAAGATTATGGTATTTTATCTAATCAAAATATATCAGAACTAGAAGCTGGTTCTAGAGTAGAAATTGACGATAAAAAAGAAGATCCTTTAGATTTTGCTTTATGGAGAAAAACAACTGAAGGGGAACAATTTGATTCACCTTGGGGAAAAGGAATTCCTGGTTGGCATACGGAATGTGTAGTAATGATTAATAGTATATTTGGTAAAAAAATTGATATTCATGGGGGAGGAGTTGATTTAAAATTCCCACATCATGAAAATGAAATTGCACAAAGCATGGCTTTAAATAATAATCATTTAGCAAATTATTGGATGCATAATGGCCATATTAATGTTGATGGAGAAAAGATGAGTAAAAGTTTAGGTAATTTTATATTAGCAAAAGACTTTATAAAAATGCATGATGCTAACATAATTAAAATTGCTTTATTTAAAACACACTATAGATTACCTCTTAATTTTACTGATGATTTATTCAAAGAAGCAGATAATATTAATAATAAAATATATAATGCTTTAAAAGCTGCTAAACTACTATTAGTTTTAAATGAGGCTCATTTAATTAATAACACTGTAAAAGATCAAAAATTTGAAGAATATATGAATGATGACTTTAATACTCCAAATGTTATTACTTATTTACTTGATTTATTAAAAGAAATGAATATTGAAATTAGACAAAAAGGAGAAAATGTATTACTTTTATATAACAAAATATTGGTAATAACTAATATTTTAGGATTAGTATATAATTTGCCAGAAATTACAAAAGAAGATATAGATAATTATAATAAATGGCAAGAATATAGAAATTTAAAAGATTTTGAAAATGCTGATATTTATAGAAATAAATTAATTGAAAAAAATATTATTTAAGGAGATGATATAATGGATTTTTACTTAGTTAATTATGGACTTATGTTTTTAGGAATAATTATTACATTAATAGCCCAAATATTTGTTAGTTCTAGTTATAGCAAATATAAAAAAGTAAGAAATAAAAATGGACTTACAGGATTTGAAGTTGCAAGAAAAATACTTGATGAAAACGGACTTCAGGATATTCATATAGTAGAAATTAAGGGTAATTTAACCGATCATTATGATCCTAGCAGAAAAGTAGTTCGTTTATCTACAGAAATATTTAATGGTTCTTCAATTGCATCAACTTCTGTTGCCGCTCACGAATGTGGCCATGCAATTCAAGACAAAGAAAACTACAATTTTATGAGAATAAGAGGAAAATTAGTTCCTATTGTAAATTTATCTTCTAAATTAGGTTATTTTGCAATTTTTATTGGTATTATTTTTAGCTTATTTGATTTAGCAATATTTGGAATTGTTTTATTACTTGCCATGTTATTATTTGAATTAGTTACTCTTCCAGTTGAATTTGATGCTTCTAATAGAGCAGCTATACAAATTGATAAGCTTAAATTATTGGAAGATAATGAAAAAGATCAAAGTAAATCTATGTTAAAAGCAGCGGCATTTACTTATGTTGCAGCTTTAGTTACTACATTACTAGAAATATTAAGATTATTTTTATTAGCAACAAATAGAAGAGATTAATATGATCCCCTATATTAGAAAAAATTAGGGGGTTTTTATATTTACTAAAATTGTTCTTACAAAAAATTCCAATTTTCTATTACTAACTACTATTTTTATACTTAATTTGCTTTCTTTTCCATTTTTTGTTATAATTTAGTTGGTGATTTATTATGAAGATTAATAGCGTTAATCAACCAATTACTGCGGTAAGGAAGAGTCAATATCCTGAAGATAATAAATGTGAGTTTTTATTAGTAGGAAGAAGTAATGTTGGAAAAAGCAGTTTTATTAATACGTTAATTAATAGAAAAAACTTTGCTAGAACTTCTGCTACTCCTGGAAAAACACAAACATTAAACTTCTTTTTAATAAACGATGAATTTTATATTGTTGATGTTCCTGGATATGGATTTGCAAGAGTTAGTAAAAAATTAAAAAATAAGTTTGGAATGATTATAGAAGATTATCTAGAATCACGACATAATTTAAGAAATGTTTTTATGCTTGTAGATTTTAGACATAAACCAACTAGTGATGATGTCATGATGTATAATTTTTTAAAATATTATAATATTCCCGTTACAATAGTAGCAACAAAAGCAGATAAAGTTAAAAAAAGTATGTATGACAAAAATAAAAATTTTATAACTAAAGAATTGGGAATATCTGATGATAATATTATATTATTTTCCACTATAACAAAGGTAGGAAAGGAAGAAATACTAAATAAAATTGAAACTATGTTAATTGACTAGTTTCATTTTTTATGAAGCTTTCATACATTATTTTAGGTGGTATTATGTACTTTAAATGTTTATGCAATGATCAATATAGAATAATTATTGATAATACAGAAATAAACAATATTAATATTTTTGATAATACTGAATTAAAACAGTTTATTGGTAAAATATTACCTAAATACTTAAAAAGAATAACTACTAATGGTTTCTTAACTCTAGATATTTATTGGAATAACTATTTTGGAATGATTTTAGAAATAAAAAAAGAAAAAAGAATTAATAAATTAAATTATATAGATATGAATATAAAATTTCATCTTAATAGTGATTTTTTATATAAAATTGATTACTTTGATTTAAAAGAATTAAGTAATATTAAAAAACAAAAAGTTTATTTTTATAAAAATAATTATTACTTAAAACTTATTAATCCTATAGCAATTAATGATCATATTAAATTAATGGATTATAGTGAAATTATTTATAGTGATTATTATGATATTATACATAAAGGAATTAAACTATATATATAGTTTGATTTTATTTTATTTAATGATATAATATTCAAGGAAAGAGGTGTTATTATGAAGTTACCAACTGTTGCTTTAGTAGGAAAACCTAACGTTGGAAAGTCAACTGTTTTCAACAGACTTGTGGGAAAAAGAATTTCAATTATTGAAGATACGCCCGGAGTTACTAGAGATAGAATTTATGGTGATGTTAATTATAAAAATTTTAAATTCCACTTAATTGATACGGGGGGAATAGATGTAAGTAAAGACATCTTTAATGATGAAATAAAAATACAAGCAGAAATAGCTATTGATGAAGCGGATATTGTTGTTTTTATTGTTGATGGAAAAGAAGAACTAAATGCTAATGATTATGAAATTAGAGATATATTAAAAAAATCAGGAAAAGAAGTTATTGTAGCAGTTAATAAAATTGATAATAAAAATAGAGATGAAAATATATATAATTTTTATGAATTAGGGTTTGAAACAGTAATTGGTATATCTGGGGAACATAATTTAGGAATAACAGAACTACTAGATAATATTACCAAAAACTTTAAACCAATTATTGAAGAAGATATTGATGATAATACTATAAAATTTTCTATTATTGGAAGACCCAATGTTGGAAAAAGCAGTTTAATTAATGCCTTATTAAACGAAGAAAAAGCTATAGTTAGCAATATAGCAGGAACTACAAGAGATGCTGTTGATACACCATTTAAATATGAAGGAATGAATTTTGTTGCAATAGATACTGCAGGAATTAGAAAAAGCGGAAAAATTTATGAAAATATAGAAAAATATAGTGTTTTAAGAAGTATGAAAGCTATTGAAAGAAGTGATGTTTGTGTTCTTGTTATTAATGCTGAAGAAGGAATTATTGAACATGACAAACATATAGCTAGTTATGCTTTAGAAGCAGGTAAAGCAATGGTTATAGTAGTAAACAAATGGGATACAGTTAAAGACAAAAATGATATTGCATCATTCACCAAATTAATAAGAGCAGAGTTTAAATTTTTATCATACGTTCCAATAGTATTTTTATCGGCACTTACTAAAAAAAGAATACATACTCTTATGCCAGAAATAATTAAAGTTTATGAAAATAGTAAAAAAGAAATAAAGACAAGTATACTAAATGATGTTATAAGAGATGCTGTATTATTAAATGAACCCCCATCTTATAAAGGAAAAAGACTAAAAATATATTTTGTTAATCAATCAGGGACAAAACCTCCTAAATTTACTTTTAGTGTAAATAGTAAAGGATTAATTCATTTTTCGTATGAAAGATATTTAGAAAACAAACTAAGAGAAAACTTTGATTTAGAAGGTACACCAATAATATTACAATTTAAAAACAAAAATGAATAACAAAAATAGGCCTTCTACATATATTATATTGTAGGAGGTTTTTTAATGAGTTTTTCAGATAGCTTTTTTAAGAAAATAGAGAAAAAAACTAATGTTAATAAGGAAACCATTTTATCTTTGGCTAATAAATTACAACAAGGTAATATGAAAGATGAAAATACTTTAAGAGAAGTAATTCATGATATATCTAATATGACGGGTAGGGAAGTATCAAAAGAAAAGGAACAAAAAATCATTAATGCTGTATTAAATGATAAAGTTCCTTCTAATTTAGATAAATTTATTGACAATGAATAATATTATTATTGGAATCGTTGCTAGAGATGAGGAAATAAACAAAACAAAATATCAAGCTATAACAAAAAATAATTTAAAATATTTACACAATAAATGTAATTATATTGGAATATTAAACTATGATAATAAAACTAATATTAATACTGATATTTTAAATATATGTGATGGAATAATATTTCAAGGTGGAAGTAATATTTATGAATATCATTTTGATATATTAAAATATGCAATTGAAAGAAAAATACCCGTTTTAGGAATATGTATGGGACACCAAATTATCGGAATATATAGTAATAATCAGAAAGAAGAAGATTTAGTAAAAGTAAATAATCATTATACTTTAACTAATACTCATAAAATAAATATTAATAAAAATTCTATTTTATATAATTTATTTGGTAAACAAATTAATGTAAATTCAAGGCACTTGTATAAATTAGAAAAAGTAACTAAACCTTTTATTATATCTGCTTATTCTGATGATAATACAATTGAGGCAATAGAATTTATTGATAAAGATCACTTTATTTTAGGAGTTCAATGGCATCCAGAAGATATGACAGATATGAACTGTCTATATGATACTTTTATAAATGAAATAAAAAGAAGAAAAAATAAGATAATTAATTAATCTTATTTTTTTCATATTTACATAATATATTACATAGTATTTTAATGAATAAAAAGAAAGAAGAGGTATATTATGGAAAAAATAGAAGTTATTAAGAGTATTGCGGAAAGAACTGGAGGAGACATTTATTTAGGCGTTGTTGGTGCTGTAAGGACAGGAAAATCAACTTTTATAAGAAAATTTATGGAAACATTAGTAATTCCTAATATTCAAGATGAACTAGAAAGGAAAAGAACTTTAGATGAATTACCACAAGCAGCTGCAGGTAAAACAATTATGACTACAGAGCCTAAATTTGTGCCAGCAACTGCTGCTAAAGTGCAAATTGATGATTTTAGTGCTAATATTAGAATGATTGATTGTGTTGGTTATGTCATAAATGCTGCTAAAGGATATGAAGATGAAAATGGTCCTAGATATGTAATGACTCCATGGGTGTTGTTGAATAAGTGATACCCAAATATAAAAATAAAGAAATACCTTATAAAATAAGGATAAAAGGCAATATTTCACTTTATTAGTTAAAGGCTAAAATTTAGAAAGTGAGATATTTTTTTATGGAAAATAAGGAAATTTTTAAAAATAGTGAATTAATTCCTTTGCTGATAAAATATGTTAAGGTAAATAAAGTTGTATTTCCTATTGAGAAAGTAAAGTATTTATCTAATGCAGAAGTTATAGATGTATTAAAGAATTGTATTGATAAGGAAGAAATATATAATCCTAACTATGAAATGGTTAAAAATATTACTTTATTAGATGATAATGATTTAAAAGATATATACCCTCTTATAAAAGAAAGTATGGAAAAAATCAATTACGATTATATGAGAGATATTAAAGATTTAGTTAATAATGTTAAATCAAGAAAGAAAGGTAAAAAATATTCTTTTGAAGAACATTTAAAGGCATTAATAATTGCTCTACTTTCTAATCATAGATGGGGAGATAATAATATTAGGGAAAATATGGATGCTATTGATGAAATATTTCATAATTATAATAAGAATTATTTAAAAGTTGTTGAACCAAGTGTTTTAGTTAATAAGTTAAGGAAGATTCATTGCACTAACCCAATGATTAGTTATCAAATGAAAGCATTATCTAAAAATATAATGGTATTAGAACAAATAGAAAAAGATTATGGAAGTTTAGATAAGTTTGTAAGTAAAGAAAAACCTAATGACATAGCAAATATGTTTAACAGTGGTAAATATAAATTAATACAAGTTGGACGAGCTTTTGCTTATGATTATTTAAAAAGAGTTGGAGTTAATACTTGCAAAAAGAGTTCTCAATTAGAAAGATTATTTGGTAGTCATAGACTAGGAATTGTTGAAAATGCTAATGCTACTGAACAACAAGTATTAAATATTATAAAAAAGATTGCTGAATTAAATAACTGTGATGAGATAATCGTAGAATCAATAATCCAACAATTTTGTTTATTAAGATCTGCTAACATTTGTGGAGAACACCCTAACTGCGAGAAATGTAAGATAAGAAATTATTGTCATTATAACAAGAGATATGATGATTAATGTAATTAAAGGTATGTTTAACGACATATCTTTTTTGTTGTTTAAAAAGAAAGGAGAAATGATATATGGAATTAAATTATGCAATATTTAGAAGTGAACCTATTATGACTATACCTGATTTAGCCCAAATAGGATCACATAATAAGCGAGAAAAGAAAGCTTATCAATCAAATAAAGATATTAAAATAGAATTAAGTAAAAATAATATAGAACTTGTTCCACTAGATATGAAATATACTAAAGGTTTTGATAAACTAACAAAAGAATATAAAAAAGAACACGAAGAAAGAATGAAAACTGAACGAGCTGATAGAAAGAAAAGATACCATGAAATGTTAAATAGTTCCAAAAATTGTGTTGCTGATGAATTAATTTTTACTGCTACTCATACTTTCTTTGATGGTATGTCTAGAGAGCAAATAAAAGAATGGGCAGATACTTGTATGGAATTTGTTTATAAAGATTTAGGTTATAAAAAAGAACAAATTTTACATGCAACTGTCCATTTAGATGAATTAACACCTCATGTTCATTGTGTTGTTGTTCCACTTGTTAAGAAATTGGATAAGAGAACTAATACTGAAAGATATACCATATCTAAAAAACAATATATTAGAGATAAAATACACCTATCACAATTACAAGATATGTATCATAAAAGTCTAACTGAAAAAGGTTATGATCTAGAACGAGGTATTAAAGGTAGTGATAATAAACACATTAAAATAAAAGAATATAAACAACTTACTAAAAAATTAAATCACGAATTAAATGCTAAAAGTGATAGATTAGATAAAGCGATGAGTGAGTTTGAAGAACAAATGAAAACAAATAAAAAGATTCCTTTTGATAATAAACATGTTATTTTAGAAAAAGAAACTTTTGATAGTATGAATAATGTTATTAATGAATCTAAAAAAGTAATGGAATTGCAACCTAAACTACAAACAATATTTAATAAAGTTGATAGTTATGCTAATAGTTATAAATCACTAGAAAAAGAAAATCAAAAATATAGGAAAGAAATAAGTAAACTAGAATATGAAAATCAAAACCTAGAACAAGAAAATAGAAGTTTAATTTATAGATTAAGTGAACTATTTCAACTATTAAAGAAATTTTTAAGAAAATTATTACAACGAGGTAATGATTATACTAAAGATGAAACTGCTGATGTTGTTAAAGATTGTTATGATAATAGTGAGTTTGATATGGGAGATGTTGTAAGAATATCTAAAGGAACAACTAAACAAGATGAATTATTTGATTATGTTGAAGCACCAGATTATTATAAAGAAAGAGTTAGAGATTATGATGAAGAAGAATACGATAAAGATGATTTTGATTTAAGTAGATAAATTTAAAAAATACTCTTGATTTTTTTGATTGTTAGAGTGATAAATAGAAAAACAGAAATTTGAAATTATACCCTATTTAAATGCTTATAGTTGAGTTTTAAGTTAAGGTTTAATCTCTTATCTGTTCTTTAAATAAAGTGCCTTAAATGGCGTATTTGAAAGGAGAATATTTATGTTATTAGATGATAATACCGAGAAAGTTATTGATTTAGTTAATATGTTTGATGATTTAAAAGGAATTGATAAGATTAGATTAGCAATACACCTACTTGAAGATATAGGGTTTACACCTATTTATGATATTAATAACTTCATTAAACTTCTAAAAAATGTATTATTAATACTAGATCATGAATCTAAAAATGTAATAACTAACTTTGCTAAATATAAGAACCTATTATTTATTTCAGCAAAGTATATGGAGCTATCATTATTAGAAAAGCGAAAGTTTTCATTAGAAATGCTGTTTAATATCTTTCAATATGACTTTAATAATGAAGAAATAAATACCAAAATCAATGAACAATTAAATGTATATGATTATTGTTATTCACTAAATGTATTATAAAAGCGAGAATATGTTATTTTTTTTAGCATACTCTCGCTTTTTTTATTTGCCTATTTTTTGATTATTAGTTCTTCCAACAATCCAATCCATAGAAACATTATAAGTTTTACAAATATAATAAAGATTAGTTGTATTAATTAGATAATGACCTGTTTCATAACCACTATATGTTGTTTGAGATATTTTGCAATCATCAGATAATTTTTGTTGAGATAGATTTAAACTTTTTCTTAACTCTTTTAATTTTTTACTAATTTTAACTTTGTCAGTTTTAAAATGACCATAAGTAATATTCTTTCTAATTAAACCACATATAAAATCTAATGAGAAATCATACATATCACAAAATTTAATTAGTTTAGGTAAAGGTATTGAATCGTGAGCAGTTTCCCATGATCTAACTGCTGAATCAGATACACCAAATATATAACCCAGTTCAGATTGTGTCATTTCTAATTCTTCTCTAGCATATCGTAAATTATTATCAAACATAACTATCACCGATACTATTGTCCCATTAAAATTAGTTTTAACTACGAAACCGAAGATTATTCGTTAAAAAAGTGATATAATTAAATTGTAATAAATATTTAAGTATTGGAGGTGCATTATGACTAAAAAGAAAAATGATGATAATGAGTTATTTAAATCATTATTAAAACTAAATATTAGATATGCTATTGAAGATTCAAATATAAATATAAGAATGATAGATAATAGAATAAAGTCTTATCAAACATTAATTGGCCACTTAGAAGATAATAAACCTTTCTTCTTTCAAAAAAAGAAACTTATTGAATATAACAATAAGAAAGAAGAATATGAAAATAAAATATCTGAATTATATGCTCAATTAGGAGGAGAATATGATTTAATTGAGAAATTATATTCTGATATATAATGATATATTATATAAAATAAAATGTTAGTAAAATAGTAATCTTATGATTAGTATATTAATAAAAAAATATGTAAAAAGTATGATATAATTAAACAGACAGATAAATAGTAAGTTGTCAAGGAGAAATATAGTTATGGAATTTAGCAAAAAAATACAAGAATTAAGAAATAAAAATAAATTAACACAAGAACAATTTGCAGAAAAATTATATGTATCACGAACTGCAGTATCAAAATGGGAAAGTGGGAAAGGTTATCCTAGCATTGATTCATTAAAATATATATCAAAAATATTTAATGTTTCAATTGATGAACTATTATCAAATGAAGAAATAATAGATATTGCTAAAAATGAAAATACTTCTAACATTGAAAAAATAAATAATTTAGTATATGGATTACTTGATATAATGATTATTTTATTTATCTTTTTACCACTTTATGGACAAAAAATTGGAGAAAAATTTTATACAGTATCTTTAATTAGTTGTACTGATATAGGAAATACTATAAAAACAATATACTTTATTACTTTGATTTTTATATCTATAATTGGAATTGTAGAAATTGTATATAATTTTATAGATGACAAGAAAATACGAATTATAGTTAATATTGTTTCACTTATTATTCAAACAATTGCAATATTATTTTTTGTAATGACAAGACAACCTTATGCAACATCAATAATGTTTATGATATTGATTATAAAAATGTCATTGATAATTAAAGATAATTTTAATAAGAAAAAAGTATTATGAGTGCCTAAAAATAGGCAGTGTTACTAAAAGTGTCAAACAAATATATATGTAGTGAGAGAAAGTTTCTTGATAGATATAAAATTTCATAATAAACTAAAAATGGGCTTACCCAGAAAGGAGAATCAAATATGGATTATATCATTGAAACAGAAAATCTTACGAAGCGA
>ERZ1643251.282-NODE-282-length-83753-cov-10.413964_pt1 | contig 83753 bp, 80 predicted proteins | sample MGYA00579261_ERZ1643251 | MGnify/ENA primary metagenome ERZ1643251 (study PRJEB29033, sample SAMEA4952267) | chicken gut metagenome | biome: Broiler Chicken; feature: Gastrointestinal Tract; material: Caecum | place: Ireland | collected 2018 | study: Broiler... | reverse complement strand
ACAGGGCTCGAACCTGTGACCCTCTGCTTGTAAGGCAGATGCTCTCCCAGCTGAGCTAAACTTCCATCTCAGAGCCGACGCTTTATATTTTATCACACCGGCAAGCTTTTGTCAAGAATTTTTTCATTCTTTTTCAAAAACTTTTTTCTGAAAGCCAACAAATGGAGCGGATTACGAGGCTCGAACTCGCTACCTCCACCTTGGCAAGGTGGCGCTCTACCAGATGAGCTAAATCCGCGTGTTTCGTCCGCTCTCCCCGAGCGACGATATTTATTTTAACCGATATTTCTACAAAAGTCAAGAGTTTTTTCAAAAAAACCAAAAAAAGTTTTCGGCCTAAAAATACACCTGTTTTAGCCGCTTTCAAACGCTCTTTTTCCTCTGGCTCTATCTGTCTGTATCGCAAGGAAATCTGCTCCCACAGCAAAAGTGCATCGCTTGCCATGGGAGCAGTCTTCTATTACAAATTATAAAATGTTTTCACCGACCGCATCAATCTTGGGAAGTGTTTTCACTCGCATGTTAGCTTTCATCATCAAAGCAATGAGCAAGTATCCCACACCGCACAAAACAAACGGTGCAAAATCAGCGGAAAGTTTCGCAATCATCCCGCCGAATAAAGAACCGAGCAGTGAGGCAATTGCAATCAAACTTAAATTCACGATATTCACCCGTGCAATCATGTTTTCGGACGGAATTTGCTGAAAAATTGTTCCGAAAATAATATTAACAGCTCCCAAGGCCGTGGAGGCGCTTACAAGAAACGCCATACCCAGCAGCGGCGCCGAATGAATCAAAAACGCTGCCAAAATCCAAGAAGCCCCACCCCAGAGGAAAAGCAGCGGAAAAAGCTTTCCAAGCGTAAAACGTTTTGTAAGATGTCTGCTGAACGCAGCGCCGCTCATCGAACCCACTGCCAACAGCGTGAGCATGAATCCATACCCCATTGCCGAGCCAAAAATACGGTCGGACAATACCGGCAAATTCACCAGCATCACAGCGTAAAACAAACTGAGACCAATTAAAGGAATCATTAGTGAAAGAATGGTTTTATTTGTTATAAAAGCCATCCCCTTTTTTTAATCGTCCCAATAGTTTTTCCAAACATCCTGCAAAGCGCCAAAAGCGTTTTTCGTTTCATTCTCGCCGACTTTGTCTTGCAGGGGCATTTTGCGAAATAAAAAGATTGCTATTACAAGCGCCGTCAAATTGATTAGGCTATTCATCATAAAAATGGTTTCGAGGCACAAGAAGGCCAAGAAAAACCCTGATACTGCATTAAATATGAAATCAATTCCGGTATTGGTAACAGAAAGAACGGTATTGGCTGTGATAAAATCTTCTTTTTTCATCAAAGCAGGAATCAGCGCATTGTGAATGGAGTATGTCATTTTTGACATCAAATCAAAAATCGGGATGCTCAACAGCAGCAATCCAATGGGAAGTTCGCCATGGAGCAAGAAAAGATATAACCCCAATATCACAAAAAACTGAAGCACACTGGTCATCAAAAGCAGCCATTTTTTCCTGCACCGGTCAATCATAGGGCCACAGAAAAAGTTGAGTGCATCCGCCATAGAAAATAGGAAGCCACCCATTGCCGTATAAAACGGATCTTTTGTCAAGTCATACAGCACCCACATGACAACGATATAAAAGAAACTATCTCCCAGGTTAATCGTCACCCTGTGACAAATCATTCCGCCAAAAAAGCGATTCTTTCTGAAAAAATTGATCATTATTCTCCCTCAATTCATTGCAATTCTATCCGGTATCCAATGCTGCACCTCCTTGAGTACGAACTGTGTTTTTATTTTGCTTCATCATAGCAAGCTTCCTTTCTAAGAGAGCTTCAGCAGCTCTTGTGGTATGTTTTTCATTGTAGCAAATCTAAAGTCTTTTCAAGCCTGTCCCCTTCCCCGCTTCAAAAGAAAAGCGATGAAAGGGACATTTTTCCTCTCACCGCTTTTACACCATTCTTTATTTTTTCAAACGCCCTACACAAAAAGCCTTACAGCTTTTCCAGCAAGGTAGGAATATCAAATTTGCGCACCTTATCGCAGAACTGGCAGCACACCTCAGCTTCCGGCTGCTCTTTTGCTAAGCCTTCCAACTCTTGCTTTCCTAAGCTGAGCAAAGCGCGCTCAATGCGTTCCTCGCTGCAATCGCAGACATAGCTTGTGACACTTTCGTCCAAAATATTGGGCGAAAAGCCTTCCATGGCGCACTCCATCATATCTTCCAGCGTCATTCCCTCGGAAAGCATCTCCGTCACGCTTTTCATTTTGACAATATTATTTTCCAGCATGGTAATCTCCTGCTCGGTTGCACCGGGCAGCAGCTGGAGCAGATAACCGCCCGCGCAAAGCACCGAAAGGTCAGGCGCTACCAAAACTCCCAGCGCACACACCGTGGGGATTTGCTCGCTTGTGGCATAGTACTGTGTAATATCCTCGGCCACTTCGCCGCTTACAAGAGGAATCTGCCCCACATACGGCTCTTTCAGGCCCATATCCTTAATAACCGTCAGCGTTCCGTCATGGCCCACTGCCGCGCCTACATTCAGCTTTCCGTCCGGGCGCAGCGGCAGCTCTACCACCGGATTTGCCACATAGCCCTTCACATGTCCTGCGCCGTTTGCCACCACCAACATGGTTCCGGCAGGGCCGTCGCCTTTCATGCGCAATGTCAAACTGTCGTCCTCGTGTTTGAGCATCGCGCCCATCATCGCGCCTGCCGTCAGCAAACGCCCCAGTGCGGCCGTTGTCACTGCGCTGGTTTTATGGTAGGTTTCCGCTTGGCGCACAATATCGGTAGAATCCACGGCACAAAATAAAATGCCGCCATTTTCAGAAATTGCACGAATCAATCTTCCCATGCTTCATTCTCCTTCGATTGATAAATGGCATTACAATTTTTGTCGCTGCGCTTCACAGCGGTGATGCAGTATCTCTGTGAGGTCGGCGTCAGTTCACCAAATGTTTCCCCATCGCAAATCTCCAGAATATCCAAACCCGCCTCCTCACAGGCGCGGTGCACCTGCGGCAAGTCGTAGGCGTACTCGACAAAGGCATCGGTTTCCCGCTCGCCTGTCTCCTTGTCTTGAATTTCCACCGAGATATGCGTTGCGCGGGTTTTCTCGTCATAACGATTTTTCCACAAGCACAGCACGTCCTGCGCTTCCATCTCGTAAGTGTGGTTTGCAAGAATATGCTCCTGCTTGTAGGGCGTGTTGAGGTCAAACAGAAAAATGCCGCCCGGCTCGATAAAAAGCGCACTCCTTACGAGTGCTTTTTCAAACTCCTCATAAGGGCCGATATGGTTAAACGTGTCAAACGTCGAAATCGCCGCATGAATCGTGCCATACAAATCCAGCTGCCGGAGATCCTGCTGTAAAAGCAGCAAGCCTTCCACTTCCAGCTCGGCTGCTTTTTCCCGCAAAATGCACAGCATTTCCTCCGAAGCGTCAATGCCAATCATATCATAGCCGCTTTGCGCCAGCATGAGCGTCATATCGCCGGTTCCGCAGCCCAAATCTGCAATAATCCCCTTGCTGATTCCGGCGCGATGCAGCACGCTTTGAATTTTCTCATACAGCGCTTCATAGTTTGCATCCTCATTAAAAGCGTCATACACATCCGCTAAACTTTCGTATGCCACGTTCTTCTCCCCTTACTGCATCTGCTCCTCATCGGCTTGTGCGGCGCAGTCCAGCACCTCGCGCAAGGCATCCATTCCATATCCATTGTCAGAGCTGGTTAAGTAAACGCCTTTACAGCCATACGGCGCACAAATTTGCTCAAACTCTTTGACCGTGGCTTCAAACTGGCTTTTTTTCAGCTTGTCCGCTTTGGTCAGCACCGCAATAAACGGAATCTCGTAATGATGCAGATATTCGAGCATCGTTTTGTCGTCCGCACTGGGGGCATGGCGGCTGTCGAGCAGCTGCACCAACAGCGTGCTTCTCTCCGCCTTTGCAAAATAGCTGTTGATCAGCTCGTCCCAGCGGCGGCGCTCCTCACGCCCTACCTTCGCGTAACCGTAGCCGGGCAAGTCCACAAAGTAAACATGGTCTACCTCATAGAAATTGATGGTCGCGGTTTTTCCCGGCACTCCCGACACTCTGGCCAGACTTTTTCGGTTGCACAATTTATTGATCAAACTGGATTTTCCCACGTTTGACCGCCCGGAAAACACAATTTCCGGGCGGTCGGCGGCGGGAAGCTGAGACGACAGGCCATAGGACGCCTGAAAGCTCGCCTTCGCGTAATTCATAAGTTTTGCTCCTTACTGTGTAATCTGCACACCGGACTCCGCGCTGTTCTGCGGCACAATAGCAGCCACCGGCTCCTGCGCCAGCTGCGGCTGTTCCTTTTTCTGTGCTTTTTTCATCTTCGGGGCGGGAAGCAGCGCATGGTCCAGCACCTCTTTCAAAGTAGACACCGGGCAAAAACGCACGTTCGCCTTTACCTCGTCATCCACTTCCTCCAAATCGGGTACATTCGCTTTGGGAATCAGCACTGTTTTTGCGCCTTCCTTATAAGCAGCCATGCTCTTTTCCTTCAAGCCGCCAATCGGCAGCACCTGTCCATGCAGCGTGATTTCACCGGTCATCGCCACGTCACAGCGCACAGGACGCCCCGACAGGCACGAGATCAGCGCTGTTGTCAGCGTTATGCCGGCAGACGGACCATCCTTCGGCACAGCGCCCTCCGGCGCGTGAATATGAAAGTCGCGCGTTTTAAAGTTCTCGCGGGAAATACCGTATTCATCCGCGTGTACCTTGGCATAAGTAATCGCCAGCTTTGCGCTTTCCTTCATGACATCACCCAAAGAGCCGGTTACCTCCAGCTTTCCGCTGCCTTCGGGAATGTCCACCACCTCAATGGGCAGCACTTCGCCGCCGACACTCGTCCATGCCAAACCGTTGGCGATGCCCACCTCATTGGCACGGCTGAAAAACGAGGGTTTGACACGCTGCGGCCCCATCAAGGGTTCCAGCTGAGAAGCGCCGATGGTCATCTTGGTTTCTTCTTCCTCAGATGCAATTTTCTTGGCGCATTTGCGCAGCAGCTCTGTGATAGCGCGCTCCAAGCTGCGCACGCCCGCCTCTTTTGTGTAGCCGTCAATCAAGCCATACAACGCGCTGTTTTGCACACGAACCTGGTTTTTCAACCCCGTTGCCTCCAGCTGTTTCGGCAGCAGATACTTCTTTGCAATATGGAATTTCTCTGTGCGTGTATAGCTGGAAAGCTCAATCACGTCCATACGGTCGAGCAGCGGCTTCGGAATCGTGCTCAGACTGTTTGCCGTTGTGATGAAAAGCACCTTGCTCAAATCAAAAGGCAAATCGAGATAATGGTCACGGAAACCGGCATTTTGTTCCGGGTCCAGCGCTTCCAGCAAAGCGGCAGCGGGGTCGCCCCGGAAGTCGCTTGCCATCTTATCCACCTCATCCAGCAGAATCAGCGGATTCGAGCTTTTTGCCATCATAACAGCATTGATAATTTTACCGGGCATTGCGCCGATGTACGTCCGGCGATGGCCGCGGATTTCGGCCTCATCGCGCACACCGCCCAAAGACATGCGCACATACTTTCTTCCAAGACATGCCGCAATAGAGCGTGCAATGCTGGTTTTGCCCACGCCCGGCGGGCCCACCAAACAAATAATCTGGCCCTTAATATCCGGCACAAAGGTGCGCACGGCCAACAGCTCCAAAATACGCTCTTTCACCTTTTTCAAGCCGTAGTGAGCGCGCTCCAATTCCGCCTGCGCTTTTTTGATATTCAGCTGGTCTTTGGTCGTAATATTCCACGGCAAGCCAAGGCAGGTATCCAAATAAGTACGAATGACTGCCGCTTCCTGCGAGCTTCCCGCCATTTTCGCCAGGCGGTCCGCTTCTTTTGTCAGTTTTTCCGTTGCTTCTTCGCCCAAGTTCAGCGCCGCAATCTTGCTGCGGTACTCCTCGGCCTCGGTACGGGTGTCCTCGTAGTCGCCCAGCTCGTCGGAAATCAAGCGCATTTGCTCACGCAAATAGTAATCGCGCTGATTTTTGTCCATCTGCTCGTTGACTTTTCCTTGAATATCACGCTCAATTTGAAGCACTTGAATTTCTTTTTTCAGCACTTCCACAATTTTTTCCAAGCGGTTGGTCATCAGGCTCTCGTTTAAAATTGCCTGCTTATCTGTATATTTCAGCATGATGTTTGCGGGCAGATAGTCGCACAAACGCGCCGCATCCTCACATGTTAAAATCTGATAAGCAACCTCCTTGGACATGCGCTGTGTCAAGGCAAGATACATTTCAAACATTTCGCGGATAGAGCGCATGAGCGCCTCCACACGCGCCGGGTCTGCCGAGTACACGCCGCGCAGAGGTGCGGCTTTGGTCGAAGCCAGCAAAAAGCGTCCGCTGGAATCCAGCGTCAGCATTTTGGCACGATAGCGGCCCTCCACAAGAACTTTCACCAAATCGTCGGACACACGCAGCACCTGCTTGATTTCCGCCACAACGCCATAAGCAAACAGCTGCTTTGTGCCCGGGTCCTCCACATCCATATCGCGCTGCGCAGTCAAAAACACGCAGTTATGGTTATTCATTGCCCACTCAATCGCGGCGACGGATTTTTTGCGTCCCACCTCAAAGTGGATCACATTTCCCGGAAACGCCACCAAACCACGCAAGGCAATGGCAGGCAAGCGCAGAATATCCGCCGTTTTATCCAATACAACTTTTACTTTGTCAGCCATATGTGATCTCCTTTTACCGGCGCCGTACCCCCCTGCACACGCGCCTGATATTTTATCCTGTAAAAACACTGATCTGCCAATCGATCAGCCGTTGAAACCTTGGAAAGTGATTTTTCATAATTATACTTGATTAGTAAAAATAATGCAACCAACACCCTCGCAAAAGCGCAGAAATACACCAAAATTTCGCAAACATCCGCCTTTTTTCACTTTTTTCCCACCAATATATTCCATGTACTTTTTTGCTGCAAGAGGGCGCCGTGCTTAAACGGAAAGCACAGCGCCCTGCCAATCCATTACAGGTTCTTCTTTTTTTGACGGAATTGCAGGCAAGCCTGGCTTACCTGCTTTGCGTCGGCATCCTTCGGCTCATACCAGCCGCGCTTTTCCATTTCCTGAAATACCTGGAACTGCATTTCGTGTTCCTCATTCAGCAAACCAAGAAGCTTGTTCTTTTTCTGCTGGGTGGAACACTCGCCGGCGTAGTGGTTATACTGCTGGGCAATCATCTTTTGCGAGTCCAGCGCATCGGTCATCATCGCGCAATCGTCAAAGCAATGCTCTTTCATAGCTGATTCCTCCCTTAGCCCTTGTTGATTTCGTTCAAAATCATGTCGTAATGGCGCTTATGCTTTGCGGCCATATCCTCGCAAAGCTCACAAAGCGCCGGGTCTTGACAAGACGCCGCATAAGACTTGTACTTCTGGATGGTGTTGGCCTCGGTGGTCAACAGCTTGGAAAAGCCCTCCAGCTCCATGCTTGTCAGCTGCTTTTTCATCAAAAAGCCCTCCTTTGATTCTCGATTTCACCATTTCGTACTCTTGTTATTCGGGACTTTTTTGAAAAGTAGAAATACGCCGCTTTTTCTTTTGAACGTGGTATCTGCATTTTAAAATGCCTGCTTTTTGCAAAGCATTCCTGCGTTTTTCGCCTTGCAGCCCATCTATTCAAAAAAACAGTCTATTTCTTTTTTCAATCAAACACCTTAACAAAAATACGCGCTTGGAAACACACTCGGCTTCCCTTTGTGTTCCCTCGCTTATCGTATCCGAATCAAAGGCAAGTATACGCTCAAGCGGGTGGCAAATATCGCCATTTTGACGCATTGCAAAAGATAAAAAAACCGATACCCGCCTGTGGTGGGTATCGGTCTCAAAAATCGAAAGACAGCGCACCTGGCAACGGGCTTTTGCTGCATGACCATTTCAAGCGGCGTGCATTGGCAAACTCACACTGCTATGCCAAAGTGCTGTGGGCGAATTAGTACATGCCGCCCATGCCGCCTGCCATTGCCGCATTGGCCGCCGCAGCTGCCGCCGGATCTTCCGGCTCGTCTGCCACGAGGCTTTCTGTGGTCAACACCATGCTTGCCACAGAAGCAGCGTTCTCCAGTGCAGAGCGGGTCACCTTCGTCGGGTCCACAATGCCGGCAGCAATCATGTCGCCGTACACTTCCTTCTGTGCGTCAAAGCCGTAGTTGCTCTTGCCGGAAGCCAAGATCTTATCAATGATCACGCTGCCCTCCAAGCCGGCGTTTGCAGCAATCTGACGCAGCGGAGCTTCCAAAGCTTTGCGAACAATCTTTGCGCCGGTGCGCTCGTCGCCCGTCAAAGCCTCTACCACGCTGTCAACAGCGGGAATTGCATTGATGGGAGCGGTGCCGCCGCCTGCTACAATGCCTTCTTCCACTGCTGCTTTTGCTGCGTTCAAAGCGTCCTCAATGCGCAGCTTCTTGTCCTTCATCTCCACTTCGGTAGCAGCACCAACACGGATCACAGCAACGCCGCCGGACAGCTTTGCCAAACGCTCTTGCAGCTTCTCTTTGTCAAAGTCGCTCGTGGTTGCATCCATCTGGGTGCGAATCTGTGCCACGCGAGCGGCCACAGCCTCTTTGTCGCCCATACCGTCCACAATGGTGGTATCCTCTTTTGTCACGCGAACCTGACGTGCGCGGCCCAGCATCTCTACGGAAGCATCTTTCAGCTCATAGCCCAGCTCCTCGCTGATTACAGTACCGCCGGTCAGGATAGCAATATCCTGGAGCATCTCTTTGCGGCGATCGCCAAAGCCCGGGGCTTTCACAGCCACAACGGTGAAGGTGCCGCGCAGACGGTTGACAATCAGGGTGGACAAAGCCTCGCCCTCAACATCTTCCGCCACGATGACCAGCTTCTTGCCGGATTGTACAATCTGCTCCAACAGGGGCAGGATGTCCTGAATCACGCTGATTTTCTTGTCGGTAATTAAAATGTAAGCGTCATCGAGTACAGCTTCCATCTTTTCGGTATCGGTCACCATGTACGGGGTGATGTAACCGCGGTCAAACTGCATACCCTTTACCACGTCAACGTCAGTCTCAGCGGTTTTGCCTTCTTCAATGGTAATGACGCCGTCGGCAGTCACTTTTTCCATTGCTTCCGCAATCAGGCGGCCCACTTCCTCATCACCGGCAGATACGGTTGCAACGCGGGCAATATCCTCAGAACCGGACATTTTTTTGCTGTTGGAGGCAAATGCTTCCACAGCTGCCTTAACAGCCTTCTGCATACCGCGCTTCACGTCCATCGGGTTTGCACCGGCGGTCACGTTTTTCATACCCTCGCTGACCAGAGCCTGTGCCAAAACGGTTGCCGTCGTGGTACCGTCACCGGCAGCATCGTTCGTCTTGGTGGCGACTTCGCGCACCAGCTGAGCGCCCATGTTCTCAAACGCATCTTTCAGCTCAATTTCTTTTGCAATCGTCACACCGTCGTTGGTGATCAGCGGTGCGCCGAATTTCTTGCCCAATACCACGTTGCGTCCCTTGGGTCCGAGAGTTACCTTCACGGTGTCTGCCAATTTATCAATACCGGCGCTGAGTGCCTTACGCGCTTCTTCGCCCATCAAAAGCTGCTTTGCCATAGTTGTCATACTCCTTTATCAATCTGGATTCCAATGTGTCAAATGCCGCGCTTTTCCAAAACAGCGGCAATCTAATTTTCTTACTCGACCACTGCGAGGATGTCGCTTTGGCGAACGATGACGCATTCCTCACCGTCTACCTTCACTTCGGTGCCGGCATACTTCGCAATCAGAACCTTATCGCCCTCTTTCACGGTCATCTCTACCTCTTTGCCGTCTACCACGCCGCCGGGGCCAACTGCCAGCACTTCACATACTTGGGGTTTTTCCTTGGCGCTTCCGGTCAGGATAATGCCGCTCTTGGTGGTTTCCTCGGCTTCCACATTTTTAATCACTACACGGTCTGCAAGCGGTCTGATTTTCATACCTGCTTCCTCCTATTTGAAAATTTAAAATCAACAAAATAAACAACTTAGCACTCTTGTTTCCTGAGTGCTAAGTTTATTTTAACCTCATTCTCTGCAAAAATCAAGGGGGTAAACCATAAAATTTTTATGAAATTTTGCACACAATTTCTTCGACTGCAAAAAACAAACCGCTCACCCGTCAAAAACTTGCCTTCTGCGCCGTTACTTTACTTTTTTCGCAAAGATGTTCCGGCAAAACAAATGCGGCGGCACGTTCCAACGCTTGGACATCCAGCATTTTTTCTCGGCGGCACTCTCCGTCCACATTGACAATGGCGCTTTTCCCGTCACAGGGCTGAATCCGTACATGGCGTGCGCGGTAATGCTGCATAATGGAGCGATACGGTGCCGCCACTTCTGTTCCGTCGATGTGTTCCCCTTTTTTATATTTCGCAAGCACACCCGCTAAGTGTACACGGCTGATTTTTTTCACCAAAATGACATCCAGCAGACCGTCGTGCAAATCGGCTTGCGGCGCGGCGCAAAAGCCGCCGCCATAGTAAGAGCCGTTGCACACCGTGGCAATCAGTAAAGTTTCCTCCATCCTTCGGCCATCCAAGTCCACCAGCATCCGACGCCCCATTTTGCCGCACAGTCTTTGCAGAATGGACAGATTATAGGCCATGTGGCCGCCGCACAGCGGCACACGGCGAAAGCGCGGAATTCCATAGGCAATGTCGGCATCAATTCCAACAGAGCAAATCGCAGCCGACACACCGCGGTGTGTCCGCATCAAGTCAATGACAACCGCATGACCGCGGATAAGCGCATCCAGATTTAAAAAATCGCTCTGCGTACCGAAATTTCGGATAAAATCATTTCCTGAGCCGCACGGCACACAGGCAATTTCCGCATGAGGATTTTTGGAAAGCCACACACCTTCGGTCACTTCGTTCAGCGTGCCGTCGCCGCCGCACGCATAAATGCGCACTGCGTCTAAACGCTCGGCAAAATCCATCGCCAGTTCTTTGGCGTGGCCGGGATACTCAGTCACCAAAATTTCATAGTCAATTTCATTGCGCTTTGCCGCTTCAATTAAATCCGGCACCAGATACAGGCCCGCATCTGCCTTTCCCGAAATCGGATTTACAATAAAAATATGTTTCAATGCTTCCATCCTTTCTGCTTCAACCGACTTTTTCAAAGCGGAAAAATTCCACTTGTCTGGAATGTACCCTATCAGCATAACTTGCTTGCGGACGGTCAAAAATAAAAAACAATCATCCGTTGTATGTTATCCGCTTCATATCGGAAAGGAGTTTTTTATGGTTATGCGTATTCTTTACACTTCGGTGCTGTCCGTGATTGCCATGTTTATTTTCACAAAAATCGCAGGCAATCGTCAAGTAAGCCAAATGAATCTTTATGACTACATCAGCGGCATTACGGTTGGTTCCATTGCCGCCGACCTCGCCATTGACCTCGAAGGCGAATATTGGCCCGCATTAGTCGCCATTGCAGTGTATGCCGCTTTTGCATTTTTCATCAATTTTTCCAGCTGCAAATCGGCGCTTTTGCGCAATTTTTTCAACGGAAAGCCCATGATTCTTTTTGAACACGGCAAACTTTACGAAAAAAATCTGCTGCACGCCCGCATTGATACCGCTGAATTCTTAACACAGTGCCGTACCGCCGGTTACTTTGATTTGTCCCAGGTGGATACCGCCATCCTGGAAACCAATGGCCACATCAGCATTTTGCCCAAGGCAGAACATCGCCCGGCCACACCTGCCGACCTCTCCATTTACCCGGACGCAGAGCATCCGTGCACTACTTTGGTAATGGATGGCCGCATTTTACGCCAGAATTTCAAATTCTGCACGTTAAACGAGACCACCCTGCTTCAAAAGCTGAAACAGCAGGGCTTTGCGCTGGAGGATGTCTTTCTTGCTACCTGCAACGCCAAACAGGAGATTTTTGTTTGCCCGCGCACCGGTGCGCGCATGGTGCATGAAATGTTTGAATAAGCCGAGCCTACCCATTTTAGCTCTATGGTAACATAAAAAGATGCACGGAACAACCCCACGGAAAATTACCACCGGCCGCTTTTGCGAAAAGTGTTGTTTTTTCTTATCTGTAAACAATGCAGAACTGAGAACAAACTCCAGTTTAAATACACCTATAAGTTAACTATATGAACTTTTAGATGCTTATCAAGTAAGCAGTAAAGCCCCTATACTAAAACCAAAGAATAGGTGGTGGGGATATGAATTCGGAAGATTTAGCAAAAATTGGTGCGCGCATTGCCCGACGCCGCAAGGAATTAAACTTGACGCAAGAGCAGGTGGCAGAGCGCATGAATGCTTCCATTCAAATGCTTTCCAACATCGAAAGAGGCAAAAAAGCAATCAAAATTGAAAATCTGCTGAAATTGTGCAGCATTCTAAAAACCAGCACCGATTATCTCTTAACCGGACAGCATACCGCCCAGGATTGCAGCGGCTTGGCCGGTAAAATTTCGCAATTGACCCCGTCTGATTATCAAATGATTGAAATGCTGGTTGATTACCGTTTAAAAGAAACCCGGAAACATTCTTGAGGGGCTTTCTCAACGGTTAAAATTTTCAGCTTTTTTCGCACAAACAAATTGACGGCATCAAAAAAATCCGAAATCTTTTTGAGGAAAACACACTCAAAGAGATTTCGGATTTTTTGTTTACACGAGAAGATCAAAGCACAAAACGCCTGCCGAAAGGCAGACGTTTTGCGTTTGTCGTTTGTAATTAGCCGAAGTAACGAGCCAACAGGCCAGCGAAAGCCTTGCCGTGACGAGCCTCGTCGCGAGCCATCTCGTGAACAGTGTCGTGGATTGCATCCAGACCCAGCTCTTTTGCCTTCTTAGCCAGAGCAGTCTTACCAGCGGTTGCACCGTTCTCAGCCTCTACGCGCATCTCCAGGTTCTTCTTGGTGGAGTCGGTAACCACTTCGCCCAGCAGCTCAGCAAACTTGGAAGCGTGCTCTGCCTCTTCGTAAGCAGCCTTCTCCCAGTACAGGCCGATCTCGGGATAGCCCTCGCGGTGTGCTACACGAGCCATTGCCAAGTACATACCAACCTCAGTGCACTCGCCCATGAAGTTCTCACGCAGGCCCTGGATGATCTCCTCATCAACGCCCTTTGCCACGCCAACAACGTGCTCGGAAGCCCAAGTCATGTCGCCTTTTTGCTCGGTGAACTTCTCAGCGGGAGCTTTGCAGATGGGGCAGAACTCAGGTGCTGCGTCGCCTTCGTGAACATAACCGCATACGGTGCAAACAAACTTTGCCATTTTCATTACCTCCAAAACATTCATAACTTTTTTATTTTTTCATCTATCTGTTCTCATCGAACTGACAGCCTTCCTGCTGTCTGATGCTATTATAGCGCAGGTTGTTAATAATGTCAAGTGCTTATTGATAATTTTTATCAATAAACTTTTTTCAACCTTTTTCGCACCGCTTCCATAAGCGCTGTGTCTGCTGAAATACCCAAAACGTCAGCGTTCCCATACATAAACCGGAAATCAGCAGAACAGGTGCATAATAGAAGGCGTATCCGCTTTGAACAAACAAAATGGACAGCGCGGCAAGCTGCCCAATATTATGCAGCAGCGCCCCTGTTACAGAGAGCATCCATTCGGTTCCGTGCAGCCGTTTTACTGCCAGCATTCCGCCCAAAGCACACAAGCCGCCGCATAAGCTCAGCACGGCTGCCATCGGCCCTTGCACCATCAGCACAAACGCAGCTTTCAACAGCGTCAACACCGCCGCGCAAGCACCGCCCATGGCAAACATGGCATACATGACCACCACATTTGCCAGCCCAGGCTTTATGCCCGGCGCCAAGCCAAGCAGCGGCGTCACCTGGCTTTCCAAAAAAGAAAACGCCATGGCCAGCGCAAACAGCAGCCCCAAACGGGCAATTTTTTGCGTTGAGAACTGCTTCATGCCGCGTCCTCCTCAATCCACTCGACAGAATACATGCTTTCCTTTCCGTTTTCCCAGCGAAAGGTGTCTTGCAGCGCCTGGGAAACATACAATACGTTGTCGGTCGAAAGAGCAAGCGCTTTCCCGCCTTGGCGCATGTAGGAAAGCGCCCGATCCAGCCCGCCTACATACAAAGCGGTAGAATAAAAGTCCGCCTCCATCCCGCTTTCGCACACAATACCGACAGCCTGCAAATCACTTTCCACCGGCGCAGCGGTTTTGGGGTCAAAAATATGGGCATAGCGTTTGCCGTCGGCTTCAAAAAAGCGTTCGTAACCGCCGGATACTGCAATTACTTCGTCGTAAAGTTCAAACGACACCATCGCACTGCCTTGCCCTTCGGCTGGGTCGCGAAACCCCACGCGAAAGGCCTGTCCGTCCGGCTTTCGGCCCACTGCCATCAGATTGCCTCCCAAATCGAACAGCGCCCCTGTCACCTGTTCCTTTTCATAAACTTCGCGCACCACGTCACACGCCGCACCCTTGGCAATGCCGCCCAGGTCTAGCCCCTGGCCCTCTTTTTCCAGCTGCACCGTTCCATCTTCCAGCAGCTGCAATGCGCTGTCATCTACCAGCTCAAGCAGCTCGGCGCGCTCCTCGCTTGGCACAACGCGCGGCGACTCTGTATAAACGCCCCATGCCAGCGTCACGGGCGCCATGGTTAAAGCAAAGCAATCTTCATACCCCTGCTCCAAGCGAAGGGCGTTTTGTAAAAAGTGGTACATTTCCTGTGAAACCTGAACCGGTTCTTTGCCCGCTGCATCGTTGATTGCTTTTACTTCGCTTTGAGAGCGATACAGCGAATATTGGTTTTCAAAGTCTGTCAGCATTTGCTGCACCTTTTCGCAAACTTCCTGCGGATTTTTGGCCCAAACGGTCTGCGATACAATCGTACTCATCGCATAGTTTGTTGTATTCGCCTGTTGAACACTGCACCCCGCAGCCAAGCAAACCATTCCCAGCACAGCTGCCGCTTTGCCTATTTTCATTCGTTCCCTCTTTTCTATTGTATGGTTGTGTTATGGGCAAAGCCCTCTCTTTTGCACTTTTCAAGCTTTGATTGTAGAAGAAAGCACCGCCCCTGTCAAGAATCCTGTGCAATCTTCCCTGCGTCTTATGCGTATGTGTATAAAAGGTAAAAAAGCGGGCGATGCTTTGAAAAAGCCTTGAAAATCAAGGCCGCTTCGTGTAAAATAACTTTATATATGAAAAAAGGAAACTTTTTCTCAGAAAGGAACTGTGTGCTATGAAACGTTTTTTTGCCGCTTTGTTTTCCGTTTGTCTGATGGGTATCGCGCTGGTGGGCTGCTCGGGCTCCTCGGCAAACTATAATGTGTCCGATGTCGCAAGCTCGGTTGCCGCCGTGTGCAATATTCAAAACCCGTCGGATTATACCGCCGATGACCTCACCTTTACCGTCAGCATTCCCGCTGAACTGTACGAGGAGTTTGCCGGTCAGTACACCACAGTGAACGGCCAGTCCGGCGCCGTTCTGGTGGTAAAAGCCGCTTCCGGCAAAGTAGACGATGTGAAAGCCGCTATGGAGGCTTACCGCGATGGCCTTGTGGCTCAGTTTGAAACCTATAAAGAAGATTTCCCCGTCGGATACGAACAGAACAAGCAGGGTCGTGTGGTCACCAAGGGCGACTACGCCGTGATGGCACTGGCCGGCGCTGATGTCAACTATGATGACGTCGATAAAGCAATCGACGCAGCGCTGAAATAAAGCTTGTTTGATCAAATTCTGCCAAATCCCCGCAAAAACGCATGTTTTTGCGGGGATTTTATGACAGCGCTTTTTCATGCTGTGCGCATTTTCGCATAAAGGAGTATCCTTCCATGGTTTTTAGTACAATTTTATTTGTCTTTCGGTTTTTGCCCATCACGCTGGCACTGTATTACCTTGCGCCGGGCAAATGGAAAAACACGGTTTTGTTTCTGTGCAGCTTGGTATTTTATTCCTGGGGCGAAGTTCTCTTATTCCCGGTGATGGCCGCCGCCATTCTGATCAACTACACCGCCGGCCTCGCCATCGAAAAGTTTGCCGACAACGTCAAGCTGAAAAAAGCCTTTTTAATTTACAGCATTGTAGGCAGCCTTGGTATGCTTGGCTTTTTTAAATACACCAACTTTTTCATCCACAACATTGACGCGCTCACCGGCGCTTCCATTCCGACGCTGGATTGGATTGTCCTGCCGCTGGGCATCAGCTTTTACACCTTCCAAACCATGAGCTATTCCATCGACGTTTACCGCGGCGATGTGAAAGCCGAACGAAATATCATTGATTTCGGCGCATACGTTGTCATGTTCCCGCAGCTGATTGCCGGGCCAATCGTCAAGTACCGCGATGTGTCCGACCGTTTACATGTATATCATCAGCGCGTCACCTTAGACCGTGTGGACGAGGGCATTTCCCTCTTTATTTTCGGTTTGGCGAAAAAAGTGCTTTTGGCAGACGGCATTTCCAAGCTTTGGTATGATATTGTCGGCCAAAGCAGCGCAGACGCTTCCATCGGGCTTTCCAACGCTTCTACCCCGCTGGTTTGGCTTGGCATTTTGGCGTACTCGCTGCAAATTTACTTCGATTTTTCCGGCTATTCTATGATGGGCATCGGCATGGGCAAGATGCTGGGCTTTGATTTTCCCGACAACTTCAATCTGCCCTACATTTCCAAAAGCATCACCGAGTTTTGGCGCCGCTGGCACATGACGCTTTCCAGCTGGTTCCGCGAGTATGTGTATATTCCGCTGGGCGGCAACCGTCTGGGGATGCGCCGCCAGCTGTTTAATATCGCCGTCGTATGGTTTTTAACCGGCTTTTGGCACGGCGCAAACTGGAACTTTATTTTCTGGGGCGTTTATTACTGCATTCTTCTGATGATTGAAAAGCTGTGGCTCCTGCCCCACTTGAAAAAAGGCCGCGTTTGGCCGCATATTTACACCATGGTGCTTGTTGTCATCGGCTGGGCGCTGTTTGTCGGCAGCGACTACGGCGTGTCGCTCGACGTTTTGCTGCAAAAAATGTTTGTGCCCTCGGGCGGCGTTTCTGCGCTTTATTATCTGCGCAATTACGGCGTGCTTCTCGTGGTCAGCATTCTGGCCTGCACCCCGCTCACTACAAAGATTTATGCGTTTTTAAAACGTCATGTCGCCGTGCGCGGGTTGGTGCTTGCTGTGGTTTTCTTGATTACAGTAGCCTATATGGTGGATGCCACCAACAGCCCGTTTTTGTATTTCCGTTTCTGAGGAGGAGAAAAAATGCGTAAATTTGTCACTGCTTTTAAGCAGTTTCCCATTGTTTTTCTGTTCCTCGCGTTTCTCGGCATTTTCGCCGTGGTGGACGAGCTTTGGCCGAAGCGGGAACGCTCGGAGCTGGAAAACCGTTCGTTAGCACAACGCCCAGCCTTTTCGCTTCAAAGCGTTTTAGAGGAGGATTCCACCCAAACGTGGATGGCAAAGTACGACACCTACACGCGCGATCAGGTCGCCCTGCGCGATGAATGGATTAACCTGAAAAGCATCACGGAAGGGCTTTTACTGAAAACGGAAAACAACGGTGTTTGGTACGGCAAAAATGATATGATGTTTGCCAAAATGCTGTCGATTGGCACACGCTTTGAAAACAACCTGAACGCTTTGGAAAAAATGTGTGAGCGTCATCCCGGCCTTGTGGATGTAATGATTGTGCCTTCGGCCAGCTTGGTTTTAAGCGATCTTCTTCCTATGGACGCCCCGATTGCCGACGAAGGAGCCGCTTTGGATCAGGTCACTGCCCGTCTCGGCGAAAAAGCGACAGTGTACGACCTGCGCGACACCTTGGGCGCACATCAAGACGAATATATTTATTATCGAACTGACCACCACTGGACGGCCGACGGCGCTTTCTACGCTTATGAAGACTATGTCTCCTCCAAAGGAATGACGCCGCTTTCCCGCGATAACATTCCTTGGAAAACGGTAGAAGATTTCTATGGCACCAATTATTCTTCCGCGCGCAAATGGAATGCCGTTCCCGATGTCATCCGTTATCCTGATTTCGCCAATCAGCTGACCGTATATGATGTGGTGCAAGAGGATGGAAGCGTCAAGGATGAAACGGGCGGCTTATATGAGCTTTCCTATTTTGATACACGCGACAAATACCGCGCCTTTTTGCGCGGCAATAACGCTTTTTCCACCATTCAAGGCAATGGTGAGGGAAAATTGCTTGTCGTAAAGGACAGCTATGCAAACTCGTTCATCCCCTATCTCGTCGATCATTACGCCGAAATTTCCGTTGTCGATTTCCGCGCCAATAACCAGCGCATCGACCAGATTTTAAGCGAAGGCGATTATGACCGCGTGCTGGTTCTTTACAGCTTTAACGGCTTTGCAACGGATACCACGCTTGCGGGAAAAATCGGTATTGCCGGTTAAATACTTTCTATAAAAACAGACACGCCGCTGAACCCAGCGGCGTGTCTCAGTTTGTCGAAAAAGCTTCTCTTTTTCACAAACCGAAGCCTTATCTAAAATGGAAAAGAGGGCTCAGCCCCCTTTTCCAAGCCTTTTTCCCCTTGCAGCCTAGGTTCTTTCTGAATCAGGCGGCAGTTTTTCGACAGTCTCATTTTATCTATATGAGCAAAAACGAAAATGCGAACGTATCAAGCATTTGCGCTATTTTCTGCCTGCTCATAGGCTTCCTGCTCCTCCACGGCCTGCTCCCACTCATTCAGTGCTTCTTCCTGCCGGAAACGTGCATCTTCCAGCGCGTCGCACACCTCGTGCAGCTTCACATGGTCTTTCAGCACCTCCGGGTCGCTGACCTGCGCTTCGTAATCCATAATTTGAAGTTCCAGCGCTTCCAGCTCATCCTCCAGCTTTTTAATCTTTTCCCTCAGCTGGGCGCGCTTTCTGCGCTGCTCTTTTCCGTAGGCAGGCTTTGCCGGTTCTTTTTTCTCCGGTTTCACTTCGGCCGGTGCGCTTTGCGCGCGGTGCATCATGGCGTCATAGCTGTCGTACCGCACCGCGCCGGTGTCCTCTAAGTACAAAATCGGACACGCCAGCGCATTCATCAAATAACGGTCATGCGTCACCAGCACCAAAGCGCCCTCATACGCGCTCAATGCTTCCGTGAGTGTTTCGCGTGTATAAATGTCCAAGTGGTTCGTTGGCTCGTCCAAAAAAAGCAAATTGGGGCGTTCCAGCAAAATTTCTGCAAAGCGCAGACGCGCCAGCTCACCGCCCGACAGTGCAGCACACGGCTTGAAAACATCTTCACCGCGGAAATTCAGCTTCGCCAAATGGCTTCGCACATCCAGCTCTGTCATCTTGGGGTATTGATCCCACAGCGCACTCAGCACGGTTCCGCCGCGCCGAAGCTGCTGCTGTTCAAACACGCTGGGCTTAGCACCCGGCCCAAGACGCACCGTCCCCGTCTGCGGACGCAGCTTGCCGTCCAACACACGCAGCAAAGTCGATTTTCCGGTGCCGTTCGGCCCTGCAATCACAAGGCGTTCATCCCGCAGTACTTTTAAGTCTAAATGCTCAAACAGCTTTTTGCCGCCCAAGCTCATGCCCAAATCTTTCGCCGTTAAAATGTCGTTATATGGAGTCACATCGAACTCAAAGCGGAATTTCAGCGCACGGTGTGTGCTTTTTGGCGCTTCGGTAATCTCCATTTTTTCCAGCTGCTTCCGGCGGCTTTGCGCCATTTTCGTGGTGGAAGCACGCACCAAATTGCGCGCGATATAGTCCTCCAGCTTTGCCGCCTTTTCTACGTCGGCATCGTGCTGCTTTTGCTGCAAGGCAACGGCGGCCTCTTTCTGCGGCAAATAGGCAGAATAATTGCCCTTATACGCCGTGAGCGTATGGTCTTCAATTTCAAAAATCCGGTTGCACACCGTGTCCAGGAAATAGCGGTCGTGGCTGACAGTTAAAATGGCTCCGGGATAGCCTTTCAAATATTCTTCCAGCCATTCCAGCGTGGCAAAATCCAAATGGTTGGTCGGCTCGTCCAAAATTAAAATGTCCGGGCGCTGCAACAGCAGCTTCGCCAGGCATAAGCGGGTGTGCTCACCGCCCGACAATACGGAAACGCGCTTGTCATACGTTTCGGGCAAAAAAGCCATTCCGTTTAAAATTTTCTTGATTTGGGTGTCCATATGATAGCCGTCGGCGGCGTCTACCACCGATTGCAGCCGGTCATGACGCTCCAAAAGCGCTTGATCGTGTTCGCCCTGCTCCATGCGCTTTTCCAGCTCTTTCATTTCTTCCATGGCTTCCAGCACCGGGCGAAAGGCGTTTTCCATTTCGCCGTAGACCGTCTGGGTGGGGTCGAGTACGCTGTTTTGGCGCAAATAGCCCACCACAGTTCCACGGGCAAACACCAGTTCGCCGTCGTCCGGCTCATACTCGCCGGTGATGCACTGAATCAGGGTTGTTTTTCCGGCGCCGTTTTCGCCGATGATACCCACACGATCCTGTGCATCCAGCTGAAAGCTGATATCCTTTAAACAAATTTGTGCACCAAAATATTTATGCAGGTGCTGTACTGTTAATATCATCGCTTCTGTGATTCCTTCCTTTATTCATCGTGTACGGAAAACGATTCAAAGGAAAAGAGGGGCTTTCCCCTCTTTTCCGGTTCGTGTTACAGATTTCCTAGGCGTTTCTCGCACCAAGCTAAAATATCTTCATACACCTCGGCACGGTTGGTTTCGTTCAGCACTTCATGGCGAGCCCCGTGGTAGAGCTTCATCTCCACATCCTTCACTCCGGCTTTGCGAAGCATTTGATACACCTTTCGCACACCTCTGCCGTAATCTCCCACCGGGTCCATATCACCGGAAAAGAGCGCAACCGGCAACGCCTTGGGCAAACGATTGGCCCAGTGTTCACTGCTGACCGCGTCTAACGTGCGCATTAAATCGTGAAACGCGCTGACGGTAAACATAAACGTACACTTGGAGTCATTGGCATAACGCTGAATGATTTCCTCATCGCGCGTAATCCAATCATAGGGCGTTGCATAGTGCGGAATTTTTTTCAGATATTGTCCAAACGCCATCCGATGCACCAGCGCAGAACGATGCTGCGGCCCTTTTGCTTTGCCGAGCATCTCCGTCAAAGCAATGCCCAGCTTTGCCAAAGGGTTGGGGCCGGCGGTTCCGCTGAGAATCAGCGCCTTAATGGTTTCCGGGTACAGCACCGCATAGCGCCGTGCAAAAAAGCTTCCCATGCTGTGTCCCAGCAAAAACACCGGAAGACCCGGATATTTTCGGCTCACCAGCGCGTTCATTTGGTATAAGTCACGCAAAATATAATCGGCGCCATCCTGCGGGGCAAAAAAGCCCTCCTGCCCGTCCGGCACACTTTCTCCGTGTCCAAGATGGTCGTTGCCGCACACAAGATAGCCGTGCTGCGCCATAAACACAGCAAACTCCTCATAGCGCAAAAAATATTCACACATGCCGTGCGAAATTTGCAAAATAGCTTTCGGCCTGACGCCTTCATTCTCAAACCAGTAGCCGGCAATTTGATTCACTCCATTTGAGGAGTTAAACTTGATGGCGTTTTTCCGGGTTTCCAACATTGGCAAGCTCCTCCGGTTCCATGACGATATTCATCAATTCGTGCAAATGCTCAATGGTATGCGTTGCCTTTACCGTACTTGCATCCTGCCCTGAAAAATTGCAAAAGCACGTTGCCAGCCCCGCATTTTTCCCTCCGACAATATCCGCTTTTACAGAATCGCCAATCATCAGCACTTTTTCCCGATTTTCCACGCCAAGCTCACGCAGCGCAGCGTCAAAAATCTTGCGGGACGGCTTTGTTGCGCCCACCTTGCTGGAAACAAAAAAGCCATCGAAATACTTCGTCAGCCCAGCTTGGTCGAGTCGTTTGCGCTGGACGCGCTCCACCCCATTGGTTACAACGGCAAGTGTCGCCACTTCGGCAAGCTCCTGTAAAATGTCCTGCACCCCTTCAAACACATCCGCGCGTGCGGCCAGCTGCGCCAAATAAAATTCATTGACCTCAGCGGCTTTTGCTTGGATGTCGAACTCATGGAACAGCATTTCAAAGCGCTGTACCACCAGCTTGTCCTGCTTGATTTCTCCGCGCTCCAGCGCCGCCCAAAGAGAAGCGTTGATTTCCTGATAACGGCGCTGCATTTCTTCGCGGCGGTCAAACCCGTAATGCTCAAACATTTCCGAAAGCGCCGCTTTTTCCGAAGCGTTGAAATCCAATAAGGTGCCGTCTACATCAAACAGCAAACAGTGATAATATGCCAAAGGTACTCGCCCTCTTTCTTGAAATACAATCGGAACGCCTATTGTTCCTTTTTCTATTATCCCTTATTTTGGGTGCCGCGTCAACCATCCTTTTGCGGCGAAACGGCAGTTTTTACGTTTTCCGCCGACCCGGTGTGCCGCACCCCAATAAAAAGGTTTATTCGGGTGCGGCACACCGCCTGTCAGCACAGCGCCCAGCAGCGTTTACGGGTCTACAAACTCTGTTTCTTCCGTTTCGCCTTCGGGCAAATCTTCCTGCTCACATTCCGCACAGCTGCACGAGCACTTGCCGCACTTGGTACAAACGGGCGGGTCGTTCCAATCTTGCAAATCAAATTCCTCAATGGTCGTGCGCAGAATTCCGTCTGCCTCTCTGGGATAAAGTTTTTCGTCAATTACAGGGTCGCTGTTTAAAAAAATATTATCGTCTGCCATGAAAACCCCTCCTTTTTTTGTGGCATATCGCCTTTTAACACGATATGCCGCCTGAGAGGGTTTTGTGCCTAAAGGCTTTTTGAAACGGGCGAACTGCCCCAATGTATTTTACAAAGCGAATTCGTTTTTCACCGAGCGGGCAAAGAGCGCTTTCAGCGCCTCTTTTGCGTCCTGTTTGTCGTAAATCACGCGGTAAACCGTTTCACAAATGGGCAGGTCTACGCCTTTTTCTTTTCCCAAAAGCACCAGCGCTTTCGTGGTCGGCACACCTTCTGCCAATGCGTTGTAGTCCTCGCCCTTGATATAGCTTTCGCCAAACAAGCGGTTGTGACTATGCTGGGAAAACAGCGTGGCCTCATAATCGCCCAAATGGCAAAGGCCGTAGGCCGACAGCTCATTGCCGCCCATTGCACGCATCAAACGGGCAATCTCGCGGGCGCCGCGTGCCATCAACGCCCCCTTTAAGCTGCTGACGCCGATTCCGTCCAGCATTCCGGCAGCAATGCCGATGACATTCTTTGCCGCAGCGCCGATTTCTGTGCCAATCAAATCAGCACCTTTGTACAGACGAATCAGCTCCGAGCTGAAGGTATCCACAATATGCTCCACGGTTTGCGGGTTATCGGAATCCACCACCATGCAGTTGGGAATGCCGGCAGTAAAGTCCTCCACATGGCCCGGCCCTACCCAGACAGCTAAATTCACCGGCTGTGTTACTTCTTCCCGGAACACCTGCGTCAAGCGCTTTCCGGTTTCGCATTCCAAGCCCTTCATACACAAAATTACGGTTTTCCCCGCCAAAGAATAACGGTTGAGTGCCGCGGCCAGAGAGCGCAGCTGCTGTGCACTAATGGAAATAACAATCCAATCGGAAAATTGCACCGCCTTTTCCAAATTGGTGGTATAGCGCACACTTTCAGGCAGTGTGACATAACGGTTTGCGTGATTTTCCGCCAATTCGGCCAACCCGCGTGAGCCTTCCCGCCCCCACACCATCACCTCGTTGCAGCGGCTGTGATACCACGCCAGAAACGAACCCCATCTTCCGCATCCGAGTACCGTCACTTTCATCGTTCCATTTCTCCTTTCCCAAAGCAGAAATCCAGCAGCCAGTTTGTTAAATCCTCCGGGCTTTTGGCCAAATAGACCGTTTCTCCTGCTTCCAGCTCACCGGGCTGTGCATAGCCATAAGTGCAGCCTACTGCGTCAATGCCGCAGTTTTTTGCCCCGGTTAAGTCGTGCTCTCTGTCCCCCACCATGACAGCCGTACACCCTTTTAATGCGTCATCTGCAAGCACTGCCTGCATGACAGCCGTTTTTGTGTCCAATGTGCGATCCTCCGAAGCGCCCTGAATCACGTCAAAATAGCGGCTCAAATCGAAATAATCCAATACCTTTTGGGCCACTGTACGGGTTTTGGAAGTGGCCACCGCCGTAATGATTTGATGCTCTTTCAAGGTATTCAGCATCTCTCGCACGCCCTCAAAAGGGCTGCTCATGGCAATACCATATTGATCATACCAATCGCGGTAAAGCGTCACCGCTTCCTCCACCTGTTCGGCAGGCAAATGCTCGGCAAAACTCTCGCGCAGCGGCGGGCCCAAATAACGGCGCAGCTGATTTTCATTCAGCGTAATACCAAAATGTGAAAATGTTTTCTCAAAGCAAAATAAAATTCCGCGCTGGGAGTCTACCAGCGTTCCATCTAAATCAAATAAAACAGCGTGATATTTTTTCAAACCGTTAAGCTCCTTTTCTGTTCGCTTTCGTGTTCTTCATTATAACATAAAAAGCACGTCATATCAAAGGATACCTTGCGGCATTGCACCTTGTCGAAATTTGTGATACCATATAATAAATCGTGCGAAAAAGGGGGAGTTTGATGGAAACGTCTGTGATAGAACGAAAATCAAACCGCCTTCGTCGTGCTTTCAGTGTGCTGCTGGCGCTTCTTTGTCTTGTTTGTGCCTTATGGTTCGGCGTTCCGGGAGTGTATCAACCGTTATGGGAAGCCTCCTCACAGCGCTCTCTGGTACATCCCGAGTTAACCTATGCGCCACGCACCTTGCCGCTTTCCGGTTACTCACAGCTGCCGGAACTTCCCAACGGCTGCGAAGCCACCAGCCTTTCCATTGTTCTTCAATATTATGGATATGCTGTTGATAAATTAGAAATTTCTGAATCCTATCTCTCTACCAAACCGCTGGCACGCACTTGGCACGGCTACTACTCGGGCGACCCCGCTCTTGCCTATTGCGGCGATGCCGAGGCGCTTGGATATTATTGCTTCGCCGGGCCGCTTTGTGAGGCAGCCAATCGCTATTTGCAAGAGCAAAATTCCACCCTTCGAGCGTTGGATCTCACCGGACAAAGCACCTATGCTTTAAAAAATTTGGTTTCGGGCGGCATTCCCGTTGTCTTTTGGGCCACGCTCGATTTTGCCGCCATTGAAAAAAGCGAACGTACTTGGACGATATTGGAAGACGGCACGCAATACCAGCCTTACAGCAACTTGCATTGTCTTGTTTTATATGGCTTTGATTTATTTTATTACGACGTTTACGACCCGTTAAAAGGCGCCGTTCGTATTCCTCGTTTGGTGTTTGAGCTTCGCTTTGCACAAATGGAACAGCGAGCCATGTGTCTTTCCCATGCGCCGCTCTCTTAAAGCATTGGTAAGCACAAAAGCGCTGGATGTCATGCAGAAAATCTGCGTAACATCCAGCGCTTTTTCATAAGCCTATTTTATTCTTCCGAGTTGCTGTAACGCACTGCGGGAACGCCGTGCTCAATCTCCGGCTTGCCGCCGTCAATCGTCTGCTCGGTCACTCTTACTTTACGGATGGTGGGGTCGCTCGGGATGTCGAACATCACCGAAATCAGTGCCTGTTCCATCACACTGCGCAGGCCGCGCGCACCGCTTTTCAGCGCAATGGCCTTTTTGGCCACCTCATGCAAAGCCTGCTCGGTGAACTCCAAATCCACCTGATCCATTTTCATCAATGTTTGATACTGCTTCACAAGGCTGTTTTTCGGCTCTTGCAGTACGCGAACCAGCGCATCCTCGTCGAGCGCATCCAACACCGTCACCACAGGGATACGGCCAATCAGCTCGGGAATCAAGCCGAATTTCACCAAATCGTGCGGCTCAACCAAGCGCAAAAGCTCCTTCTTTTGCTCCTCGGCATTTTTCTTCAGCTGGCTTCCGAAGCCCATGGAGGACTGCTCTGTACGCTTTTGAATGTGCTTTTCCAAGCCTTCAAACGCGCCGCCGCAGATGAACAGAATGTTTTTGGTGTTAATTTGAATAAACTCCTGCTGCGGATGCTTACGGCCACCCTGCGGCGGAACATTGCTGACTGTTCCCTCCAAAATTTTCAGCAGTGCTTGCTGCACGCCTTCGCCGCCCACGTCGCGCGTGGTGGAAGGGTTTTCGCTCTTGCGCGTGATTTTATCAATTTCGTCAATATAGATGATGCCTTTTTCCGCACGCTCAATGTCGAAATCCGCCGCTTGAATCAGCTTGAGCAGAATGTTTTCCACGTCCTCACCAACGTAACCGGCCTCTGTCAAGGTGGTTGCGTCCGCAATGGCAAAAGGCACATTCAGCATCTTAGCCAAGGTTTGCGCCAGCAAAGTTTTGCCGACGCCGGAGGGACCCAGCAAAAGCACATTGCTCTTTTGCAGGTCCACATCTGTTTCCTCGCCGGACAAAATGCGCTTATAGTGGTTATACACGGAAACCGCCAAGACAACTTTTGCGGAATCCTGCCCAATCACATACTGGTCTAACCCTTCTTTAATCTGCGCGGGCGTTAAAATACGCACATCCTGATTGGCAGGGGGCGCCGTGCGGCGTGCACCCTGCTGTTTTTTGCGCTGAACGTCGGGCTTTCCTTCCTCGTCCAGCAGCGAATAACACAGCTCAATGCACTCGTTGCAAATATTGACGCCCGGGCCAATAATCATCCGCTCTACGTCCGCCTGCGATTTGCCGCAGAAATTGCAGATCATTTCTTTGTCTTTATTGCGTTTTTGTGGCATAAGCTCCCTCACTTAACGGCTTGTGATAACCGAATCAATTAAGCCGTATTCCATTGCCTCCTGCGCGCTCAAATAATTATCGCGCTCAGTGTCCTGGGCAATTTGCTCCACGGTTTTTCCGGTGCGCTGCGCCAAAATGGTATTCATTTTTTCGCGGGTGCGCACAAGGTGATCGGTGTGAATTTTAATATCCGTTGTTTGACCCTGCAATCCACCGCCGCTGATTAAGGGCTGGTGAATCATAATTTCGCTGTTGGGCAGCGCCATGCGCTTTCCCTTTGCACCGGCAGCCAGCAAAAATGCACCCATCGATGCCGCCATGCCGATACAAATAGTGGAAACGTCACATTTGATATAGTTCATGGTGTCATAAATTGCCATGCCTGCCGTGATAGAGCCACCCGGGCTGTTGATATACAGGCTGATGTCCTTGTCCGGGTCTTGCCCTTCCAAGTAAAGCAGCTGTGCCACAATCAGGCTTGCCGTTGTATTGTTCACTTCTTCCGACAGCATAACGATGCGGTCATTCAGCAAGCGTGAAAAAATATCGTAGGAACGCTCTCCGCGGGCAGTCTGTTCTACTACATAAGGCACTAAGCTCATACAGGAACCTCCAATGCAAATAATCAATTACCCGATACACGCCGACGGGCATGTATCGGGCAAAATTCGATTCTTCTTCACGAAAAAGCCCGGTGTTTTACCACTCCCGGCCAGAGACAAAGCATTATTTTTTCAAAAATGCTTTGCCCTTGAAACAGGGTTTTGCAAAACCTTCTCGGAAAAGTGCTGCGCAGCATACACCAAAGCGTCTGCTGACAGCACTGCTTGAAACAAAATTTATTCAGCTGTTTCTTCCGTATTTTCCTCGGTCTTTTCCGCTTTTGCGGCCGCAGCTTTCTTTGTGGTTCTCTTTGCCTTGGTCGCTTTTTCAGCCGTCACTTTTGCGTTGGACTTAATGAAGTCGATTGCCTTGTTGACAGCCAAATCTTTTCTTACCTCTGCTTCGGGCACGATGGCGCGCACTTTGTCGGCCTCCATCTTGTATGCCTCAGCAATGCGGTTTACTTCTTTGTCGAAATCCTCGTCGCTGGCTTCGATGTTCTCCAGCTCCACAACCTTCTCCAGAGCCAAGCGGATTTTCACTTGCTTTTCAGCCTGCTCTTTGAAGCCCTCGCGGAACTTTGCCTCGTCGCCGCCGATGTACTTCAAATAGTCTTTCAGCTTCAGGCCCTGCTGCTGCAAACGGAACTCGAAGTCACGCACCATCTCGTCAATGCGGGTTTCGATCATGCAAGCGGGAATGTCTGCTTCCATGCCTTCCACAATCTGATCGACCAGAGCGTTTTCCACTTCCAGCTCATTGCGGCTTTCTTTCTGCTCCTCCATACCCTTGCGGATGCTTGCTTTCAGCTCATCCAGCGTGTCGTACTCGGAAACGTCCTTTGCAAACTCATCGTCGGCAGCGGGCAGCTCTTTCGCTTTTACTTCATGGATTTTCACCTTGAACACAGCGGGCTTGCCGGCCAGCTCAGTTGCCTGATACTCCTCGGGGAAGGTGACGTTCACGTCAAACTCCTCGCCTGCCTCGTGGCCAACCACTTGATCCTCAAAGCCGGGGATGAACTGGCCGGAACCGAGCACCAGCGGGAACTCTTCGCCTTTGCCGCCGTTGAAAGCAACGCCGTCCATAAAGCCTTCAAAGTCGATCACAGCGGTATCGCCGTTCTCAGCTTTGCCCTCGCGGGGAACAATGCGTGCATTGCGCTCACGCATACGGTCGATTTCTGCCTCTACCTCAGCGTCCTCAACAGTATTGGCCTTCTTGGTTGCCTTTAAACCGGTGTATTTGCCGATTTTCACTTCCGGCTTTACCGTAACGGTCACTTTCAAAACAGCACCGTCTTCTGTGCTGGAAGAAACAACTTCCGCCTCGGGACGGTCAACCGGGTCGATGCCGCTCTCTTTCACAGCTGCATCGTAAGCTGCCGGGAACAGGTCATTGATTGCGGGATAGTGGAACACGTCCGCGCCGAACATTTTTTCAATCATGTGACGGGGAGCCTTGCCCTTGCGGAAGCCGGGGATGTTATACTTAGCGGCCTCGCGCTTGAATGCCTCATTCACAGCGGCATTGAAAGTCTCGGCGTCAATGGAAAATTGCAGTTCATGGCGATTGTTTTCCAGTTTTTCATTTTTAACGAGCTTCATGGTTTTTCCTCCAATATTGAAACTTACATTGAGACATTATAGCACAAACTTTTGAAGATTGCTACTATAAATCAAATTTTTACAGGACAAAATCTTAAAGAATCGGCGCTTACCAGGCGATATTCCACCCCATCGACGCATCCCTGCACCGCATATCGGATTGAACCGCCGTGCAAATGGCCGTAAAAACAGCGCTTCACATCGAACTCGTGCAGGATGCTTACCACCTCTTGTGCATTGGCGTTTGGGTAGATAGGCGGGTAGTGCAAAAACACCACTTTTTCGGCGTCTCCCGCCGCTTGCAGCGACATGCGCAGACGGCCGCATTCCCTTGCCATTACTTTTTCGTCCTGCACAGCCGCCGCGTCAAACATCCAGCTTCTCGTACCGCAGAGGGCAAGGCCATCGTGCATCACACAATTGTTATGCAGGAACATAAAGTCGTCCCAGCCCTGCTCGGCAAAAAAACGCTCCATTTTTGCCATCGTTGTCCACCAGTAGTCGTGATTACCCTTAATCAGCACTTTTTTTCCGGGCAATGCGTGCAAAAACGCAAAATCCTGCACCGTTTCCTGCAAGGACATCGCCCACGAGGTATCCCCCAGCAAAACAACGACATCCTCCGGCTTCACGGCGGCGCGCCAGTTTTCTTCCAAGCGCTGCATGTAATGCTCCCAGCCGGGGAACACCTCCATGCTCTTTTTGCCATCCATCGAAAGGTGCAAATCACCAATTACAAAAATTGCCATAAAACCCCCTGCATATTTTTGCCGTTGTGCACGCAAAATAAAGGCAAAGGAGGCGTTAAAACATGCAAAACGAAACAAAGAAATTGAATGGTATCAGCTGTGAGGTAGAAACCTGCGTCCACAACGACGGCCACTGCTGCTGCACAGCCAACAGCATTAAAGTAAAAAACCGCATGGATATTCTGGGAGAAGAAACCATGTGCGACACTTACCAGCGCGCTTAAACCGCGCTCAAAGCACCCCTGCGCTTTTCAAAAAAGCGCGGGGGCTTTTTATTTTCATGTTCGGCTCCTGCTCAGCCGCGTGCCACATCCAAAATTTGCTCTTTTTCAATGGTTTGTGTAAAGCGAACCGGCATGGTTTGCAGGTTTTTCAAAGCTTCAGGTGCGGGCAGCTTGCTGAACTGTTCCAGCTCTTTCAGCGCCTCAAACTCGTCTTGCGGCACAGGCTGCCCCACCGCCTTCAGTACACTGCCCGGGAATTTATAGGGGCTTGCCGTGGAAAGCACCACACACACATTCTCCTTTGCCTGCTCTTTTGCTGCTGCGTAAGCCACAGCGGTGTGCGGGTCCATCAAATAGCCGCTTTCCTTGTAAAGGCTTGCAATCTCCTCTGCCGCGCCGGCAGCATCCACACTTGCACAGGCAAAAGTCTTTTGAATCTCTTGCAGCACGGCCTCGCTCACTTCATAGCGTCCTTCGCGGGAAAGGGTGTCCATCCACTCTTTTACCTGTGCAGCGTCACCGGTGACATGATACAGAAGGCGCTCCAAATTGGACGAAACCAAAATATCCATCGACGGGCTTTCCGTTTTATAAAACGGGCGGCGGGCATTATACACACCTGTGGACAAAAACTCCGTCAGCACATCGTTCTCGTTGGAAGCGCAAATCAAGCGCCCGACGGGAAGGCCCATCTGCTTTGCATACCATCCGGCAAGAATATCGCCAAAGTTTCCCGTGGGAACACAAAAATCAACGGCTTGGCCGCGTGTCACAGTGCCTTGTGCAACAAGCTGCTCATAGCAGTAAAAATAGTAAACAATCTGCGGCGCCAGTCGACCCCAGTTAATGGAGTTTGCGCTCGACAGGTACGCTCCTTTTTCTGCCAGCTCCTGTGCCAGCTCCTTGTCGCCAAAGGCACGTTTCACGCCGCTTTGTGCATCGTCGAAATTGCCCTTTACGGCATAGACGGCCACATTTTCTCCCGTTTGTGTGACCATTTGCAGCTCTTGGATGCGGCTGGTGCCGTCCTGCGGATAAAACACAGAAATGCGAATACCGTCCAAACCGGCATAACCGGCCAGCGCTGCTTTTCCCGTATCGCCCGAGGTCGCCACCAAAATATGCGTTAAGCGCTTGTCATCCAGCAGCTTTTTCCCTTCTACCAGCAGATGCGGCATCAACTGCAAAGCGTAATCTTTAAATGCACAAGTCGGGCCATGCCACAGCTCTAAAAACACGCCGTGACCCGGCACAGACACCGTTTTGCCCGCGCCGTCGCCAAAAGAGCGGTATGCTTTTTCAGCGGCGCTTTGCAAAAACTCGGGCGTATAATCGGTTAAAAACAGCTTTAACACCTCTACGGCTGTCTGCTCATACGTCAGGCCGGACAAATCGGCCTGCATTTTCGGAAACGCGCACGGCACATAAAGGCCGCCGTCCGGCGCAAGCCCTGTTGTAATGGCTTTTGCGGCGCTTACCTTTTGGTCGTTTCCTCGTGTGCTGCGATATTCCATTGTTTTGCACTCCCCTCGTTTTGTGTGGCGGCCTTGTCCGCAAGCGTTACCGGCTTGCCAAGGCCTGTTTACTTTCCCTCATAATCCACACCAAAGCCCTATCACGGCTTCGGATCCCCTTCACTATACCATAAAGGCATTCTCAATGCAAATTTCTTCGTAATCCATGCCGCACTGCGTCACCTCGTAAACATCAAAACGCATGGCGCAGTCCCACTCGGGATGACTTGCCAAATACGCTTTGGCCGCCGCAATCACACGCCGCTGCTTCGACTTTGTCACCGCACAGCGGCCCGGCGCCAACGCACCGCGGCTTCTCGCTTTTACTTCCACAAAAATAAGCAGCTTTCCGTTGGAAACAATTAAATCCACTTCGCCCATTCGAGTGCGGTAATTGGCTGTTATAATCTCAAAGCCCTGCTTGCGGTAATACGCCGCCGCCAAGCTTTCCCCGTAGGCTCCCAGTGTACGCGCATCCATCAAACATACCCGCGCTTTTTCAAAAAGCTTTTGCGGTAAATAGGCGCAACGCCGTACTGATCCAACCGCTCATAGTGCAGCTTCGTCGGATAGCCCTTATGCTTTTCCAGTGCGTACTGGGGATACTCTTTCGCCAGTTCCATCATCAGACGGTCACGCGACACTTTCGCTAAAACTGAAGCTGCCGCAACGCTGGCCGATTTGGCGTCGCCTTTTACCACGGCTTCACACGGGATATCCAGCTGGGGGCAGCGGTTGCCGTCAATCAGTACATACTGGGGCTTTTGCTGCAAGCCTTCCACCGCCTGCTGCATTCCAAACATCGTTGCACCCAAGATATTTTTTTCGTCAATCACTTCGGGCCCAACCATCACAATGTGGTAGGCCAGCGCCTTTTGACAAATTTCATCAAACAGTGCTTCGCGCTTTTTTTTCGAAAGCTTTTTGGAATCATTCAGCCCTTCGGGCAGACAGTCGGGATTTAAGATGACGGCGGCCACACACACCGGCCCGCACAAAGGCCCTCGTCCTGCTTCGTCTACGCCGGCAATCACACCATGTTGGCTGCGCATCTCTGCGTCAAACTCATACAGCTCATTCACTCTGCGTTTCCTCCCCTTTTTCTGCTCTCGGAGGTTTTTCCAGCGACATTCTGCCCAGCTTGCTGGCGCGGAATTCATCTACCAGCATCTGCGCTGCACGCTCAGTGTTCACCACGCCGCCGCTCATCATCATGCCGCGCTTGCGGCCAATGCATTCCAAAAGGTCGTAGGCATCGAGCGACAAATCTTCCTTTGACAAGCGATAGCGTTCTTCCAAGCGGTCGGGGCAGGTGTTTTGCAGCTGTCCAAGCAAGCGCGCAGCAATTTCCTCCACGTCCAGAATGTCATCTTTGATGGAACCGATAAACGCCAAATTAGACGCCACATCGTCCGACTCGAACTTTTTCCAAAGCACGCCGGGCATATCCAGCAACTCATATTCGCCCGCATTCACCCATTGCTTGCCGCGCGTTACACCGGGGCGGTCAGCGGCCTGTACGCGGTTGGAACCGGTAAAGGCGTTGATGAATGTCGATTTTCCCACGTTGGGAATGCCCGTTACCATAATGCGGATCTTAGCCCCCAGCATTCCCCGGTCGGCACGGCGGGAGAGCAGCTCGTCCAGCTCTGTATCAATGGCTTTTTTGATGGCGGCAATGCCGCTTCGGTTCTTGGACGTAATTGCCACACAGCCGCAGCCGAGACTTTTCAAATAGCGCACCCACGCCGCCGTGATATTCGGGTCGGCCAAGTCCGCCTTATTGAGCAGATACAGCCGAGGCTTTGCCGCTGCAATGCGCTCAATTTCCGGGTTCATGCTGCTGTGCGGAATGCGCGCGTCGAGCAGTTCCAGCACTACGTCTACCTGCCGGATGCTCGCTTCCATCACGCGCAGCGTTTTCATCATATGGCCCGGGAACCAATGAATTTGTCGATGGTTGATATTTTCGCTCATGATTTATCCCCCAATTTTTTCAAACGGCGAAAATCTGAGCACAACCTTGCCCAAAAGCGCCCTTTGGTCAATACAGCCAACCTGCGAAGAACGGCTGTCGAGTGAATTTGTCCGATTGTCGCCCATCAAAAACACCTTTCCCTCTGGAACGGTAATGGGGAACGGCACATCCTCGGGGTAAGTGGGTACGGACAGATACGGCTCGTCCAGCACTTCCCCATTGCGGATGACACGATTAGTCACCGGGTCCAGGTCGATGACGTCGCCCGGCATTCCAATCAACCGCTTAATAATCGGGTCTCCGTAACCGGTGTAATTGTCCGCCACCACAATGTCGCCGTAAGTCGGCTTGGACGTTAATGTTTGAACAAAAAGCTGATTGCCGTCGTCTAATGTCGGATACATGGATTCTCCCGAAACGCCGACAGCGCGCCCCACCAGAAAAAATATCAGAATCACGGCCAAAAACGCCAGCAAAATCGACTCATACCACTCAAACACTTCGGTGGCAACACGGGATGCTTTCTGCATATGGTTCTCCCCCTTTTGACATATCACGCAAGGCTTGGCCACGGAAAAGCCTTGCTTTTTCGCCATAAATGGCAAAAAAGGGGAGAATTTGCATTCTCCCCTTTTGAAGCTTATCGAAGTTCTTCTTTAACCTTTGCAGCCTTGCCGGTGCGCTCACGCAGGTAGAACAGCTTGGCACGGCGCACTTTACCTTTGCGCACAACCTCAACCTTCTCTACAAACGGAGAGTGAACCGGGAACACACGCTCAACACCAACACCGTAAGAAGTGCGGCGAACCGTGAAGGTCTCAGCGATGCCGCCGTGTTTCTTTGCGATGACAGTGCCCTCAAAGGCCTGAATACGCTCGCGCTCGCCTTCCTTGATACGAACGGAAACACGCACGGTGTCACCTACGTTGAACTGGGGAGCGTCTTTTTTCAAAAGCTCTTCGGTAAATACTTTCATTGCGTCCATTTTCATTTCCTCCATAGTGTTGCGACATTCATACCCGGCATACGCCGACAGAGGACTGCCTGTTTAATGTTCGACATTAACCCCGCTGATGGAACAGCGGAACATAACGCTGTAATATGATAGCACAAACCGCTTAAAAAAGCAAGCACAATCGCCATTTTCAGCAAGAAACTTAAAAAACAGCTGTTTACACAAACGCTTTTCCCTCGGCTGTCTGCAATCCGGTGCGCAAAATCCGCACACGGTAGCTTTCCAGCCCATGATGCTCGGAAAGCCAAGCCAAAATCATGGCCGGATTTACCGTAAACGTGTTGCCCGCCGGAAGCGTTAAACGAACTACCAGCTCGCCATCCTTGTTTTTATAGTCAAGCGCCGGGGCATACTGCTTTAAATCCAGCTCTTTTTTCTTGCCTCGCTTGCCCTCTTTCACCACAATCGCTTGCGGCGCTTCGTTGTAAGCGTCAAACGCTTCCCGCGCTTTTCCGGCATACTCCTTGCCCACGCTCAGCTCATAACAAGCCGCCGCAATTTCGCAGGGGTCCATTTTGGCTTCTTCTACGCGCACTGCACGAATGCCGCGCGGCAGACAGCCGTTCAGCGTGTCACGCGCTGCCGTCCAGTCCACTTCCTCGGTCAAGCGGAAGTCAAGCGATTCCGTCAGGCTCTCCTGCCCCAAGGCAAGCGGCGCAGAAAACGTCATATAAATATGGGGGTTAAAGCCCTGCGTGTACCAAACCGGCAAGCCGGAACGCTTGAGCGCACGCTGCATCACACGCTGCAAATCCAGCAGGGAAATATAGGAGGCCTCACCCGTTTTGGTGAACCACATTCTTGCTGTAATCAAAGCACACGCCCCCTTTCAGCAGTTGATTCGCGCCGCACCCCGCACAGGCACGGTTGCACGGCTGGGTGGTTTTCGCTTCCAGCGCCTTTTTGTATTCACGCACCAGATAATCGTGGCTGATGCCGTAATCCATATGGCTCCACGGCGTAACCTCGTCCAAGCCGATGGGACGGTGTACATAAAACGAGGGGTCAACGCCCAAGTCCTCAAACACCTGCATCCAAGTATCGAACAAGAAGTGTTCTTCCCAGCCGTCAAAGGCACAGCCGCGGCGGTAAGCCTCCAGCAGCACCTTGCCTAAACGGCGGTCGCCTTTGGCAAACACACCTTCCAAAAAGCTGGTTTTGCTGTCGTGATAGCTCACGCTGATTTTGCGGCTTTTTACGCTGTGCAGCAGATGCTGCTGCTTTTCCTGCAAAAGCTCGGGTTTATCCTGCGGCACAAACTGGAACGGGGTGTGCGGCTTCGGCACAAAGCACGCCACGCTGATGGAAACCTGTACGCCCTTTCCTTTCGGGTGGTCGGGGTTTGCATAGTAAAGGTCCACCACGCGCTGTGCCGTTTCGGCAATGCCCTCAATGTCCTCCATGGTTTCGGTGGGCAGTCCCATCATAAAGTACAGCTTCACCGAGGTGTATCCCGCGCCGAATGCCAGCTTGCAGGTGCGCTCAATTTCTTCCCATGTGACGTTTTTGTTGATGACATCGCGCAAACGCTGCGTACCTGCCTCAGCGGCAAAGGTCAGCCCGCTTTTGCGCACACGGCTGATTTTCTCCACCAAACCTTGAGAGAAGTTGTCCACGCGCAAAGACGGCAGCGACATGCTCACATGCTCGCTCTGCGTCCAGTCGAGCATATCGTCGAGCAGCGTTTCCAAATCGCTGTGGTCGCTGGTAGAAAGGCTGGTTAAGGAAATTTCATCATAGCCCGTCTTTTCACAAAGCGCCTTGCCCGCCGTACTCAGCAAAGCTGCGTCGCGCTCGCGCATCGGGCGGTACAAAAAGCCCGCCTGACAAAAACGGCAGCCGCGCACACAGCCGCGCAGCACTTCAATTTGCGCACGGTCATGCACTGCGCCAATCATCGGCACCACAAAATTCTGCGGCAAAGGCTGCGTGTTCATATCCTCAATGATGGCCTTTCGCACGGGCATCGGTGCGCCTTCCTTGGCGCGAATTTCTTTCACGCGCCCATCCTCGTGATATTCCACGTCGTACAAAGCCGGGATATAAACGCCTTGAATGGCGGCACAATTTTTCAAGATTTCATGCTTTGACAAGCCCGCTTTACGCCCGGCAATAATGGTGTCGCACACCGCGGGAAGCTGAATTTCCCCTTCGCCCAGCATAAACAGGTCGATAAAATCCGTCAGCGGCTCGGAGTTGCAGGCACACGGCCCACCCGCCACAATAATGGGCATGTCGTCCGTGCGTTCGCTGCACAGCAAGGGCAGCCCCGCCAAATCCAGCATGGCAAGGATATTGGTATAAGACAGCTCGTATTGCAGCGTGAAGCCGATCAGGTCAAACTCACTCAGCGGGTCTTTGCTTTCCAGCGCATACAAGGGCAGTCCGCGCTGCTGCATTTCGCGGCGCATGTCCACCCACGGCATAAAGCAGCGCTCACACCAAATGTCCTCGCGCGCATTCAAAATTTCATACAGAATCTTCATGCCTAAAAAAGACATGCCTACTTCGTAAGTGTCGGGAAAGCAAAAGGCAAACCGCAAGCTTAGCTGCTCTTTTTCTTTGTAAACACATCCCGGCTCACCGCCGGTGTAACGTCCGGGCTTTTGCACAGCGGATAAGGCGGCTTTCAGTGCTTCGTCCATTCTGACATCCTTTCTTTTGGTCACAGTGCGTTTCGCTGCAAGCGCGGGCATAGCCCTGACACTTGCACATGAGTGGTATTATTATACTCGATTTTGCATCAAAAAGCAATTTGAAATGTTTTTCTTGCGTGAACCGTTTATTGCCGTAGGGCGTATCTGAAAACAAAGAAATGTACAGATTTTTCGTAAGATGTGCGAGGCTGCAAAGCAAAAAGCACGCAAAGCTGCCGCTCTGCGCACTTTTTGATGGTTTCTCTTAATGCCGAAAAGAGCGTTTTGGCCCCCATTCCTGCACCGCAATATAAGCTGCCGCCAAAAGCGCAGCAATGCGGGCACGCCATTCCAGCGCGGAACAGCACCCGACCACTGCACACAATAAGCAAAACAAAAACAGCACCCACCGCTGCAACCGTACCGCCAAGGATGTATGGCGCCCCGCTGCCAAATTTTGCAAAATCCGCCCGCCGTCCAGCACTTCCAGCGGCAGCAAATTATATGCACCGGTGCAAAAGCTGACAGCCGCCAAAAAATACACCCCGTAGGAAGCACGCTGCTGGGCGATGCCGTAGAGCACCGCCGCAAACAGAAAATTGACCGCCGGGCCGGCACACAAAACGGCCAGCTCCTGCTTTCGCCCCAGCGTCTGCGCACCGCTTAGGGCAATGCCGCCAAACCCAAAGCACAGCTTCGGCCAGCGCCCGGTGCAAAGCAAAAACACCAGCACATGCCCCGCCTCGTGCAAAAAGCTGCACAGCAGCGCCATACGCAGGAAGCCCATGGAATCATAAAGGAAACCAATGAAAAGCAAGCCTCCCAGCAGCATTGCCCGATCTGTCTGAGACATCCGGTTCAGCCCTCTTGTATCTGCGGCAAGCTGAGTGCGGGGTCAACGCATACACCGTTCACACGCAGCTCAAAATGCAGGTGCGGCCCTGTCGATAAGCCCGTGCTGCCCACCATGCCGATGACCTCTCCGGCTTCCACCGCTTGTCCCTGCCGAACGGCGGCAAAGGAAAGATGCTGATACAAAGTCTGCACCCCATTTTCATGGCGCACAAGAATATAACTGCCGCGGGAATCGTTGTAGCCTGTTTTCAGCACTTGACCTTTCAGCGCGCTTTTCACCGGCGTTCCTTCCGCCGCAGCAAGGTCAATGCCCGCGTGAAAATCATCCTCGCCTGTTACCGGGTTTTCTCGAAAGCCAAACCCCGAGGTGAACACACCCGCCACAGGCAGGGTCAGCTCCTGCGGGCTGACGTATGGCTCCATAGAAGCTCCTTGCGGCACCTCACGGCTCTTGATCGGCCAAAAGCCGCCGCTGCCTGTTAAAGCCTCCGGTTCATAAGCCTGTAATTCATCCAATACTTTCTGCGCCTGATCTCTTAACGCATCCACACCGCCCGTTGCAAAGCGAATCATGGGGTTATCAGACGAAAATTCCACGCCGTAAGAAATCATTTCCTGATATTGCTGGCGCATATCGGTAAAAAACGGCGCTTGTGACATTTTGGCAAAAAACACAATTAACGCAATCATCACGCACAGCACCAGCTGTACAAACAGCAGTGCGCTTGCGTCCTCGCCCATATCCTGCGCGCGCTTTCTCTGCTCCTTCCACGGGTGGAGCTGTCCGCCCGGCACATCGCCCGCCTGTTTTTCCCACATATCGTGTCACACCCTTTTCTGATTCTGTGTCATGCTTTTATCTATATGCAAAATCAAGGTGTGCTTAGAACTGAAACCGAACCCTTCACGCTGAAGCTTCGACAAAAAAGGCAGGAAACCGCATTTTGCCGCTTGGTTCCCCGCCCATGATACTTCACAAACGATCTGTTTTGCTTACGCCTTTATGTCCATGAATTGGTTTTTCTTCCCGGTGAGAAAGTATTTTTCCTCTTGCTGTCCGCTTACCCACTCTTCCATACGCATGTCATTGCGATATTGCCGCAGCCATTTTTTATCTTCCAAATGCTCTTGCCAAAGGCTTTCCGTCAGCTTTTCCGACCAGTCACTGCCAACGGCTTTTTCATAATCAAAATCAGACTCGTGTTTTTCCAACAGCTCATCTTGTTCATCCAAAAAGCTGTTGACATCAAAGCCGCCATACTGCGCCTTTGCCTGGGGGCTGCTGTACTCTCGTCTTGTGATGGATTCCGAGGAGCCGTCCGCTTTGATGTGAATGGTTTTTGTCACCTTTACCTCGGGCGGATGGTTCAGCGCGTTAAACAAGTTTGTGCCGATTGTGGTTAAGCCATAAATCAACTCATCCAATTCCTTGGTCTTTTGCGGGTCGTTTGCCGCTTGCTCAATGGCGCGCGGGTCAATGGAAAAGGACGGCGCCACCCCGTGTTTTGGTGCGGTCAAGCCCGAGGAGAGCGTCAGCCCACAGTCTTTATACTTCTCTAAAAAATAGTTTTTCAGGTTTTCCGCTTTTTCGCTTGCCGTCAAGGTTTTGCTGATAACCGATTGCACTGTTTCCGGCTGCACATTTGCTTGTTCCTGCGTCGCTTGCGTTTGTTCCTGTTCTGTCTGCCCCACGGTTTCTTCGTTTTGCTTGGTTTTTGTCATTCGCGCTTGATACGGATAAAAAGCATTGCTTGTAATTCTCATGTTCTTTCCCTCTTTCCTGTTTCATTAGAGCGTTTCTGAAAACAACGAAGCGCCCTGCTTCCTTTGTTTCAGCATAACACCGTTTTTCTTTCTGAAAAGAGATGATGTAATCAGCGGTAGATATTATGGTAACGAACAGTGGAAAGGGAGCAGGAAAGGCTCTGTTTTCTACGTTCCTTTTAACATCACGGATAAAATAAAGTGCCGCCCTTTTACAATGCAATCCATGTCTCCTGCGTATTTTTGAGCGCAGCTGCGAATATTTTTCAGGCCAATGCCGTGTTCATCGGGGTCGGGTTTTGTAGAGCGCGGATATTCACCGTCTGCCTCCATCACAAACACGCTGTCAAAACTATTTTCTATTTCCAAAAAGTACATATTCCCCTTCCAAAATGACCGCAGGACAATCTCCGCTTCGGCATCCGGCTCTTTTCTCCGCAGGTTTTGGCACGCCTCCACCGCGTTATCCAGGCCGTTGCTCAAAATAATTCCGATGTCGTAAGCCTTCACAGCAATTGTGTCAGGCACCACGAAATCTTCCGCATCGAAACGAATGTCGAGAATGGTCTTTTTTGCATACTGAAATTTTGCATTCACCACCACATCTGCCACCGCATTTCCTGTTCGGATATGCGTGTCCATCTGCTCCACCAGAGGATACAACTGCTCCAAATATGCCTTTGCTTCACAGCCGGAACCTGGCTCATCCAACAGCGTTCGCAAAATCAGCATATGGTTTTTCATATCATGCTTTACCGAGCGCACGCTGTCATAGACGCTTTCCATCTCGGCAATCGAATTTTTCAGGCTGGACACTTGGTTTTCCAGCACTAATTTTTCTGTGCGCTGCTGCTCAAAAGCAGCCATGTTTTGAAACATTTCAAAGCTGAAACTGTTTGCAAGCAGCAAAATGACGGCAAGCAGCGGAATCAGAAAAGATACCTGCGGATAGCGCGCATACAGCGTTACCGTCACACTGTTTTCTACCGCAAGCATCAGCAAACGGATAAAAAAGGCAACCAGAACGCTTGCGGCGGCAGGCAGCAGATAGGGAAGAATGTTTTTTTCAAATCTGCGCGGGAATCGGTACGCTTTCACAATACGCCGAATAAAACAGTAGGTCATCCCCTCTCGAAGTGCTCCGACAGCAAGGAATAACGCCACATTGGAAATCGTCACAAAACTCATAAAGGCGCTCAAAGATAACACTTGCTGCTGTACCCCATTGCCGAGCATCTCCAACACTTGCATATGAACGGCAATCAAGCTGTTTGCCGCCCAAATAGATAATTCATGGATTGCCGCAAACTGCACCACCAAGAAAAGCTTGAGCAAAATGCCGCCCCGATACCAAAGCAAAGCCGTGCCGAACAACACACAGAGATACACCGCTAGATTCCAAACAGAAGACGGATAAAACGCCCAATTTTGCCAAAGGCATATGCCGTGGTATAAAACCCATACCGCGCCGATTATGCCCGCACTCCAGCGCAGCCCACTCCATCGTGGTGAAACAAACGCTTGAAACAGACGATTCATGCAAAAGCCTTCAAACACAGAAAGCGCAAGCATAAAAATTTGACGGATAAAATCAGTCATCTTGTCCCCTTCCATTTCTTAGAAACCGCATATAGCATTTTACAAAATCCGGGTAATTCTTTTTTGTTAGATAAGCGGTTTCGCCGTTGTCCATGTAAATCGTTTCCGCGTCGTATTCCGCAATGCGGGCTAAATTGACCAGATACCCTCGATGGCTTCGGTAAAATCCCGGCCCCAGCTTTTTTTCAAATTCCGACATTGTTCCGTACACAAGAATGGTTTGTGCATCGGTATGAATGACGACTTTCCGCAAAGCGTTCTCCAAAAACAAAATATCCTCCACATTCACCACAAAGCTTCTCTCTCTTGTTTTCAAAAAAAGCTGTTGTTTTTTGGCGTGGTTCCTTCGATCGGTTTCTCGCTGTGCCCTTTGCAGAATTTCACGCAGTTTTTGCAGCTGCACCGGTTTTAACAGGTAGTGAAATGCGCCTACATCAAAAGCATCAAACACATATTCCTTCCAGGCGGTAATAAACACAATCAAAACGCCTTCATCCAAACTGCGGATTCTTTTTGCGGTTTCCATCCCATTCAAAGGCTTCATTTGAATATCCAAAAAAATTAGGTCGAACGTTTTTTGCGCTCCCAGCAATTCTTCCCCATGTGCATAGCAAGTTAATTCACAGTCGGGCGCACACTGCATCACCAGATCAGTCAATTGTTTTACAATCTGCGGCTCATCATCACAGACGGCAATTCTCAGCACAGTTTCCCCTCCTTTTGTTCCCGCGGCGTTGTCAGCCTTCTTCTATTTTATCCATGCGGGGATTGGATGAGCAAGCGAAGTTTTTGGCCGGTGCCGCTTTCTGCGCTTTCCCTGTTTTTATCCGCCGCTTTGCTCCAAAACGCAAGCATTCTGTTACGAAATACGCTTTTGTTGTAATGAAACGATGCCGCACCACACTTCTCCCCCTTGCTGATCCACAAAAAGCAGCCGCCCGCTCGGCGCTCACAGCAACCGAACGGGCGGCAACAGCCCTATCGTCAAAGACGTTTTAATCTACTATTACAGCATCAGTGCTGTGTTTTTTTGCGGCGTACCGCACGCACCTTCACGCGCTCGGGCTTAACCTGTTCGGGTACAAAGCCTTCTGCGGGCATTTCCGGCCACGCCGTTTTCAGCATGTCATACATGCCGAGCTGACTGTCAATCGCGGGCTGCCCTTCCATGCGTTTTACCTTTGCATAGCTGCCGTCCGGCTTCATCACAGAAGCATTCACATTATCATGCAGCTGCATACTCAGCGTCTGCATCAGCTCGTTCACCAGCTTGCGGTCTGTAATGCGCACGCCTACTTCCACGCGCTTTTCCGTGTTTCGGGTTAAAAAGTCGCCCGATGCCACATAAACGCGCAGCCGGTCTTGTGTGCCGAAGGCATACACACGCTCATGCTCCAAATAACGCCCAACAATGCTGCGGACGGTGATATTTTCTGTTTTGCCGGGCACCCCCGCTTTCAAGCAGCAAATACCGCGCACAATCATCTGAATTTTTACGCCCGCACAAGATGCCTCACTAAGCTTTTCGATAATTTCCTTATCGCTTACCGAGTTGCATTTCAAAATCATCCCGGCTTCCTTGCCCATCTTTTTGGCTTCGATTTCGCGGTCGATTTCTTCCAGCATCACGCTCTTAAAGCAAAGCGGAGCAACCAACAGATGGTCAGCCTCCTGCGTGAGCTTGGCAATGGCAAGATTATGAAATACCCCTGCCAGCTCTGCGCCGATTTCCGGTTTTGTTGTAATGTAGGACAAGTCCGTATATTGCTCGCTTGTCTTTTCGTTATAGTTGCCGGTTCCGATTTGTGCAATATAGCTCGTTTGGCCATTTTTGATTTTGGTAATCAAGGTCAGCTTGGAATGCACCTTGTACGATTCAAAGCCGTAAATGACGGTGCAGCCCGCTTCTTCCAATTGTTTGGAATAATCAATATTATTCTGCTCGTCGAAACGTGCGCGCAGCTCTACCACCACGACAACTTCTTTGCCGTTTTCGGCGGCGGAAATCAGCGCCTCAATAATTTTGGATTCATGCGCTACACGGTACAGTGTCATTTTGATGGAAACGACGTCCGGGTCATAGGCGGCGCGGCGCAGCATAACGATAAACGGGCGAATGCTTTGGTACGGGTACGACAGCAAAACATCCTCGTTCTGAACAGCCTTTGTTAAATCAAAGCCCGTGGGAGGAAGCATCGGACGGCGCACAGGATAAAAACGTTCGGGGTGGTTATCCTGAGCCAAACGCGCTGCAAGCTGGAAGCCAACCGACAAATCGGGCGGGGCCGACTGCACAAAGCACTGCGAACGCGGCAGCACCAGCTTATTGCACAAAAAGTCAATCATATCCATGGGCGCTTTCGGGGTAATCTGCATCCGAACAGCGGCCAGCTTGCGGCGCTTTTTCAAAAGGTCGCTCATCACCTCGCGGTAATCCACATCATGGTCAAACATGCCTTCATCCACTGAAATATCGGCATTTCGGGTGATGCGGAAAATTGCTTTTCCCTGTACGCTGCTTTTTCCAAACGCCTGAGAAGCATAATGGCAAATCAATTCTTCCATCAGGGCAAATTCTGTTTTGCCCTCTGCCGGCGCAAAGATAATGCGTTTAAACTGATTGCTGATGGGAATTAAACCAAGCGACCACTGCACCGTATTTTTCTCGCGCAGCATCGCGCCGATATACGTTTCGTTATTGCGCAAGAACGGGAACGGATGGCGTTTGTCCACCACCTGCACCGAAAGCATCGGAAGCACTTCTTTGACAAAGTATTTTTTCCAAAAATGCTCTTGCTTTTTCGTCAGTTTTTCAAAGTTCACTTTATAGTAGCCGTAGCCTTCCAAGCGCTCATAAAGCTTTACCACACACTTATCGCAATATTGCTGAAGCTCCTGCACCTTCGGCATAATCGCGGCTAGCTGCTGCGCAGGCGTCCAACCCGTTTTATTGTCTTTTGCCGTAATTTTCAGCAGCGTTCTGTCGTAAAGCGAACCGACACGCACCATGAAAAACTCGTCTAAATTACTGCCGTAGATCGCCGCAAATTTCAGCTGTTCACCAATGGGAACCGCTTTATCTTTGGAAAGTTCCAAAACCCTTCGGTTAAAATCCAACCAGCTCAATTCACGGTTGATAAAAATTTCCTGCTGTGCATTCGACATTGCATCATCCCTCCCGATGATCCTCTATTTGTTTGTCAAACGAATCTGCAAATTTTTGTTCGGCACAACATCGCAAAGCCCGAAAACAAGGCCGCTGTACTCATTCTTCAAAGCACAAATACGGCGTTATTTCCTGTACCAAGGCTTGCGAAATCCCCTCTGCCTGCACTAACTCCTGCGGCTCTTTCAAACTTCCCTTCCTCTCGCGCAGGTCAACCAATGCCTGTGCGCGTTTTTCACCTATTCCCGGCAGCACCATCCAATCCTGCACCGTCGCATGGTTGACTTCAATCAAGTCATGCTTTGGCCAAACGATTGCATCGCGCTGCGGAACAGACGCAAATGAATCTGCCGCCCAAATGGCGGCTGCCAGAAATACAGCGTAAAAAAGAATCCACTTTTTCACCGAAAGTATCCTCTCACCCTGCCTTCGCGCGGGTCCTCGCCATATTTGCGAATCAATTTGTACAAAACCTGTGCCACTCCGCCGTCTTCACAGCGCGATGTAATTTCATCCGCAACTGCTTGCAGCTTCATGGGCGCATTTTCCATTGCAACTGCATAACCCGCCGTTTCCAGCATCTCTAAATCGTTGTAATAATCCCCAATGGCAATCGTGTTTTCCAGCGGAACCCCCGTAAAAGCACACAATTCTCTCAGCGCGCTGCCCTTTGACACACACTGCGGCATCATCTCAAAATAAATTTCATCGGTAAACACAAAATAAAGGCCCGGATAACGTCTTTTTTTCACAAACTCCTGCGCTTTTTTCAAAAGCTCCGGCGCCCCGGCAAACATCACCTTATTCCACTGGTTGGAAAACTCTCCCAACGGCGACATCGTATAGATCAGCCGCTCATAAACCGTGTGATGATGGGTATATTCATTGCTTTGCACAACATACAAGCGGCCATCCGCCGTCATCACTTCAATGCCAATTCCGGGCACCGCCTCTTTGATATCACACAACGCCTGCATCGCGACAATTTCCGGCAAAACCTTGTTTTGCAGCCGGCGCTTGTTGTCAAAATCATAAATCACGCTTCCGCCATATGTAATGGCGGGGGCGTTAATTTTCAGCTGTCCCAGCTGCCGCTTTACCGATTCTGTTGTGCGCCCTGTCGCCACGGTAAACCGTCCGCCCATAGACATAAACAGCTCAATCGTCAATTTGTTTACCTGCGGCAGCCCGCCCTCGGCGCTTAGCAGCGTATTATCCACATCGCAGACCACCAAACAATCTTTGACGGACTGTATCATTTTCAACACCCTTTCCTGCACAGCCTTTTTTCTACCACATGCAGAAGGCTATACGCCTCCCTTTGGAGACAACTTGCTGATAAACGTCTTAAAGTAAGGCGGAAGCTCACTGTCAAATTCGATATATTTTCCTGTGGCGGGATGCACAAACCCAAGCACCTTCGCGTGCAGACATTGACCCTCCAGCTGTGTCAGCACCTTGCGCGGGCCATACACCGGGTCGCCGGCCACAGGATGCCCAATGCTCGCCATATGCACACGGATCTGGTGGGTGCGCCCGGTTTTCAAGCGCACCGACAAATGCGTAAACCCTTGATAACGCGCCTCTACCCGATAAGAAGTGTACGCATATCTTCCTTTGTCCGGCACAACGGCCATTCGCTTTCTATCTACCGGATGACGCGCAATCATCCCTTCTACAAAGCCTTCATCCTGTGAAAATCCGCCGTATACCACGGTGTGATACACGCGGGTAATGCTGTGCTCGGCAAACTGCTGCGAAAGGGAAAGATGTGTTTCGTTGTCTTTTGCCACCACCAGCAAGCCGCTGGTATCTTTATCAATACGGTGAACAATGCCGGGGCGAATTTCGCCGTTAATCGCCGACAAATTTTCCCCGCAATGGTACAAAAGTGCATTCACGAGCGTGCCGTCGGGGTTTCCTGCCGCCGGATGCACCACCATTCCCTTGGGCTTATTCACCACCAGCAAATTGGCGTCCTCATACACAATATCAAGCGCAATTTCCTGCGCCGGGGTTTCCAGCGGTTTGGGGTCCGGCAAGCAAAGCGTCACTTTTGCCCCGGCTGCGGTTTTTGTGCTTTTCGACACCGTTTTTCCGTTATACTGCACCGCCCCATTTTCCAAAAGGGTTTGCGCATAACTGCGCGTCACTTGTTCAAATACAGCTGCCAAAAAAGCATCCAGCCGTATCCCGGCATGTTCTTCATCCACAAAAGCTTCAAGAAGTTCCATGCTCTGTTTCACTGCCTTTCCGCTCGGGTTCACCGCTTTTCTTTCGTTCTTCTAAAAACACATACAAAATCAGCATGGCAGCACCCACACAAACAAAACAATCAGCCACATTGAACACTGCAAAATCCACAAAAGTGGTTGCAAAAAAGTCCACTACCACCCCGGTTCGCACACGGTCAATCAAATTGCCAAGCCCGCCGCCAATCAGCAGCACAAGGGCCGTGCGCTCCAGGCGTTTGGGTGGTTTTTTCCAAAACAGATACACGGCAAGTGCCGCAATGGCAATGCCGGTGAAAAGAATCAAAAATAAACGCGCGCCCGCAAAACTGGAAAACGCCGCACCGTCGTTCAGCACAAAGCGCAGCTCCATAATGCCCGGGATAAAAGGCATTGTTCCCACGGGCTGCAAATATAATTGTGCGAAATACTTGGTCAGCTGGTCGAGCACAACACAACCTAAAATTCCTAAAACGCTCCAAATCAACATGCTTTGCTCCTTTCGGTTCCTGCCGAGGTGCTAAATCACAGGCGGCACACTTGAATACCCGATCTGTCTTTGCAGATGACGGCCGCCGCCTTTTTGACTGATCCCCCTCGGAAAACACCGCTTCCCAACGCAAAAAAACAGCGGCGTAGCTTCGTTACGCCGCTGTTCACATCAATGGAAGGTGATGTCCTCATACGTTCCATAAGCAACATCTTTTTTGGAACGTGTCTTGCGTGCGGCCGGTTTTCTTTTGGGCTTTGGCTGCGGCATCGGCTCCTCGGGCTCTTGCTGTACTTCAACCTCCGGCTCTTGGAAATCAAAATAATCCTCGTCTTGGTAATCTTCTTCCTCTTGCTCGTCCTCAAACGAGTCGAACAGCATGTCATCGCCGTCGTCCAACGTTTCTTCCGGCTCCTCGTCCATTAAGAAAGCGTCATCGTCAAGCTCCTGCTCGTCTTCCGGCTCAAACTCTTCCGCCGGTTCCAGCGCTTCCTCCTCGGCAATCTCCTCGGGGGCTTGCTCCTGCACTTGCTCTTCTTCCGGCTGCGGCTCCTGCGGTTTTTCCGGCTCATCCGGCTCCACCTCAATGTGGCGCTCCTCCGGCAAAACGCTCAGCAGCTCAATGTGCTGGCGGTACATATCCAAAATGTTTTTCTTAAAGTGCGTAACCTCCGCCTTCAAACTGCGCAGTTCTTCCTCGGCATCGGCCACCACCTGGCGCGCTTCTTCGCGCAGACGGCTTGCTTTATTATTGGCGTCATATACAATCGTTTCCGCTTTTTGGCGCGCTTCGTAAATCACGCTTTCGCCCATTCTCTGTGCATTCAGCAAAGCCGTTTTCAGCGTCTCCTCATCATTGCGATACTGGTCTACTTTTTCCGCTAAGATATACAGCTTCTTCTCGATATCCTCTTTTTCGCGTTCTTTGCGCTCAAACTCAGCGGCAACCTGTGCCAAAAACTCGTCTACCTGGTCCATGCGGTAGCCTCTGCCCAGAGTTTTATCAAACACGGCATTTCTGATGTCATCCACGGTCATAAGAGAATACCCCTCTTTTCTAAAATTGGCAATAAGTAATAAAAGTCCTGCCCTTTTTGCTCTGTGCGCCCACTGCGCACAACTCGTACTTTCCGTACCCCTTCACGCGCACTACATCATTTTCATACATAGCTTCGTGCTGGCGTGCCGTCTGCACATGGTTAATACTCACCGCGCCCGCGCGAATCAGGGCTCCCGCTTCGGAACGGCTGACGCGCAGCATAGCTGACAAAACAGCATCCAAACGAAGCGAGGCCACGCTTGCGGTGCGCTCTGTGCGATGCTCCTGCTGCACGGGCTGCTGAACGCTCTCCTCGCAGTGTACCGTGCATCTTCCAACGCCGGTCAGTTCATTTAAAATACACTGTACAGCCACGCGGCGCGCATAGACAAAGGCCCCTTTCTCATCGGGCAGAATATCGCCCAGCGTCTCACGGGTGAGGCCCAAAGCCATCAGTGCGCCCAAATAGTCGCGATGCGTTAAGCGCTTGGCCTCGGTGCCTGCCTCAATGCGCACACAGCCGATTTCAAACACTTCGTCGCAAAGATTTTCCTCGCAATCAGAAAACGCCAGCACACAGCGCTCGGCACTTTCATAACCGCCGAATGCACGCATTGCAGCGCCGCTTGCATTGCCGGCAGCCAGGGCAAGCTCCAGCTCGCGGTCGCTTAAAAAACCGATTTTTTTCACGCCGCCGTAAACGGCGCCCATTGCCAGCTGCGAAACACGACGCACCAGCAAGCGTTCTTCGTCGTTACACGGCGGGCGATATCCGCGCTTTTTGTGCTCAGAAGAAGACGCCATTGCTTTCCAGCTCGTCCAGCAAGTCGCCCATAATATCGACGTTGAACGGTGTAATAATGAAGGTGCTGTTTGCCACACGCTTCATCTGACCGTGGTTTGCATACGCTACACCGGACAAAAAGTCCACCAAACGGCGGGAAACCTCCTTGCTGGTTCCCTCCAAGTTCAAAACAACCGTTCTTTTTGCATTCAAATGGTCTGCAATGGCAGACGCATCCTCAAAGCGCTCGGGCTTTACCAGTACCACCTGCAGCGGTGCAGAAGAAGCCATGTTTACCACCTTTCCCGGGCGGTTGGCCGCCTCGTTTGTTTGTTCATAATGACTGTTATGATTGTTTGTACGATTGGTGTGCTGCTCTTCTTCGGCATACTCTTCCTGAGTGTCTTGTTCGTACTCCTCATCCTCGTACTCTTCATCCTCATCGGTCGGGGCGCCCATAATGCCTTTCAGCTTATCCAACATACTCATAAAAAAGAGCTCCTTTAATTACGTTTCATACGCTTTGGTATCATTATCTATTATCCTAGTTTTTCGCCTGCTTGTCAATAGCTCACATTCCACGCCGGACATTAGGACAGCAATTTACCGTCGTGAATATCCTTTCCGGTTCGGATGACGTTGTCATAGTATTTTACCTCGTTGACGCCATCCTCGTACACATCGCTCAAAATCACCTGTGACTCGCCTTCAAACAGCACTTTCACAGGCCGCCAGTACACCATATTTCCGCTTTTGACATAAATGCCGGTTTGTCCGTCGAGCACATGCAGCGCCTGTTTGCTGACGCTGAGGCCCTTGTAAGTCTCAAAAGAAATTTCCGCACGAGCCTGCTCCAGCGTTACAACGTCCTCGTTGATATACTCGCTCTCCAGCTCCAGCTTTGCCACGCCCGCGGCTTCATCCGGCGTAATGGACAAGACCGTTACAGGTACTTGCTCCGACGCACAGTCTGGAAAGGAAATGTTCAAAACATCGCCTTCGCGAAATTTTTCCGCATCGGATAAAGAAACCGTCGTGTAAAAATACCAATGATAGTCCAGCCAAAGCTTGCCCACTATGCCGGTGCTGTTAGCCTGCTGCGCACTCTGTGCCGCCTCTTGCAGCTGAGCGGGCGTCATTGCTTGGAGCTGTTCAATGCTGTATTGTTTTTTCTGCGAATCCATCGCCGAGACAAAATATCCGCCCGCACCGGCTGTGATATTCTGCGCCTGCGAAGAGGATGACAAAGCTTCCTTTTGTGCGTTGAGCTCGGCAATGCGGGCGGAAAAATCGGCCGTTTCATCCAGCTGTACCACCGTGCGGTTCATCGACAGCTGCAAGGTTCGATAGTCGCTGTTCAGGCCGGAAAAATCTCCGGTCTGTCCTGCCTCCAAAAGATGATATACCGCCGTCATCTTCTGCTTTTCCAATTCTTCCAAATCCATCAAGTTGCTGGCGCTGTTCTGCGACTCCTGCAAAATCTGAATTTCTTCATCAATTTTTCGTATTTTCTGTCCAATCGCGGCGGCATCCTCACTGGCATAAACCTGAGCCACCGCATCGCCCGCGGCAACGCGCTCTCCGTTTTGTGCCAAATAGTAAAGCGTTCCCTGCGCAGTCTGCGCAATTTCCACTTCGTTCACACCGATAATGCCATCGCACATCAGGGTGTCATCCAAGCTGTTCGGCATCGCCACTTCAATTACATAGGAGCGGTCTAAAATTAAAAACAGCTGAATCAGCACATAGCAAATCGGCACTGCCAGCAGCAAAGCCGGAAGCCAGTTACTTTTTACTTTTCGTGTCCAACGGCTCATACTTGCCTCCTGTTCGCTTTTGCATGTTCTTTGGCTGATTGGAATCAATCAACGCGCTGGTCTGCGCCGGTCTTTCGCAAAAAAGCATCGGCAATTCTTTCGGCCGCAGCGAGGTCGGCAGCGCGTTCCCAGCGAATGCCGTCCATTCTGCGAAACCATGTCAGCTGACGTTTAGCATAATGGCGTGTCGCTTTTTTCAGCTCATCCACACAAGCCTCCAACGGCTGCACCCCCTCTAAAAACGGGAAGAACTCCTTATAGCCAATGGCCTGCACCGCCGTGTGCCAGCTGTCGCGATGCTCATATACACGGCGTGCTTCGTCCAAAATCCCCTGCTGCATCATCGCGTCCACACGGCGCTCAATGTTTTCGTACAGCTCTGCGCGCGTCTCGTAATTCAGCGCATACAAGCAGGTGTCATACGGCTTTTCCGGCGGAAGCGACTGCGCCAAGCGCTGCGTCATGGTTTGGCCGCTTTGCAGATAAACTTCCAGCGCGCGCAGCACACGCCCGGCATTGTTGGGGTGCAGCGTTTTTGCATACGCCGCGTCCACTTCACATAAGCGCTGATACATCACCTCGGCGCCCTCTTGCTCCAGCTGCCGCGCAAGTGCTTCGCGCAGGGCGGGGTCTGTTTTTTCCTCCTCAAAGCGCACACCGTTCATTAGGCTGGAAAGATACAGCCCCGTGCCGCCTGCGATAATCGGCGTTTTGCCGCGGCGGTGAATATCCGCAATTTTCTCGGCAGCCGCCGCCGTCCAGTCCGCCACAGAAAAGCGCTGCTGAGGCGGTATCACACCGATCAAATGATGGGGCACCCCCTGCATTTCCGCTTCCGTCGGCGCCGCCGTCCCCACTGTAAGCCCTTTGTAAATCTGCATGGAGTCTGCGGAAATCACTTCTCCGTCAAGCTCCTTGGCCAGCATGACGGCCAGCGCCGTTTTTCCGCTGGCCGTGGGGCCGCACAGCATCAACACCTTAACCTTGTCTGCCAAATTGCTTTTCCAGCTCCTTTTGTGTGATTTTCAGCACCACCGGGCGGCCATGCGGACAAAACGGCGGGATCTCACCGTCCAGCACACGGCGCGCCAAACCGAGCAGCGTTTCCGGCGGGGTTTTGTCGCCCGCCTTAATTGCGGCGCGACAGGCAATCGAGTGCAGCACCCACTCGGTTTTTTCGCTCATGGTATCATTGGGGTTTGCCATCAGGCGGCTCGCCACCTCAAGCACCAAATTTGGGATATCATGTTCTTCAATATCAGCGGGTACCGCACGCACAACGACTGCGCCTGTCCCAAAGTCCTCTACCTCGAGGCCGCTTTTCTGCAAAAGCTCCTGTGCGTCCAAAAGCGTGTGCTTTTCCTGCGCTGAAACCTGTACGGTCACCGGACACAAAAGCATCTGACTGCCGCGGACACCGAAACCGGCCATTAAATCTTCATACAAAATGCGCTCATGGGCGGCGTGCTTGTCAATCAAACACATCACGTCTCCGCGCTGGGTAATTAAATAGGTATGAAAGATCTCACCAATCAAACGAAGCGGCGGTGCTTCTTCTTTCAAAAGGGTAATCTGTTCACATGTCTCCGATGTTTGCGCCGGCATTGGCTGAGCGGCCTGATTTGTGCAGGGCACCGGCTCAACTGCCTTTTGTTCCTGCGGAACAGGCACACGGTGACAAGGCTCGTCCTCCTGCACAAAAATATCGGGTTTCACCTCGTAAGCCGCCCGAACAGACGACACGCTTTGCACCGAGGGTGCAGCGGGCGCTTCGCGCAAAGCACTCTGCTCTATCTTTTTGGAAAAATCATTCATCCACTGATGACATGCTTTCAATTGTTCCCCGCTTGCCGTACCCGTTTGCGCAGGACGAGCAGCGGCAGCTTTCTCCGGTGCGCGCGTTTGTCCCAAAACAGGAGCCGCAGGAGTTCTCTCCTCCGCAAACGGTTCTTTTGCAGGTTCGCTTTCTTTCTGCGGCTTGTCTTGAAATGCAAATTCCCGAAAGCCCGTCTGCGGCTGCGCAAGCGCCGATTTCACCGCCGCGTACACCGCTTCAAAAACGTCCTTTTCCCGCGCAAAACGAACCTCTGTTTTGGCGGGATGGACATTGACATCCACCATCTGCGGCGGCATGGTCAAATTGAGTACACAGCCGGGAAAGCGCTTTTGCATCAGCGTTCCCTGATAGGCAGCTTCCAGCGCGGCCATCATGGTGCGGTTTTTGACATAGCGGCCATTGATAAAGAAAAACTGCATGGAGCGGCTGGCGCGGCAAGCTGCGGGAGGCGTAATCAACCCGCTGACGGTCATTCCTGCACTGCTCATGTTCACTTCCACCAGTTCACGCGCAAAGTCACGCGAAAGCACTGCATAGGCCGCCCCGCGCACCGTTCCGTCACCCGGCGTTTGGAATTGAGCTTTTCCCTCTTTTACAAATTTGACGCAAACTTCCGGGCGCGACAAGGCCAGCTGTGCTGCGACGTCTGCCACATAGCCCGCTTCTGTCTGGTCTTTTTTCAAAAACTTCATGCGCGCAGGGGTGTTGTAAAACAAATCCCGCACGGTAAAGGTAGTCCCCACGGGACGGGCCGAAGGTTCCAGCCCTTGCTCCACGCCGCCCTCCACACGGTAGCAGGAAGCAAATTCGTCCTCCTGCGTTTTCGTTACAACCTCTACGCGCGACACGCTGGCAATGCTGGCCAGCGCCTCGCCGCGAAAGCCCAGCGTCAAAATATGCTCCAAATCTTCTTCCACGGCAATCTTGCTGGTTGCGTGGCGCACAAAGGCGGTGGGCAAACTTTCCGCCTCAATGCCCGTTCCGTCGTCCGATACCTGAATCAGCGAAACGCCGCCGCGTTCAATCGCCACGGTGATGTGCTTTGCCCCGGCATCCAGCGCATTTTCCATCAGCTCTTTTACCACGGAAGCGGGACGCTCCACCACTTCCCCCGCCGCAATCAGCTCGGCGGTATGCGGGTCTAAAACATGTATTTTAGCCATCGTGCTGCGCGCTCCTTCTCGCGGCTGCCAGCTCCTGCTTGCAATCGTATAAGTAACTCAGTGCTTCCAGCGGCGTCAAGGTTTCAACATCCAAGTCCGCCAGCTTGTCCAAAAGCACTTTTTCGGCTGCTTGTGCGCCGCTTTGAGCTTGAGCAAGCGGTGCGTCGGCCAAGGGAATCGCGGCGGGTACCGGCGCAGACTGTTCCAGCACGTTTAAAATTTCGCGAGCGCGGTGTGTCACTTCATCGGGCAAGCCCGCCAGCTTCGCCACCTCAATGCCATAGCTGTCATCGGCTGGGCCGCGCACAATGCGGCGCAGAAAAATCACATCCTCGCCGCGCTTTTTCACCGCGATATTATAATTTTTCACGCCCTCCACTTTGCCTTCCAAATCGGTCAGCTCGTGGTAGTGCGTGGCGAACATCGTTTTGCAGCCAAGGCCGCTTGCGTCGTCGGCAATATGCTCGGCCACGGCACGGGCAATGCTCATGCCGTCAAACGTCGAGGTTCCTCGCCCGATTTCGTCTAAAATGACAAGGCTCTTTTTCGTTGCATGGCGCAAAATATCCGCTACTTCGGTCATCTCCACCATGAAAGTAGACTGCCCGGACGCCAAATCGTCCGAAGCGCCCACGCGCGTAAAAATCGCATCTACCACACCGACATGGCAGTGCTTGGCTGGAACAAACGAGCCGATTTGCGCCATCAGCACAATGAGCGCCGTCTGACGCATAAACGTTGACTTTCCCGCCATGTTCGGCCCGGTAATCAAGCACAGCCTGTCGGACGTGCCGTTTAAAAGCGTATCATTCGGCACAAAGAGCGACCCTTTCAGCATTTGCTCAATGACGGGATGGCGGCCCTCTGTAATCTCAATGCGGTCATCGTCGCTGATTTCCGGGCGGACGTACTCGTTTTTCACGGCAACTGCCGCAAATCCCGTCAGCACATCCAGCTGGGCAAGTGCTGTCGCTGTGCGCTGGATACGCGCTGCCTGTGCCGATGTATCTTTCAAAAGCGCTTCAAACAGTTCGCGCTCCAGCACCGCCAAACGCTCATTGGCACCTAAAATTTTGTTTTCCAGCTGCTTGAGTTCTTCGGTAATATAGCGCTCGGCATTGGCCAGCGTCTGCTTGCGGATAAAGCCCTCCGGCACCTGCTGGGAAAACGACTTGCTCACTTCGATATAGTAACCGAATACGCGGTTATAACCAATTTTCAGCGTACGAATGCCCGTTTCCTCTTTTAAACGCGCTTCCATCGAGCCTAAAAAGCCCTTGCCGCCATGCACAATGTCGTGCAGCTCGTCCACTTCGGGGCTGTATCCCGCACGGATGACGTCCCCATCTTTGAGCGCCACCGGCGGATCCTGCGTGAGAGCAGAGAAAATGCGCTCTTTTAAATCGGTCAGCTCGTCAATTTCATCCAGCAAAGTGCACATCAGCGTGCTTTGCGCTCCCTGTGCCGTCTGCTTGATGGCAGGCAGCTGGTCGCATGTTTGCGCCAGTGCATACAGCTCACGCGGGCCCGCCGAGCCGTAAACCGTGCGCGTTAATAAGCGCTCAAGGTCAAAAACGCGCTCCAGCGACGCGGAAAGCTCCTCGCGCATCACGGTTTGATGGACAAGCTCCTGCACCGCGTCCAGACGTGCATTGATTTGCACAGCATCCACGAGCGGACGCTCCAGCCACGAACGCAGCAGACGTTTTCCCATGGCGGTCTGGGTGTGTTCCAGCACCCAAAGCAGTGTGCCGCGCTTTTCTCGTCCGCGCATGGTTTGCGTTAATTCCAAGTGCGTCCGCGCTGTGGGGGAAAGCTGCATGTACTCCGCTTTTGCGTAATACTCCACAGTTTTTAAGCGCTCCACACCTTTTTTCTGCGTTTCGTTTAAGTATTCAATCAGCACTGCTAACGCGGTTGCCGCCGGGTCGTCCGCTTCCAAGCCGATTTCTTTAGAAAAATTCGCTCCAAACTGCTGTTCCAGCGCTTGACGGCAGCGCTCGGGCTGATAATTTTCTTCGTCCAAAAGCTCGGCGGCACAGGCCAGCTGCTGCTTCATATAAGCAGTCACTTGCTTATAGGGCAAAATCGCCTCGTTAAACAGAACCTCGCTCGGCGTGTAGCGCGCCAGCTCGGCAATTAGGGCAAGCTCCGGTTTTTGTGCTTCCAAACACGTCACGTTTGCTGTTCCGGTGGAAATATCAGCAAAGCAAAGCCCCACGCGCGGACCATCTACAAATACACTGGCGATGTAGTTGTTGCGGTCGTCTTGGAGCATACTGTTTTCGATGACGGTGCCGGGCGTCATTACGCGCACAACATCGCGTTTGACAATTCCCTTTGCCTGCGCCGGGTTTTCCAGCTGTTCACAAATGGCTACCTTATACCCTTTTGCAATCAATTTTGCCACATAGCTTTCGTAGGAATGAAACGGAACACCGCACATGGGGGCGCGTTCTTCCTGTCCGCAGTCGCGGCCTGTCAGGGTCAGCTCCAGCTCTTTGGAAGCCAAAATGGCGTCGTCAAAAAACATCTCGTAAAAATCGCCCAAGCGAAAAAACAACAGCTTGTCGGGATGCTTTTTCTTAATTTCAAAATATTGCTGCATCATTGGGGAAAGCCCAGCCATGAATTGCACCGTCCTCTTGTTTTCTGCGGACACGGCCTTTCTGCACCGTGCCCTGTTTTCCCGTTCTAGCGCTCAAAAACAGAAATGCCCGCTTTTTGAAAAGAAGCGTGCATTTCTGAAATGGCATGTTGTGTTTAGTGGCAGCCGCTGCACGAAGAGCAAGAGCCGCTGCATCCGCCTGTCGGCTGCTCCACCGTCATGGGGTCGCCGCCGTTGACAGCCGTTGTGATGATGGCGTTCACCCAAGCCATCACCGCCTCCATCTCCTGCTTTGCCTCGTTGTAAGCCTTCATGCTTTCATTTTCCATAATGGCCTGGTACAGGTCATTGACACGGGTATTCAGCATGGCCACACGGTCTTTGTCTTTTTCTTCTGCCGACTTCGACAGCTCGCTGTTCAAGTCAATACGAGCCAAGTTGAAATCTCCAATCAGTGTTTGCAGTGTTTCGTCGGCGTCATTTTTCTCGGTTGTACCCTTCAGAGCCAGATACTCCGCTTCCTTTTGCAGCTGTGCTGCGGCCTCTTTAAACAAATCAATTGCACATTTTGCCATGAGTTTCAATCTCCTTTAATCATTTATTTCTATTCCACATCGATCAATAGAACAGCATCGTTATGCATCTACGAGCTCGCCTTTCAGCACGGCGCCCTTTGCGCCGGTGATACGCACATGGGCAAACTGCCCCAGCGGCGCTTTTTGGGCAAACTCAACAATCATATTATTGTCCAAACGCCCCGTTAATACGCCCGGTGTTCGGCCTTCGCTTTCCACCAAAACGCGCTGCACCTGACCCACCAGCTTTTGCGTTAAGCGGGCAACAATTTCATCCTGCAAGGCAACAATCTTGCCAATGCGTGCCGCTTTTTCCTCGTGCGGGGTAGCGTCGGGCATTTCTGCCGCTTTCGTCCCGCTGCGCTTGGAATAAATAAAGGTAAACAGCTGCATATATTCCACGCGGCGGATCAGCTCCATCGTTTTTTCAAAGTCTTTCTCCGTTTCACCGGGGAAGCCCACAATAATATCGGAGGAATACGTCATGTCCGGCACACGTTCTTTTGCATAGTCCATCAAATCGAGGTAGCTTTCCACCGTGTAGCGGCGATTCATTTTGTCCAAAATTTCGTTCGAGCCGGACTGCACGGGCAAGTGCAGGTGGTGGGAAAGATGAGTTCCGGCGGCAATGGTATCAATCAGCTTTTTGGTGGCGTCCTTCGGATGGCTGGTCATAAAGCGGATGCGGTAATCTCCCGGCTCTTTATCCAGCAGGGCGAGCAAATCGGCAAAGTCCAGCCCTTCGTCCAGCCCTTTTCCGTAGCTGTTGACATTTTGACCCAGCAGTGTAATGTCGCGGTAGCCCTCTGCCAAAAGGCCGCGAAACTCCGCCAAAATATCGGCGCTTTTGCGGCTTCGCTCCCGCCCGCGCACATAGGGCACAATGCAGTAGGTGCAAAAGTTGTCGCACCCGTACATAATGGGCAGCCATGCGCGGAACGATGACCCTCTTTGGATGGGCATTTCTTCCACAATTTCCGTTCGCTCCACCGGCATTTGCATCACGCGCTTATGGCCGGTAATGCGCTGGGCAATCAGCTGGGGCAGGTTGTCAATAGCGTTCACGCCGAACACAATATCGACAAACGGATAGCTCGCCTTGAACTTTTCCACAATTTGCTTTTGCTGTGCCATGCACCCGCAAACCGCAATCATTAAGCGCGGATTTTGTTCTTTCAGCTTTTTGAGCGCACCGACATTGCCGAACACACGCTGCTCGGCATGTTCCCGCACGGCGCAGGTGTTAAAAATAATGAGGTCGGCTTCTTCCGGCGCAGCCGCACGGCCATAACCCGCATTGACCAGCACACCCAAAATCTTTTCGCCGTCGTTCACATTCTGCTGACATCCGAACGAATGAACAAAAGCGGTGGGCGGGGCATCCTGATAATAATCCAGAATGACCTTTGCCGCCGCCTCGTTTTTTACAAAATGAATCGTCTGCATGACATCCCTCAAATCCTTTTCGATTCAATATTCTGTCTTAGTATACTACTTTTCTATGGTTTGCGCAAGAAAATTTCGTTCATTTCTTTGTTTTCAGAATCCCCTGGACTTTTTCGCCTAAATGTCTTACGATAATAAAAATAATTCTTGAGACTGTCGAAAAACTGCCGCCTGATTCAAAAAGAACCTAGGCTGCAAGGGGAAAAAGGCTTGGAAAAGGGGGCTGAGCCCTCTTTTCCATTTGAGATAGGACACAGTTTGTGAAAAAGCGAAGCTTTTTCCACAAACTGAAATTCTTTTCCGTATTTCTGAAAACATGACGCAAAAAAATTTAAAAAATTTTTTGAAACATATGAATGGATTGTCACTGCCCATTCGTATTAGGGGTGAAACCGGTTCAAACACGGAACGAAAAAGAAAAACGGAGGGAATTATGATGACAAAGAAATTATTTACTGGAATTGCTGTTGTGGCTTTGATTGGCGTTTTGAGCGCTGCGGCTTTCGCTGCACCGGGCGCAGGGCGCGGACGCGGCGCCGGAATGGGCACAAGAACCAGTTACACCGACACGAACCGTGACGGCGTATGCAACTACTACGGCACAAAATCTTGCAGCAACTATGCAGATGATGACGGAGACGGTGTGTGCGACAATGCCGGGAGCGCAGCCCGCCCGCGCAATGGAACAGGAATGAAACGAGGATGGAATCGTTAAAGAAAGAAGGATGGCCCGATGCGAAGTGAGCAGGAAGCGGAAAGAGCCATTGAACAATATGCCGGTATGGTGCGCCGGCTTTGTATGGTACATTTAAAAAATGAGGCCGACACCGAGGATATTGTTCAAACGGTATTTTTAAAGTATGTCACTGCGCCCGTTTCCTTTGAAAGCGAGGAGCATGAAAAGGCATGGCTCATTCGCGTGACAATCAATGCTTGCAAAGATTTGCTGAAAAGCTTTTTCCGCAGCCGAGCCGTTTCTTTAGAAGAATTATTGGAACAGCCGGACGAACTTTCGCAGGAAAACCGCGAAGTGCTTTCGGCTGTTCTTTCTCTGCCGGAAAAATACCGCGATGTGGTTTATCTTCATTATTATGAGGGCTACACCGCCCCCGAAATCGGGCATCTTTTGAAGAAAAGCCCCAACACCGTTTATACGCTTTTAACGCGCGCCCGCCAATTGTTAAAGGATGCGCTGGGAGGTGAAACCGATGGATGATCAGCAGCTGGAACGGAAAATCAAAGAATCTTTTTCCAAAATAGAAGCAAGCGAAGCGCTGAAACGCCAAACAAAGGCCTTTTTATCGGAACGGGCGTTTTCCTCGGCGCACACCGCTCGGCCTCGGCGTCGGCTGGTTCCTATTTTGGCCTGTGCCGCGGTGCTGTTTCTCGCGGTTCTTGCCTACCCGGTTTATTTTTTACCCACCTGCGTCATCAGCGTGGACATCAACCCCTCGCTGGAACTTGGCATTAACCGCTTTGACCGCGTGGTGTCCGTCACTCCCATGAATGAGGACGCCAAGGCTCTGGCAAGCTCGCTCAATCTTCAATTTTTAAACTATGAACAAGCGGTCGAAACGCTCGTTTCCACTGCGGAAATTCAGTCTCGTTTAGAAAACAATGAGCTTTTATCCATTACCGTGGTAGAAGCAGACAACGAACAGTCGCAGCGTATTTTGGCAGGCGTTGAGCGCTGTACACAGGAACACCAAAACGCCCACTGCTATGCCATGACGCCAAACGAAACTGAAGCCGCCCATGAATGCGGCCTTTCTTATGGCAAATACCGCGCATTTTTAGAGCTTCAAGCGCTCGACCCTACCGTCACCGCCGAGGATGTTCAGGGGCTTACCATGCGCGAAATGAGAGAATGGATCATGGCGCTGGAAAACCTCGAGAATGATACCACCACCTCCCCGACGCCCTCCACCCAGGGGGCGGCAGAACAAGGACAAGGACAGGGACGGCACCACGGGCAGGGGCAAGGACACGGCCATACCTATGGGAAACAGCGCTGGTCTTTGGACAATTCAGCAGCTTAACAAGCTTTTCTTGATTGAGTAAACCTCAAATACCAAAATGGATGTGTCGCAAAACGAAAGTTCTTCGGTGCATCCTTGACAAAAATTTATATTCCTGCTTCTGTTAGGATGGGTGTTTTGTGCTGTCCGCACATATTGTCACAGTTTAAAAACACTAGGGGCTTTTTGAAACGTCAAAATTTTCAGTTTTTCCTACAAGCATCCGTGCGTTTCTTTGTGTTCAGATATGCCCTAAACCGTTTTCCATAAAATATTTTTTCTATTCCAGTGTATCATTGCAAATAAAATGGGAATATGATATAATGCCCATAGGCAAAGAAATGATGTGAGTGTCCAAATGACACGAAAAGCCCCCGGAGGTCGCAACTCCGGGGGCTTTCTATTCCGTTTCGGGTGGGTGGCTTAAGCCCAAGGCTGGCTGCCAACTAAATTTCTCTGTCCAGCCATTTGCAAATGTAATAGGCGATTACGCTTGCCAAGACAGAGATAAGAAATGATATGATGAAGTCCAAACAACACACCCCCTTCCTCTGCCGGTCTAGGGGTGGCAGCTCGAACATTATACCACAAAAAACGACAAAGCAAAAGGCACACAAACCGTCATGTTTGTGTGCCTTTTATACGTTTTGAACATCTTGTCAGTATGCGGTACTGTGCCATTAACAGAACAGCTTTTTCTGGCTAGGGCGTTAGAATTTTCATACACGCCTATGAATTTCAACGAAGATTCTAAAGGCTATTTTGTGACCGCTCTGCTTAAAAGAAAGAAACCTGATTTGATTTGGGCAAATCGCCTAATGCGCCAATTTGCATTAACGTGTCCATAATAGTGGACGAAGCCCCGGTTGCCGATTGGAGTTCATCGGCGGAAAGATAGCTTTGCCCGTTCATGGTCGCTTCCTCCATTGCATTGGCAACGCTGTCGCCCAAGCCTTTCAGCGCCATATACGGCAGACGAATTTTTCCGTCCTCGATGACATACACCTTTGCACGGCTTTTGCCAATGCGGATGGGCAAAAATTCATATCCGCGCTGGAGCATTTCGTTTACGATTTGCAGGCTGGCCAAAATTTCTTCGTCCTTTGCCTTCTTTTCTTCGCGCAAACGCATTTCCACTTCGCGGATATGCTGCTTTGCCACCTTTGCCCCGCCGACGGCGGCTTCATAGTCAATATCTTCACCGCGCACAGTGAAAAAGGTGGCGTAAAACGCCAGCGGATGGTACACCTTAAACCACATCAGGCGCACTGCCGCCATCAAATAGGCCACAGCATGACCTTTGGGGAACATGTACTTGATTTTTTTGCAGCTGTCCAAATACCATTCCGGCACGCCGTGCTCGCGCAGCATTTCCTCATCGCCGTCGGGGAAGCCGCCTTTTGCCACTTTTCCCTTTCGGGTCAGCTCCATAATTTGAAAGGCTTTTTTCGGTTCTACGCCCTTGTGCATCAAATAGGTCATAATGCTGTCACGGGTGCCGATTACGTCGGAAATCGTGCAAATTTTATCGCGGATTAAATCTTGTGCATTGCCGTTCCAAACGTCTGTGCCATGCGAAAGCCCGGAAATTTGAATTAAGTCCGAAAAGCTTTTCGGCTGTGCTTCAATCAACATGTTGCGCACAAAGTGCGTACCCATTTCAGGAATTCCAAACGTTCCCGTCAAACTGTCAATCTGTTCGCTTGTCACGCCCAGCGCCGCCGGGGAAACCAGCAGGGAAATCACCTTTTGGTCGTTCATCGGCACATCCGCCATGCGAATGCCCGTCATGTCCTCCAGATATTTGTACATGGTGGGAACGTCGTGTCCCAGCTCGTCCAGCTTCAAAATGGTTTCGTGCAGATATTTAAACTCGAAATGCGTGGTAATCACGCCTTTGTCTTTATCGTCCGCCGGGTGCTGCACGGGGCAAAAATCGTACACATCATAATTGCTCGGCACAACGACCATGCCGCCGGGGTGCTGTCCTGTGGTACGCTTTACCCCTACGCAGCCCTGCGCCAAGCGCAGCTCCTCGGCATGGTTGACGGTCTTTGATCGTTCCTCCAGATATTTTTTCACATAGCCAAAGGCGGTTTTATCCTGCAAGCCGCTGATGGTTCCCGCTTTAAACACATGGTCTTTCCCGAAAATGTCCTCGGTGTAGCGGTGGATTCGCCCCTGCACATCACCGGAAAAGTTGAGGTCAATATCCGGCTCCTTGTCGCCGTCAAAGCCCAAAAAGGTTTCAAATGGAATTTCATGGCCGTCCACCATGCACTTGGTGCCGCAAATCGGGCAGTTGCGGTCAGGCAGGTCAAAGCCGTCTGCCACAGAGCCATCAGTGAAGAACTCATTCCACTGGCATTTCGGGCAAAGATAATGCGGTGACAGGCTGTTCACCTCTGAAATACCCGAAAAGTGCGCCACGGCGGATGACCCAACGGAACCACGCGAGCCGACCAAATAGCCATAGTCCTCACTTTTCAGCACCAAACGCTGTGCGATAACGTAAAGCACCGCAAAACCATGACGGATAATGGAATCCAGCTCGCGCAAAAGCCGATCCTCCAAAAGCTGCGGCATGGGGCTGCCGTAGCGCCGCCGTGCGTTGCGCAAAGTGTCCTCCCACAAGCTGGTATCCGCGCCTTCAATGCTGGGCGTGTACAAGCCTTTGGGGATGGCGCGCACGTCATCGTCAATCAAATCAACAATTTTATTGGGATTTTCCACCACAATTTCAAAGGCTTTTTCTGCGGGCAGATAGCTGAACTGCCGCAGCATATCGTCTGTGGTGCGGAAGTAAAGCGGCGCTTGCTGGTCGGCATCGGAAAAGCCGTTGCCCGCTTGCAATACGGAGCGGTAAATATAGTCCTCCGGGTTGGTAAAATGCACATCACCGGTCGCGACAACGGGTTTCCCCAGCGCTTCGCCCAATCGAATGACCGTTTCATTAAACTCCTGAATTTTTTCCATGCTGTCTACAATGCCCTGCCGCAGCATGTACTCGTTATTGCCCAGCGGCTGCACTTCCAGCACGTCGTAGTAGGAGGCAATCTCCTGTAATTCGGCAAAGCTTCTGCCGTCCACAATGGCGCGGTACAGCTCGCCCGCTTCACACGCCGAGCCGATCAGCAGCCCTTCTCGATGCCGGTTTAACACGCTGCGCGGAATGCGCGGCACTTTAAAAAAGTAATCCATGCTGGCAGCACTGATCATTTGATACAAATTTTTCATGCCGAGCTGATTTTTCACCCAAATCATCAGGTGAAAATTCTTTTTCGCCAAGGCTCGTGCGCCGCCTAAACCGGTATTGATTTCCTCCACCGTTTCAATCTTTCGCGCGCGCAAATCCTCCAGCATTTTTTCAAAAATCTGCGCCAAAGCACGTGCATCGTCACAGGCGCGGTGATGCTCAAAGGGCGGAATTCCCAAATACTTGCCAATGGTATCCAGCTTATAGTTGCGAAGCCCCGTATAGAGTGCTTGCGCCAAAGGCAGGGTATCAAGATAGACCGGCTGAAAATCCACACCGTCCCGCTCAGCCTGTGCTTTTAAAAAGCGAATGTCAAAGCTGTGCGCATTGTGGGCAATCAGCGGGCGGCCATTCACCCAAGCCAGAAAATCTTGCAGCGCCTGGGTAGGGGCAGGGGCATCCTTTACCATTTCGTCGGTAATGCCCGTCAATTCCGTCACTTTTTCTGGAATGTGGCATCCGGGGTTGACAAAGGTATTATAGCTCTCCCCTATCACCCCGTTTTCTACAACGACTGCGCCGATTTCCGTCATATAGCAATTGGCCGGCGACAAGCCCGTCGTTTCCAGGTCGAACACGATAAACGAGCCGTCCAGCCCCATTTCTGTGCGCCCATAGACAACCGGCACCATGTCATCGACAAAATAAGCTTCACAGCCGTAAATCAGCTTAAAGTCGGGGTCTTTTTTGCGGATAGCATCTGCGGCAAGCATCGCCTCGGGATAGCCCTGCACTACGCCGTGATCGGTGATGGCAACAGCGCGATGCCCCATCTTATGCGCAAAGCGGACAATTCCGCCGGGGTCACAAAAGCCGTCCATAGAGCTTTGTTTTGTGTGCAAATGAAGCTCTACACGCTTTTTTTCTGCGGTGTCCTCGCGCATTTTCCGCTCCACCTTGAGTACATCGTAAGGATAAATGACATAGTCCTTATCATAACGGTCAAAAGTGCATTCTCCCCGCACCACCAGCGTGTCACCGTTTTGCAAGTCCTCCCAAACAGAGCCATCCTCTGTCATGTTCATACGGATTTTCAAGCTGATGGAGCCGCTGTAATCCGTCATGGAAACGGAGTAAATTTTCATTTTGCTGCCCTTTTGCTCGGTGAGGAATACATCGCCCCACACCGTCACTTTTCCGGCAGCCATTGCCCCCAAATCTTTGAGAGCCGTCAGTTTTTGCGGCTGGAAGTGCTTTCCGCACAGCACCTTAACAGGCGTATCTGTCAGCTCCAGACCGTCAATCTTCATCGCTTTCTTTTTCGGCGGTTCTTTGTGCTGCACAAATACCACCGGCTCGGGCGGTGTTTGCGGCATTGCAATGGGAGATTGCGGCGCACCGTCCACCAAGCGCACCACGGGAAGCACACCGGTGCGCTGTTCAATGCGCTCGGCCAGCAGCTGCTCAAACTTCATCTGCCCCAAAAGGCAGGTTCCATTGAGAACCACCACGCGGATTTCACCGTCGCTCATTTCCACGCTTGCGCCATACAAAAAGCCGTTCAGCGGCATACCGTCCTCCCGAAGCTCCATGGCCAAATCCAGAACAGCCTGCGGGGTTAAACGGTCGTATTCAAACAACCCTTGCAGCGACACCAAAAAGCCCGGAAACAGCGGCGCGAGGGAGGCGCACAGCCTTGTGCGCAGCTCCCCCGCTACCGGCGCTACCGTTCGGTAAACCACCTTGATGATTCTCTTTTTCCGGTCGGCTTCTACGCGCTCCACCAGCGCACCCGCGTAACCGGCCACAAAGTCGGCATCGGCGCAAAATTGCGGCCATAGCTCTGTCAATAATGGTTTCATTCCAATCCTTTCCCGAACGTTCTTTGGTTACACCAGCTTTTGCACTTCTTCGCAAAGCTGACCGACAATGTCACCGCGGAGCGTGCGCACCTGCTGGCCTTTGATAAACAGCATGGCACAGTCTTTCCCGCCTGCAATGCCAATATCGGCGCCTTTGGCTTCGCCGGGGCCGTTCACTACGCATCCCATCACCGCCACCTTGATTTGCTTGTTGCAGCCGCGCAGACGCTCCTCCACTTCAGCGGCAATGCCCGCCACGTCAATATTGGTGCGTCCGCAGGTGGGGCAGCTAATAACTTCCGGGCCTGGTACAAAATGACCGGCTGCACGAAGAATGTCATATCCGGCGCGAATTTCCTTTTCGGGCTCGTCGGTAAGGGACACACGAATGGTGTCGCCAATGCCTTCCATCAAAAGCCCGCCGATTCCCATGGCCGACTTAATCAGCCCCATGCGGTAAGTACCGGCCTCGGTGACGCCCAAGTGCAGCGGATACTCGCATTCCGCAGCAAGCAGCCGATAGGCCTCCATCATAATGGGTACATTGGACGATTTAATCGAAATGACGATATCGTCAAAATCATGTTTTTCCAGCAAGCGAACGTGGTACATGGCGCTTTCCACCATGGCCTGGGGCGTCACGCCGCCATGCTTTGCCAAAATTTCCTTTTCCAGACTTCCGCCGTTGACGCCAATACGAATGGGAATGCCGTGGCTGCGGCACGCCTGTGCCACTTCTCTCACTCGTTCATCTGCACCGATATTGCCGGGGTTGATGCGAATTTTATCCACGCCTTCCTCCACGCACGCCAACGCGGCGCGATAGTCGAAATGAATGTCGGCCACAATCGGCATAGAAACGGCCTTTTTCAAAGCACGCACCACCGCGGCATCCTTGGCGGAAGGCACGGTAACGCGCACAATCTGGCAGCCCTCATGTTCCAGCCGCTTTGCCTGCTGCACATTTCCTTCGATATCCTCAATGGGTACATTGAGCATACTTTGCACCGCAACGGGACAATCCCCGCCGATTTTTACATTTCCAACCGTTACCACTTTTGCACGTCTGCGCATTTGAAACACTCCTTTCAAGCGGGCAGAAGCTTTGTCACATCGTTGAAGGTGGCAAACAGCACCAGCCCAATTAAAAAGACAAACCCTGCCGCATTCACGGCAATCTCATACTTCTGCGGAATAGGCTTGCGGCGTATCGCCTCTAAAATCAAGAAAATCAAACGTCCCCCATCCAGCGCCGGAATCGGCAGCAGGTTGAACACGCCCAAGTTGACCGTGATGAACGCAATGAGCAGCATCAGCGGCTGCCAGCCCATGCCGGTCGCCTCACCAATCACCTGTACAATCCCTACCGGGCCGGATAAATTGTTGATGGGCACACGGCCTGTCACAACATCCACCAGACTCAGCGCAATCATTCGCGCATAAGAAACGGTCCAGCGCCCGGCCTCAGCCAGTACATTGCCCACCGTTTTTTCCAGCGGGTACACTTTGAAATCCAGCACCATGTAGGAAACGCCGTCCTGTGTTTGCGTATCAAAAACAACATCCTCCAGCTGTACACGCTTGCCGTCACGCAGAACCGTTAAATCTACGGTGGCGTTTTGCGTGCGCGCGAATTCATAGCTGATGTCATTTGCGATAAAGCAGCGGCGGCCATTCACCGCCAAAATGGTATCGCCCACTTGCAGCCCTTGGCGCTCGGTGGCCGCATCGGGGTAAAATTCTCCCACAGTGCGGCTTAAAATGGCTTGCTGCGACAGCACCACGCCCAGCAAAATGAGAAAGCCCAGCACAAGGTTCATCACCGCTCCGGCCACCGTCACTAAAATTCGCTTCCATACCGCTGCCTTTTGAAAAGAGCCTTGGGCGTCGCTTTCCTCGTTTTCGCCTTCCATCATCACATAACCGCCGATAGGCAGCAAGCGAATCGAATAGTCCGTTCCGTTTTTGGAAAAGCCGAAAAGCCGCGGCCCCATGCCGATAGAAAACTCATTCACCGTGATTCCGCAAGCTTTCGCCGTCAAAAAATGGCCCAGCTCGTGAATCAGTACAACAACGCCGAATACAATCAGCGCAATCACAATGGTTATGACTGATGAACCCATGAAAAACCGCCTTTCCTTGCACAAAGCCGCCTATTCTCGGCCTATGCCCTCTCATTTTTTACACAGCACCGCCGCTTAAAAAAGCGGTCAGAACTGCCTTGCTGCCTCTAAAACATATGCACGCGCCATACGGTCACATTCATACACATCATCAATTGTATAGCTTCCGCCATAACTGTCGCGCTCCACAACGTTTTGCACCAGTTCCCCAATCTGCAAAAACGAAATTTTATCCTGCAAAAACAGGCGCACGGCCTCCTCATTCGCCCCATTGGCCGCACAAGGCCCTAAGCCGCCTTTTTCAATCGCCTTTTTGCAGGCAGGCAAACAGCGGAACGTTTCCTCGTCCGCGCGGTCAAACGTAATGCTTTTCAGCGTATCAAAATCCAGCTCCGGCGCACACGGCTTGCCGCGCTCGGGCCACGTCAGCGCATATTGAATGGGAATGCGCATATCCGGCACACCCAGCTGCGCCAAAATGGAGTGGTCGGAAAACTGCACCATCGAATGGATAATGCTTTGGCGCTGCACCACAATTTCCACCTGCCGGGGCGCAAGGCCGAACAGCCAAACGGCCTCAATCAGCTCCAAGCCTTTGTTCATCAGCGTGGCGGAATCAATGGTAATTTTTGCGCCCATGCTCCAGTTCGGGTGACGCAGTGCATCCTCCTTTTTCACATGGAGCAGTTCCTCGCGCGTTTTGCCAAAAAACGGCCCGCCCGAGGCTGTCAGCAATATTTTTTGCAAACTTTTGGCGGAGTATGCGTCCTGCAAACACTGAAAAATAGCAGAGTGTTCACTGTCCACGGGAAGCAGCTTGGCATGATGTTTTTCTGCCGCTTCCAGCACCAAAGCACCGCCTGTGACAAGGCTTTCTTTGTTGGCCAACGCGACATCACAGCCGCTCTCCAATGCAGCCAGCGTTGCGGGCAAACCAGCCGCACCGACCACCGCATTCAGCACCACATCAGCGCCGCTCTCCGCCGCCAATGTGCGCAGCCCCTCGGCGCCGCGCAGCAAACGGGGCGCTGAAGCCATATGAGCAAACGCAGCCTGTACCTTGTCTGCCGCGTTTTCGTCGGTAACAGCCACCATGGCGGGGTGAAATTCCTCCACCTGCTTGAGCAGCAAGTCGGTCTGCGTATGGGCGGCCAAGCCGGACACCTCAAAGCCTTCTGTGCGAATGACATCCAAGCTTTGTGTTCCGATGGAACCTGTGCTGCCTAAAAGCGTTACTTTTTTTGCCATATTCGACACCTGCTTTACACATTAAATCCTAACATCAGTTCCAAAAAGACACAAATAGTAATAAACGGCGCAATCAGCATGACACTGTCAAACCGATCCAAAATGCCGCCGTGTCCGGGGAAAATTGTGCCGTAATCTTTAATTTCGCACTGGCGCTTCACAGCAGAGGCGGTCAGGTCGCCCAAAATTCCCAGCACGGAGCTGACCGCACCAACCAACGCAATGGCGGCATAGTAACCCGCGCCGTACACTTCCAGCAAACGGTTCGGACCGAAAATAGCGGTAAAAATCGCCGTGATAACTAAGCCGAGAACCACGCTGCCGGCAATGCCGCCCACGGCTCCCTCAATGGTTTTTTTCGGGCTGACTTCCGGGGCCAATTTATGTTTTCCCAGCGCACATCCTGCAAAGTAGGCACAGCTGTCACCGCCCCAGGCGAATGCCAGCACCAAAAGCACGGCATACAAGCTTTCCCAAGCTTGCTCAAAACAGCTGCGCAGATAAAGAAGCGAGTAAAAGCAAGCAACAATCATGCCCACCAACATCATCATTCCCGAAACGGATGCAAAAGACAATGTGTGGACACGAGCGATAACCGTACACGCCAAAAACAGTACCAGAAGATACAGCACAGGCCACATCACACTGCCCGGGAATAGCTCCTGACCCAAAAACAGCCACAGCGCGGCCGGAATAAATGCAGCAAACACCGGTTTGTAGCGAATCTGAAAAGCTTCATAAGCTTCATGAATGGCAATCAAAGAGACACACGCCAACACCAAATTATAAATCGGCGTTTCAAAAAATACCAATACGAGCGCCAACACGGCCAAGCCCACGATGGATGTTATGATTCTTGTTTTCATCGTCCACCTCTCACTTATAAGCCGCCGAAGCGACGGTTGCGCTTGCAGAATTCTAAAATTGCTTCGTCTAAATGGGCGCGTGTAAAGTCCGGCCATAAGACATTCATGCTGATAAACTCGGCATAAGAAGCCTGCCAAAGCATAAAGTTGGAAAGGCGCATTTCCCCCGAAGGACGCAAAATGAAGTCAGGGTCCTTCTGACCGTGGGTATAGAGATTGTCGGAAAAAAGCTCCTCTGTAATTTGCTGCGGTTCCAACGTTCCGTCTTTTACACGCTGTGCCAAAACTTGTGCGGCGTGCAGAATTTCCTGCCGGCCACCGTAGTTAATGGCAATATTCAAAAAAGTACCGGTGTTATTCTTTGTTTTTTCTTCCAAATCGTCCATCTTTTGCTGGAGACCTTTGGAAAGGCGGCTTCTGTCGCCCAAAAACACCAGACGATTGTTTTCCTTTTTGTAGTCGTAAGCCATGGTTAAATAATTGCCGAACAGCCGCATGATGGACTCCACTTCCTCCAGCGGACGCGCCCAGTTTTCAGTGGAAAAGGCATAGAACGTTACGCTTGCCAATTCCAGCTCATTGCAATAGTGAACCATGTCGCGGAACACCTCCGCGCCTTTTTTATGTCCTGCGGTACGCGGCAGCCCGCGCTGTTTTGCCCAGCGGCCATTTCCGTCCATAATAATTCCTACGGACAGTCCTTTTGCCAACTGTCGATACTCCTGTGTCATTGCGTCTCCTTCTTTCCCCATTTGTTGTCACTTACTCAAACGAAATGCCGCACGCTCACGCGCACGGCACTTTTTTACAGCTCCTGCATTCCTGCGAACACATAAAAGCCGCTTTGAGCCATCCGTCAACTCTGCTGCGGTGCTGGCTTAAATCTCCATAATTTCTTTTTCTTTTGCAGCACACACCGAATCAATTTCCTTGGTGGCTTTGTCGGTAATTTTCTGCATTTCTTCCTCTAAGCCCTTCTGATCATCTTCGGTAATGTCGCCCGCTTTTTTCATGCTTTTGAACTTATCCATCGCATCGCGGCGCACATTGCGCACGGCAATTTTTGCCTCCTCGCCCATGTGCATCACTTCTTTTACCAGCTGCTTACGGCGCTCCTCGGTCGGTGCGGGGAACACCAAACGCATTACGCGGCCATCATTGGTGGGGGTAATGCCGATGTCCGAGGACAAAATTGCTTTTTCGATTGCTTTCATCAAAGTGGCATCCCACGGGCTGATGGTCAGCACACGCGCTTCCGCCACAGCCACAGCCGCCACCTGGTTGATGGGGGTGGGCGCACCGTAGTAATCCACGGTTACTTTATCGAGCACTGCCGGGTTTGCACGTCCTGCACGCACAGAGGAAAGCTCCTTGCTCAAATGCTCAATGCTGTGGTTCATTTTATCTTGAAAAACTTTTGTTTCCGCACTCATGATTCTCTACTCCTTTTTTGACAGCTGATCCACTGTTATTCTTGCACCAAAGTACCGATGGTTTCGCCGCAAACAGCCTTTGCAATATTTTCCGGGTGCAAAATGTCAAACACCAAGATGGGCAAATGATTGTCACGGCACATCGTTGCAGCCGTGCTGTCCATCACTGCCAGCTGATCAGCCAGAACCTTCGTGAAAGTAAGCGTGTCATATTTTTTTGCATCGGCGTGCTTTTTCGGGTCTTTGTCGTAAACGCCGTCCACCATCGTGGCTTTGAAAATCACTTCGGCGTTAATTTCCGCCGCGCGCAGTGCGCTGGCTGTATCGGTGGAGAAAAACGGGTTGCCTGTGCCGCACGCAAAAATCACAACACGTCCTTTTTCCATATGGCGAATGGCGCGGTTTCGGATATATGGCTCTGCTACCTGCTGCATGGCCAGCGCCGTCTGGACACGCACCGGAACATCGAGATGCTCCAAAGCGTCTGCAACCGCCAAAGCGTTCATGGTTGTCGCCAGCATACCGATTTGGTCGGCACGGGTACGCTCCATTTCACCAGAGGAGCGGCCACGCCAGAAGTTGCCGCCGCCAACCACAATTGCAATCTGCGTCCCTTTGCTGTGCGCCAGCTTAATGCCCTCGCAAATTTTCTGAACCGTTTCCACGTCCAGCCCGAAACCCTGCTCGCCGGCAAGTGCCTCGCCGCTGAGCTTGAGAAGGATTCGATGATATTTGATTGCCATGATTTATTACACCGCCAAACAATTTCTTAATAGTGCTTTTATTTTACATGATTTCCGATGCAAAGTAAAGGCCTCTGCGATGCTTTTCATAGCCAATTCATATTTTACACTTTTTCCGCCGAACCAAGCGGTGATTTGCGGTCAGCTTTGGGCGGAAAATTCATTTTGTGCGCTGTTCCAGTAAACATCTTCCTGCCGTGAAGCCGCCCCCATGGCGCAATGTGATGCCTGACGGCTGCTTTTTAAGGGCAGGTAAACGCGAAACACAGCACCGTTTTGGTTTTCCGCCGTCACCGTACCGCCGAGCGCTTTCACAAAGACCGAAACCAGATAAAGCCCCAGACCTGCCCCGCTGTGAACGGCGCCGCCCTGTTCATCGCGCCAAAATTTTTCAAACAGCTGCCTTGCTTTTTCTCCGGGAAAGCCTTTTCCGTTATCGGCCACTGTCAAAAACAGCCCTTCGTTTTTCTGTACAATCGACACATGCACGCGCCCGCCTTCTTTTTTGGCATAGCGCACGGCGTTCGACAGCAAATTGATCATAATGCTTTCCAGATACTGCCGGTTGGAAAGCACATAAGGCGCTTCGTCCAGCGCCTCACTCTCTATTTCAAGAGCCACACCGCGCTGCTGCGCGTAAGGGCGCACACTGTCTGCCGTTTCGCGCCAAATCTCCACCACATTCAGCCACTCCAGACTTGGAGCGCTGTAACGGCTTTTGGACGCAAGCAGCAAATTGGTACTCATGCGCATACTGCGGCGAAGATTTTGCTCAAGTGTATCGCATAAAACGGCAAAACCGTCATCACTTGTTTCCCTCATGCGATGGCGAATCACCTCCAGGCTGACGAGTGCCGTAGCCACTGGTGCGCGCATTTCATGCGCCAAAACCGCCAGCGTGTCTGCCGGCAGGCTGCCGTCCTCCGGCACAAGGCGTCTGCCGTTATTCATCATCATATCCAGCTCATTGCCCACAAGTCCGGTGTGCAGCTGTTCGCCCAAAACATGCACCAGCCGTTTTGCATAGTCTGTGATATAAACATGCTCGCCTTCCAACAGCACCACGCCGTACTCCTGTACTTCTGTTCTTGCACACAAAAATAAAGCGTTCTGCGCCGCCTTTAAGCGTGATATCTCATCGCCGCATTGTTCCAGCGTATAAGTGCCGTCGGGCTGCTCCAAAAGCATCCACACCGTTTGCCCGCGAAACAAGTAAAGCTTGGCGTTTGCGGCTGTGCAAAGCACACAAAGCGCGTGCTTTGCTTCCCGCAGCACCATAGCGGTGTCGTGGCTGGCATAAGTAACGTTCAAATAATGCTCCAAAACCGTTTTTGCCTCATGCGTCATAGCGATGCCCCGCCTTCCCATGGCTGCCGACCAAGTGACGCTCCCGATACAAAACCTCTTTTTTCAGCATTTCCAATAAAATTTTGTTTGACGGTGCACCTTCTTTCAAGTGCATACCGGCCGTCATACGCTGCCAGCGCTTGGCCGAATGATGCGCCATCTCCTTGCCGGTCTGGCGCAAGGCACGGTCCACCGATTTGCACGACACGCCGTTCTTTTCCGCAATCCAGTCGTACACTTCGCAGATACGCCATGTGCGCTGTGCTGTATAGGTCAAATAATGCAGCGCATCCATTAAGTAGTACCGCCCAACCGATTTTGTGGCAGGCAGCAAATCATCCACAAGCTCCTCGGCCAATTCTTCCAAAACGCCCTCGCGCTCTGACGATGCAAAAGTTTCTGTGTGCCGGCAGGCGCAAAGATCTCTCATTCGCTTGCAAATCAGATCCAGCGGATAGCCTTTCTCAAAATAGGCTGCCACTCCAAGGCGTAGTACTTGGTGGCGAATCTGCTCCTCGCCAAATGCTCCATAAGCCGACAGCACAAACACCTTCGGCTTCGGAGAAGGAAGCTTTTGCCATTCGCGCAAAAAATCAATGCCGTCCATACCAGGCATGTAAACGTCCAGCAGTACAGCATCTACCGGCGAATCCTGCCGCGACAAAAACTTCAAAGCATCCTCCCCGTTCGACGCACATCCCACGCACTGAAAGCCCTCCTGCATCTCCAGGAAGGCTTCCATTACCACCGCGTCGCCCGGTTCGTCATCCACAAGCAATACCCTCAGCGGCACTGCCGTTGTCTGACCACAGCAACTTTTCATCAGCAATCGTCCTTTTCTTTTTCAATCTGTGTCCCACAGCTTTTGCGCGGCCAAGTCCTGCAAAATTCCTTCCGCACAGGAAGGCGAAACAGCATTTTCATACAGGTAGCACAAAAGTTGCATGGCGCGCTCTCTGGATGCGGTCAGCTGCCGAAATATTCTTGCACCCGTCACCTGTTTGGCTGCATCCAAGCGGCTTATCTGAACCCCGAAGCGCTTGTCCGCATTGGTGTCCACAATCAGGTCGTATTGCAGCGCATATGCCCTTTGCAGCCGCTCCAACTCTGAAAATACCCGCAAAAAAATTGTTTCAATTGTGCTCATGTTCCCCTTTTCTCCTCCCGTGTGGTCTTTGTATAAACACAGTTTACCCAGCAAAAGAAAAAAAGACAAGCAACAAAAGCCGACAAAAAAGGACAAGATCTACTCTCTTTTTTCTCGCCTTTTATTCTACTATCTTTTTGCATGAATATCCAGTTTTTTGTTGTTTTTTCGCATTTCCACAAAAATAACCCGTTTACCGGAAAAAGGGTTGACATTTTAAGGCAAATGCTTTAATATAATAAATGCACTGAGCATTATGGGCCCGTAGCGCAGCTGGGAGCGCGTACGGTTCGCATCCGTAAGGTCGAGGGTTCGATCCCCTTCGGGTCCACCAAAGCCGCCAAACAGTTGTTTGGCGGCTTTTTCTTATCTGATTGTTATTTTCTGTAAAGTTTTTAAGCTTTACACTTCGTCATTTTCACCCTTTTGTCCGCTCAAGTGCTGTTTTGAGGGTTTATCCCGCAATTTTTCCTTCCATTTGGGCTTTTGATTCACATTTTTTCATTGTTTGATCCGTTTCTAAAGTTCTGTAAAGTTTAAAACCTTTACATTTATCCCGCTTCCCTATATAATACTATTTATATATAATAAGACAGGAGTGATTATCATGTGGTCTGTTTCACTGCTTCTCACAAACGCACGCCGCACACTTTCCGGCCGCTATCTTTCCGCGATGCTCAGTACCTTTTTTTCTTTGCTTTTGCCTGTTTTGGGGTTCTTTTGCCTTCAATGGATGCACAGCAAATTCTTTGTTGTATCTGCGGTGCTTTTTTGCGTTGGATTATTCTTTTATCTGGGGTGCTTTCCCATCGGGCTCATTCGTTTTTTCCAAGAGTTCCGTGTGGGCGCTCCTCCTGTTTCTTCTCTGTTATCACCGCTTCACGGCTTTACTTTTGTTCGGCTTTTTCTTATTTTGCTTTGGAAAAGCATTGTCATTGCTTTCTTTTCCATTTTTTTGCTGGTCCCCGGCATTTGGAAAGCATATGAGTTAAAAATGGTGCCCTACTTATTGGCAGAGAATCCTTATCTGTCCAAAAGCCGCGCCTTTACTTTAAGCAAAAAAATGATGCATCAGGAAAAAGTGCGTTTATTTTTGCTGGATCTTCCCTTTTTTGCTGTCTTTTCGGCAAGCATCGCATGGGCCGGTGCCTGGGCTTTTTTGATTCTTTTGATTATTTTACCGTTCTATTGCGCCTTGCAGGCCGAGGTTTATGCACTGCTTCGGGCAAAAGCGCTTGCCTATGAGTGGACGGACGAAGGAGAGCTCAGCGGCTTTTTCCGTTATCCGGTCGTTAATCAAGAACTTTAATTTTTGAGTATCTACAACACATGTTATTGATTGTGAAGTACCACAGTGATTGTTCCTGAAAAGCATCCGAATCAAAAGCAAATCGCTCTTTACCACATGATTCACACGAAAGAATTTATGCTTTTTTCATCTTTAAACAGATGACAAAATGGGAAAAATATGGTATGCTGAATAAAGCATTTCTGAAAGACTAATTTTGCAAACACCGGAAGAGCTGCAAAACAAAACGCACAGGACTCTATGGATGACTCCCGAGCTTATTTTATTCTGCACGCGCCGTTATTGGCAGAAGCACCCCTTCAGAAAGGCTCCTTTTCATCTATCTGTTCGTTTTGTAAAATTGATTCATCTTATTGCTTTTTTCAGGAGGTTTGTATGGAATTTAAAAATTCTCGCACTGCTCAAAATCTGCTTTCCGCTTTCGGCGGCGAGTCTATGGCACGCAACAAATATCTTTTCTTCGCAGAAAAGGCACGTCAGGAAGGCCATACAGAAGTAGCCGAGCTTTATGAGCGTATGGCGCAAAACGAAGGCATTCACGGCAAGCTTTTGTTCCAACATTTAAACGGCATTTCTACTACAAGCAACAATTTGCAGGCATCGATTCGCGCAGAATTTGACGAGTGGAAAACCATGTACCCCGAATTCGCACAAATTGCGCGTGAAGAAGGCTATGAGGAAATTGCCGATTTGTTTGAAAATATCGGCAAAATTGAAAAGAACCATGAATATACCTTTATGGAGACACTGGCACGTTTGCACAGCAACGCTCCTGTGGCACAGCCCGCGCACGATAGTTCTGTCACTGTCAATGGCTATCGCTGCACTTTCTGCGGTGCTACCTACGAAACCCGCCCCGATGTTTGCAGCGTTTGCCAGGCCATCGGCTCGTTTGAACCGGCGACCTTCCAAAAGAATGTTTAATTCGCTTGGCGTTTTTTCAGTCTGAATGCTAGCGAACCTTTGATGAAACTGCCGCACCTCTTCGCACAAGCATACGCCCTGCGCAGAGCCGTGCGGCTTTTTTATAAAAACTGTCAGCGCAGCTTTTTGCACATTGACGCTCGATAACGACGGCGGCACCAAGCGTCAGTTTTGCCCGTGCTCTCTATCAAAGTTTTACAAAGGAGGATTTCATGTGGATTATTTGGCAGAGAATTATACCGTTTTTTTGCCCTCGATTATTATTTTCATCAGCTTTTTGGCGGCATCTTTTATATGCGCTAAATTTTTGGGGCCTTTTCTTGCCGGCTTTGCCGAGCGCTGGAATCATCCGTGTATCGCGGAAGGGTTAAAAGTATTTTTAAAGCCCTCCTCCTACTGTTTAATTGCGTTGGGCGCTCTCTTGGCTGTTTCTTCTCTCCCCCCATTTATGGTGGAACATTTTCCTTGGCTTTCTGCCACGGGAAAAGCCGCCGGTATTGCGTGCGTCGTGTTTTTCACCATTGGGCTTGTACGCGCCGTGCGCATTATCCCCAATTTGATTTTAGGCGTCGGCAGCAAGCTGGAGGTGGATACCAGCAAAGCGTTTTCTAAATTTATTGCCAGCATTTTGCAGGCCTTTATTATTTTGATTGCCATTTCGCTCATCCTTGGCATTTTGGGGCTGGATATCAAGCTGATTCTCACCAGCCTTGGCCTTGGCGGTTTGTCGTTTGCGCTGGCAGGCCAAGACATTGTCAGCAATATTTTCGGCGGCATTATTATTTCTTTGGAACGTCCGTTTGAAATTGGCGACTGGGTAAAAACGCCGGACGTGGAGGGTTCTATTGAAGATATTAGCCTGCGTTCTACTAAAATCCGTACCTTAGATGATGCACTCACCATTGTTCCCAATCAAAAATTCACCTCTACCGCCATCACCAACTGGACACGGCTGGAACGGCGCTTGGCACAATTTACGCTTGGCTTAGAATACAGCACGCCTCCCGCTGTAATGGAGGAGGTTTTGACCAAATTACGCGAAATGCTTGCTGCTCACCCGGAGGTTTATTCCGACACCATTCAAGTGCGCTTTTTAAACTTTAACGCGAGCAGCTTGGATGTCTATGTTCAGTTTTATACCACCGTCACGAACATCATGGAGTACCGTGCCGTGCGGGAAGATATTAACCTGCGCATTATGAAGATTTTTGCAGACTGCGGCGCTTCAATGGCCTTCCCTACACAAACGGTGTATATGTCTGAGCCTGCCGTCGAGAGGGGGCGCACGTCACGTTGAAGCGTCTGATTCTTTTCCCGCTGCTGTTCTGCATTCTCCTCAGCGGATGCGCCGCTTCTCCCGCTTCTTCCGGCTCTGCTCCTGCCACTTCTTCTCCATCCGCCTCGTCATATTCTTCCCCGGCGGACACACCGGCAGCACCCAGCAGCTCGGCTAGCAGCGGAAAGGCGGAAGTTTCCACCGAATCAGCCGCCCGTGTGGAAACACGTCAGGAATTTGTTTCGGTACAAGCACAGGACAGCACGCAGAAAATTTTGCTGGTGTTTCAAATTCCAACCGATTGGGTGTACAATGGCTACAATGTGTTTGAGGATGAAAGCGGTAAAAAGGTCTTAGAAATCGGCTCACCGTTCCTTGCATCGGAAAGCGCCGCCTTTTCCGATACGCGCGTCACACAGTTTGACGGAACAGACAGCAACACCGAAGGCGTCTATCTGGGAAAGCAGGAGTTTTCTCTGAGTGAACAGGAAGGACTTTCGCGCAAAGCCGTTGCCTACTGTTATGAAACTTACCCGGCCGACAGCAATACGGCTTGGTATCCTTGCCACACCTTCACTTATACCCAAGGGTATGTTGTTCCTTTGCACTTTTATCAATCGGAAAAACAAGACGACCTTGCGCTCATCAAACAGGTTTTGAACGATTTAGAAATTTTCATCAGTAAAACTGCCGTTTCTTCCTCTTCCGCAGTGGATAGCGGGAATGCTTCCTCCGGCTCAGAAGCCGTTGAAAGTGCCGGCACATCCAACAGCACATCCGGCTGAGCCGAGCGCAGACCCTATCTGCAAATCCTGTAAAGAAACACAGATTTTGTCTGTGTCCCCTTTTCATTTTCTTCTTTTTTCGGTACAATAAGTAGAGCAGCTTGTTTCGGCTTTTGCCGAAAGAGGCGCTCTGCTTTTCTTTTCGGCAGATATTTTTACCTACCATAAGAAATGAGGATCGTTATGCATCAATCACAGCACCGGAACGGTGTGTTCAGCTCTTCCATCGGTTTTGTTATCACCTGTGTCGGCTCAGCCGTCGGGCTTGGAAACATCTGGATGTTTCCTTATCGTCTGGGACAATATGGCGGTGCCGCTTTTTTAATTCCCTACCTGCTGTTTACTTTTTTGTTTGGGTGGGTCGGGCTTTCCGCTGAATTTGCCATTGGCCGCCTTGCGCGCACCGGAACCATCGGTTCTTATGAGCTGTGCTTTGCCGAACGGGGCAAAAAAAAGGCCGGCTTTGCGCTTAGCTGGGTTCCGCTGCTGGGGTCGTTGGGCATCGCAATCGGATATGCCATCATCTTAGGATGGGTGCTCCGCACGTTGTTTGGCAGCGTGAGCGGTGCTGTGCTGAACCAAGAGCCCGCCGCCTTTTTCTCTGCGGCAACGGGCAGTTTCGGCAGCTGGCCGTGGCATATCGCCGTTATTGTGCTGGTGTGTTTTCTTTTGACATTCGGCATGACAAAAATTATCGAAAAATGCAGCAAAATTTTAATGCCGCTGTTTTTTGTACTGTTTTTGTTTTTGTCGGTCTGGGTGGCGTTTTTACCCGGTGCCGCAGAAGGTTACCGCTTTTTGTTTATCCCCGACTGGAGCGCACTTCTCCGCGTGGATACTTGGGTCATGGCGATGGGACAAGCCTTCTTTTCGTTATCCATCACCGGTTCCGGCATGATTGTCTATGGCGCGTATCTCGATGACAGCGCCGACATTCCGAAAGCTTCTCTGCGCACGGCATTTTTTGATACTTGTGCCGCGCTGCTCTCCGGTCTTGCCATCATGCCCGCCGTGTTTTCGTTTCAGGTGGAAGTCACGAGCGGCCCGGCCTTGATGTTTATTACCTTACCGACAGTATTTCAAAAAATGCCTTTCGGACAAGTCTTTGCTGTCATCTTTTTTATTTCAGTATTTTTTGCCGGAATTACTTCGCTGATCAATATGTTTGAAGCGGTCATCGAAAGCTTGCAGCATCGATTCCACTTCTCGCGTAAAGCAGCCGCACTGCTTTGCGGAGGCTTAACGCTTTTTGTTGGGATTTGGCTGGAAGCCGAACCCGCCGTTGGCTCTTGGCTTGATTTTGTCACGATTGTCATTGTTCCCATTGGGGCTGTATTGGGAGCAATTTCAATCTATTACGTTTTGGGATGGAACAAAATCAGCGCCGAGCTGCAAAAAGGGCGCACACATCCGCTCAGCCGTCTGTTTCCCTTGGCAGGGCGGTTTGTGTATGTCCCCCTCACCGTTTTAGTGCTTGTTTTAGGGCTTCTCTACGGCGGCATTGGGTAATGCCGCTGTGTTGAGCCTATGATGTTTTGTGTGACTGTTGTAAGAATGTGAAAGGAAGATTGGATGCAAAAAATTGATTTATTGAACGGACGCATCACGCCGACACTGGCGCGGCTGGCGCTTCCCATTATGGGAACCTCGTTGATGCAAATGGCGTACAACATGATCGACATGATTTGGATTGGCCGCGTTTCTGCGGATGCCGTGGCCGCCGTGGGTGCCGCCGGCATGTATCTTTGGCTGGCACAAGGGCTTGCTACCATTCCCCGCCTTGGTGCGCAGGTCAAGGTGGCTCACGCTATCGGTGCCGGCGACGCACCTCTTGCGGCACGTTATGCACAAACGGCTTTTCACATGGGTGCGGTACTCATGGCGTTTTTCACTGCCGTGTGCCTCATTTTCCATGTACCGCTCATTGCGTTTTTTAAATTGAACAGCGCCGCTGTCACACAAGATGCCCAGCTTTATCTGATTGTGGTTGCTTCGGGCTTTTTATTCACGTTCTGCACGCAGATTTTTACCGGACTTTTCACCGCAACCGGGAACAGCACTATTGTATTTCGTTCCACGGCAGTGGGGCTTGTTGCAAACATGATTTTAGACCCGCTGATGATTTTTGGCTTCGGGCCGTTTCCCCGCATGAACGTGGCGGGGGCTGCGTTGGCTACCGTTTTGGCACAAGCTGTGGTATCTGTCATGTTTTTGTTATCAGCCATGCGGGAAAGCCATTTATTCCCCTACGTTCATCTTTTTTCGCGCAGCCATTGGCAGGATTGGTGCGCAGTGGCTAAAATCGGCTTGCCCGTTTCGCTGCAAAGCATGTTTTTTTCCAGTCTTTCCATGATTATCGCGCGTTTGATTGCCGGTTGGGGCGATGCTGCCATTGCCGCGCAAAAAGTAGGAACACAAATTGAATCCATCTCTTATATGACTGCCGATGGTTTCGCTACTGCCGTCAATGCGTTTTTGGCGCAAAACTACGGGGCAAATAAACCGGAACGCATCCGAAAGGGCTATTGGACTGCCATTCGCCTGATGATTGTTTGGAGTATTTTCACTACATTCATCTTGATTGTGTTCCCGGAACCGCTTTGCCGCATTTTCATTTCAGAGCCGGATGTGGTGGAAATCGGTGTGTCCTATCTGCGCATCATGGGCTATTCGCAATTTTTAATGTGCCTGGAAATCACATCTTCCGGCGCATTCCAAGGGCTAGGCCATCCAGTGCCGCCCGCTATTTCCGGCATTGTAGGCAATTTGCTGCGCATTCCGATGGCGGTAGTGCTGTCCGCTACCGTGTTAGGTCTGGACGGCGTTTGGTGGAGCATCAGCATTTCCAGCATTTTGAAAGGCATTGTGGTGTTCGGCTGGTTCATCTTTACGCTTCAGCGCTACCTGGCGCGGTCGCGTCAAATGCAGCGAGAGGAGTGATTTCCTGTGAAACCGTCTATCCCCTGTCCTCACGTCGCCCAGTGCGGCGGCTGTCAGCTGTTGGCGCTTCCTTATGAGCGCCAGCTCGAACAAAAGCAAGCAAGCGTCGTTCGCCTGATGCCCAGCGGCTGTGAAATTCACCCCATTCTGCCTTCTCCAGACGCACTTGGCTACCGTCATAAATGCCAAGTTGCTTTTCGCCGCCAAGGAAAAAATGAAATCGTCTTTGGCACTTACGCGCCGAATTCCCACCGCTTGGTGCCGTTTACCAAGTGTTTGCTGCATCATCCGGCAGCCGACCCAATTTTCCGCAGTATTGCTTCTTTGGCAAAGCAGTTTCGCATCGAGCCGTTTGATGACCGAAAAGGCACCGGATTTTTACGCCACGCCATGGTGCGCTGCGGCAGACAAACGGGGGAAATTTTAGTGGTGCTTGTCACCGCACAAAGCATGTTTCCCGGAAGCCGCAATTTTGTACGCCGTTTGCTGGCGCTTCACCCGGAAATTACCACCGTCGTGCAAAACATCAACCCCGATTTTACTTCCATGGTGCTGGGGCGACAGGAAAAAGTGCTGTATGGGAGCGGTTTTATTCGGGATAAACTCTGCGGCATGACGTTTCAGCTTTCCGCGACTTCCTTTTTTCAGGTGAACCCCGCGCAAACAGAACGCCTTTATCAAGCCGCCATCGGCTTTGCCGGGCTGACCGGAAAAGAAACCGTGATTGACGCCTATTGCGGTACAGGCACCATCGGGCTTTTGGCCGCACCGCACGCGAAGCGTGTGCTGGGCTGTGAACAAAACCGCCATGCCGTACAGGATGCCGTGCGCAATGCAAAGCGCAATCGCGTTTCTAATATTTCTTTTGTCTGTGCCGATGCAGGGCAAAAAATGGTGGAGCTTGCCGCACAAGGCAAACGCGCTGATGTCGTTTTCACCGACCCACCCCGCAGCGGATGCTCTGAGCATTTTTTGCAAGCGCTTTTGGAAATGCAGCCCGAAAAAATTGTGTACATCTCCTGCAACCCCGAAACCCAAGCGCGTGACATTCAAATGCTCGCCCCCCTGTACCGCACCCAAGCCGTACAGCCGGTTGATTTGTTCCCGCAAACGGAACATTGTGAGACGGTAGTACTTTTGTCCAAACTTAACACCAAGCAGCATATCGAAGTGGAGTTGAATCTGGATGAGTTGGATTTGACTGCGGCGGAGAGTAAGGCGACCTATGACGAGATCAAAGCGTATGTGCTGGAGAAGTATGGCTTGAAGGTATCGTCCCTATACATCTCGCAGATTAAGCGCAAGTGTGGGCTGGATGTGGGGCAGAATTATAATCTGTCAAAGAAGGAAGACGCAAAAGTGCCACAGTGCCCACCGGAGAAAGAGGCGGCGATCATAGAAGCGTTAAAACATTTTCAGATGATTTGAGTACATTGATACAGCAGGAATGTGGGGTGAAGCAATCTTGCTGTATTTTTTCATTATAACGCCTTTATCTCTAATCAAAATATTTTTTATATCGTATAAACGCGGGGTCATCTAAGATATCAAATTTGCCATGTGTGTTTTCTAAAACCAGTTTACGGCAAACTTCCACACGATGTAACATCGGGGATACAATAGTATGTGTTTGGTTAAGGTACGTTGTAATATCCTCTACTGATACTGGAATTTTGTAGCCATGTGAACAGCTAGCGATAATAATGCCGTCATCCCGTAGGGGGGCAATTACCCTACGAAACAGGAAATTTTTTGTGATTCGATGGTTCAAATATTCACGAATCACTGCTACAAGTTGGTTGGAAGATATGTAGTGTGTTGGACTAACATTTTTTACTTGAAACAATAAATATTGTAAAAAGGCAACTTGAGCGCGTCTCTCATCTGTATTCTCGTTTTCATGCTTAGTGATAAAGTCAGATGCACATTTAACAGCAAGTGTAAAAACATCTTTGTTGTATTTGTAGTCTGACGGATTCGTGGTTCCCCAATATGGTTCCATTTTATTGGGAAAGTCTTCTCTTGCAATAATTTTGCCTTTCAGCATTTCCAAATA
>ERZ1643251.281-NODE-281-length-83791-cov-8.683971_pt1 | contig 83791 bp, 87 predicted proteins | sample MGYA00579261_ERZ1643251 | MGnify/ENA primary metagenome ERZ1643251 (study PRJEB29033, sample SAMEA4952267) | chicken gut metagenome | biome: Broiler Chicken; feature: Gastrointestinal Tract; material: Caecum | place: Ireland | collected 2018 | study: Broiler... | reverse complement strand
ACGGCAAGAAAAAAGCATTCATTGTTACAGATACATTCTTATATCAGAGCGGTTACACAAAACCCATTACGGACAAGCTGGACGAAATGGGAATCCAGTATGACTGCTTCTTCGATGTAGCTCCGGACCCCACTCTTCAGTGCGCACAGAAAGGTCTGGAACAGCTAAAAGACTTCGGTCCTGATACTATCATTGCTCTGGGCGGCGGTTCCGCAATGGACGCAGCCAAGATCATGTGGCTGATGTATGAACATCCGGAATGCAAGTTTGAAGATCTGGCTATGGATTTCATGGATATCCGCAAGAGAGTCTATGTATTCCCGAAAATGGGCATAAAAGCCATGATGGTTGCCATTCCTACATCTTCCGGTACAGGTTCTGAGGTAACACCTTTTGCCATCATCACAGATGCAACCACAGGAACCAAATGGCCGATCGCTGACTACGAATTAATGCCTAACATGGCTATCGTTGATACAGACTTTATGATGACTCAGCCGAAAGGACTGACCAGCGCTTCCGGTATTGATGCTCTGACCCATGCGTTAGAGGCCTACGCTTCTATTATGGCTACAGACTTCACAGACGGTATGGCATTAAAGGCTGCCAAATTAATCTTTGACTACCTGCCATCTGCATACGAAAAAGGCGCAGCGGATCCTATCGCCAGAGAGAAAATGGCAAATGCTTCTACCCTTGCCGGTATGGCGTTCTCCAACGCTTTCCTGGGAATCTGCCACTCCATGGCTCACAAACTGGGAGCTTATCATCACCTGCCACACGGTATCGCAAATGCCCTGCTGATCGAGCATGTAATGCGCTACAACGCAGATCCGGCTCCTACAAAGATGGGAACCTTCTCCCAGTATCCATATCCACACGCTAAGGAAAGATACTGTGAAATGGCACGTTTCGTAGGTATCCAGGGTAAAGATGACGATGAAGTATTTGAAAACTTCATCAAAGCCATCGCTGATCTGAAAGCAAAAGTAGGCATCAAGAGAACCATCAAAGAATATGGAATCACTGAGGAAGATTTCATGGCAACATTAGATGAGATGGTTGAGAACGCCTTCAACGACCAGTGTACCGGCGCTAACCCAAGATATCCGCTGATGAGCGAAATGAAAGAAATGTACTTAAAAGCTTATCATGAAGGTTGATATTTCCTCTCTTCCCTATAAATGCCTGGGGCTGTGAGCAAATGCCTATGGCCCCGGCATATAAAAAACCTTAGCCAGGCTCTTTTTCCATACAGCCCGGCTAAGGTTTTTTCAACCTGCGGATAATTAGTCGGGCAAGAAAAATAAGCACCGTTCCTGCCACTGAAGACCCTCCGGCAAGCAGGCAGAACATCTCCAGATTTTTCCGGGAATATTCACTCTTTTCTTTTTTCTTCATAGTGTTCACCCTCTTATCAACCAAGTCAAACATGACCCTTAGGCTCGCTGCCTGCAGAAATGAAGCTATATTTTTATTATATAAGATCTATATAAAATTTAAGGCAGGAAATTGTAAATCCTGTGTAAATCTTACCGGTAAAGCAGCTCATTCCCTCTTCTTTCCAGACCTCTTTGCATATTGACTTTTCCCATGGAAGGCGCTATACTTACTTCATTCTAATGCCACGAGGAGATTTTATGATGTATCTTTTTATTTTTTCCAATCCCATTTGATGCCAGTTTTTCAGAGTCTTATCAAATTACGGATAATTGCCCGGATTTTGACAGGCTCTTGTTTTATTGACGTCAAATTTAATATGGAAAGGATAATGGAATATCATGAAAAGAAATCTCTGTCTTTTATACGGGATTGCTTTCTTACAGGGAATGGTGTTTTACAGTCCGGCTGCGGTTCTTTACCGTCAGGAAGCCGGGCTGACCCTTTTTCAGATTTCTGTTATAGAGAGCATATCCCTTTTTTTATGCTTTGGGCTGGAAATCCCCTGGGGGATCCTGGCAGACAAGATTGGCTATCGGCTGACTATGGGGCTGTGCTGTCTTATTTACTTTGTTTCCAAAATTATTTTCTGGAAAGCCTGGAACTTCCAGGATTTTCTTTTGGAGCGCATTTTTCTGAGCATTGCAGTCTCCGGGTTATCTGGAGTAGATATTACCCTCCTGTATTTCCATGCCCCTGAAGGAAAGTCTCAAAAAGTCTTTGGTATTTACGAAAGCATGGGAACCGGTGGGCTTCTCACTGCCGCTGTCTGCTTTTCCATCTTTTTAGAAAACCACTGGCGCAGAGCAGCCTTCCTGACTGCTGCTGCCTATGGACTTGCCTTTGTCCTTGCTCTGTTTCTCGGAAAACCGGAACTTCAAAGAGCGGAAAAGCCTTCGGGAAAAGCCAGCAAATCGCCTCTGAAACTTTCACAAAATGTCTTACACGCGGTCAGCCCCTCCTTCCTGTTCTTTCTCTCCGGTGCCGGCTTTCTGGCAGAAACCCGGCAGTATATTACAGTATTTTTAAATCAGCCTCAATACATTGCCTGTGGCCTGTCTGCCGGAACCATTGCTCTGCTGTATATTCTGACCCAGATTGCAGGCATGGCAGGTCCCTGGTCTTACTCCCTCACAAAAAAACTGGGGATTCCTTTATTTTCAGCCTGCTGTTTTTTGTGTCCGGCTCTTTTGTGTTTTATTCTGGCCTTTACCCACAGTCCTCTGTGTTCTGCTATCTGTATTCTGGGAATCCAAGGCTTCATCTCTCTTTTTCAGCCTCTCCAGACAGAGCTTCAGAATCGGGGAATTTCCACCCCTCGCCGTGCTGCAGCTCTGAGTTTTCAGGCTATGTTTCTGGAAGTCACCAGTGCTGTATTAGAACCAATCTTTGGTTCTCTGGCTCAGAAGAATCTTGGTCTCGCTTTCAGCGCTGGAGGTTTCTTCTGCATAGGAGGATTCTTTCTGTTTCTTCTCTGGTACATATTTTTCTTCAGAAAACCGGCTGAAGTATAGTGTCTTTGGTCTGCAAGCAGCCCTCCGTCTCTGGCTTATATACAAAAACACAGGTAGCAGAATTTATTCTACTACCTGTGTTCCTTCGCCTAAAAACGTATATACTTTTCCATTCTCCAGGGTGATTCCCTTTGCCTCGGCCAGTTCCTGGACTGTCACAAGTTTGTACCCTTTTTCCATCAGATCCGGGATCAGCCTGAGAGCTGCATCTACAGACCACTCATGTATATCGTGCATAAGAACTATAGATCCATCCTGAACGTTATCTATAACGCACTGGTATGTCTGATCCTCACTTTTCGTCTTCCAGTCCTTTGTATCGATGCTCCATTTTATAATGGGCATTCCTGCAAGATCCTGAACACTCTCATTATATGTACCGCCAGGAGGTCTCAAAGTATCCGGAGCCCTTCCTGCCGCATTCTGGATCAGGCTGTTTGTCTTTTCAATTTCCTCTGTAATCTGTGAGCTGGTAAGTTTTGTCAGATCCTTGTGGTCATATGTATGGTTGGAAAGTTCCATTCCAAGCTCCTCCATCCGCTTCACTGTATCCGGATATTTTTCCACATTCTGTCCCAGCATATAAAAAGTAGCCCTTGCTCCGTTTTCTTCCAGGCAGTCCAGAAGTTTGTCCGTATATTGTCCTGGCCCATCATCAAAGGTCAGGGCTACCAGAGGCGGCTCTTTTGTACTGTCATAGACTCCATTTTCGTCAAAATAGCAGTCTTTTCCGTCGATCTGTTTCCAGCCGGTAATAATGTAACCATTTTCATCGAAATAATACTTTTCTCCGTCAATTTCCTTCCAGCCGTTTTGATAAATGGTCCCGTCCTCATTCCGATACCATTTTCCCTGTTCGTCAGTCTGCCAGCCGACAAGAGATGTACTCGATGCCATTTTCGCCACATCAGCGCCAGACATTACCGGCTGCTTCTGCGCCTGGATTTCTCCCTCTTTTGTCAGTTCTTCCACAGAGTTCTGGAAACTGTTGGTCTGTATTCTGTCCGCCAGCATATAAACGCCAAGTCCTACCAGGACCAGGGCCAGAAGGATAATCGCCGCAAAGGGCAGGCGACGTATGATCTGTCTTCGCTTCAACTGCCGCTGTTTCTCGGCCTTTCTCCGCTCTAGCATTCGAAGCAGCCTGGCCTCATATTCTTCATCTGTATGAATTTCCGGAAGCTTTTCTTCTCTATATTCCTTCTTTTTCAAAGATTTTATCCCTTTACTCATATATATCCTATACGGCTCCCTTGCTAGTCTTCTGTTCTCCCATTATAACCAATAGGTATACTTTTGTATAGGGAATTTCTCTATTTTTCTACACTTTTTTACAAAATATTTTACAAGATTCCCAGGTGTTCCAAAAGTATTCTCACACCCAGGATAACCAGGATAATACCTCCTGCCAGCTCTGCTCTGGATTTGTATCTGGCGCCAAAAATATTTCCCACTTTCACGCCTATGGCAGAAGTAATAAAGGTGATCACGCCTATCATCCCTGCTGCCAGAACAATGTTCACCTTCAGAAAGGCAAATGTAACGCCTACCGCCAGAGCATCAATACTTGTAGCTATAGCCAGGGGAAACATGGCCTTTGGCCCCATGTTCCCCTCTGGACAGACTTCCTCTTTGTCCAGAGACTCCCTTATCATGTTCACGCCGATAAAGCCCAGAAGAATAAATGCGATCCAATGATCCACTGCTGTAATCTTATCTCTGAACTGACTTCCCAGAAAATAGCCCAGGGTAGGCATCAGAGCCTGAAATCCTCCGAACCAGAGACCGGCGGTCACCATATGTTTTACTGACAGCTTTTCCTGGGCCAGGCCTTTGCAGATAGAAACTGCAAAGGCATCCATAGCCAATCCCACGGCCAGAGAAAATAAAGTAATAATATCCATTTGCTAACTCCTCTCTTTTTCCCTTTTCGTTGATATCATCTCCTGTGAATCTGTACTTGTCCAGTCAACGACTGCACTTTACCTGGCATACTGGGCAAAAAAAATAGAAGGCACAGCATGGGCCTTCTACTATTTTATGATACAGAGACTCCACCTATGGCATTACAGGTACATGAGTCTCGCAATTTAAGACAAGCCAGGCAGATTATGCCAGTATGTTGACTTGCCACGTATCTTCTAATACGCTTCCTACTCCCTCACAGGATTATGATTTTGTTTAAAATATCACATTCTTTTTTAAAAGTCAATAATTATACTAAGAAAATCATTTTTTCTATTACCCCTTCTCCTCCTTTTTATATAATGAGGAAGAACAGAAAGAAATATAAGATTCACTGTTTTCTTCTCTTTCTCTCGGATCTCAGACCCATATATCCGCAGAATACCGCTGCGGCTCCCAGCATCAGCAGAATGATCATAATGACATTCCATGCATTATATGGAAGCTCCCATTTTGTAAAGTCAAAGGGAATGATCAGGGAGTAGGGTTTATCGGGTTGGCCATATACCGGAATCATGATCTGGTCAAAACCGGCAGGCGCCAGCCATATCCACAGTCCCATCCAGGCAAAAGCTGCCGAGGCTCTCAGCCAGCGGTTTACCGGAAGATAGCGCAGCGCCCCCATAACGCCCCAGGGAAGGGCCAGGAACAGCAGGGCATTGGGGAGGCTTAAAGTCCAAAAGCTTCTGGGATTTCCCTCCTGAAGGGCTGCCACAAACAAAAGGAGCAGGAGAAATACCGTCTCTGCTGATAAATATAGGAGAGATTTATGCCGGTACAGAGGCAGATCCCGGAGGGTCTGCCTCAATATAACAGGCAGAAATACCAGTCCCAGACCCAGAAGAACGCCCAGCGCTGCAGTAAAGAACCAGCTTCCCTGATCGTTAAGATCACAGACCAGCAGCAAAAAGAGCAGTAAGCCGGTTTCTATCAGCAAATACATGGATATCTTCCTTTCTCCCATCCACTGGGACAGCGGAAGCTGGTATAAGAGCACCGGCATGATAAAGAGACTCAGACCAAAGATCACACTTACAGCTGCTACGGGAAACCAGGTTTCTCCCGCTGACAGGCAGGAAGCCAGAAGCAAAAGTATGAGCAGTCCTGTCACAGTCAGAAGATAAACGGATGTTTTTCTGTTGGCCATAGCCAGAGGCAGCTTATAATTATCAAATCTGGGATCCAGTGCCGCAAGAGCCGGCACCAAAGTCAGGGAGGCGGCCATCAGCACTCCGGCGGCTGCAATAAAAAACCAGTCCAGAGTATGGGAAGACGCCAGATTTCCGATGCCGCATCCCAGCAAGATCATTCCATAGATCACATACTGAATGATCCGGTAGTTTCGTGTCAGCTTCCTGTATTTTTGCGCCAGCTTCTCAGAAACTCTCCGGCTGGTGTCCTCGCTTCCTGTAAGAAGCTCGTGTTCTGTTACCTGCAGGATGGCGCAAAGGTTCTGCAGGATCGTAATGTCCGGATAGCTGAGCCCTCTCTCCCATTTACTGACCGCCGATTCTGTCACATATAATTTCTCAGCCAGTTCCTTCTGGGTCATTCCCAATTCCCGGCGTCTCTGGAGGATATAGGCTCCAAATGTCTTCTTATTTTCCATACACTTCATCTCCTCTCGATCAGTCACAGCAAAAGGCAGAAAATTTTACCGGCCTTGCTGTTTACTATCTACAGGATAGGAAGCAGAGTTGAAAAAGTCAAGAATACCAGGCGAATTTGGAACTCGACTGTTAGGAAAGTCCTTGTATTTACTGGGGTTTTGGGGTATTCCGGTTTCTCATATACTTTCATAGAAAAAGCCCCGGCAGGATAAGAATCTTATTCTGCCAGGGCAATATTGCTATATAATTTCCCCTTAATATTTATTCTGTTAAAAGGCTTTCTTTATGGAGCTCACAAGATTATCCACTTCTTCTGCATTTACCAGGAAATAGCTGTTTCCGTTTACTTCCAGCAGATCATAGGTATCGTCGTAAGAATAGTAGGCCACCTGGATTTCCGGATACTCTTCACTGTTTCTGTGGAAAGTGATTTTCAGCCCCGGTTCTTCTTCCTTTGTAATCTTCTCCTCCTCGGCCTCTGCTTCCAGCATTATACTGCAGATTTCCTGATAAAGGGTGGTAAAATCTGTTTTCTCTACATCTTTATTTCCAAATTGGTATTCCCCATTTACGGAATCCACATTCATTTCATAAGATTTCTTTCCTGCCTGAATTTCCAGACTTTCTACTGTATCAATGTTAACCAAAACCGGAATCTTCAGAATATAGGAAAACGGGTCTAAGCCGAAAATAGAATCTATGGTGCTGGCTGACAGCTTATATATCTGATCTTCAAATCCCTGTACTGCAGCAAAACGATTTCCTGCCCCATCTTCATTTCCCAGAATAATAGTGGCTGTCTTATCTGCATAGTCTGTCTGTTTTGCCTGGGTGGCATCCAGCGTATTCACAAAGTCAAGTGTGATACTTGTCTGTGAATCAGCAATTCCTGTATCCATTTCAGCATCTACAGCTACCGGTGCCTGAAAGTCTAAGCCGCAGAGCACATCAAAAAGATCATACATTGTCTCTGTATTTACAGTTACCGTCTCATCGTAGGGATTCAGGATTTCCCAATAGTCAAAATCCATCTTGTACCCTGCCGGTTCATTTGAAAGGTTGAAAATCTCCTGACCGTCTTCTACCAGTACCACCTTTCTGATGCCATCTGCCACAAACTGTGGATGTTCCGCCTGAGTGGTCTCCGGCTTTTCTTCCTGGACCTGACTGCTCTCTTCCGCATTCTCTGCGGTTTCCTGGCTTTCTCCTGAAGCACTTTCCGTTTCCGCTTTAGTCTCCTCTGTGTTTCCGCATCCATATACTCCTGACATTCCAAGGGAAACGCTCAATCCCAGGATTACGATTTTCTTTTTCCAGTTCTGCATAGCTCTTCAGTCCTTTCTCTTTCCTCTGGTCAAAATTCCCCTCCTGTTCTTCTACTAAATCATGTACATTCACTAATATGTAGAAGGGGCAGGATAGGGTATGCCTATTCTGCCCCTCATGTTAACATGAGTAGTTTTTCTTTTCTATAGAGAAATCTGTCTTCTTTCTTTATCCAAGTGTCACATTTATTTCTGCTGATTTTTTCCCTGTAAGTTCCTGGCTTCTTTCATCAGGCTGTGAAATTCCGGCAAAAATCTTGAAGTTCCTGCTGTCTACATGACGCTCTCCTGCCTGGTCTACAACTGCCATAGCTCTGTTTGCTACAGTAAGAGTAACGTTCTTCTTCTCTCCCGCTTCCAAAGCCACTCTTCTAAATCCGCACAGGCTATGATTGCGCACTGCCAGAGGAGACTCCAGATCCTTAATATAAAGCTGCACTACTTCTTCCGTAGCTCTTGTCCCTTTATTCTCCACAGTAACTTCCACTTCGATATCAGAATCTGCAGTCACCTGATTGAGCACTTTCGCAGATGTAACCTCAACATCCCCATAGGTCAGACCATATCCAAAGGGATACAGCGGTTCATTTTCAATATAACGGTAAGTCCGTCCTTTCATAGTGTAATCCGTAAACTCCGGCATGCCTTCCAGATCTTTATAAAAAGTCACCGGAAGCTTTCCTGAAGGAGAAGTCTTTCCGAAGAGCAGGTCTGCTACAGCCTTTCCTCCTCTGGCTCCCGGATACCATGCCAGAAGGATTCCGTTACAGTTCTCCTGGGCATAATTTAAGTCAATCGCACTGCCTGCCATCAGAACAACTATGGTAGGTTTCCCTACTGCAGCCACTTTTTCTATAAGTTCTTCCTGAACCTTTGGCAGATGGAGGTCATTTTTATCTCCTGAAGCATCGCTGTTTCCTGTATCTCCTTCTTCACCTTCCAATGTCTCATCAAGCCCCACGCAGATTACCACTACATCGCTGTGCTCTGCGGTAATTACAGCTTCCGAGATACGATCCTGTTCCCACGCCAGGTTTTCTACTCTGTCCTTATATAAATGACAGCCCTGAGAATATAAGACTCTCACGTCTTCTCCTACTTCGTCTTGGATTCCTTCCAGCACGGTAATATATCTGGATGAAGTTCCATGGTAATTTCCAATCAAAGCAGCACGGCTGTCTGCATTAGGTCCTACTACTCCAATAGTCTTGATCTTCGATTTATCCAAAGGCAGCACACCGTCATTTTTCAGAAGTACACAGCCTTTTCTGGCTATATTAAGGGCTTCTTCCACATGTTCTTTACATTCTACCTTTTCATATGGAATTTCATCATACTCGCTTCCCTCAAAAAGTCCCAGAAGATATCTTGCTGTAAGAGCCCTCTCTGCCGATTTTGTAATGTCCTCTTCCGTGATCAGTCCGTCTTCTACAGCTCCCAGCAGGTGCAGATAAGTATTGCCGCAGTTCACATCACATCCTCTCTTCAAAGCAAGTGCAGCTGATTCTCTGGCATTTTTTGTAATTTTATGGTTTTCATGGAAGTCTTTGATGGCCCAGCAGTCAGATACAAAATGTCCGTCAAATTTCCACTTGCCTCTCAGTACCTCTTCCATTAAATACTGGTGTCCACAGCAGGGGTCTCCATTTGTTCTGTTATAAGCTCCCATAACAGATTCCACATCCGCTTCTGTCACTAACGCTTCAAAAGCAGGAAGGTAGGTCTCCCACATATCCTTCATTGTGGCTTTTGCATCAAATTCATGCCGGATCGACTCAGGGCCGCTATGTACTGCAAAGTGTTTTGCACAGGCAGCCGCTTTCATTACCGGTCCGTCTCCCTGAAGTCCCTCTACAAATTTCACACCCAGACGTGATGTCAGATAAGGGTCTTCACCATAGGTCTCATGTCCTCTTCCCCAGCGTGGATCTCTGAAAATATTCACATTAGGAGACCAGAATGTCAATCCCTTATAGATATCTCTGTCTCCATGTTTCGAGTATTCATTGTATTTTGCTCTGCCCTCTGTGGCAATAATGTCTCCTACTTTTTTCATCTCTTCCTCGTCAAAAGCCGCAGCCATTCCGATAGCCTGAGGAAACATAGTAGCAACTCCTGCCCTTGCAACTCCATGGAGCGCTTCATTCCAATAATTATATGTAGGTACTCCTAGTCTTTCTACTGGCGATGCGTCATATTTTAGCTGAGCTGCCTTTTCCATAAGTGTCATTTTACTTACCAGCTCTTTTGCCTTTTTTCTTGCCTCTGACCGTTCTTTTTTAAAATTTTTCATACACTATCCTCCGTTCTCATTGATGTATGTGTTTATTTTACACTGGATCCCAAATCTTTCTCTATCTTCTTTATGCGAAAAACTGCCCATTTATTGCTCTATGATCCTGTCCCTTATTTCTGCATTTCTTCCCGGTATTTTGTAGGAGATTTCCCTGTATGCTTCTTAAAAGCCAGAGAAAAATAATTGGTATCACGGTATCCTACCATCATAGCAATCTTTCCTGTCTTCAGGCTGGTGGTTTCCAGAAGAGATTTTGCCTTTTCTATGCGCTTCCGTACAATATATTCATTACAGCCTTCTTTAGTTACTCGTTTAAACAATCTTGAAAAATAATTTGGCGTAATATACAGAGACGCCGCAATATTTGACACTGTAAGTTCTTCTGTTAGATGTTCTGAAATATAATATTTTGCTTTATCTACAATCTCATGAACACTTTCCTCTTCCTTCCCCAGCATTTGATTCAAAAACATCTCTGTTACCTCACATGCCTCTTCACGATTGGCAGACAGAAGACTTTTTGATAATGCATCCAAGCGTCCCGACTCTGTCTCCTTAGACTCCCCCATATAGGCAAAATAGGTGGCAGATGCCATCTCAAAGCAAAGCCTGCGCACTGTCTGCTGCGATAAATTATAAGACTTGGTAGCCTTTGCAAATGTGCGGAAAGCTTTCATAACATACTCGGTATTTCCCGTGTTGGAACACATGATTCCCTTTAGCTCACTGAAAATATCACGGAAAATATTATTTTTATTCTGCTCTCCGAAAGTCTGGATAATATCCTGAATACTTTCCTTCTCTGTATCTAACAGATATTTAGCATCATTATAAGAAATGTGCAAATTCGAAAATCCCGATACAGCACTTCCCATCACAATCTTAGGGTTCGTGTCAAACTCATCTTTGAGAATTCCTGAAAGTTCCTCAATATGTTCCAAGACCGAGCTCTCTTCCTCTGTAAAATAAACAATTCCTATGATACCATCATCGGAAAAAGTGATTCCTTTTCCCTGAGCGTCTACAACACTCATGCAAATGTTTTTCACCGACATCTCGTGAAAATACTGCTCTGATTCCTGCCCGGAATAATTTTGGGCAGGCATGATCAGCACAATCTGAAGTCCCTGGTCCATCTGAAATCCATAGTACTGTTCCAGAACACCCATGAACTCACTGCTTTCCTTAGACCGGTTAATAATTCCTCTGATGCACTTTTCCAGCTCCATCTGTTCTGCCGTCCCCTGGGTTCTCTGGCGAAGAAGGAAATTCCGCTTTTCTTCTTCGGCTTCGTTTAAATACGCCACCTGTTCTTTAAGAACTCTGGAAAGATTTTCTTCCTCAATTGGCTTCAGAAAGAAGTCCTGAACCTGAAGGCGGAGACTCTGTCTGGCATACTCAAAGTTATCATATCCCGTAAGAACGATCACTCTTAATTCCGGGATTATATCCCTGGCTTTCTCGATCAATTCCAGGCCTGTCATTCCGTTCATCTGGATATCTGTGATCATAATCTGGGGTTTGTAATTTTCCAAAACATCCAGAGCTTCGGTTGCCGAAGCCGCGGTATATACTTCGCCAATCCCCAGCTGTTCCCAGGGAATCACTTTTTTCATTCCCATACGGATCATCTTTTCATCATCAACAATTAAAGCTTTATACATTTATCATATCCCCTTTTAAAATTCCCTCGTCCACTTTTGTAGTATAGGGAAGCTGTATTTCTACAGTCACTCCTCCAAACTCATTTCTAAGATAATACAGTCCATAATCTTTCCCGTAAAGCAGCTCGATCCTCTTATTGACATTCCTTACTCCATAGCCAAAAGATTCATCATACTCTGAAAGCTGCTGGTTCATAGCGTCAATCTGAGACTGAGTCATTCCGCTTCCAGTATCCTCCAAAGTAATCAGCACCGTATTTTCTTTTCTTACAGCCTTCAGAAAAACACTTCCTTTTCTTCCTTCTTTTACTTTTATCCCATGATAAATAGAGTTTTCCACCAGTGGCTGAAGAGTCAGCTTAGGAACCATTGCATCTTTACAGGTATCATCAACCTGAAACTCACTTCCAATAATGTTATCGTAACGCATATTCTGAATGATCAGATAATTCTTGATATGTTCAATCTCTAATCCTAAAGAAATCACATCATGCCCTTTGCTGAGACAAATCCTATAGTATTTTGCCAAAGCCATAACCAATGTGGAAATTTCTTTATTTCCATCTGCCATAGCCTGCCAGTGAATACATTCCAGGGTATTATAAAGAAAATGGGGCTGGATCTGGGATTGCAGAGAGTTAAAACGAATCTGCTCTATCTGATGCTGCTCCATTTTTACCTGTTCCATAAGTACCAGGATTTCTTCCATCATGGAATTAAAGCCTGTAGCCAGTTTCTGGAAATCTTCTCCCATACTCGCTACATTTAATCGAGACTCCAGGCAGCCTGCCGCTACCTCGTCCATTTTCTGTACAGTCTGATCCAGAGGCCGGTATACCCGGCTTATGATACCTTTTATCACAAAAAAGCTCAGAATAACCATGAAAAAAAGAATTGCCGTCATAATGATAATAGTTCGGACGCTGGGAGCATACAGCTCCATATTTTCAATACTGCTGACAATGTAATAGTTCCAGTCTGACACTTTCTGATAGATATAGAGCCTGCCCTCCCAGGAAAATTCTCCTTCAATGCCCATCAGCTTTTCTTTATAGGACACCGTTTTTCCAATACTGTCCAGATCATGATCCGCAATGACTGTTCCGTCTTTCTGAATTACTGATGTCTGCCTTCCAGTTCCTGATTTATCTTCCAAAATCTGTTCCAGAACCGGATTTGTAAAGTTCATGCACAGAAGTCCTCGTTCCATCATAATGGTATTCAGATCATAGATCGGAAAATATACACTAAGCGTATATCGATCTCCCCTGTAGTACTTGTTGGAAAATCCTATGCGTATAGTACCATCCCGCACTGCCCCGCACTGCTGGTAATCCTGGGCATAGACCTGCTGAAAATCACTTGAACTAAGGGCTTCTATCCCTTTATAGAGATAATCGTCCATCTGATAGCTTACAATACCGATAAAATTCATATCTGGATACATATTCTGACAGCTGGTCATAGTATTAACCGCATTGTTGGCATATCCGGTATAGGAAGGATCTCTCTTGCTGGTACAGTGAAGATAGCTCTGCACTGTATCATCCATTACAATAGCTATGGCGAGGGCTTTATATTGTTCCAGAGAAGATGCATAGTTTTCAGACATGGTATCATTATTTGTCTGCAGCAGTTCTATGGATTTTTCCTTCATAGAGGTTACTGAGGAAATGGTGGATACAGCCAAAATAATCAAGGTCATAACAATAATGGCTGTGGTAACCAGAACCTGCATTTTCTTATCCAGTTTCCAGTGATTAATTCGTTCTATCCACTTTTTCATTTTTGCCCTCCTAATGTCTTTACTTTCAAGTCTCTATAAATATTAGTATATATTTATTTTTAACCTATGTCCACCGGTTTCCTTTAGCTTAAGATTAAAAAAAGGGCGTATGAAACGCCCTTTTTAAATAAACTCAACCTTTTACAGCTCCTGCTGTCATACCTTTCACCAGCTTATCCTGGAAGATAATAAACATTATGATCATAGGAAGCAGTGTCAGTGTCAGAACCGCCATGATCATAGGCGTATTCATGGAATACTGTCCCTGGAACTCCCAAATAGCCAGAGGCAGCGTCCGGTTTTCAGAGGACTGTGTCAATGTGTATGCGAAGGAGAACTCATTCCACATATTTACACCGTTATAGATTGCCAATGTAGCCAGTCCTGGTTTGGAGAGCGGGAGAATCATGGAGAAAAACATTTTAATCTTTCCGCATCCGTCGATTTCCGCAGACTCTTCAATCTCCCTTGGAATCTCTTTCATAAAGCTGGTAAGAATAAACACAGAAATCGGAACAGCAAACGCTACATAGGGTCCGATCAGTGCCCAAATACTGTCATAAAGACCTGTAGCCTGGGACATCTTAAACACAGGAATCAGTGTAATGTGTACTGGAATAGACATACATGCAACAATTCCTGCATAAATAGGATTCGCCAGCTTGAACTGGAATCTTGCCAAAGGATAAGAAGCGCAGGAGGCAATAAACAGAAGCAAAATCAGGGAAATTGCAAGCACGATCACACTGTTCATAAAATATTTTCCAAATCCGCCTGTAAGCACTTCCTGATAATTCGCAAAATTCAAGCTCTGGGGAAGTTCAAAGACACCCACTGTAAGCATTTCAAACTTCTCTTTAAAAGAGTTTAATACCATGAATATAAAGGGAAGGAAAGAGACTACCAGGTAAAAAATTGCCAATGCAAAGGCGATTACCCAGCATATTATACTTTTTACTCGACTTTTCTTATAAGCATCCATATGTTTTTACGCCTCCTTCTTTCCATTTATCAATTTCATTGTAATAAGAGCGATCATAGAAATCAGAATGAACATTCCTCCTGCAACAGCAGAACCGTAACCCATGTTGAAGTTGCTGAAGGACTCTTTATACATATATGTTGCCATTAATTCAGTAGAAGTTCCCGGACCGCCTCCGGTCATTACGTAGATCAAATCGAAATACTTCAAAGAACCTACCATAGATAGAATGGCTGCACTCTTCATGGATGGCACCAGAAGAGGAAGTGCTATTTTCCAGAAATACTGTCCTCTGGTAGCTCCGTCAATTCTGGCTGCTTCAAATACATCATAGGGAATATTTGTAAATGCAGCCATAAAGTATACCATATAGAACGGTGTAAACTGCCAGCATATAACAGCGATTACTGTAAGCAGCGCAGTTTTGGGATTTCCCAGAAGGTCAATGTTTCCGCCTCCAAACCAACCGGATATGGTACTTACAATACCGCCGTTTGTAGCCAGAGCATAGGTGAACAGGAAACCAATAGCTACAGAAGACATCAGCAATGGAATAAACCAGATAACTTTAAATACCGTAAGTTTTTTCCCTCCAAAGTCCAGGAAGGTGGCCAGGGCAAGTCCCAGAGGAATCTGGATTACAATAGAAAGCACCATGATGATCAGATTGTTTTTAAAAGCAATCCAGAAACTTTTATCCTGGAGCAGTGTGATCCAGTTCTGAATACCAATAAACTTTCTGTCAGCAGAAATTCCATTCCACTGATATGTACTGGTGATAAAGGTATCTACAATAGGATAAAAAATGTAGATTACCATCAGAATAGTTACCGGTGCCAGGAAAAGCGCCGCTACTTTTCTCGTATTTCTCTGCCTGATGACAAGCAAAGAAGTACTCTTTTCTTTCATAATGAATTCCCTCCTTCTTATTACTTTAAGAACTTTTTGATAGTATCAATACTACCAAAAAGTTTAACAAAACTACATAGAACAATCTTCCCAGAATCTATAAATTTCTATCCATACTGTTCATTTTTTATAGATTTCTTTAGCAGTTTTATCCAAAAAGAAAGACTCTGTTTCCAGAGCCTTTCCGATTATTCCGTCATGTTGCTTATTCTGCTTTCTGAGCATTATACTCTTCCATTGCCTGCTGCATGGATTCCTGGGCTTCCTGAGGAGTCATAGTGAGACCAAATACCTCCTGAAGACCATCCAGATGTGCATTTGAAACTGCTGGCGGCAGATACTGATCGTACCACAGCTGGATTTCAGATGCGTTGTTAGCAGCTTCTACAACCTCAATTGTAATTGGATCTGTCAGTTTTTCTTCAATTCCGTTAACTGGAGGAATCTTTCCGCTTTCTACTCCAAGGTCAATTACTTCGTCAGACAGATGTGCTTCAGCACACTCAAAAGCAGCTTCCAGTTTTTCACCCTCACAGTTAAATACAATAAACTGGTCACCTACTGTACCGATCATAATAGATGGGTCAGCGTCAGAGCCTTCAATTGCCGGGAATGGGAACCAGCCTATCTTCTGATAAAACTCTTCGCTGTCAGTAGAGAAAGTACCTGTATACCAGGAGCCGCAAAGAAGCATACCTGCTGTTTCCTGATACATTAACTGTTTTGCCTGTCCATCATCTTCACTCAGAGAGTTTACACCATCTGGGAAGTATCCTGCATTTACCCACTCCTGGATCTTTTCTCCAGCCTGGATAAAGCATTCATCAGTAAAGCTTCCTGTTCCTGCAACTGCATTCTGGAATGGTTCCAGTCCGCCGTATCTTGCAGCCAGATTCATAAAGTACATAGAACCTGTCCATTTAGAGCTGTTTGCCAAAGCGAATGGTGTAATACCGTTTTCTTTTAAAGTTGCACAAATATTTTCCAGATCAGCTAATGTAGCAGGCTCTTCCAAACCATATTTCTCGAACATCTCTTTGTTATAGAAAATACCTGACATAGATACATTCTGATAAGGAACTGCATAAATATGATCATTGTAAGTTGCCTGACCGATGGCAGATTCCATCAGTTTGTCTTTAATCTCAGAATTATTAAACAGATCATCAATAGGCTGACCGAATCCAGAGTCAATATATTCATACATAGGTCCTCCAGACCAGCAGGAATACATATCCGGGCACTCACCAGAACTCATAGCCACAACCAATTTTTCTTTGTAAGAGTCATTCTGAGTTGGAACAGATGTTACAGTATATCCAGATTCCGTTTCAGAGTTGAATTTTTCAACCGCAGCTGTAACAATATCCTTATCAGGACTCTCTGTACCAATGTTCCAATACACAATCTCCTTGTCATCTCCTGAACCGGAACCGCCTGAACTGGATCCGCCATCACTGCTTCCACCGCCTGAACCGCCGCAGGCTGCCATAGATGCTGCCATCAGAACTGCCATGGAAAGCGCTGCCAGTCTTTTCATTCTTTTTTTCATACTCTTTCCTCCTTTTCCTTTTGCCATTCGGCATCTTCAATAGTTTTGATGGCTATATCATAGCATTCCATGTATATAATGCCCATAAAATAAAGTGTCCTTCTTCTATAATTTTCTTTCTTTTCTATCCTCTATGTCACATAATTATAGAAAAAGCTCTCATATTTTTAATAGTTGATTTTCCACTGAGATACTGTTATTCTTTTTATTATTACATTATTCCTTGGAGTCTGAACTATGAAAAAGATTTTCTCCGGTTTCCGCGAAAATATAGCTTATCCGGATTCTTCCAATTTTCGGGTAATCCTCCAGAAAGGCTGCTATCATATTGATCCTCACTGGCATCCCTGTGTGGAGATTATCCTGCCCCTTTCCGGGGATTATCAGGTAAAAACTGAAGAAGAAACGTATCATCTGGATAAGGGCGATATTATATTTCTACACTCCGGGACTATCCATGAACTCACCGGGTCTTCCAAAGGCACCCGGCTGATCTTTCAGTTTGACGTGGAAATTCTGTATTCCCTGAGAGAATTCCAGTCTCTGCTGTTTTCCTTCCCCTCTTTTTTTATTCTGAAGCGGAACATAAAAAATCCTACTTATATAGCAGCAGAGAAACTCCTCCTCTCTGTGATACTGGAGTCCAGACGCAAAAAGCTCCTCTGGGAGGCCAGTCTGTATTCCCTGGTCCTGCAGCTTTATACCTTGCTTTTCCGGTCTTCTGCTCTTCAAATGCAGATTCTTCCCGGTAAAAATCCAGGCAGAATAACTTGCCGCCAGGAAACTCATCAATATCAGGAAAATTTTCTGGCTGTATGCCAGTATCTGAATCAAAATCTCTCCTCAAATATCACTCTGGAAATGGCAGCCTCCTATGCAGGCTTTTCCAAATTTCATTTTTCCAGACTTTTTAAGGAATTTGTTGGAATGTCTTTTTCTCAGTATGTCACCGGGCAGCGGCTCCACAAAGCAAAACTGCTGCTGTTGACTACCCAGGCATCCATAACCGATATTGCAATGGAAGCCGGTTTCAACAGCAGCAGCACTTTTAACCGGGTTTTTTATCAATCTGAAAAAATGTCCCCCTCAGGTTTCCGGCAGAGTCATGCAAAACTGAAAACCTGATTTGCCGATATTTTATTCTCGTACAATCTGCTTATTATCTGTCCCATTTATCGCACATAGCATTGATCTGGTCTGCAAATCTGGCCAGATCTTTGTTTGCTCCGCCTTCATTATGACGGATAACTGTCATAAGCCTCTGTCCAGCCGCAAGTAATCTTGCATATACTCCAGCAGCTTTTCTGGTCTTTGCCTTCTCTTTTGCATGTTTTACTGCAATTCCCAAAGTTTCCTTTACTACCTGGCCGGAAAACAGATCTACAATGGTTCCGCTGTAAGGCGCTACAGCAGAATATCCCAGCTCACTCTCCAGTCTTTTAGCAAAGAGCTCACATACCTGGTCATCTCCATGAGTTACAAAAACTTTTTCAGGCTTTTTCTTGAAGGCTCCTGCCCATCGCATAAGCCCTTCATTATCTGCATGTCCGCTGATTCCCGGCATCCGGATGATTTCAGCGTTTACATGTATTTCTTCTCCGAAAAGTTTTACTTCTGTGGCTCCTTCGATCAGGGCTCTTCCCAGTGTTCCAACTGCCTGATATCCCACAAAAAGTATCGTACACTCCTGTCTCCAGAGATTGTGTTTCAGATGATGTTTAATACGTCCTGCATCACACATTCCGCTGGCAGACAAAATAACTTTTGGCTTCTCATTCACATTGATCGCTTTCGACTCGTCACTGGTAATAGACAGCTTTAACCCCGGAAATGTAATAGGATTGATTCCCTGATTGATCAGTTCCATTGCCTCTTCATCATAGCATTCACTGTAATGCTCTTTAAAAATCGTTGTGGCCTGTACCGCCAGAGGACTATCTACATACACTTCGAATCCCGGAAATTCCGGAAGAAGATTATCCGCTTTGATCTTTCTCAGGAAATATAGCATCTCCTGGGTCCTTCCTACGGCAAAAGAAGGAATGATCACATTGCCGCCCCTCTTGAAAGTTTTCCTTATAATGCTGGTCAGCTCTCCGATATACTCCGGTTTTTCCCCATGGCTTCTGTCTCCATAGGTAGATTCCATGATCACATAGTCCGCACTTTCCAGGTATTCCGGATCTTTGATAAGAGGTTGCTCTGTATTTCCAATATCTCCGGAAAATACCAGTTTCCGCTCTTCTCCATCTTCTGTAATCCACAGTTCAATACTGGCGGAACCTAAAAGGTGTCCCGCATCTACAAAACGCACTTTGATCCCTTCTGCCAGCTCAATGATTTTATGATAATCACATGCTGCAAACTGCCGGATCACTCCCAGGGCATCTTCCATGGTATACGCAGGAACGAATTCCGGCTGTCCATTTCTCCTGGCCTTTCTGTTCCGCCACTCTGCCTCAAACATCTGGATATGAGCACTGTCACGAAGCATAATATCACAGAGGTCACAAGTAGCCGCAGTAGCGTAGATTGGTCCCCTGAACCCCTTGGCATAGGCCAATGGGAAATTTCCCGAATGATCAATGTGGGCATGGGTCAGCAGGGCAAAATTGATCTCAGAAAGAGGCACGGGAATCTCCTGATTTTCATACTGGTCCGGCCCCTGCTCCATACCACAGTCCACAAGAAACTTTTTCCCTGCTGCTTCCAGAAAATAACAGCTTCCGGTTACTTCATGGGCAGCCCCTATAAAAGTCAGTCTCATAAAAAACCCCCTTTTTGTTGTACTAACCCCAGAGTAAAAAACTCCCTTTGCTCATTGCTTTACGGTATAATGAATCTGCTGTTTTCATTATACCCCAGAGGGGAAAGAATGGACAGAGATTTTCTGGAAATTATATAAAATTTATTATTCTTTCCAATAATTCCTACAACATATCATTTATTTTATAAACTCTTTTTGCACTCATTGATTTCCTCGTAAGACGTATCGCAGAGCATCATAATCTGCTCATTAGTATAGCCTTTAGAAAGCATATTGATGATAATCTTACGGCGCTCTTCTCTTATACCTTCTTTTATGCCTTCTTTTCTTCCCTGAATTCTTCCTTTTTCAATATTCTCCTGATCTCTCATCAATAAAGTCATATACTCATGCCTCCACTTCCGATTTTTCTTTGCCTTGGTATATATCCGTTTGTTTGTATCTATTATAAACTGTTTTGGAGCATATTGGATATATTAAATTTATAGCACCTGCCTATAACAAAAGGCTGGACCCTGATAAATTTCTACGAATCCAGCCTTTTGTTGTTATCTTTAGCTTAGTTTCAATTGTCTATACAAAATAGTATGAATGAATTAATGAACGGATAATCTTTCACTTTATAGAATATTTGTCAGGCAGGCATTAATCTATCCAAATTCCACTAGTAATTGGAATCTGCGTTTCTGTTGTACCACCCTTTATCGCTATGCATCCAGCCTTAACACGATAATAGTACCCTCCTTGAACGTTGTAATTATAACTTCTTGTTAAAAGTCCAGTATTAGATGCTGTTGCAGAATAGGTTTTAACATTAACCCAACTGTTACCCTCTAATCTTTGTATATTCATTACTAGTTTTAAAGTATCACATTGCACTGCAGCCATAACGGCACCATAGGCATTAACACTCCCATTTCCATTATCGGAAATTCTTGCAGCTCCTCTGTTTAATATATTTCCTCTAGTCGGATTATAAATTTCAACTTCTGAAGTATTATCATCCGTTAATAATGATCCATCTACAGTTTCTCCCAAATTTGGTGGAGTTTCTGCCGCATATGTTGTAGCACATGTAGCAGTTATCATACATAATGTTATAAGTATCCCTAATATTCTCTTAACTTTTTCTTTCATAATATCCTCCTAAATATTTTTTAATACATAATATTTTTAGCAATATTCTCCATCTCTGTTTGTAAAATTTTCCCAGACAATTCATAATACACATTTTTGTATTCCCACTGTAATATATAAGTTGGCTGCTCATCTCCTTCTTCTAGCACTTCCCATAATTTTAAATTAATATCGTTCATTAACTCACTATTTATTTCTTTTATTTTTGTACCGGAATCACTCATGGCAAAAAAAGAAGCTGTCTTTTCATTAGATATAACCATAAAATACATTAACTGCTCATCTTTTCCATATTGAAAAATAGCAGTTTGCGAATCCGTATCTAACGTATAATTTTCATATTCCATCTCTTCAGGCCAATAAAAAAACTGCGGTAATTCTATGTTTAATTCATTCTTAATGATTTCTACAGCCTCTTCTTCCGTTGATGCTCTCTGAACACCATCATCATCATTATTATTTATTTCCGTTTGGGTGTGATCCCCCATCATACTATCTACTCTTTCCATTATATACGCCCTGTTCGCCTCACTGCTCATGGAAACCCCAAAGATTCCAAATACAGTTACCGCCGCAACAGCGGCCCACTTTATCACCTTCTCTCTAATGTCTGCGAACTTATGTCTACCTGTGTCTTTATTAATGATTTTTTTCGTTTCACTATTTAATTTTTCCTTATTCAGTTTTTCGCTTATAATTTCTTCTTTTGTATCTTTGTTTTCTTTATCTTTGAATTTATCTTCGCTTACTGTAGTTTGTACAGAATCCGGTGCAGACTGGACAGAGCCCTGCTCCTTTGCCTTCTGCAAAAGCTTCTGGAAACTTTCTTCTGTGGGTTTCCAGTTTTCAGAATCGGGAATCTCGTCAATTTCTTTCTCGATAGCCGCCGCTTCCTTCAAAAACTGCTGCTGTACCCACTGTTCAAACTCCCTGTCTCTCGCTTCTTCAGCAGACTGAAGCCCTGCACCGCCGTTCTTTTCTTCTATTTTACCCATGAAACTCCTATCTTTTCTTGACTTTTCCCCGCAAGTGTATCATATTATCTTATAGTTACATTTTAGAATCAGGAGGAACACCATGAAGCATATCGTTCTTACCGGCGGAGGTACTGCCGGCCATGTAACCCCAAATATTGCAATGATACCCCGTTTAAAAGAACTGGGATATAAAATCTCTTATATTGGTTCCTATGAAGGAATTGAGAAAAAACTCATTGAGGAGCTGGGAATTCCCTATTATGGGATTTCCTCTGGAAAATTAAGGCGTTACTTTGATGTCAAAAACTTTACAGATCCTTTCCGGGTTGTGAAAGGTTTTATGGAAGCCAAAAAACTCATGAAAGATCTGAAGCCTGATGTAGTATTCTCCAAAGGCGGTTTTGTAACAGTTCCTGTTGTAATCGCCGCCAGCAGGAAGAAAATCCCTACTTTTATCCATGAGTCAGATATGACTCCCGGTCTGGCCAACAAAATATGTATACCCTTTGCCACAAAAGTGTGCTGCAACTTTCCCGAAACTGTTTCCCATCTTCCTGAAGAAAAGGCTGTTCTCACCGGAACGCCTATCCGCCAGGAGCTTCTCACTGGAAGCAGAGAAAAAGGGTTGGAATTTACAGGTTTCTCACCTGATAAACCAGTTATCCTTATCATCGGAGGAAGTCTTGGTGCCGCTGCCGTAAATCAGGCGGTAAGAGCAGTCCTTCCGGAACTCCTCCAGGATTTCCAAGTCATCCATCTCTGCGGCAAAGGCAAAATAGATGACAGCCTGGAAGGCACCCCAGGGTATGTTCAGTATGAATATATCAAAAAAGAACTTGCAGATCTTTTTGCTCTGGCAGATGTTGTGATCTCAAGAGCCGGCGCCAATGCTATCTGCGAACTCAGCGCTTTAAACAAGCCGAATCTCCTGATTCCTCTTTCTGCCCGTGCAAGCAGAGGTGACCAGATACTCAATGCCCGTTCTTTCGAACATCTGGGATACAGTAAGGTTCTGGAAGAAGAAGAACTTACAAATGAATCCCTGCTGACTGCTGTCTATGACCTTTACGAGCACAGAGAATCTTACATTACCGCAATGTCTTCCAGCAAGCACAAAAACTCTATTGAATTGATTGTGCAGCTTATTGAAAAAGCGGTAAAATAATCAGGCTCTTTCAAAGTCATCTCTGTAGTGCTCTTTTATCCACTCTTTCATTCGATGTTTCTTGGCTCTCAGATTTTCTACTGAGATGCCAAGAGCACGAGCCGTCTCTTCCGGGCTTTCGCCTTCTACAACTGTTCTCATCATGATTTCATACCATTCACTGTTTCTGTTTGCCAAATCCTGAAATAATTTTCCTGTCAATTCTCTCAACATAATCTTGTGTGCAATCTCATCCTCAAAGAAATCTTGTCTTTGGCCGTAAATCCACTCTGTTGCATTATCCTGGTTCGTTTCATCCTCATCAGGAGACATAGAGGCCGTAACCTCATGGACCTGATAGGCTTTCCTGCAAAAGTCAATGGCTTTTCTTCTGGCATTTACAAGGAGCCACTGACGATAATATTCTTCCTTTAAAGTATGTTCTTTCAACGAAAATAAAAGAAATACTTCCTGAGCCACATCTTCTGAAAAATCATAGTCTTTCAAAACACTGAACGCCGTTTTCTTTACTAAACCATAGTATTGCTGATAAATTTCACGAAACCGCTCATCGTTCATCTTTTGTATCCATTTCTATTATTTTAAAGAAAATTTTGAAAGAATCTCCTCTTTGTCTTCTGGCGTAAGTGTGCCTGGATTCCAGGAGATACCGGCATTGTCACCGTCTCTTCTCGGTATCAGATGCATATGAAAATGAAATACCGTTTGTCCTGCTGCTTCTCCATTATTTTGTACTACGTTATATCCGTCGCATTTCAAAACCTCTTTCATTTCCGTTATGACTTTTTTTGCCAGCACCATTGCATCTCCTGCCAACCCCTCGGGTAATTCATAAAGATTTTCATAATGTGACTTTGGAAGAATCAGGGCATGACCTTTCGTTGCAGGCCCAAGGTCCAGGATTACCCTGAATTTCTCATCCTCATAAAGTGTTGCCGATGGAATTTCTCCATTGGCGATTTTGCAAAAAATACATTCTTTCATATTTTTTCTCCTTTCCTTTCATAATATATCCGAATTTAATTCGGCATTTGTGACACTTTTGTCGAAATTTGGTATTTTTTGTAAAACAAATTTATTTGCCATTTAAAAATTTCAGTGCTAAACTATCTACGAAAAACAAATTGGGAGGAATATTATGGAATCGCAAACAGGATCTTCTGTCTTTCAGCTTTCAGGAAACAGCAATCCTGACTATAAAACCCTTTATCAGGAATTACAGGTAAAACAGCAGTTTCTGCTGTCTCAGATTTCTCATGAAATCCGCAACCCGGTAACTCTCATCAACAGCTTTCTTCAGTTATTTGAAAGCCACCATCCAGAAATCAAAGAAGATGACTATTGGGAAAAGATCATGGAAAACATGAGTTTTCTCAGAGCTCTGCTGGAAGAGTTCTCTTCTTTCAATAACTCTGCCAAACTCCACCTTCAAGAAATAAATCTGGACAGCATTTTCCGGGAAACTGTAGAATCTCTGACTCCGCTCTGCCAGACTCTGGAAATCTCTCTTCTCTATGAAAAAGAAACTGCAGTCCCTCTGATTTCAGCAGACCCTACAAAAATACGTCAAGTACTGCTGAATCTCCTCACAAATGCCAGAGAAGCCATTGGACGCCAGGGTCTGATCCGCTGTTCTCTCAGCTGTGACGGAGAAAATATCTATTTGTGTGTAAAAGACACAGGAAGCGGTATCCCTGTCAGCCATCAAAAAGATATTTTTGAACCTTTTGTCACCTATAAGCAGGGTGGTACCGGCCTTGGACTGGCCATTTGTAAAAGAATCATTTCCGCCCACGGCGGTCAGATTTTCTTTCGTTCTTCCGCTGGAGAGGATACTTCTTTTACAGTTGTTCTGCCAATCACCTGACTGGGATCGAGGACTTTCTCCTGTGATAAAAGAGCAGGGCAAAAAGGAAGCCCAGGACCAGTCCTCCCAGGTGAGCCATATTGTTTACTCCGGTACTGGTCAGGCCATGGTAAAGAGAAAGGAAAGCCAGAATAAGAAGCTGACGTGAGGTAAAGTTCTCTATATGACCTTTATTTCTCACTACCACATAAAGCAGCCCGCCTATAGCTGCAAAAACTCCTCCGGACGCCCCAGCAGACACCACATATTCATTCACATATACTTCATGGAAAACAGAGAGCAGATTTGCTCCGGCTCCGCCCAGAAAGTGGATAAGTGCATATCTGACTTTCCCTAGATTTCTCTCCAGACAATCTCCGATGAATAAAAGCACCAGCATATTATTTCCCAGATGCTGGAGACTGAAATGGAGAAACATGGCAGTGATCAGCCGGTAGTATTCATGATCCTGGGCAATATCCAGAGTTCCTGCTGCTCCCCACCGGAGCATATGTCTTATGTCTTCGCAGGACCCGGTAATTTCTACAAGAATAAATATTAGAATATTTAACAAAATAATCGTATGATTAACAGGCGCCTTTTTCCAAAAGGCCACAGCTGACTTGAATTCGTTCAATTTTCTATATCTTTCTAAATTTTCTAATTTAATTGTATTATAAAACTTTTTGCATACTTATGCAATATAGAGTCAATACTGTTCTGTAAATTTATGCAGAACTTCTAAAAACTCTTTTTGTGCATTATTTTCCTTTACAGAGTTCTTTTGTAAGGGTATAATCTGACTTACATCAACAGATGTTCTCTTCTCCACACAGGAGAATCTCAAGTATCTTTTTATTCTGCGGGCCTGTCGGTCCATGACTCCAGTTTGACTGATATAAAAGAAAAGAGGTGATAAAGTGCCCGTCCGGGATATATTGCTTATAACCATTGCCGGCGGAGGGGTATTTATGGACGTATTACAGGAAAAGGTGGATAACCGGCTGATCTGCCTGGGATTTGGCACAGGTCTTTTCTTCTGGATTTTCCACTCTGGCCCAGGGGGAATCTTGGACTTTCTTTCCGGTTTCCTTTTTCCTCTAATCTGTCTCCTTCCTCTGCATTATTTTGGCATGCTCGGCGGCGGAGATATAAAGCTTCTGTCTGTTCTGGGCGGCATCCTGGGTTATCCTGCAGTTGTGAATCTTCTGTTTTTTACATTTCTTACCGGAGGTATCCTTTCTCTGGCATTTCTTATCCTCTGTGGGAATCTGAAAGAACGCATTTCTTATTTTATTTCTTACTTCTCCGGATACAGGACAAAAAGAGTTAGAGAAAATTACAGAAAGAAAGGGCCGAGGCCTGAAAATTACCATTTCACTGTTCCTATTTTTACGGGAATCATCTTATTTGTAGGAGGCTGCTATTGAAAAAAGATATGATTGCTGTCTGTGATTCTGAAGCGGGATACGCTGGAAATTTTGCAGACTATTTAAACGCCAGAAAAAAATTCCCCTTTCGGGCAGAGGCTTTTACTGATTCTGAAAAGCTGTGTCAATATGCTGAAAAAAACTGTCCCAGATTTTTATTGATCGCAGAGGAAAATTTAACTGATCAGGTGCAAAAACTTCAGATTCCTCATATGATCATACTCTCCTCAGAAAAAGAATCTAAAGCTGGAGAAGACAGATATGTATATAAATATCAGTCTGCCGAAAGCCTTGTCCGTGAAGTAATGACATACTGTCAGGAATCCCCTCCCACCGAACTTGAGCTGGGATATAAAAAGAAGCTTGGGATGGCAGGAATATATTCTCCTCTGGGAAGATGTGGAAAAACACTCTTTGCCCTTACCGTGGGCCAAATTCTGGGAGAGCAGAAAAATACCCTGTATATCAACATGGAAGATTTTTCTGGCTGGCAGAAATCTATTCATGAAGCAGACTGTGAAAATCTCAGCGATTTCTTCTACTGCCTTCGTACAGGCAGAGAAAAACCTGCTCTGGATACTCTTATTCAAAGCTGGGGAAACCTGGACTACTTCTCACCAGTCTCCTCTTTTGAGGATCTCAGAGGTATAAGTTTCCAGGAGTGGACAGCACTTTTTGAATTCCTGGAAAAGGAAAGCAGTTACCAACAGCTGGTACTGGATATAGGAAACGGTGCAGATCAGCTATTCTCAATGCTGGAGCTCTGCGACAAAATTTATATGCCGGTTTTAGAGGATTGGATATCACAGTATAAAATACAGCAATTCAAGAATATGGCAGAAGTATTATCGGACAGTTTATTGGAAAAAATCACGGAACTCCATCTTTCTTTTGCTCCCTGCGCAGAAAAAAATCCGGATTTTCCCAAAAGTCTCCTCCATGGAAAATGGGGTGCAGAAGTGCGAAGAATACTGGAGGTGAAAGGGCCCCTTGGATAAATCTGAAAAGCTTTTTTCCAAAATCCGGTCAGATTTGGCCCGAAAGCTGGAAAATACATGGGAAACCTCAGATCAGGAAGTCCTGAATATTATTGATGAGCTGTTGCTGGAGGAGCGGAAAAAATTCTATCTTTCTCTCAAGCGTATGGAAGAACTGAGAAAAGAACTGTTCCGTTCTCTGAGAAAAATGGACGTGCTGGAAGAGCTGCTGGAAGATGATACGATCACTGAAATCATGGTGAACCGCTGGGATCAGATTTTTATCGAGCGGGAAGGCCATCTGATTCTCTGGCCCAAAACTTTTACCTCCCCCGAAAAACTGGAAGATGTTATTAGTCAGATTGCTTCCAGATGCAACCGGGTGATCAATACTCTTCAGCCCGTAGTAGATGCCAGGCTTCCAGGAGGCGAACGTGTCAACGCAGTTATATCTCCGGTTGCCCTTGACGGACCTGTTCTGACCATCCGCAAATTCCCAAAGGAGCCTATAACCATGGAAAAACTCTTAAATTTAGGCAGTATTACACCAGAGGCTGCGTGTTTTCTGGAGAAAGCAGTCACAGCTGGATACACCATACTGATAGGGGGAGGCACCGGTTCCGGAAAAACTACCTTTCTGAATGCACTGTCTCAATATATCCCTAATGATGAAAGAGTCATAACTATTGAAGACAACGCAGAGCTGCAGATACAGGGAATCCCTAATCTGGTCAGACTGGAATGCAGACAGGCAAATATTGAAAAGTCTCAGGAAATAACCATTGCAGATCTTCTGAAAACATGTCTCCGCATGCGCCCCAGCAGGCTCATAGTGGGAGAAGTCCGTTCCGGAGAAGCCGCCCAGCTTCTCCAAGCTGTAAATATAGGCAATGACGGAAGTCTCTCCACACTCCATGCCAATACCTGTTGGGACATGGTCAGCAGACTGGAAACTATGGCGTTGATGGGAATCCAGCTTCCTATTCCCGTAATCCGCAGGCAGATCGTCTCTGGATTCGACCTTTTTGTCCATCTGGGAAGACTGAAGGATAAAAGCCGTAAGGTACTGGAGATTGCCGAGGTAAAAGGCATGGCAGGCGAAGAAGTAGAGCTGAACCCCCTCTTTATAAGGAATGAAGAGCTGATTAGAACAGGTAGTCTTCTTCACCGGGAAAAATTTGAAAAGGCGGGCATTATTTATGAAGAAATCTGATTACTCTAAATTTTCATGGCAGAAATGGCTGCGCTTTGCAGGCGAATCTCTGCTTCTCTGCCTGGGGGTCAACTATCTGTTTTATAAGAATCTCCTGGCATTTCTCTTCCTCTGGCCTCTTTGTCTGTGGTATATCAGGGGGCGGAAAAAGCAGGAGCAAAAGAAGCAGAAAAAGCATCTTCAGATTCAGTTCCGAGATGCTCTGGCTGCTCTCCAGGTAAGTATTTCCGCCGGTTATTCTATCGAAAATTCCATAAAAGAAGCTCGAAAGGATCTGGAAAAGATTTACGGAAAGAAGGGGGAAATGACTTTGGAATTTTACTATATGGAAGTCCAGTTGGAAAATGGGGCATCTATCGATAAGCTTTTGACAGATTTAGGCATCCGAACCGGCATTGAAGATATCCAGAACTTCTCTCAAATCCTTCTTCAATCCAGAAAAATGGGCGGAAATATGCGAAAAGTCCTCCAGAACTGTATCTCTTCCCTGGAAGAGCAGATGGATGTAAAAAAAGAAATCCAGTCCATGCTTGCTTCTAGAATATTAGAGCAAAAAGTCATGAGCCTAATCCCTATTGGAATTATCCTTTATATGCAGTTTACCTCCCCTTCTCTTTTGTCTGTTCTTTATGGAAATCCGGCAGGTATCTGTATCATGACCCTCTGTCTTGGAATTTATCTCCTGGCTTATCGGTGGGGAGAAAGGCTGGTGGATATTGAAGTTTAAATTTCCGAAAAAAAGAAAAAAAGAACTCATCCTGTCTTTTTTGACTATTTTTTCCGGCGGTCTTATAGGCCTTGGAATGTTCCTGCAGGAAAACAGGGAAACTGATACCCATTCACTTCCCCGGAAGGGCTGGGGAGAAGGCGCTTATGAGGAAACTTTAAAAATACATACGCCTCAAGGTACCGAAGAAATACAGGTAACCGTCGAAGAGCAGAAGTATACCCAGATTCAAGTGGAAGCCTTTCTGAAAGAGGCCTATTCTTTTCTGTCCCAATGGTTTCAAGAAAATACCGGTTCTGAAGGCAGCATAGGGGAAGACCTGCTATTTCCCTCAGAAATCCCAGAAAATCCTGTACAGCTTTTCTGGAGCACCAATTCTCCAGATCTGCTTTCCTGGAACGGACATCTGGGAGAACATATTTCTCCCAAAGGCAGCCCGGTAACTATTCGGTGTACCCTTTCTCTGGGTGAAACTGAAAACGTCTGGGAACAGTCTGTCCTGGTTTTTCCTCCTGCCCTTTCCCCTGCTGAAGAATTAGAAAAGGCTGTACAGCAGGAGGCTGAAAATATCAGCGGCAGCTCTGAGAAGGAACTTCTTCTTCCATCGGTTGTGCAGGGACAGGAGGTTTCATATCAGCGCCTGGAAAGCCGGGACAGCTGGCTGATATGGATTTTATCTCTTCTCCTGGGCCTTGGAATTTTTCCTCTGTCCAAAGAGCGTGAAAAGCAAACACAGCTCAAAAAGACACAGCAAATGCAGCGGGACTATCCTGATATTATTCAAAAAATGATTCTTTATCTTAAAGCTGGGCTCAGTATACGAATGTCCGTTGAAAAGCTTGCTGCGGATTATATGAAAAGAAAAGAAGCCTCCCTTACAGAAACCCGCTGGGCATATGAAGAGCTTGTAAAAACCTGCCGGGAACTGAAAGGAGGGATATATGAAAAAGATGCATATGAAAGATTAGGCAGGCGCTGCGGCCTTGCAGAGTATAAAGTTCTGTCTGTTCTGTTGGTGCAGAATTTGAAAAAAGGGAATCAGAGTATTCTGGAGCTTCTGGAAAGAGAAGCCGTTTCCGCAGGAGAGGATCGTCTCCGAAGAGCCAGGATACAGGGAGAAGAGGCTTCTACTAAACTGCTTCTCCCTATGATTCTTCAGCTTATAGTGGTTCTCATCATACTGATGATACCAGCATTTCTAAATTTCTTTTAAATCATAAATCTGAGGAGGTGTATACACAATGACTCTGTTGAAAAATTTATGGAAAGACGAAGACGCTGTAGGCGTTGTGGAAATCATCTTGATATTGGTGGATAAATACACTGGGACTTAGGGCTGTATATTGTGTGTATAATGATTGACTTATAGAGTTATAGAAACAGTATACACAAAAGATAACTATACTGTATATGTTGTAGAGGTAGAAGAAATGGGTAAAAAGAAGTCAGAACAAGGGCTACAGATTATCAATCTCAAGTTGGTTAAAGATGGAAAGATAGGTACTAAGAAGATAGTGGATACCCCAGAGAAAGCAGTTAAAGCCATTGCTAAGAAAATATCTAGTTCAGATAAGGAAGAGCTTTGGGCAATCTATTTAGATACTGGGTGCCATATTCTTGCTTGCAGCCGCATAACACAGGGAACAGTCAATGGCGCATATATCTATCCCAGAGAATTTTTTAAAACGGCAATACTTCTGAACTCTACTGGCGTAATTGCAATACATAATCACCCTGGACAGACCTGCACTCCCTCTTTAGCTGACTATGAAATGACCAAAACCATCATTCAGGCAGGCCAGCTTTTAGGTATAGAATTGTTTGATCATATTATTGTATGTGGCGGCAATCCAAAAAAGACTTTTAGTTTCCGAAAGGCTGGACTATTTACACAGTAAAGCAAAAGGGGGAAAATTATGGATTACAAAAGCGCAATTCTTGAATTGTATGACGAGGGGATTCCTCAGGCAGAAAAGGTACGTCCTGAAACAGAGGAGTACAAGGCCGCTGTCAAGAAAATAGAACAGGTTCGTAAAGAGTTAGAACAAAAATTACCGGAATCAAAGGTCGAACTGCTAAATCAGTTTGAAAATGCTTATAACCAGTATACAGGTTGTGAGCTGGCAGAAAGCTTCCGGCATGGTATGTGTCTTGGTATACGGATAACATCAGAAGCATTTTTATGTAAAAAAATATAATGAGAAACAATATATGGAATTTATATTCTCACCATTGTTTTAAGTAAGCGATTAAAAGGCTGTTATCCTTTAGTATATAATTGGAAAGAACATATACTTTAAAATGCTTAGACTAATAGAAATACTTATGTCTAGGGAAAATAGTAAAGAAATGAGAGCTGCAATTACTCTAAACTAATCCACAGCTCTCATTTCAAAATAAGATTCTTGCAATTTTAATAATTCGGATAAAATCCTTTGTTTTAAGGTTTAGTTTCTTCTTGTAATAAATAATTTTCCAATAAAGAGCTGATCTTGTCTATTTTCTCCATAAGCTCTTCAGCTTTTTGGGAAGATAAAGAAGCCGTAAGTTCACTTTGTATTTGCGGAAGCGTAGATGTATTATTTCTAGTAGCGTCAAGCTGAGATTCAATTTGCTCTATTTTATCTTCAATATATTTGAGGTCATTATTTCCGATTGGTAAAAATGGTAATATAACCGCAACTAGGATCGCTAACCACGCAGCAACTAAAGCATTGTTTTGCATATTTTCTTCCGTAGTGTGAAATCGTTTTTGAATAAAAAGAGACAATTTTGCGGTTTTATAAATTCTTCGATTCCAAAATTCTTTACATATATTAAAATATTCATCAGAGAAACTATATTTATATCCAGATAAATAGTGTTGATCGCTGTAGGTATGATTGACAAAATCAATATCCTTAATGCGTTCTTGCCAATTTTTCAAGTAATCCATAGGATAAGAAGATGTTTTTGAAAAAAAGATACCAATATCTTCATTACCGGGGTCATAAGGTGCATCTAAAATAAGCATTTCGGACTTTAGATACTGCCATAAAGACAAAAACTCTATTATTTTGTCAAAACAAGTGGAAACGTAGACCCCTTTATAAAAGTCAAGTGTGAATGTGAGGCCATCCAAAGTTTTATGTTGTATACCACATGTATAGGAAAGATTAATATTCAAAGAATTATATTTATCAGGAGAAAGAGTATGTTCTTTTTCTCGTTTATAAAACTCATTTTCACTTATAACCATTGATGGACGTGGTGGTATATTATTTGGATAGTAAAATTTTTTTGGCAAAGGATCATTTTGGAATAATGTATTAACTTCATTCATATCATACTTAATAAAGTTCCGCAAATTAAAGGTTTCTAAATAAGATGTAATATTAAAAACTTTACCTTCATTTATTTTTTTTAAAATTTCTTTCTGATGTTTACTAAATTTCATAAGTAAAGCTCCAAATTTTTGTTATCTAAATATAATAATAGACATTAAGTGTTAGTATATCATTTAATTTATTTAAATCAATAAATTTGTAATTATTGACAAAGCATATTATAACACAAAAGAATACAAAATGTAAATTTTTGTCAAAATACGTTTACAATCCCAGAACAGATTGATAAAATTATATAAAAAAATAAATGGAAGGACAGAAAGATGAAAGAGCAAAAAAACGAAATGCAAGAAATTTATATAAGCATATTAGATAAGGCTTATAAAAAAGTCCGTCAGGCATTTTCTCCTATTTTTGGAAATAGAGATTTTGAGGCAATTATACAAGAAAAAGTGACAATAAATTCCGATAAAATTAAGGATATCTCAGAAAAAATAGATGGGGGATTATTTAAAAAAGTTATTAGGCAGCCACAAGTTAATGATTTAGTAATTGAATGTTTTACATATGTGGTATTATGTAATATTTTTGAAGAAACGGAAAAAATGAATATTTTAGATAATTGCTTGAATCATGTGTTACAGATTATAGTGGAAAATTATTCTGAATTAACGAATGATCGTTCTTTAGAAGCAATTAATACGTTTTGGGAATTATTAAAAGAGACAGTTACTCTTACAGAAGATCAATATGATAAAGAAATTATTACCTCAGTATATATAAAGGAAGCAAGTCAAAACCCAAATATAGGCACGATAAAAATAAAGAAAACTTTAGATAATATATCTCGTATGCTAGAGGGGAAAATTGTACTCAGAGATAGTAGATTTGATATTGTAAAAAATGATTATTTGAAAGCCATCAAACAAATTTATCAGGTAGGGTTTATCTATTTATTAGGAGAATACAAATTTAATGACTTTTATATTCCCCCAATTTTATACCCAACAGACGGGAAAATAGAACCATTTTTTAGGCGATTCCTGTGTGAATCAAATGAGCGTATAGAAATGCTCAGGGAGAACTGGAAAAATATATTTTGTGATAATGAAATTATTTATGTCGTAGGCGGTGCAGGGTATGGAAAATCATTATTTTTAAGAAATATAATTAATAATTACAGTAAGCTGAATATTGATAGTAGTCAGGATTATTTATTGATATATTGTGATTTAAAAACGTATTATTCAAATGGTAATCCAAACAAAAAATCAATGATTGAATTTTTTCAAGAATCAATGGTTAATATAACTGGGCTAGATAAAGAAGCTATAAGCAAAGAATTTATTCAGCATTATATCGAAATGGGGAGGTGCATATTCTTATTGGATGCGTTAGATGAAGTGCCGAAAGAAGTAAGGGATGAGCTTCACAAAAAAATTGTAGGATTTTTTTCAACATGTAATCCCAATAATAAGGTGTGTATTACATCAAGAGATAGGGGATTTTTACCAAAAGGCAATATACAAGTAATTGAGATATTTCCGTTAACGCCTAAGGATATTGAAGACTATATTGACAAAATGGTTATATTGCGTAAATTTAAAAAAGAGGACAAATCATCGTTTATGAAACAGGCACAGGTTTTAATAGAAAAAGACTTTTTAAATAATTTTTTGGTGCTGTCATTATTAGTAAATATTTATAAAGCAGAAAAAGAGTTGCCAGAAAATAAAATAGACTTATATAAAAAATGTTTTGAATATATTGCGAAAAAACGAGAGGAAGAAAAATCTAAAACAGGATATAATTGGGATAATATATATCCTCTTATGAAAGATAGTACTTTTATTAATTTATCAACTTTGGCAGCACCAAATAATAAGGATATAAAAAAAGAGGCTGTTGAAGAATTACTACTGACCCATTATAATACCAAATATCCTAATGATGCTACGGCAGAATGTGCGATCAAAGAGTTTTTAGAGTTCTGCTCGAATAGAACAGAATTATTTGTACCATCATCAACAGACGATACCTACAAATTTTTTCATAGATCTTTTTTTGAATACTTTTATTCACGTTATATACATCAACAAGCAACAGTTGAAAAAATGTACGAACTTATGACAAAATTTGATATCGATTCAGAGGTTTTTGAACTAACAGTAGCACTAATAAAAGAGGATAACGAATTAAAGTATCAAGATTTAGTGAAATATATATTTAGAAAAGTTAAAGAGGGATTGGAAAAAGATCACCCTGATTACACAGCTTTTGGAATTTTAACGTTAGCAATGCAGGTAATAGATGATGCTTATTTTATCCAAGAATACCTTGATGTTGTATTAAAATATAAGCATTTAATGAAATCAGATCAGATATTACGAATGAACCAAAAGTATATTTATCTATGGATAATAAAAGCAATTGGTAAAGATGACGAGAAGAAAGAAATTTTCCGAACGGCATATGAAAATATTTGTATTACGAATGCCTTTATTATTTTATCAGATGTGATAATAGATTCATCTATACACACATTGCGACAAAGTTCTTATTTAGCAAAAATAGATGAGGATAGCGAAATCTTCTTAGAAATGAGGGATAGTAGAATAGATGGTGCGAAGGCAAACGCATTTTATATGCTAGTATATAACGAATATTATGATTTAAGGGAAAGATTGAATAAATTTAACAAAAAATCATTATATGGTTTTGTTAATTCCCTTGGAAGTTTACCTCGAAAGCAAAAAACAGCCATAAAAAGAGGCTTCACAAATTATGAAAAAGTGGAGGGTAAAACAAAAGAAACACTTTTAGATTTCTTATGTTCTAAATATAAACCTAATTAGAAAAAATTCATAAGGAATTAGAACAAAAATTACCGGAATCCAAAGTCGAACTGCTAAATCAGTTTGAAAATGCTTATAACCAGTATACAGGTTGTGAGCTGGCAGAAAGCTTCCGGCATGGTATGTGTCTTGGTATACGGATAACAGCCGAAGCATTTTTATTAAAAAAAGAATAGAAAGAAATATGTCAAACAGGGGCTTATCGCTTTAGATAAGCTCCTATTTGTTTACATAGATAACTCTCAGGAAAGGCGGTGGTTAAGTTGAACGGTTAAAGTCAAACTATATAAGTATTGGAGAATAGCTGTATAGGCCTACAGCAAAGAAATTTTAGAAAGAGGTGAAACAGCTTGAAAAAGATCATAAAAAGATTATTCACTCCCCTATTAATGCTGGCCGTGTTTATCACTTCAATTCCAATACAGCCAGTTGCAGCGCAAAGCAGAGCCGGAAGCAATTCAGCACTATTGGAAAAGCACCCGGAATATACCTATGAATTTGATACCAGTTTCCCGGCTCCTTTTGGGACAAATCCTCATGAAAAGCCCTGGTGGACATTTAAGATCAATCAGGACGGCTCCGGGAATTACAAAACGGTCTATTGTATTGAATATGGTGTGTCTGTAAATGATGGAGATGAATATGACCACACAGACGATTATGAAAGCCTATCCGAAGAACAGAAAAAGCAGCTCGGACGGGCTTTAATTTTTGGCTACAATGATTCGACAGGCGCACTATATGGAGGAACCTGGCTGGATAATGCTATGGCTACCCAGACAATGGTTTGGGTGATTGCAGAGGGCCAGTATGGAACAGAATGGGAATCCCGGATAGCGGATACTCTTTTAAGAGACAATCCCACAGCCAGAGATATCTATAACAAAATCCGGGCAAACATGGAAAGCTATCCTACAATCCCCAGTTTTGCGGCTGCCTCTGAGGATCAGGTCAGTGATTATGAATTAAAGTACAACATGAATAATGGCAGATATGAACTTACTCTGGAAGACAGCAATGGTGTTCTGAAATACTTTGATTTTTCCGCTTCCGGCCTGAATGTTGAAAAAAATGGGAATCAGTTGAAATTATCCACGGATACTATCCTGGATACGACAACCTTAAAAGCAAGCAAGAACCTTCCCACTGAAGAACTCCCGTCCTTAATCAGCGGTACTCCTGAATTTTGGCTAAACAATACCCAGCAGGATTTTACTTCCTTAAATGTAGATGGAGAACGGGAATCCGTACAGGCGTACTTTAAACTACATACAGAAAAAGTGGGTAATATCCGCTTAAAGAAGACCTCGGAAGACGGATCAGTCAGCGGAATCCGTTTCCATGTTACAGGAAATGGTATTGATAATACCTATACCACTTCCGATACTGGGGAAATCTACATTGAAAATCTGATTGCCGGGGACTACACCTTTACAGAAGAGGCTTCTAATAAATATGTCCAGCCAGAATCCCAGGTAGTAACGGTAAAGCCTGGCGAAACTACTTCTGTGAGTTTCAGCAACGTTTTGAAGAAGTTCAACATCTATGTAACAAAGACAGATTCAGAAACCGGGGAAACTCCACAGGGAGACGCTACTTTAGATGGTGCTGAATATGACATTTATAACTCCCAGGGTGAATTTGTCGAACATATCACATCAGACGGAAATGTAGCTGTAAGCAGCGCACTTCCACTGGGAACTTATAAAATCTATGAGACAGTTCCACCGACAGGTTACAACCTGAATACAGAACCCATCACAGTATCCGGTGATTTTGACGGCCAGACAGTTGAAGTCTCCCGGATCGACACAGGCATTTCTGATTCTGTAATAAAAGGACAGATTGCTCTGGTAAAATTTGCCGATAGTCCGCTGACCGGGGATACCGAAGACGGCGGCATAAAAACACCATTAGAAGGTGTGGAATTTACCATAACAAGAAAATCCACCGGAGAAGAGGTCAGCAAAATTGTTACGGATAGTGACGGATACGGGATCAGTTCCTATCTTCCCTACGGCTGCTACGTTGTCACAGAAACCGGAACTCCAGACGGCTACCGTTCTGTAGAACCTTTTGAAGTTATGGTAGACGCACAGGGCAAGATTTATAAATATATCCTGGAAAATTCTGTATATGAAACAGACGTAAAGATCGTCAAAAAGGATTCGGAAACTGGGAATACCATTCCTCTGACCGGGGCGAAATTCAAGATCAAAGATTCCGAAGGAAACTGGATCACGCAAAAGTACAACTATCCAGAGCCTACTACGATTGATACCTTTGAAACAGCCGAAGACGGAACCTTGGTTTTGCCAGAGCCTTTAAGGGCTGGCGATTACCAGCTTTATGAAGTGCAGGCTCCTTATGGATATCTTCTTGCTGATGATCCGATTGCCTTTACTGTTTCTTCTGATAACCCCTCTACCCTGTTAGAAGTCGAATGTTTTGACAAGCCAGCTATGGGAAAGGTTGAAATCCAGAAGCAGGGAGAACGCTTTGTAGGTGCTGATTTCCGCATGACAGAATATGGCAAACTTTATACACCTATTTATGAACTGCAAGGGCTGGAAGGGATCGAGTTTGATATTATCGCTGCCGAAGATGTTACCACACCGGACGGAACTGTCCGCTATGAAAAAGACAATGTTGTAGATACTATCACTACTTCTTCTGAAGGTATGGCAGAATCCAAAGCCCTGTATCTTGGAAAATACTATGCTGTAGAGAAAAACACCCAGGATTCCTTTGTCCTGTCTACAGAAAAATATCCTTTTGAACTGACTTATAAAGACCAGGAAACAGAAATTGTAGTAAATTCCCAGACAGTTGAAAACCAGCGTCAGAAAGCAAGAGTTTCCTTATATAAAGAGTATGAAACCGTATGCAATCAGACCTATAGTCCGCTGTCAGAAGTTTTATTCGGGGTTTATGCTGCGGAAGATATCCTGGCTGCTTCCGGTGATGTTGGTATCGCAAAGGATTCCTTAGTTGATGTCTTCCAGGTGGATACTACCGGGCAGGGTGTCATGAATACGGATATCCCGGCAGGCTCTTATTACATAAAGGAATTAGCCACTGGGGCCGGATATCTGCTGAATCAGGAAAGTTATCCCTTTACCTTTAAATATATGGGCCAGGAAGAGCCTGTCATTTCTATCCATGTAAATGATGGGAAACCCATTACAAACGCACTTATGAGAGGTGATATTGAAATCACCAAAACTTCCGAAGATGAAAAAGTGGAAGGGATCGAGTTTAAAGTCAAGGGAACCACAGAAGCCGGAACAGAATATGAAGAGACTTTCCAGACAGATAAGGACGGAAAAATCCATATTGAAGGCCTTTTGACCGGAACTTATGAAATTTCTGAAGTTCCCGGCAACCAGACCGTAGGCTATATACTGCCTGAAAGCCAGACTGTCAAAGTGGAAAATGATAAGACTGTCTCTGTGGTATTTGAAAACAAATTGCAGAAAGGCGGCCTAAAGATTAAAAAAACAGCAGAAGGTGAAACAGATTTATCCGGCTTTGAATTTGAAGTCAGCGGAACTTCCCTGAACGGCACAGAATATAAAGAAACGTTTAAGACGGATAAAGACGGCTGTATTGAAATCCAGAACTTACTTGCTGGTGATTATATGGTGACAGAGCTTGCGAATGAAAAGACAGAATCCTTCGCACTCCCGGAAGCACAGACTGTCACTGTAAAACACGGAGAAATTTCTACCGTAAAAGTAGAAAACAAAAAAATCCGGGGTTCCCTGAAAATCACAAAAAAAGATGATGAAGGAAATCTCCTGTCCGGTGTTAAGTTTGGCGTTTTCCAGAAAGACGGAACAAAAGTTGCTGAAGCAGTTACAGAAAATGGAACCTGCACGATCAAAGACTTAGTGTACGGAGATTACTACTTACAGGAATTAGAAGGGAAAGAAGGTTATGAACTGAACCCAGATAAATTTAACTTCACGATTTCCGAAGATGAGCAGGTAATTGAAATTGAGGTTGTAAACAATAAGATCAAAGTCGTTCCTCAAAAGGAAGAATCCCATTCAGAGACTCCCAGCCAGACAACAGCAACTTCCCAAAAGACATCTTCCCAGCCCAAAACTGGGGATACTGCCAAAGTCGGAGTTTTTGCAGCACTTTTAGGAATCTCTGGAATTACCTTTGTATGGTATTTAAAAAAGAAGAAAAAGCCGAAAAAATAAGGCACTTCCTTATTTATAGATAAGGGTTTGTGATAGCTTTATGGGCTGTCCGTATCTTATTTTTCTGGCTTGTTTACTGCAAATTTCCCTGGACATAGATTGTCAAGGAGGCTGAAAGCCCTTTGCTTGTCCTTGACGATCTGTGGGAAGGGAAATACACTATGCAGCCACAGAAAAATCATGAAAAGAGGTTGAAATTATGGAATTAAAACACGTAATCCCAGATATGGAAAAAACATTCGGGAAATTAAGCTATGCCGGAGAAGGCAAGGTTGACCAGCGGCGGATCAATGCCAGAATGACCGTTGTGTCCAGGAGCTACAACTTATACAGCACTGTCCAGAGGGCAGATGATATCAGCGTCATACTGCCTCCAGCCGCCGGGGAAAAGAATTTTGAATATGAAGACCAGGTGGAGCTTGTGAATCCCCGTATTGCTGTCGAAGGGCGGAATATCGAGGGTTCCGGTTATAAAAATTATCTTTTATATGCAGATGATATGAGAAAGGTGGAGTAAATGATATGCGGTTAGCAAATGGAATCTTTATTGATAAGGAAAAGACCTTTGGAGAATTAAAGTTTTCCGCCCTGCGGCGTGAAGTGTTTGAAAGAAATGAGGACGGAAGCCGGAGCAGCACTGTAAAAGAAAGGACATATGACCTGAAATCCAAAGGCCAGGGACGTATGATCCAGGTTTCTATCCCGGCTTCAGTCCCGGTAAAAACCTATGAGCCGGATACCGTTGTAGAGCTTATCAATCCGGTAGTAGACACTGTAGCAAATGCCACCTTCCTGGGGGCTGATGTAAGCTGGTATATCAAGGCAGATGATATCCGGCCAAAAGGCCAGCCCCTTCCCGGCAAAGCACCTGACAAGAAAAATGAGGCAGCAGACAGGAGGTAATTACCATTTTACACGGTCTTATTTCTTACAAAGGGACACGGATACGAGCCAGAGACCGCACCTTGGTTCTCAGGTTCTTCCTCTCCCACTTTCTTCCGCCAGCAGGGCTGCTCCTGTTATTGCTCAATATCCGGCAGATTTTAAGGACAGACTGGAGTTCTTTCCATGTAGTTAAAAATGGACGCTTCTGTCTACAGCTTACTCCTTATAACTGGTTCAGCATATGCCTGACCCTGTTTCTCTGTCTGATGGCAGTATTCCTTTTTTGCCAGTTCCGATATGAGTATTTACGCCAGCTTATCCAGCGTCAGAAATTAGCCAGAATGGTATTGGAAAACCACTGGTATGAATCGGAAACGGTAAAAAGCCAGGGATTTTTTAAGGATTTACCCTCTGAAAAATCCAAAGAAAAACTGACCCATTTTCCAAAGATTTTTTACCGTTCCAGCAATGGAATTTTATATATCCTGGTTGAAATCTCCATGGGTAAATATCAGGAACAGCTTTTAAATCTGGAAGACAAACTGGAAAGTGGCCTGTACTGTGAGCTTACAGACAAAATACTGCATGATTCCTATGTGGAGTATCGGCTCTTATATGATATGATTGCGAACCGGATTTCCATAGAGGACGTAAAGGCAGCAAATGGCAGACTTCGGCTCATGAAGAATATCTGGTGGGAGTATGACAAGCTCCCCCATATGCTGATTGCTGGGGGAACCGGAGGCGGAAAAACTTATTTTATCCTAACGCTCATAGAAGCCTTGTTACATACGGATTCTGTCTTATATGTATTAGACCCTAAAAATGCCGATCTGGCAGATTTACAAACAGTCATGCCAAATGTTTATTACAAGAAGGAAGACACGATCTCCTGTATCAATGCTTTTTATGATGGAATGGTAGAACGTTCTGAAAGCATGAAAAGCCTGCCTGGATATAAAACCGGGGAAAATTATGCATACCTGGGGCTGCCAGCACACTTTCTGATCTTTGATGAATATGTGGCATTTATGGAAATGCTGGGCGTAAAGGAAAGTGCCGGGGTACTAAGCCAGTTAAAGAAGATCGTCATGTTAGGCCGACAGGCCGGATATTTCCTTATCATGGCCTGCCAGCGTCCGGACGCAAAGTATTTTTCAGATGGTATCCGGGATAATTTCAATTTCCGTGTGGCCCTTGGCAGAATGTCAGACTTAGGCTATTCCATGATGTTCGGAAGTGATGTAAAGAAGAAATTCTTTCTAAAGCCGATCAAGGGCCGGGGCTATGTGGATTCCGGGAAAGGTGTGATCTCTGAGTTTTATACTCCTTATGTTCCAAAAGGCCATGACTTTTTAGGAAAAATAGGGGAACTGGCCCAGAGCAGGCGGCAGGACAGCCCAGAGGCGTGCGAAGCGTAAGCCGCAGGGCAGGCCTGTCCTGCCTGCTCCTGGCGTGGCGCAAGCCACGCCAGCATAAGCCCCCGGTATCTAACAGGGGGGCAGAAAAACAACGAAAACGGTCACACCGCTTTTAAAAATCCCCAGTATATGCGGATTGTATAATAAAAAGCAAGTGTGAAAATCCGGTTCCAAATTTCACAAAAAGGAAGTGACATTCTATGGACTACAATTTAAAGCAAAAGCGAATGGCTTATGGAATCTCTCAAAACAGACTGGCCGTTTATGCTGGGATCAGCCGGGAATACCTAAACAAAATTGAAAATGGCAAGCTGGCCCCTTCCTCTGAAATCCTGAAAAAGCTCCAGCAGGCACTTGAGAAGCTAAATCCAGACAGTCCTTTAGAGCTGATGATTGATTATGTCCGCATACGTTTTCCAACTATGAATGTGCAGTATGTAGTGGAACAAATATTAAAGATCAAAATGGACTATATGATCCATGAGGATTTTGGTTTTTATTCTTACACGGAACATTTTGTCCTTGGTGATATCTTTGTTCTGGTATCCGCAGATACCGAAAAAGGGGTGCTGGTTGAAATGAAAGGAAAAGGCTGCCGCCAGATGGAAAACTATCTGCTGGCCCAGCATAGGAACTGGTATGACTTCTTCTCGGATATTCTGAAGGAAAAAGGGATCATGAAACGGCTGGACATTGCCATCAATGATAAGGCCGGAATCCTGGATATCCCTATGCTCACTACAAAATGTGAAAATGAAGAATGTATTTCCATCTTCCGCAGCTTTAAGTCCTATCGAAGCGGCGAACTTTTAAAGAGCCGGGAAGACGATAAATACGGCATGGGAAGCACCCTTTATATTGGTTCCTTAAGAAGTGAGGTTTATTTCTGTACCTATGAAAAGGCTTATGAACAGTATGCGAAATATCATATCCCGGTAGAGGATACGGATATCCGAAACCGTTTTGAAATACGGCTGAAAAATGAACGGGCCTGTAAGGCCTTAGAAGACCTGGTTGCGTACCAGGACGCAGAGCGGACAGCTTTCTCTATCATCAACCGTTATATCCGCTTTGTGGACAGCGTAGATGGAAAACGGCGTTCCGACTGGCCTCTTAGTCCTGACTGGGAATATTTCATTGGAACGAACCGGGGACGGCTAAAACTGACTACCCGGCCAGAGCCGTACACCTTCCAGCGCACTTTAAACTGGCTCTCTCATCAGGTAGGGCCTACTTTAAAGGTTACAAAGGAACTGGACACTTTAAAAGGTACAGAAATCCTGGATACGATTATAAAAGAGGCAAAACTTACCAAAAAACATAAGAAGCTCATTAAACAGCAGACAGCTTCCATAAGTGAATTGATCTATGAAGGAGATGAAACATTATGCTGAACCTTTTATTTGATTTCTTCCTTGTATCTGCCGGGGCAACTATCGGAGTTTTAGTTATGGCCCTTATACAGATTGGAAGAAAAGAGGACGAATTTTATGAAAGGAAAGAGAGGGGTGATAAGAAATGAATTTTGGTCAGAACCTTTATAACTGGTTTTCCGGCAATGCACAGCCTTTAGTATTAATGGCGATTGCCATTATTGGTGTATATCTAGGAATCAAAAGAGAATTTACAAAGATGATTAGTTTCCTGATAATCGCCCTGATCGCTGTCGGCCTGGTATTCAATACTTCCGGCGTGAAAGATATCCTGTTGCAGCTTTTTAATACAATCATGGGGACTTAATGTCGCATGATTTATAAGTCTTTTTCAAGTAAACCAAATGCTGAAAAGGATATTGCAAAGTAAATAACTTTATCAACCATTTTGAAAGCAGTCGATTATTTATCGGCTGTTTTCCTTTTGGGGAGGAAATTATGAAAGATATTTTAAAACTCATGAAGGAAAAAGTCGGCTGTAATTACATTTCTGATCTGCCGGATCATAAACGTGAAGTATGGGAACACCTAAAGGAGCTTCCTTTAGATGAATACCCAACCGAGCAGTTAGAAGATTTCTCCCGTTATGTATTCGGTGTCAGGTATTCCATTTTAACAGCCGTCATGGAGAAAGGACGTGATACAGTTGAAAGAAATGAGAGCCTACATTGAGCGGACAGATACAGAAAACAATGAAGACCCTTTATCCTCTTGGTTTTCACTTCCTATAGAGGAAGAAGAACTCAAGGAAAAACTGGGGATTGATTTCTTCTCCCAGAACTATAAAATCTCAGAAATAGATGTGCCAATGAAAGTTCCGCCGGATATCAATTTGTATACCCTGAACTGGATATGTAAAACTGTTCTTGAGCTTCCCAAGGAATATCAAGAGGAGCTTCCCACGCTCTTACAATATTTTGATGATATTTATGCGATCCTCTATGCTTCCAGTAAAATCCAATATTATGAGCATTGTAATAACATGGCGGACGTTGCAAGGGCATATCTGAAAGATATCCCCTGGTTTTCAGGCCTCCCGGAAAGTGTAAAACAATGCTTTGATTATGAAGGGTTCGGGGAACAGCTTCAGTCAGAAGGCAGATATGTATTAGGGGAAAACGGAATTTTCTGTTTTTCGTAGAAAGAAGGGCTTCTTATGACTGAAATGAGAGTCTATATTGCTAATCTGGGGAAATATAACGAAGGGGAACTTGTCGGTGCCTGGTTCACACCTCCTGTTGATTATGAAGAAATGGCAGAAAAAATTGGTCTAAATGCAGAATATGAAGAGTATGCGATCCATGATTATGAACTTCCTTTTCCAGTTGATGAATACACTTCTATAGAAGAAATCAATCGCCTATGTGAAATGGTTAATGAACTGCCAGATGAAATTCAAGAGGAGCTTTCAGAATTAGTTGGTTGTGTTGGAAGCCTGGAAGAATTATATGAAAAGGCAGATCAAATCTTTTACTATCCCGATTGCGAAACCATGGCTGATTTTGCAGAGTGTTATTTAGAGGAAACGGGAATATTAGAATCCATTCCTTCGGAACTTCGCAATTATATTGATTATGAAGCATATGGAAGAGATTTATCTTTTAGTGGAACTTTTGTTGAGACCAATCATGGCATTTGTGAAATTGCATTTTAAGAAGTTTCCTTATCATTAGATACTATTTTTCACAGGCAGTCAGGTAAAACTGGCTGCCTTTTTGAAAGGACTGATACAATGAAAAAATTAAAATCCTATACAAGCATATGGAATGTAGAAAAGGTTCTCTATTCTATTTCTGATTTTCAGTTGCCGTTTCCTATCACCTTTTCTCAAATGGCCTGGTTTGTCCTGTCTCTTTTTCTTATCATGCTGCTTGACAGTCTTCCTCCCTTCTCTCTTATAGATAATGTTCTGATAAAGTATCTGCTGATTCCTTGCAGCATTACCTGGTTTATGAGTCAAAAAAGTTTTGATGGGAAAAGGCCTTTCAGTTTTGTCCGGTCAGTGATTACTTTCCTGATCCGGCCAAAAGTTACTTATGCAGGAAAAGCGGTACGCCTGCATAAAAAGCATATGCAAAATGATTCTATTACCGCAGTTAGGAGTGTATTGTATGTTCCCGATAAAATATATTGAAGATAACTTAGTCTGGAATACGGATAATGAAGTCTTTGCCTACTATGAACTGATCCCATATAATTATGCTTTTTTATCCGCAGAGCAAAAGTATGAAGTACAGGAAAATTTCCGGCAGCTTATCGCCCAGAACCGTGACGGAAAAATCCACGCTTTACAGATTGCTACAGAAAGCTCCATAAGGGCTGTGCAAAAGCAGTCCAAAGAGTTGATCCGGGGAAAACTGGCAGACACTGCTTGTCATATCGTAGACAGGCAGACAGAAGCTCTTACTGAGATAATCGGAGAAACCCAGGTGGATTACCGCTTCTATCTTGGTTTTAAACTCCTTGGTACAGCGGAAGAAATCAGCATTGAAAATTTAAAGAAATCAGCCATGGATACTTTCTCCGATTTTATCCGTGAGATCAATCATGAGCTTATGGGGGATTTTGCCAGCATGAGTAATGATGAGATTGACCGTTACCGGAAATTAGAAAAGCTTTTGGAAAGTAAGCTCTCCCGAAGATTCAAGGTCAGACGGCTGGAAATCCAGGATTTCGGCTATCTTCTGGAACACCTTTACGGTAAAGATGGAACCGCCTATGAGGACTATAGTTTTGAAATCCCCAGGAAACGCCTGAAAAAAGAAACCCTTATCAAGAAATATGATCTGATCCGTCCCACTCGGAGCCTAATCGAAGAACACCAAAAATATCTAAAACTATCTTTCGAGGATAAAGAGACTTATGCGGCGTATTTTACCATCAATAACATTGTACGGGAGCTGGATTTTCCCTCTTCCGAAGTCTTTTACTACCAGCAACAGCAGTTCACATTTCCTATTGACACTTCCATGAACATAGAAGTTGTCACAAATAAAAAAGCATTAACCACCGTCCGTAATAAGAAAAAAGAGCTGAAGGACTTGGATAATCATGCCTGGCAGTCTGACAGTGAATCAAGCAGCAATGTCCTGGACGCTCTGGAAAATGTAGATGAGCTGGAGGCCACGCTGGATAAAAGCAAGGAATCCATGTATAAGCTGTCTTATGTTGTACGTGTGACCGCTTCCACTTTAGACGAGTTGAAAAGACGCTGTAATGAGGTAAAAGATTTTTATGACGATCTGAGTATTAAACTGGTACGCCCCTTTGGGGATATGCTGGGCCTGCATGGGGAATTTTTATTTGCCAGTAAACGATATATGAATGACTTTATCCAATATGTGACCAGTGATTTTCTGGCTGGCCTGGGGTTTGGAGCCACACAAGAGCTTGGGGATAGCTATGGAATCTACATGGGCTATACCCTGGATTCCGGCAAAAATGTCTATATATGGCCGCAACTTGCAAGCCAGAACGTAAAAGGCACTGTTACCAATGCGCTGTCTGCTGTATTTCTTGGTTCCCTTGGAGGCGGAAAATCTTTTGCCAACAATCTCTTGGTTTTTAATGCCGTCCTCTTTGGAGCCAGGGCAGTGATCCTTGATCCCAAATCAGAAAGAGGACGTTGGAAAGAAGCATTTCCGGCTGTGGCAGATGAGATCAATATTACAAACTTAACCAGTGATAAAGAGAACCAAGGTATGCTTGATCCGTATGTGATTATGAGAGACCCCAAAAGTGCAGAAAGCCTGTGCCTGGACATTTTAACTTTCCTGACCGGAATCAGTGTCCGTGACAACGAAAAAATCCCTGTACTGATGAAAGCAATCCATACAGTTACCGAAAGTTCCCAAAGAGGTATGCTTCGGATTATTGAAGAGCTTCGGAAAGAAGGAACGCCTGTGGCCGTAAGTATTGCAAATCATATTGAAAGTTTTACCAATTATGATTTTGCGGTGCTTCTCTTCTCTGATGGGAATGTCAAGGAGCATATCAGCCTGGACAAACAGCTTAATATCATTCAGGTACAGGACTTGTTACTCCCTGATAAAGAAAAGAGTCTGCATGAATATACACCTATGGAAATGCTTTCTGTAGCAATCATGCTGGATATCAGCAGTTTTTGTCTGGACTTTATTAAATGGGACAGAGGGGTATACAAAATCGTTGACCTGGACGAAGCCTGGACATTTTTAAACGTTCCACAGGGCAAGGAACTGTCCAATAAACTTGTCCGTGAGGGCCGGAGCCGGAAAGCTGCTATCTATTTTGTAACACAGAGTGCAAATGATCTGCCGGATACAGAACTAAAAAATAACATTGGTATGAAATTCGTATTCCGTAGCCGTGATCTGGAAGAAATCAAAGCTACTCTCCGCTTCCTGGGCCTGGAGCCGGAAGATGAGGAAAACCAGCGGAGAATCCGGGAGCTTGAAAACGGGCAATGTCTGTTCCAGGATACCAAAGGTCATACCGGGGTCATGCAGGTTCACCCGGTATTTCAGGAATATCTGGACGGTTTTGATACAAAACCACCTACCGAAGATGAGGTGATCAAATGAAAAAAGCTTTCAAAAAATCCCTTCCCATTTTCCTATTTCTTTCCTTTTGCATTGCCGCCGCTACTCTCCTGCTTTTTCTAACCGGAAGGTCGGTACAGGCCGCAGGCCTAGTGGATAATACGGTAGATTCCTCCCACTTGTATTCCAAATATCCTTTGGAAAATTATCAATTAGATTTTTATGTAGATACCTCCTGGAGCTGGCTTCCCTGGAATTGGGGAGATGGGATCGGAAAAAGTGTACAGTATGGCCTTTACTGTATTACAAATTTTATCTGGATTATCAGCCTATATCTTTCTAATGCTACCGGGTATGTGATCCAGCAGGCCTATAAACTGGATTTCATTGACGATATGGCAGATAGTATCGGACAAGGTATCCAAAAACTTGCCGGGATCACCAGAAATGGATTTTCAAGTAGCGGTTTCTATGTCGGTTTCCTTCTTCTTTTGATCCTGGCCGTTGGTATCTATGTTGCCTATGCAGGACTTATCAAACGGGAAATAAACAAAGCTGTCCACGCTGTCGTGAATTTTCTTGTTATTTTCCTGTTATCCTCCTGCTTTATCGCCTATGCTCCCAATACTATAAAAATGGTAAATGAGTTTTCTTCTGATATCAGCACTGCCGCCCTTGATTTAGGGACAGGTCTAATCGCCCCGGATTCCGAAAGTGAGGACAGTGTGAGCTTAATAAGAGATACCTTGTTTTCTATCCAGGTTCGGCAGCCATGGCTTCTGCTCCAGTTTGGAAGCAGTGACATAGAAGAGCTTGGAGAAGACCGTGTGGAAGCTCTGCTTTCTATCAGCCCTTCCCTGAATGATGGAAAAGACCGGGAAAATGCTGTAAAGGCAGAAATCGAAGAACAGAACAATCATAACCTTACCATACCACAGGTTATCAACCGTTTAGGCATGGTCTTCTTTCTGTTGATCTTCAACCTGGGGATCACTATTTTTGTATTCCTGTTGACTGGGATCATGATTTTCAGTCAGATTCTTTTTATCATCTTTTCCATGTTCCTACCGCTCAGCCTTTTGTTATCTATGCTCCCCTCTTATGAACATATGGCAAAAAAAGGAATTGAAAAAGTCTTTAATACCATAATGCTCCGGGCCGGGATAACTTTAGTTGTTACGATTGCTTTTTCTATTTCCAGTATGCTCTATGATATTTCCGGAGAATATCCGTTCTTCATGGTCGCTTTCTTGCAGGTTGTTGCCTTTGCCGGAATCTATTTCAAACTGGGAGATATCATGGGAATGTTCAATTTACATTCCAGCGATAGCCAGAGTATGGGACGTAGGATTCTCCGTAGACCTATGATGTTGATGGGACATAGGATAAAGAAAATTGAGCGTGGGATCGGAAGAGCTGTCGGATCAGGAACATCTAGTCCTACAAAAGCGACCAGCACTACACAGCCTCCCAGGGGCGAAAATAAAACTTATCAGAGTACCCGGCAAACCACCCAGGCTAGGGAAAACACTAAAAGAAATGGGAAATCTTCTACTGCTCCACAAACGACGCAAAAAAATACCCAGGCCAGCCATGGTACCATAATTCCTTCCCATAGAAAGTCTTCTGTTGTCAATAAAGAAGCGGCCTCAAAGAGGTCTTATACGCCCTCCCCGGCCTATCGAAGCTCTACCGTGGAAGAAACCCTGCAAAAAAGGTCTACACTTGCGGAAGGAACCGCTTCAAAAGCTTCTTCTGTTGCAGAAAATAAAAAGGAAGGTTTACATAGGCCCAATATAGGAGTTCGCAGACGAATGCTGGCACACTATACAGAAAAATTAGAAGCCCCTGCAGCTTCTTACGCAGAGCAGCCGTTCAGTCAGTACACTGAAAGAGACACAAAGAAACAAAAAAAAGCCAAACAAAACAGGCCAAAACGCCCACTCTCTGCCGATCAGACATTTTCTGTCCCAACGGATTCTGAGAAAATTATTCCGACAAGGGAAGAGCAAAGAAAGGTCACCCGAAAAGTATACAGCCGTCAACCAGATTCTTTTGCAAAAACTCCTTTCCGGGAAGATTCTTCCCAGAAAAAGCCTACCAGGGCAGAGTTTTCTATGCAGCCGCCTGATTCTACTCTGCCGCCTATGGCCCCTTCGGTCAAAAACCGTCCGGTTGCTCCGCTAAAAGAAAAGGTTCCCCGTCAAAAGTCAAAGTCCAGACCAAAAAAGAGAGGAAGAGATAAGTCTTGAAGAAAGCAGCGATCCTGATAGGGCTGTTCTTCTTCCTACTTTCCATAGTGCTTTATTCCGGGGTGTTTTTGTCTGATGATGATAACGGAAGTTCTTCTATCACCGAACCAGGACTGAACCTTTCTGAAGAAGTTTTGCAATACCAAGCAATCGTTGAGCAGTACGCACAAGAATATGGAATCTCTGATTATGTTCCCTACCTGCTTGCCATCATGCAGGCAGAATCCGGTGGTAAAGGTTCTGATGTCATGCAGGCCAGCGAATCCCTGGGCCTCCCTCCTAACACTTTAGGGACAGACGAATCTATCCGCCAGGGCTGCCGTTACCTGTCCAGCCTGATCCAGTCTGTAAATGCCAGGGAATGTGATATAAACACCGCTATACAGGCCTATAATTTTGGCGGCCAGTATATCAGCTATGTATTAGACAATGGCAAGAAGCACAGCTATAGTTTGGCGGAAAACTTTGCGAAAGAAAAATCCGGCGGAAGAACGGTCACATACACAAACCCTATTGCTGTTGCCAGAAATGGGGGCTGGCGGTATGCCTATGGCAATCAATTTTATGTGGAAATCGTCAGCCAATATCTGGCTGTAGAAAGTTTTGATAATGAAACTGTGCAGATTATCATGAATGAAGCTTTGAAATATGAGGGCTGGGAATATGTATACGGCGGTGCTAATCCTAACACGTCCTTTGATTGCAGCGGCCTGATACAGTGGTGTTATGCAAAGGCCGGGATCAGCCTCCCTCGTACAGCACAAGCACAATATGACGCAACCCAGCACATTCCCATGTCAGAGGCCAGGCCTGGAGATTTAGTCTTTTTCCACAGTACCTATAACGCAGGAGATTATGTTACTCATGTGGGAATCTATGTATCCCCTACAAAAATGTATCATGCCGGTTCCTCCGGTATCGGTTATGCTGATCTGACTTCCAGCTATTATCAACAGCACCTGATCGGTGCCGGAAGAATCAAGTAATAGAAAGAAGGTTTAAAAATGTTTCGGAAAAATAAAGAAAAAAAGGTACGTACCATGAAGGTAGGCACACATAGAAAATCAGTCATTGCCCTGTGGCTTCTGCTGATCGGCAGCGTGTCCTTTGGTATCTATAAAAATTTCACGGCCATAGACCAACATACCACCCATGAAAAAGAGATCATACAGCTACAGCTAAATGATACTTCGGGGATTGAAAATTTCGTGATGGACTTTGCCAGGGCTTTTTATGGGTGGGAAAATAATGAAGAAAGCATACAGGCCCGGACGGCAGCTATCAGTAACTACCTCACACCGGAGCTTCAAGATTTGAATATGGACACTATACGGACAGATATCCCTACCTGCTCTTATGTCAATGATGTGCAAATATGGGATATTAAAGAAGCTGGGGATCAGGAATATCAGGTAAAGTATTCTGTAGAACAGTATGTTACCAAAGGAGAGGAAGCAACGACTGTAGAATCTTTTTTTGAAACTACTGTCCATGTAGACAGCACTGGAGATATGGTAATCGTCCAAAGTCCTGTCCCGGCCAGCAGGCCAGAGAAATCAGATTATGAGCCAAAAGCTCCTGAATCTGATGGAAGTGTAGACGCAGAAACAATCCAGGAAGCCACTAATTTCTTGGAAACTTTTTTCAAGCTGTACCCTACAGCCACAGAGGAAGAACTAGCATATTATGTGGAAGATCATGCCCTGGAGCCAATACAAGGAAACTATATTTTCTCAGAGCTTATCAATCCCATCTTTAAAAAAGAGGGCGACCACATAAGAATTTATGCAAATGTAGCATTTGTAGACCAAAGTACCGGAGTAACTGTAATTGCAGAATATAATTTTGTAATAGCTGATGAAGAGAATTGGAAAATCATTAATCAATAGTTTCCCTTGTATACAATTTTGTTTTACAAAAACCAACCATTTCTGTTCAACAATTCTGCAAGAAAATCTTTTAATATATAGTTATAGCTCTTATAAAATGAGTTGCTCGAAAAACGAGCAACTCATCAAATTGGGCTATTTGTTTCTTTGACAAATAAATCATACGATATTAAGTCCCTAAATGTCAAATAAATATTAGTACCATTCTTTTGTATTTTAGGCTAGGACTATCACTAAATGCTACTTCAATAATATCTGCAAAAAAACTCCTTTATTGTATTTCTGGTTTTTCTGCTGTACACGATATCTTAAAAGAACCTATTACTGTTTCTCCATCTGATGAATATAAAGGTATATAATATGTTAATGGATTATATGGTTCGACGACCAATCCGGTTGGTTCCGGATCTAAATCTGTGGCTTTAACATATCCTTCAATTCCATTCTCGCCAGTAGCTGCAATCAAATCTAGGTGCTCATCGCAATACAATTGTGACCCATAAGCTTCTCCATTTTCGTTTATTTGAGCTATCTTTAATTCATTTTCTTCCATGATTGATGCAACACTCATATTGGGAGTTTGTGCTGTATTATATGTATTATAATTAGATCCATTATATATTCTTACTGAACTTCTAGCATAATAATTACCTTTTGCATAATATTTAGGGCTGGGCATACCGAACAGGAGACTTGGCCCATTGGAATAATACCAGCCACTAGAGCTTACTAAGCTTCCATTCGTTTTATATAACTTTGCATTTACACCTAAATATCCTGCTGGAACTGTTGGAGATGATGTTACTGTCCCAACTGTAGCATTCGCATTACTCCAGCCTGAGCCAGTATAGCACTTCGTGTAATACTTATATTGCCTCCCATTTACAGTTGCATACAAGGTGCTAGATGTTGCAGTACCAGCGAATACAGGAATCGCCGTCATTACTAATAATATCATACTTAAAACCAAAAACTTAATTTTTTTCATATAACGCCTCCTTAGGAAACTCGGAAACTTCCGATTTGAGTTTTTCCATCTTGTAGATAAATTGGAATTGAAGAGGATTCCCCTGGTTTACTAACAATACTATCTAAGTCTGTCTTTTTAACATATCCTTGTAAACCATTTTTTAGTTCTACTAAAATCAAATCAGGTTCTTCAGCATCTGCAACTTTTATTGCCGGTCCGTAGGTTTCTCCAGCTTCATTCGTTGGGTAGCCATTTTCTAATACATATTCAATAGCTGGTACAACTAATTCATTTTCATTCATGTGAGGAATTCGTAACAAGAAATATATTATTATAAATGCTATGCCAACACAAAATATAATCGCAATTTTTTTATTTTGCTTCATTATTTTATCCTCCTTTGCTTTTTTATGCTAATTTCCCATTGGACTCACCTCACTTACAATTTTATTTTCATTTCTTCTTAGCATAATTATACGTTATTAATATTATATTGTCAATTATTATATATCGTAAATCGTAATATTATATAGAATTACACTATTATTTATTTTAAAATTATAATATAAATAAGGAGCCACCTAAACTGATCACAATCAAAGTTCAGGGACTCCTTGCTAAAATAATGTCTTTTTTCTTATATTAAATTACCATTTTTATCACAGCCTAGTGTAACACTTCTAGTAAGTGTTTCTACTACAGTATTTAAAAAATATCTATTTGCTGTTGCTGTAGCCGTTGCTTTATTTCCATTACGTGAGGCAGATTTATTCTTTATTTTCCATGTATCTACATAGCTTCCAGCGCTTGCAGAAGCACTAGTACATTTACTAGTATTACCATCATAACTAAAAGAAGCGGTTACTGTAACATACCACATTGCTTTTTTATTTTCATTATAAAAAGTAGATGTTCTATAACTATTTCTTACACCTCTATTTACTGTCATATCCGTATATGTAACTATCTCAAAATAGCTACCATCTGCAAAATATTCATAGTCTATAGCTATTACTTCTTTCCCTTCAAAATCAGATGCCATAACATTAATACTTGACATAATCAAAAATATTACAGACAAAAAAACTATACGCATTTTTTTACATTTTATCATATAAAACTCCTCCCTATAGATCTCCAGTTTCTATCCTCTCATATCTTATAATATTATCTGTACTTTCTTCAGCTGCATAATAGCAAAAGATACCGTAAGTAAAGCAACAAAGCAATATAGCTATTCCTAACAGTATTATTATATATTTCCAATACTTCTTTTTTTTAACACATTCGAAAACATAATCCATATCTTGATTCGAAATATAATCACTCACGATAGTGTCTGGAGTCCCAAAGTTATGGAGTATTTCTTCATAAGTAGCATTTGGATGATCTATTTCATATTCTTTTAAAGATAATTTTAATTCGTGTAAGAATTTACCTTCTTTAAAATTTATCCTTGGAAAAAGAGTTTTTAAAATAAAATAGTATTTATGAATATTTTGATTCTTCATATCACTTTATACACTTAAATGAGCTGTCTTTTTCTACTTTGTTCCTTTTATATTGTATAATATTATTAAAAGCATTAGTAAGTGATTCTAACTCTTCCCTTCCTGTATCTTTAATATGATAATATACCCTTTCCATTCTTTTCCCGACCTTTATTTTATAAGAAGAAATAAATCCTTCTTCTTCTAGCCGATATAGCGCAGGATATATTGTACTTGGAATTGGTGTTATCGTGTTATTGGTGAGTTGCTTTATTAGTTCGATTATTTCATAAGCATATGCATCACCTTCAGATAAGATTTTAAGTAATGCCACGTTAGTAAAAAATGATTTGAGCTCCACAGTGTCTTCTCCTTTCTTTTATAATATAGCATATTTATAAACTATAGTAAATACAATTATATCGTTTTACATATTATTTATGTATATATAACTACTATGTTATTTTAAGAGCTTTGATTATATTTTTCTAACTCATAGTTACTATGGACTAGATAGCAGTTTATTTAATTAAATCGAAAGAGGAATTTAAAAAATCAATATGCGCTCTCTGAGCCTGGCTGATCTGGTCTGCTCTATCTATGTGATATGTCCGGTTTCCACGTTTAAAATAAGCTCCGGTCTGTTTAAAATGAAACGGTACATTGTATTTCACACATTGCATAAGTGTTTCCAGAATCCAGGCATAGTCACATAGACGGGCATTTTCTCCGGATTCTCCGCCACAGGTCACGCACTCAATAGAATCCTTGTATTTTTCTAAGTATTTTTCTATATTGATCCTCTCAAGCATAGGTTCATGGATAATGGACTTATGCTTGATGGGAAGCTCCAAGAAAACAGGAAGTCTTTTGTCCGTTGTTGCCTGGTTTTCACAGGTACAGCAGATATGGACATTCTCATATCCATCTCCCCAATCTTCGGGCAGCTCTTTATAAAATCTTTCCGGACGCTTTGTAACAATAAAAAATGTCAGGTCTGGCCTTTGCCTTATCATCTGCCAGGCTTCCCCTCTCCACTCATCAGAAGAAGGGTGAAAAAAATCAGATGTAAAACAGGTATAAACATAGTCCCCGTCTGGCTGGAGCTTGTACTCTCCTTTTCTATTTTTCCTTACAGGAAGGTCAAAGGCCTTTGTCTTATGCACTATGGTGGAATCCCGGCCATATTCTGAATCCTGCCGGAACATATAGCAATGATAACACCCTGGGCTGATCTTTGTGCAGCCATGCCACGGATTCCATTTTGACATCTTGATCCCTCCCGTTTTTTTCTATTCAATCCTTTGTGCTTTAATCTTCTTCAGGAAATCTCCCCTGGATACAAACGGAGCTTCCAGCTTATATCCTTTCCGTTTCATAACACGAAACTTGAAATCCAGTAATTCTGCCGGGACACACAGCCTGCTTGCCGCTTGGAAGAAAAAGGAATCCCCATTTAACGCCAGCAATACTTCTTCGTCCGACAGGAGCAGCTCTGCGGCGAAAATATTCGCCTGATATTCCTTTATATCTGTATCGTCAAAAAGAGCCGCCTCATGAAACGCTGCATTTTGTATCTCTTTGCTATGTAAATCCGCATGCCCCAGCTCATGGGCCAGGATAATCTTCTGTACCTCTTCCGCCAGATCACTATTGACTGTGATGTGCTTTATCCTATGATATGTGACCATAAAGCCTTTACAGCAACCGTCATAATCTCCCATAGGAACATAGCTGACCAGAATCCCCATGGCCTTCGCTAATTTTCCCGGGTCTGTTTCATCATATTTTTTCGTGAGCTTTTTTACCCTTTCAGAAATCAGTTCTATAGTCATAGACACCTACTCCCTTCTCTGTTTTCTGGCTATTTCTGAAAAGGCTCTTTCTTGCGTCCAAATTTTTCCTGGGCCGCTTTTTTACACTCCACATAAGCCTGCATGACGGCCTGGAAATATGCGTCCTTTGCTTCTTCTGATATTGTACCGCCCGCAAATAACGCCTGGTTTTCTTTCAGCATGACCTCTAAATCCAGGGATTCCCGGTATCCAGTCTGTTTTCTTATCTCTTCTACATACTCCATGCGATCTGCCCCTTCTCTACAATCCTCCACAGAATCGTCCTTCAGATATTCCGTAGATACCCCCAGGGCTTTTGCCAGCTTATACATAGTGGCTGCTCTTGGAAAACAGTCCCCGGCTTCATAGGCTGTGATCGTCCGGTATCCGATTCCGGCCTTTTGGGCTAGTTCCTTCTGACTCAAACCCAGCCTAGCTCTTTGTTCTTTGACCTTCTCATTAAAACCTTTCATCTTGATCCTCCAATGTCTTTCTTTGTCGTTTTTTAACGAATTACGTCTTCTTGCTATTTTCTCCTTGACATTCTTGCTATATATTGCTAGTATATCAGGTGTAAACTAGCAGTTAAGCGTAATAACTAGCATTTATAAGCATATTATAGAAAGTATATTTACTAATGTCAAGAGGATTTGGCTGGGAATTGCTGGTTATTGCTAGTCGAAAAGAAAACATTTCAAAGGAGGCATGAAGTATGAGCAGAAAAACAGATATCTTGGACTTTATCCAGAAATTTTCCCATGAAAAAGGCTATTCTCCTACGATCCGGGAAATTGGAACAGGAATCGGATTGTCCCCTTCTTCTGTCTACTATTATATCCAACAGTTAAAACAGGAGCATACAATCATCACAGAGAACAAAAAAAGCCGGACTTTACACTTGGCTACACGATAGTTACCGGAGAAAGGCTTGCAAATTACAGGAAGGAGAATGACTATGCAGGATTTATTAGAAAGTTTTACTTTATCAGAAAATGTACCTAAAAACATTGTCCATAATACGGAGCTTCTTCTAAAGCTCTATCGGAAGGTAGAATTTGCCGTCAAATGCCATCTGAAGGAAATTGACGAAGAGCTTTATATCACTGAGCGGAAACAGCTATCAGATTTTGTCCATGACCTGATTAATTGTGATTTGAATAAAGAACGGCGCAGGCTCCAGGATAGGCTGACCTCTGCCGATACAAGTTTATGTCTCTTAGAATTGATGGAAGACGCTCTTCTGACCTTAAAATCTTATCCTGAAAATGGAGAGCTTTATTACAAGCTTTTGCGCTACCGTTATTTTGATTCCTACGGAAACACCAATGAAGAGCTTATGGAAATTTTAAACCTGTCACGCTCTACATATTACCGCCAGAAGAAAAAAGCAATCGAACTATACGCTGCTGTTTTATGGTCATTATCCCTTCCAAAACCTCCTGATAAGGCAGTAAATACCTGTCAAAATAAAGCGTCCTGATCCTGGCACAGAAATGAGACTAAATTGCGATATAAATGTGACTATATTGCTACTCTTTTGCTATTGTAAGTATATTTTAATATGTTAGACTGATTATACTGAAAAAATTATGGCCTTTGTCATCTTATTGGTGGCAGGGGCCTTTTCTTTTCAGAATATCAGGCATTTCCAGGCTGTAGCTTATTAAAAGGCTGCGGTCTTTTTTTATGCCTGCGTTTAGGAGGCATAAAATGAAATGCTGGGCGTGTTATATCGCCAAATATCCATAAGCTTCCTCTGTTTGGAACTGATGAGTAAATCAAACGGAGGATTGGATATGAGTGATAAAAGATATTGGAAAGTAAAAGGAAAGAAAGTAAACGTGACAAATAAAGAACACGACACATTAAGGAACAGCCAGAAACAAATGTGGCGTATCATAAATGAATCCGCAGGCCAGGAAAGCCTGGAGGATTTACAGGAACGAGATCTTTTAGATTCCCGGCTTGCAAATGGTTCCTCTGGAATACTCCTGCCTATGGAAGAGGCAATCCTGATCCATGAGGTGATCCAGGAAAGCATGAAAGACTTAACCTACCGGGAACGGTATCTGATTCATGAAATGCTGGTCATGCAGATACCAGCCCTGGAGATTGCAAAAAGAGAGGGCCGTCATGCACAAGCAATTATCCGGGAAAAGAACCGGGCCTTAAATAAAATGAAAAAACGGCTGGAAGAAATCGGGATTCACAGTGCAGATGAATTTTTTTAATTTTTTTCTGAAACCTGTGAAATTTCTTTACGTCAAATACCTTATAGGTAATGAGAAGTTTTTCTCAGGCACCTTGACAGCAGAATATACAATAATTATCAACGTTTCAATCAACTGTGGAGCACAAGGAAACCATGCAGAGCTTCGCATTATGTCCTGAAATCAGTCGGCAGGCTGGTGTTGCCATGATACAGTTGGTATGGATACACGTACAGGCCATATGGCCCGTACCTGAAAAGAGCTATCAGAGCCGAAAGGCTGTGGCAGGGTCTCATGCGACCCATGCAGATAATTATTCCCGTCCCATATGGGACACGATTCGGGGTGTCGTGGACAAATAGAATCGAGGAAAGCACTGTTTAGGAATGTAGGAAGTTTGACGATAAAAGCCGTATGGCGGAGAGATTTTCTTTCCGCCATATCCTTTTGCAGTCAAGCGAACTGAATAAGGTTTTCTGTTCCTGCCAAAGTATGGCGGCAGATTTCTTTTTCTCTTATCACTTTTAAAGCAGCGGTATCTATCTGAATAATAGAAAGTGTCAGATTCAGGTTTTTGGGGAGCTTATCCGTAAATGTTTCATATGCCTGATCGGAACTGACTACAAAACTATATTTATCTTTTTCGGATACTTCAGTAAACAACAGGTCATAGAAAAGCCCTGGCATTTTCGCTTCTATCACTTTCCGCTCATGGCCGGGAACAAATTGAAAATACCAGTGTTCTATAGGAGCCTCCAGAAAATGGATTGCTAACTGGCAGGGCCGATTACCCGTATTATCTGAAAACCAGGGAATTTGAAGTCTCTGGACGGCAGCAAGAATCGTTCCGCTATAGGCCTCTAGCTGTTCTTTTGCAGGAGCCGCTTGGTATCCTGCCGCTGCCAATAATTCCTGATAAGTCACCGCATTTTCAGCGTGTTCCGCTATTTTTTCTAATGTAGCCAAAGACGGCTGGCCTGTGTAACTGGGATTCAACATTCTGGATAAATGAGTCGGACTGACCCCTATTTCCGCAGCAAAGGTTTTATGCTGCCGTGTCCCGATTGCTTTTTTCAAAATTTCAATAAATGCTTGTTGATTAAATTCGGACATATTTCTTGTACCTCCGCATTTAGTTTAACATGAGATTTCAACAATAGCAACGGATAGAATCGTCTATTTAGTTATCATACTATCAACATTTGCTTATCATATAAACAACATGAAAGTCAACATTCAATTGACATGCATGTTAATTGTGTGTATACTGTAAATGTAAACAAAAACAGGAAGGGGTGAAGAGAATGAATCCATACGTTGTAAGAGAAGTGCAAGACGGAAAAAAGACCTATTATTATCTGCGTTGTATGGAAACCTATTCTATCGAACCGCTTCCAGCCAAATATCTCAACCATAAAGTATCCACTGGACAATCTCCTAACACGGTGAAGGAAAGTGCGCTGGCCCTCTCCTACTATTACTCTTATCTGTGGGAGAAGGAAATGGAGCTTTCAGATGTTTATGCGTTGCCTTATGATACTCAGTCTAAACACTTTGTAGATTTTCTCTACTGGCTGAAATTAGGTAATCATAATGGGAACGCAAAGAAAACACCTCTGAACAGCACCTGCAATACTTACCTAAGAGATGTTTTTGGCTTCTACAGATTCTTAGAATCTTTGGAGCCGGAAAATCATCTGAAAGTCTTTGTCAGCCGTTTAGTCTCTGTAACAAATTCTATCGGAGTGGCCCACAAAGAAATCCAGTATAGCTTCCAAGGTTTCCTGAAGGAAGAGGCGCATAAACGGAAGTTCATAAGCAGGGAAGAGATTGAAACACTTCTTCTGGCCTGTACGAACTGCCGGGATCAGTTGCTTCTTCTCCTGCTTGCGGAAACTGGTTTTCGTATCGGGGAACTCCTGGGCGTAAGCTACACCAGGGATATTGATTATGGCAATCACACAATCCAGGTTCATTTCCGTGATGATAACGAAAATAAGGCAAGAGCAAAATACGCAGAATACCGGAGAGCTAAAATCAGCCCGGATACTTTCGATTTCCTTCTTTATTACCTGTCCGAGTACAGGAACCTATTGAAAGATACTGAATATCTTTTCATTGTCATTGAAGGAAATTCTGCCGGAAATCCTTTATCCGCAAATACGGTCTATTCTATGCTGAAGCGTCTTGAAAAAAAGACGGGGATCAAAGCAACTCCCCATATGCTTAGGCGTTATTTCGCTACACAGCGCAGAAATGGCGGCTGGGATATCTTACTTCTGTCCAAGGCCTTAGGCCATAAACATATCAAGACTACAGAACAATATATCAAAGTCGAAGACAGCGAACTGGAACAGGCAACGGACAAGTTCTATGAAGAAAACAAATCCTTATTTATGGTTGAGCAGTTATAAGAAAGGGGTGAAAACATATGCCAGCAGCTTTTAGGCAAACAGCAGTCCATTCTACTTCCCTAAAAGCAGAGCTGGACGCTTGCAAAAGAATCAGTAAAGAAGCCAGGGCTGTAATAGAACCCTATCTATCCGGGAAAGTCTCCTCTGTCCTAGAGGTAACACCTGAATTGGAGCAGAGCTTCCAATCATACCTGCAATATTTTTATCCTGAAAAGGCAAAGCAATACTTTTGGAACTTCACACATTATAAAAGGCAGGTTCAGGAGAATACCTTTCAAGACCTATTGGAAGAGGTAGAAGGATATACAACCTCTGATAAAGGCAGAATGAAAAAGGCTCTCTATTTCCTGATGGATCATGGAATCCATCATTTAGGCGATATCTGTTATCCGGTACGGAAAAGCTATGAAACCTATGTTACCGCCCATTATCCAGGCAGAGTAATGGCAGAACTTAAAGAACTGGACAATCTCAAGTTATGGAGTATCCAAAAAAGCCTGTCTCCTTTTCAGGAAATGGCAAAGCTCACATATAAAGATGAACCAATCTTTTTGCTGTACCACCCGGATTATGAGCTGGCAAGAACGTTCTATTATGTCAGGGATAAGGAAGAACTTCTTTTTGATTTTTCCCTTCCTGTCCCCAAAGTTCTGAAACATCAGATATTTGCCATGCTGAACGCTGTTTTAGAAACAAAGTATAACTGGCATGACCGCAGAGAACGTTTTCTGTTACCGCTGAAAAAGCTCTATCTCTTTTGTATAAAAAGGCATATCGACAATTTAGAATACCTGGAACAAGAGGACATTGACCTTTTTCAAAAGGAGCTGGATCAGTCAGCCGGATCAAAAGCAAATATTTATATTCAGATCGTAGACAATACAAGAAAGTTCTTGTTTTTACAGGGAGAAGTAAATTGGCAGGCAAATGTCTGGTATCTGGAACGGTTCCATTTTTCCGGAGACCGTATGAACCCCAGCAGGCCGATTTCTACGTTATCCTTTCTTACTGTAAGGAACCCTGAGAACCGAAGTCTACTGCAAGAATATATCCGGTACTGCCTGGCCGTCACGGACGCAACTATCGGCAATATAAGAGGTCAGCTTTACAATCTTTCCGAGTTTATGCAGTATATCCAGAAAGAATCTGTGCTGTCTCTGACAAGAGGCCAGATAGAAGAATATTTTAAGAGCTTAGATAAGCCGGATATCCTTCCTGCTACTTTTAATCGTAAGCTCTCAAACATCTACCATTTTTATCAGTTCCTTGTTGTAAAGAGATATATAAAACAGATTCCCTTCTATCTGGAATTTTACCTAAAAGGGATCGTACCCGGCCACAATGACAGAAGTGTACCTTTTTCCACAATCCGAAAGATTTTGGAAAATCTCTATCAATTTCCAGAAGATTTACGCCTGATATACTTGAATCTCTGGTGTACCGGATTAAGGCTCAATGAGGTTTGTACCCTGAAAGGAGAGGCTTATTACCGGAAAGATGGTGACGCATGGTTAAGGGTGTATCAGTTTAAGATGAGGGCTGAAAAATCAATCCCGATCCCGTCCATGTTGTATGAAATCATGCAGGTATATCTCAAGAAAAAGCACATACAGGCTGATGAATACATTTTTCAAAATGAAAAGGGCGGAGCATATGACGCAGGAGCCTTTTCCAAAAAGATGAGCAATTACTGTAAAAAGTTAGGGCTTACCTGTGACGGGTATATTTTCCGGTCACATGATTACCGCCATTGTGTCGGAACATACCTGTATTATCACGGGGCCTCTATACAGGCGGTAAGAGATTATCTGGGACATAAGCACGAAGACATGACAAAACAGTATATTGACTATATCCCCAAAAAAATTGATAAAGCCAGTGATGAATATTATCAGAACCAGGAACACAGCCTGGCAAGTATCTTAAAGAAAGGAAAAAAGAATGGAAAGTAAGTTATATCTGGTCAAAATGCATTGCTATAAGCAGGCAACTTCAAAGCAGCTACAGAGGTTTCCGTCCACTTCCCAGTGCGGTTATGATCTGTCTTTCCTTCAGAGTGAACCACTTAGAAAGGAAATGGCTACCTTTATTCAGGCCAGGGCCGAAGGGCATAGCATATCCACTATGTACTCTGAAATTTTTCCTTATAAACAGCTATGCCGTTTCTTAAATGACAAATTTCCAAAAGCTCAGAGCTTCTCCCAATTTGATACAGAGAAAACACTCACCAGCTTAAAAGCATGGCTGTTAGAGCATGGATATAAAATATCCGGCCAGAAATTCCGTAAAGATAGTGGAAAATATGTTGCTACCGAAGTTGGAGCTGTAGCCTATCTGCGTAAAGTTCTCCTTTACTTTTCGCCAAAGGATAACCGCCTTGAAGTGGAAAAGGATACCTGGGAATTGGAAAACCTTGGAATCTCTTTACAGATGAACCCTACAAAAGTTGTAAAGACTATAGATTTCTCGTTTATTTCCCATGAGCTTATGCGGACAGAAGCCAAAAGAGCTATTCTGCTGGAGCTATCCTGTAAAAAGGTAGATACCGTAAAAGCAGAACTTCACTCTTTAAAACGGTTTATCAGATTTCTTGGGAACAAATACCCGGAGATCAGGTCTTTCCGGGAATTAAACAGAGAATGTATCGAAGAGTATCTTCTTTATCTCAAAACAGAAGTCAGGAAGAAAAGTTTCCGTACTGAACTGATTTATTTACGGACGCTTATTGAAGAGATCAGCAAAGTATTTGACAGCCCGGATATGCAGCAACTATTCCTCTCTTCTGATATTCCCAGAGACAGGCGTGTCCTGTATCGGTATTATTCTGATTCAGAATTAAAACGCCTTAACCGGGAAATCGTTCAGATGGACGAGCAAATAGCAAGGGCTTTAATCCTTCATGAAATGCTGGGAACCCGTATTTCCGATACTCTTACTCTTGCTGTGGATTGTCTGTTCAGAAAAGACGGAAAGCCTTACATACGGATTGATTCTGTAAAGGGACACCAATATAGCAAGCCTGTAAGTGAAGATGTGGTAAAACTCGTCACAAAAGCTATCCAGTATACCCGGAAAAGATACGGCGAAACCCATTATATCTTTGTAAAAAAAGATGATACGGAACGGCCCATGACTTACAGCCGGATTTATTATCAAATAGCTTCTATGATCCATGAAAAAAATTTGCGTGATGATAACGGAAATCTATTCGGTGTCGGTACACATATGTTTCGCCATAATTACGGACGGAAACTGACAGAAATGCACGTAGACGATTTGACGATAAGCAAATTACTGGGCCATACTGATATGCAGACTGTAAGCAACTATCGGCGATTAAGTAATGAACGGCTTGCCGCTGAATCATTGGAAATGCGTCAGAGTATGGACACCTTATTAAGAGAAATAATCGGAGGCTGGGAAGGATATGAGCAAGTACGACAAAATGGTGGCTAATAACCAGGCCGCCAGCAGGGAAAAAATAGACTGCGCACGCAAAGCAATCCTACTTCTTTTGGAAGAGGATAAACAGGTGACAGTTTGCGAACTGGTAAAACGCACTGGCTTATCCAGAGGATTTTTCTATAAAAATCCTGAGATCAGTAAAGAACTGGAGCGGGCCAGGGAGCGGCAACATGGAAGAGTTTTTGTAAAGCCTCAGAAAGCCATATTGGATAAAGCAATGGACAATCAATTACAGGTTTTACAGCAACAGATAATGAAACTCAGAAAGGAGAATGAAACTTTAAAAGCAGAAAACCAAAAATTAGAAAAGGCATTAAAGAAAAAAGATTTAGCCTTTATCAAAAGTCTTTAAACTTCTAAAATCATTTCTAAAATCACAACAGCATATACAATGTAAATTGTGTAAAAACCTCGTATTTATCGCAAATATCTCAGGTAGGTAAAAATATTGGTGGTTTTAATTGGTCTTGTGATTATTTTCAAGGAACAGCTCACCAGTCTGGTAGAAAATATTCTTTCAAAGATCACAAGTCAGAGCAACAGTATTTAGCCAATTTACAGACAAGGGGTGAAAGACATATCTATGAAAACAAAAGGCAGTATGACCTGTGCCATGAGCCTTCTGCTCCTGGTAATCATTTCTCTTCTGGCCGCATGTATCCAGTCTTCCAGAGTTTCCTGTGCCAGAGCCCAGGCTGCAAACGCCATGGGTGCTGCCATGTATTCTCTTTTCGCTCAGTATGACCGGGATCTTTTAGAAGATTATCATCTGTTTTTCCTTGACTCCGGTTATGGGGATAGCCGCCCTAATCTTGCACAGGTCATCGCACAGACAGAAACTTTTGCCCTGCCTATACTCTCCTCTGGTCTCACAAATTGTGAGCTGGATACATGCGGTATAACTGGTTTCCGCCTTGCCTCTGACGGCAAAGGAGAAGCTGTAAAGGCTCAGATTCTCCGCTATATGAAAGATAATCTGGGGACTAAAGGGATACAGCTTATAAAAGACAGGTTTAATCAAAATGTGGAAGCTATGGAAGAACAGGAGAAAATTCAAGAAGGAGGACTGGAAGAAGCTCCCATTGAGGAAGAAGTTCCCATGGAAGACATTTCTCCTTCCAATAATCCTCTGGAAATAATAGAAAATATCCGCAGCCACGGATTCCTGGGGCTTGTTCTTCCTGACGGAGGAACTGTTTCAGAAAAATCTGTGGCGGCAGAATCTCTTCTGTCCTTCAGAGAGCTGGAACAGGGCATGGGGGCTCTTCCCCTGTCTCAGGGGAAAAGTGCCGTAACCGATAAACTGCTTATACAGGAATATATTTTGGACAGTCTCAGTTTTTACACCCAGGAATCACATCCAGGCCCCCTGGAATACCAGGTGGAATATGTGCTGGGCGGGAAAGATACTGACCGTGAAAATCTCCAATACGTGGTAAATCGGCTGCTGCTCATAAGAGAAGCTTCGAATATTGCCTTTCTCTATACAGATCCCCAGAAGCGGGCAGAACTTCAGGCCTGTGCCTCTGCCCTTTCTCTCCTCCTGCTGATTCCTGAAGGTATGACTCTGGTACAGGGTGTCCTTGCCGCAGGGTGGGCCTATATTGAAAGCATCTGTGATGTAAAAACCCTGCTGTCAGGCGGCAAGGTTCCTCTGACTAAAGACAATGGTTCCTGGAAAACCCACCTGAATCATCTAAGCACAGAAGATGCTTCTTCTGCTTCCGCCGGTCTGGATTACCGAGACTATCTCTTTCTTCTCCTATCCTTCTCTTCTGAAGATAGACTGACTTTCCGATGCATGGATATGATGGAACAAAATATCCGTGCCAAAGAGGGACGGGCAAGTTTTTCCTTTGATGCCTGCCTTGATGCTGTGTCCATGAATTTTCTGATTTCCGGGCCCGAAGGACAGCAGTGGCAGGGAGAACGATTCTACACTTACGATATGTAAAAGGAGGGAGAACATGGACATTCTGTCAAAAAGAAAGTATAAAAACAGAAAGGAGGGCAGCTCTCTTCGGTATAAAGGAAGTTTAACAGCAGAAAGTGCTTTTGTTCTGCCTTTCTTTTTCCTTACTATTACCTTGCTGGCATGTATCCTGGATCTATACAGGATTAATATGCTGATACAGACAGCCCTCTGCGAAGGAGCAAAGGAACTGGGGATGTACGCTTACTGTACAGAAGAGGACAGCAGTTCACCTGTAGGCGCTGTGACAGATGCTGTCTGTATGGCTTATGGCACAGAAAAAGTAAGAAATGTGTTAAAAGGAGAAGCTCTTCCTGGAATCCAAGGCGGCGTAAACGGCATCTATCTTCTGGGATCAGGATTTCAAAATGAAACCGTTACTCTGAAAGCCTTCTTTTTCTATTCCGGTCCAGGGGGCTTTTTCAGGTTTTTCCCTGTGAAAATCCATGTAGAAGCTCAGGCTCAGGCCTGGACCGGATATCACGGAAATCCTGGAATGCCTGTTTCTTCAGAAAATCTGGTCTATATCACACAGTGGGAAAGCGTTTATCACACTTCTCCTGCCTGTACCCATCTTGCACTTTCCATAAGCCGCGTGGATAAGAAAGGGATTGAGGAAAGGGCAAATCAATACGGAGAACATTATCATCCCTGCGAAAAATGCATGGAAAGCACTTCCTCTCAGAATTTCGTCTATATCACAAGAACGGGAAACCGCTATCACAGCACAAAAAACTGCAGCGGTCTGACCAGAATCATAACTGCAGTAAAAGAATCAGAGGCACAGGGTCTGAATATCTGCACCAGATGCAGTTCTCAGAACTGAAAAGGAGGATCATATGAATTTAGGCTGGATGATAAATATGACTATGCTTGCTTTCTGCAGCATACAGGACATAAAAGAAAAAGAGGTTTCTCTATGGAAGCTGAAAATTTATGGTTTTCTGTCTCTGGCAGTCTGTTTATGGGATATCTTAACTATTGAAAAGGATACATTTTCTCTCATTGAAAAAAGTCTTCTTGGACTGATACCTGGATTATTTCTTCTTTTTATAGCAAAAGTTACAAAAGAAGCTATTGGTTATGGAGACGGCCTAATCCTTCTGTTCATAGGAATATCTCTGGGTTTCTGGGAATCTCTGGGGGTATTGTTTACAGGACTGCTGGGGGTATTTTTAACATCCGTTTTAGTTTTTTTCTGCTGTGGGAGAAAGAAAGGCTTTCGGATTCCTTTTATCCCCTTTTTATTTACAGGAATGGCAGGTGGATATTTTTGGCTGGAAAAATAATAAAAAAGAAATATAGTGGCAGTTTTACTGTAGAAATGGCTCTTCTCAGCGGAGTCTGGCTGCTGGTAATTTTTTCTTCTCTTTTCCTCATTATAGGCACTTACAGCCGGGTACGGGATACTGCAGCATTGGCAGAGGCATCCGCATATGGCAGTGCCTCTGCTGTATACAAAACGGGAGACGGTGTTCAAGCAGCGGCCCAACGACTCAGGAACCAAGGAAACTACTTTTCTGTTACTGGAAGTAAACGGGAAATTACAGCGAGCTTTTCTCATACCGTAAAACTTCCTTTCCGGAATCTCAGATGGCAGCAAAATGAGGTTCTAAAAAGCAAGGTCATCCGGCCTGTATTATTTATTGAAAAAGTAGAAAAAGCCAGAAATGTTATAGAAGCGGTAAAAGCCCCCTAAGAAGGAGTGTGATGACTATGGATGTAAGCTACAAAAGAAGCCGCGGGATCAGTTGTCTGGTTCTTCTGGAAGATTTCCAAACAGCAGGCCAAAGTTATCAGAAAACCATCTTTCTTGAAAATTCCATTCCTGGACTGATTCCCTGTAAAGTACAGCGGCTAAACGGAGAAGAACATTTCTCTTATGATATCACCGGCTGCCAATCTCTGGAAAATCTTTTTATGAAAGAGAAGTTTTCCCATAAGGACTTGGAAAAGCTCCTGGAGAATTGGCTCAGAGTTTGTGACACTCTGGATGAATATCTTCTAGATATGGACTATCTTCTTCTGGCTCCTTCTTATATTTACAGAAATATGCATACAGGTGACTATCAGTTCATCTGGTTTCCATTCCAGGTAGCCAGGGAAAAATATGGATTTGAACTTTTGGCTGAATATCTGCTCCCTAAAATCAATCACAGCGATAAAAGTGCAGTCTCCCTGGGCTACGGAGTCTACAAAGAGGCTGCAGAAGACAACATCTATCCCCGTACAATAAAAGAACTTCTATATGATTCATCTCCATCAAATCCGGAGAAAGAATCTCCTGAGCCTCAAATTCCTTCTGCTGAAACAGAAGCAGACGAAGAAACCCAACGAATCCGCAAAAAACTGTTAGACGATTTCTATAATGAAGAGGAAGAAGAATCTGCTTCCCATAGGATATTTGCCGCTGTTTGCGGCATACTCTTTCTGTGTATACTCATTTTCTTTCTCTGGCATTTCCGTCTTCTGCCTCTTTTCTGGATTATTATTCTTCTCTTAACTCTGTCAGCCAGTATTGGACTTGGGATACTTATCTATTTTTTGCTGCTTAGAAAAAAAGGAACACCCGAACCATTATCAAAAACTCCCCTAAAAATTAAGAGCCTACAAAAATCTTCTGAACATTCTATAGAAAAAGAAATAGAGGAATTCCCGACTTCTGCTTTTCCTCCTTTAAAAGCTGAAAAAGGAAGAAATCTGGAGCAGCCGGAGAAAACCGTCTGGGAGTCTCCCACAGTTCTGCTGGAAAATCAAGTTTCCCTCTATCCCTCTCTCGTCGGAACAGGAAAAAACGCTGGAAAAACCTTTATGCTGAAAAAAAACAGCCTTCTTGTGGGAAAATGGAGTGATTCTGCGGATATCTTTCTGGACGAGGCTACCGTAAGCAGAATACATGCCAAAATCCTAAGAGAAGGAATGAACTGCTATGTGGTTGATTTAAATTCCAAAAATGGGACCCGGATTAACGGCGTTTCTCTGGCCCCTGAAGAAAGAAAACTTCTGAAAAATAACGATATCATTGCCTTTGCAAAAGAAGAATTTCGCTATACAACACCTGGTTTTCCACTTTCTCCAGAGCCTGCTGAAAATTAGCGTTTGCAATACTGGGAATTTTCAGTTAAAATAGGTGAAAGGAGTATGCTATCCTTTCTGAGGATAAAGAGGAGTATGTTATGGGAATCATTGTGTTTTTAGGTGACAGTATTACAGATGCCGGGAGAAAGGCCTCCCCAAATCAGCTGGGGTATGGATATGTAAATATACTTGCAGAGGCAATAAAGGATTCAGATACAGACTGGAATATTGTAAATCGTGGCGTAGACGGTTATATAACCGAACGGGTGGCGCGGACCTTACATCATGACTGTATCTCTCTGCGTCCGGACTATGTAAGTATTTTAGTAGGGATTAATGATATTGGCATGATCGTCCATTCCCAGGCTTCCTGGCAGGATAAGCTATATCTTCTGGAGGACAGTATTCGTTCCTATCATGAAATGCTTTTCGATCTGTCCAGAGAAACTACAGCAAAGGTCATCACCCTGGAACCTTTCGTTTTTTCCAAGGACGACAAGTACCAGGATTGGATTCCCTGGCAGAAAAAAATGGCAAAAAACATTCATAAACTGGCGAAGAATTACGGTGCCCGCTTTATCCCTACCCAGGAGCCTTTAAATCTGAAAATTGAAGAACTTGGTTACGACGCGGTTACTACAGATGGAATCCATCTCACCCAGCTTGGTCATCAGTTCCTGGCTGAGATTATAAAAGAATCCTTCCAGCTTTAACCCTTTCCCGCCTCAGACAATGATGTCTTCAAAGATTGCCCTTACTGCTTTGCCGAGAGCTTCCGGGTTCAATTTTAAAGTAGTGCCTATCCGGCCTCCGCTGATATAGATTTCTCCGTATTTCAGGGCAGACTGGTGGATAACCGTCGGATATTGCTTTTTCATCCCCAAGGGACTGCAGCCGCCTCTTACATACCCTGTTACATTGGTGATATCTTTCACATGTATCATTTCGATAGATTTTTCTTTCAGCACTCTGGCCGCTTTTTTCAGATCGATCTCTTCTGCAATAGGGATCACCAGAACATAGTACTCTTTACTTTTTCCCTGTACCACCAGGGTTTTGAAAGACTGCTCTACAGGAGCTCCTGTCTTTTGGGCTGTATGAAGCCCGTCTATAAATTCCTCACACTCATATTGTATGGTTTCGTATGGAATCTTGTTTTTTTCCAAAATTCTCATGGCGTTTGTCTTGATTTCTTTTTCTTTATGTTTTCCCATGTTTTATTTCTCCTGTATATATTTTTTTCTTATGGAAATCCTAAAATAAGCTTATTTCACAAAAGGAGGTCCATTTCATGAAAGAAAAATCTCGCCCTGAGGAAGATAAATACAACGTAGAAGCAACTTCCGCCAGAGACCTGGACGGATGCGGGACTACCGAGGCAACAGGTCTTATCCCTTCTCTCCCTCAATCCAGGGGACAGCTGGATTCTTACAAATCTATTCTGCCATTTTCTCCTGACTGCATTGCCAAAGACTCTTCTAAAAAGTCCTGACTCTGCATGTCCACACGTACAGGGCAATTCTGAGACAGAGGCCCTCCCGGAACGTATCTTTTTGTGTTTCCGGAAAGGCCTCTGTTTTTATATCAGTCTGACGTTAGCTCTTTTTGGGGCTGCTGGTGTCGCTCTCTTCTGTACTGTTTCCTCCAGAAGTACTGTCGCTGTCGCTCTCTTCTGTATTATATCCTCCGGAAGTACTGCCGCTGTTACTCTCCTCTGTATTATATCTGCCAGAAGTACTGTCCGTGTTATCTGTAGAATTGCTTCCTGAGCTATTGTCTGAACTGCTGTCTGAGCCGCTGCTGTCTTCCCCGTCAGAACTGTCTGTCTGGAAATCCCATTCTGTCTGAAGTTCCCCGGCTTCATCTGCGGCTTCTTCCAAAGCAGAAACCGTAAATTCTGCTTCCGGATCTTCCTCATGAATACCATGTTCCTGGGCAAGCTCTTCTGTATAATCTTCCAGCTTATATACGGTACACTCTGTATAATCCGAATTATAATGCATGACCAGAGGAATCATTGTATAACTTTCAATAGTTATCTCGTCACCGTTTTTCTTCAAGGTAAAGTCTGCCATTCCTCCCAGAAGGTTATCCAGGCTAGCCTGATCGCTGACGAAATTTCCAAGAGAATAGTATACCAGAGTTTCTGACCCGTCAGGTTTCTCTATTTTTTCGTATCCCTTTAAAATATGAGGATGGGAGCAGATAATCACATCCGTACCCTGCTCAGCCAGGAACTGTACTCTCTCTTTAAGTCTTTCTTCCAGCTCCGCTGACTCATCCTGGCCTCCATGGAGATACACAATCGCCACATCTGCCTCTTCCTTTGCAGCCTCCAGGTCCGCCTGAGCATTTTCTTCCGAATAAATATCAACCATATGAGAAGATTCTTCAGGGATAGAGTGATTCTCACTTAACATGGTGCTATAGTTCATAACAGCAATTTTAAAGTTTTTCTCCTGGATAATCTGATATCTGGAGTCATTTTCACTGTTATGTATTCCCAGCAGCGTTATATCCTCATGATTATCTTCCCAGTAAGAAATCGTATCTTCAATTCCCGTCTCCTCCTGGTCAAAAGCATGCTCCGTCGCCTGAGTAACAATATCAAATCCAGCATCTGCCAAAGCATCTGCCACTTCAGACGGCGTATTAAAGTCCGGATATCCTGCTGCATTTTCGTGATCTGTTGTCAAAGGTGTTTCCTGATTAACAGAAGCCAGATCCGCAGAGGAAATGTCATCCTTGATATTTTCATATAGGAAATCAAAATTCCAGTCATTGTCTCTTCCTGCTTCAATAAAAGCCTCATGGATCAGATTATCTCCCACAGCTGTGATATGAAGAGTATTATTCTCCTCCTCAGCCTGAGCCGCTGCTTCTTCCTGCTTCTGTCTCTCGATTTCCTCCTGTTGTTTTCTTTCCTGGTTCCTTCTATTTATAGTAACAGCCGCTGTCACGATAATAATCAAAAGCAGCAGCACTCCTCCAAGCACCATCATCCGACGGCGGCGAATAACCTGTCGGCGTCTTCTTGCTCTGGCAATCCTCCTTCGCCTTTCCTCTTCTCTGAGTCTTTCTTCCTCCATCTGCCTCCTTCTTCTCTGGCTGCTTCTGCGGCGTTCGCTCATAATTTCCTCCTTTCCTAATATGTGAAAATTCACCTAAAATCACCTGGGATTTCAGACTTTTTTTCTATTTGCGTTCTCCATAAAAACGGTGTATGATACTTCCGAAATCAGAAGAAAAAATTACTAATTAATTTCATATTTGTTAAATATAATATTCAATATAATAATATGAAAGTGAAGATTATGTCAACAAAATCCCGTAATTACTTTTTAGATAATTATAAAGCTTTTCTTATTCTGCTGGTAGTCATTGGCCATTTCATTGAGCCCTGTTATACAAACACTTTATTTCTTACTGTTTTAAAATGGTTTATTTTTTCTTTCCATATGCCAGCCTTTATTTTTATATCCGGCTATTTTTCCAAAAAAGATATGGGATTGGAAAAGCTCATACAAAAATTGGTAATTCCTTACTTTGTTTTTGAATTGCTCTATTATTTTTTATATGTATTTGTCATTCACAAAGAAACTGGCCTGTACTTTAACCGTCCTAAATTTTCCCTCTGGTATCTGATGGCTTTGTTCTTCTGGAGAATTGCCACTCCTTATGTTAAAAAGATTCCCGGAAACCTGTTCATTGCCATTACTGGGGGGCTGCTCATTGGATTTACTCAGCTGGGAAACTTTTTCAGCATTCCCAGGACCTTATTTTTCTATCCCTTTTTTCTGGCAGGATATTATTTTCAGGAAAGCTGGTTTGAATCCATTCGCAGACACTGGAAAGCTTTTACTGTAGGCCTTGCCTCATTGGCCGGACTTCTGGGCGGCTGGGTCCTGATTACAGGTCAGGAACTGACTCCTTTTATTTTCTATGGAAGATATTCCTACGAAGACATGGGGCTGACTAATGGCTGGGGACTTCTCATCCGTCTGGTCTGCTATGGAATTTCTTTTCTGGCGATTTTTGCCCTCTGTGCCTTCATCCCCAGGAAGCAGCATTTTTATTCCATCCTGGGCGTCCGTACAATGCCGATTTATCTGTTTCACGGCCTTGTATACAGCATTTTAAAAGACAGCCGTATTCTGGAAAAAGTGGATTTCCCTGTAGAGACAGGCCTGCTGCTGGGATTCTGTGTTCTGCTTACCTTTGCCCTGGCCACAGAACTCCCCTACAAATTTACGACTTGGATATCTTCCTTTCCCGTCAGACTGCCAAAAAGCTTCTCCAGGTCAAAAAAAACTGCAGTATGATCTTCTGCACAGCGGGGCTCCTCCGTCTCTTTCTGCCAGAATTTCATACTGCAGCCTTTCTTAATCCTGATAGTCTCCCTCACAGTCCTTGCACTTACCATTTACGCTGCACAAAAAATGCAGCATTGTGTCTGGAACCCTTGTACAGGTAGCTTTTGCATACTCTACCTTGTGAGTTCCCCGCTGCTGTGTTCTTGGGCAGTATATCGTATACTCTCTGACATATTTCTCTCCCATATTTCCACCTCATCTTATTCCAAACCGGCTTTATGGTCTATCATAACATCCTTTCCTCTTTTTCGCAATTCTGAACTGTATGTATCATGATTACAATTTTTCCCTTTTTTAATACAATCATAAATTGAATCCTGCCTATCCTATGTGATATAATGGTCCGCGGTGTAATATATTGCTTTTACAAAAGGAGCTTTTTATGGATACATTTATATTTTTTCTGGAAATTATTGGCACGATAGCATTTGCCTCCTCAGGAGCCATGACTGCCATTGAGAAAAAAATGGATATTTTCGGAGTAAATGTTCTCGGCGCTACCACTGCCGTAGGCGGAGGAATGATGCGGGATATCATATTAGGAGTAACTCCTCCTGCCGCCTTCTCCCAGCCAGTATATATCCTTTTCTCTATCTTGACCTCTACTATGCTTTTTGCCATCGTCTATACGAATCCGGAAATTTTACAATCCAGAATTAAAAACCGGTACTATGACAAAATCATGCTTTGGTGCGATACTTTAGGACTTGGTATTTTCACTGTAGTAGGAATTCAGACTGCATCCCGGATAATCTCTCAGGATAATGCTTTTTTCTTTATTTTCATTGGCGTACTTACCGGTGTAGGAGGCGGTGTTTTGCGAGATATTATGGCTGGAGAAACTCCTTATATACTGGTTAGAGAAATTTATGCCAGTGCTGCCATTGCCGGAGGCATTACCTGTGTGGTATGCAGCAATTCCATGGGAGAGGCCGCAGGAACTGTCCTTGGAATGGCTGTCACTGTAGTTGTCCGCTCTCTGGCTGCTTATTTTCATTGGAACCTCCTCCGCATCAAGTAGAATTTTTCTCCATCCATTGACTCGTTCCGAAGAAATGGTATACTTATAATCAGTTAGAAAAAAGGAGATGTTCAGATATGAGTAAAATTGATGATGTAAGAAAAGCCATGGTTGAAGCCATGAAAGCCAAGGATAAAGACCGGAAGGATTCCCTGTCCATGCTGCTGGCAGCCCTGAAGAACAAAGCCATTGACAAGAGGGAAGACCTTACCGAGGCAGAAGAAAATGAAGTTGTGTTAAAAGAAATCAAGCAGACAAAAGAAACTCTGGAAATGACACCTGCAGACAGAACAGACATTATAGAAGAATGCTCAAAACGTATTGCTGTCTATGAAGAGTTTGCTCCTAAAATGCTCAGTGAAGAAGAAATCAGAGAAGTCATCCAGGGCGTTCTGGCGGAACTTTCCATTGAGACTCCTACCGCAAAAGACAAAGGCAAGATTATGAAAGTTCTTATGCCTAAGGTCAAAGGAATCGCTGAAGGGAAAGTAGTAAACCAGGTACTGGCCTCTATGCTCCAGTAAAAATCCTGGAAGTATTCTCTGTATCAGCAAAAACACGATATCCTGCTGTTTACAGCAGATTTTTCAGATACCACAGCCAAAAGAAAGAGCTGGCACATTGATCCTATATCAGGAATAATGTATAAATATCCTCGATTTTGATTAATGTTCCAGCTCTTTCTTTTTGTTTATCCTTTTTCTGTTTTATTCCACTACTTCATTTAAGAGTTCCTGCAGTGTGGCTTTGGATATCATACCGCTTCCTCCGGTCACCAGCTCTCCGTTGCTGTTAAGAATATAGGTCGTAGGGAAAGCCTGGATTCCGTAGGTTATCACTGCATCCATTTCCTTGTCATAATATACCGGAAAGGAAAATCCCTGTTCTTCTACATAGGCTCGGCCAGATTCCTCTGTTTCGCCCATACAGCCTATTCCATCTACCATAATAAACTGGACCTGATCTTTCAGTTCCTGGTACAGCTCTTCAAAATCTGGCATTTCTTCCCGGCAGGGCGGACATTTACTGGTCCAGAAGTTGATCACTGCCGGTTTTCCTTCTAAAATTTCTTTCAGACTGGTCTGGGTTCCTTCCTGATCCCACACTGTAAAATCCGGCGCGTCTGTGTATTCTGCAGTTTCCTCCTGAGACTGGTTTTCATCTTCTGTTATTTCTCCCGAAGCGTCTTCTGCACTCATATCCTCTTCCTGCTTGGCCAGTTCCATTTCCCGCTGACGCTCTGCTTCCTTTTGAAGTTCCTGATAGCCAAATGCCCCGATCACCAGCAGCAGAAAAAAAGCCACTGCTCCCATTATCCATTTCTGTTTTGCGTTCATATCCGCTCCTTCCTCAGCTTACCAAAGCCAGATACTGATTCATCAACCCGGTCATCATAAGTATTCCCACCAGGATTAAAAGACCTCCGGAAATTTTATTGATTATTCCATAATGGCTTTTTATCCAGTCAAAAGTAGTCTTTAACTTCTGTATCAGCACTGCACTGATGAGGAAAGGAATTCCAAGACCTGCCGAATAGCATAAAAGCAGCAAAATTCCTTGTCCCCAGGAGGCCTGTGAAGATGCCAGCATCAGCGCCGAGCCCAGAAATGCCCCAATACAAGGTGTCCATCCCAGGCCGAATACAATACCAAAAAGGACTGTAGAGACTATCCCCATCTCTGTATTCTGTCCCATACCGCCAGTCCCTTTAAAAAGATTCAGTTTGAGCGCACCCAGAAAGTTCAGGCCAAAAATAATTACCATCAATCCGCAGACCAGATTCACCTCTGTCTGATATCTCCTGAGGAGGCCTCCTATTGTTCCTGCAAACGCTCCCAATACTCCGAAAGTCACTGTAAAGCCCAGCACAAAAGCCAGGGCTTTCCAAAAGGGAGAGCGTTTCTCCTGTCCGCTTCTCCCCCCGGCAAAATATGCCACATATACCGGAAGCATTGGAAGGAGACACGGTGATATAAATGTGATCAGGCCTTCTAAAAAAGTAATCAGATAAGTCATTCTTCTTCCTTTCTCCTGCCTACTGGCGCCGCATAGACAGTACATTCATAGTCTTTTTCCCCTGAGGGTCCTGGTGCAAAACCCAAAAGCTCATCCAGGCACTCCTGGTCGTAAGCGCCTATGGCACAGGTACCGCATCCAATAGACTCACAGGCAAGGTATAGGTTCTGGCATATGTGGCCTGCATCCAGAAGAATATATTTTGCCGCTTTTTGTCCATAACGCCATTCGGTCCTGTAAGGAAGGGCGCTCCAGACAAAAACCACAGGAGCGGAAGCTGCAAAAAACTGTCCACATAGTGCCTGAGTCAGCTCTGTCTCATAATCTTGCCGGTCTTCCCAAAGTTCCAGCCGGTGGTTTTCCGGAAGGTAATGATAAATTCCTTTTTTCAGCCCCTCTACACTGCTGACAAACAGGTAGGTTTCAAAAGGATGTCTGGAGCCTGCAGAGGGTACGTTCCGGAAAGTTACCGGATTTTTATGTCCCGCCATATTCCGGACGCCCTGGGTTGTCCACAGAAGGTAAGACAGTTCCAGAAGAGTAAGAGTCTCTTCCCTGTACTGTCTTCTGCTCTTTCTCCCTGTGACAAGTTCCAGAAAATTCCCGTTTATGGAAATTTCTCCAAAGTCCTTTGGCAAAGATATCTCTCCCCGCCCCAGTTTTTCCTTTAAAGGCCTGGGCCCAGGCAGTTTCTGCTGCTGATCTGTAGGCTCCTCTCCTGCATCACTTTTCTGATATCCCTTTAATAGCTCTCTGTTTTTCATAAGCTGATATTTTGTCTTTTCATTCATGGTAAAAATCCTCCTTTCCCCTTCTCCCCACCCAGAGTAGATGTTATTATACCATAAAGTAGAAAGCCAAGCGAGCATTTATGCTCATCTGGCGCCCAAGGACTTTTATATAGTCAAAGACCCTCGCGGCAGTCGCCAAATGGACATGCGAGCATGCCCGCTTGGCTCGTTGCTCGCGGGAATAAAAAAGGAGCGGCCCACGCAAAGCATACCTTTTGTCTTTGCCTAATAGGGCGCACTCCCTTATATTCTTATTTTAATTTTCCCAGCCAAAAACTAAGCTGAGTCTAATGGGCAACAGCGTAGGGTTTTCTTTTGAAAATATCTTTTGCCTTCTGGCTGACTTTAGCTTCCATTCCTGAATAGCTGCGCATAAGATCATATTTCATCTGCTTCCGGTTTCTTCTTTCTTTTCTCATTTCAAACACCTCGCTGTTTTCTTTATAGAATAAACACAGCCTGTTTTATGCCTTTTTTCTGCCTGCAGGCCTGCCGGATCTTTGTTTTTCCTACGGCCTGCAGACATTGATTCTGTGGCTGCATATTTATAATAGCACAAGAATGTTTGAAACATATTATGGTTCTTTCAAATCTATGTAAATTCAAAACAAAAAAACACCGTCCCCGAAGCTCTACGGCCTCAAAAACAGTGCTTTAACTGCGCCTTCAGGGACTCGAACCCTGGACAAATAGATTAAGAGTCTACTGCTCTACCAACTGAGCTAAAGGCGCATCTCTTATGTTTTTTGCGTTTTCCTTAACGCAAGAGATATTATAACTCAGGCTTTTACAAAATGCAAGCTTTTTTTTATATTTTTTTAATTTTTTATTTTCATCCTCTTTTTTTGAATTTTACACTTTCTAAAATCTTTTCTGTCTCTTCTATAGATTTGAGGATTTCTGCTGCTCGTGTACCAGCCTTCCGGTTCTGGTAAGCCCACTGAAACAGGGCATTCTCCAGCCCGCCTTTCTTTTTCCCCATAAATTCCCCCCAAAAAATCTTCTATATAATATATGATGTCATAGGAAGAAAGGTCCTGGATATCTGACCTGCTCATCTGGGACGCTGTATCGGAAAATAATCGCCCAGCGTATCAACGCCCGGCGATCATTTTATAGATAGGGTTCCCCATAGAGGAAAATTTCTCTTCATATTCTGTCATTACATTTCCTTCATTCATAGACGGGTCGTGATGAAGGTCAAAGGTATGGGCCATAAGTTTCCATCCTGCTTCCTCTGTTTCTTCCAGAGAAAACTCAAAGAGAGGACGGTTATCTGTCTTAAATTCCACTACCCCACGGGGAGCCAAAATCTGGTCATACCGCTGAAAAAACTGCCGGGAAGTAAGCCGCCTCTTAGCGTGGCGTTCCTTAGGCCAGGGATCAGAAAAGTTTAAATAAATTCTATCTATTTCATTCTTATCAAATATCAGCGGGAGTTCCCTGGCGTCCATCCGGATAAAACGGAGATTTTCCGGAGCAGTTCCCTCCTCCGCCTTTTCTTCCATTTTCTGAACAGCCCTGAGAAGAACACTGTCATACATCTCGATCCCCAGATAATTGATTTCCGGATTCAAATCCGCCATTTCCATAAGAAATCGGCCCTTTCCCATTCCAACCTCTATATGTATGGGATTGCTGTTCCCAAAAACCTCTTTCCAGTTTCCCCTCTTTTCCTGAAGCTCATGAACTACAAATCTATTATTTTCAATGGTTTCTTTCGCTCCCGGTATGTTTCTTAATCTCATGGTATTCCTGCCTTTCCTGATTTACAAAAAAGAGTATACATGATTTTCCATGGGTATTTCAAGTACATTTCCCGAATTCCTGCCTTACCCCTTTTCTTTTCTGATTTGTTGATGCAATTTTATGTTTTTTCCTGTTTTTTCCTTGGATTTTATATGACTTTTCTCTAAAAATGGTGTATGATAAGTGGTAGTAATTTACGAGGAGGAAATTCTATGGAAGACATCATCAACAAACTGGCTGAAATAGAAGCTGCTGCCTCTCACATCATGGATGATGTGTCGGAACAGAAGAAACAGCTGGCTTTGGAATATGACCAGGCAGTTCAGGATTTTGACCGGGCCATAGACGAAGAAACCCAAAAAAAGACAGCCAGTATCAGGAAAGAGCTGGAAGTCCGGATGAAGGAAAAGCTTTCTCATCAGGAATCTGAAACAGCCCGTACACTGAAGCAGATGGAGGACCACTATGAGGAACACCATAAAGACCTGGCTGCTCAAATATATAACCGAATATTAAGGATGTGAGACTATGGGAAATCTGCTTTCTTACAGCGGTCTGTCCACTAAAATCCGGGCCATGCAGAGCAAGCTTGTCGGCGAGTCCCAGTTTCAGGAAATCGCTCAGATGGACTCTGTTCCCCAGGTAATGGCCTATCTGAAAAAGCAGCCTGGATTTTCCGATTTATGGGCAGATTTAGATGAGAACAGCCTTCACAGAGGAGACATTGAAAAGCTCCTCCTTCACACCGTCCATCAAAATTTTGCCAAACTATACCGTTTTGCTAATCCTGAACAGAGGACTTTCATGAAACTCTATTTTAAAAGATACGAGATTGCTATTATGAAAGACTGTCTGCGGAAGGTATTCGATAAAGGACGGGGCGAGCTGGATCTCTCTATTTTTAAATCCTTTTTTGACCAGCACTCGAAGCTGAATATCGAAAGGCTTAGCGAAGCCCCTGCCATAGAGAGCTTTGTAGAAGAGCTGAAGGGTACAGAATACTATGCCCCTTTAAAAAAGCTGAGCAATGATTTCACCCCTTCTCTCTTTGACTACGGTATGGCTCTGGATCAGTACTACTTTGCCAATATCTGGTCGGTAAAGGAGAAGCTGTTCAAAAAAAGGGATCTTGCGGAGATTACCACTGCCTACGGCAATAAATTTGACATGCTGAATCTTCAGTGGATCTACCGCTCAAAAAAATATTATCATATGTCGCCGGCAGATATCTATGCACTGCTGATTCCGGTGCACTACCGGCTCTCAAAAAATGACATTACTGCTTTGGTGGAGGCTTCCGACCTGGAAGAATTCCGCCGGGCCCTGGATACCACTTATTACAAAAAACGTTTTCCCGAACTTGCCCCGGAAAAACTGGAAGAATTCTATAATCTGAATCTGAAAACAATTATAGAAAAAGAGGCAAGGAATTATCCACACTCAGTAATTGTGATATATTCTTATCTTTATCACAAGGAACACGAAGTAGACAGGCTGACCACGGCCATAGAATGTGTCCGTTATGGACTTTCGCCTGCTGAGACACTGGATTATATTCATAAAACGTAAGAACTCGGAGGTGATTACATGATCGAGAAGATGAAGTTCCTGAGTATTACGGGACCTAAGACGGATATTGACCGGGTGGTAAACGATTATCTTTCCAAATATGAAATCCATCTGGAAAATGCCATGGCCCAGCTTACTCAGGTCCAGCATTTATCTCCCTATATCCAGATCAATCCCTACAGAGATCTGCTGGCAAAGGTAAATGAATTTGCCAGCCTGCTGGGAAGCACAAAAAATATCCCTATTCAGGATATTTCTCTGGAAGAAATCCAGCCCCTGCTGGACTCCCTGGGAGAAAGGATTTCAAAGCTGCGTCAGGAATGTGATGCCATTATGGCAGAGCGTTCCTCTGTTGCTGAGGATCTGAACCGTCTCTCCCCTTTTTCTTCTCTGCCTGAAGATGTGGACAAACTGGTCCATTATCGTTTCGTCCAGGTACGGTTTGGAAGAATTCAAAGAGAATATTATGAGAAATTCAAAACCTATGTATATGACGACCTGGACACCATGTTCTATCCCTGCAGGGAAGATTCCGATTATGTCTGGGGATTGTATTTCGTTCTCTGGACCAAAATGGAAAAAGTAGACGCCGTATTCTCTTCCATGCACTTTGAGCGTACCTATTTAAAGAAAGATTACTATCATGGTACGCCTCAGGCTCTCTGCGCGGAGTATGAGAAAAAACTGGAAAATCTCCGCAGAGAGTACGACAGCCGGCAGAATGAGATTCAAAAGCTTCTGGAAAGAGACGCTTCAAAGATCCTTTCCGCCCAGGCAGCCTTAAATGCTCTATCCACAAACTTTGATGTGCGGAAAGTAGCCGCCTGTGTAAAGGAGCATCAGGAAACCTTCTATATATTATGCGGATGGATGACAGAAAAAGATGCCTCTGCCTTTATGAAGGATATTGAAGATGACCCTAACCTTTTCTGCGTGGTGGAAGACGACAAAAACAAAATAAGCTGCAAGCCCCCCACAAAGCTGAAGAATCCTAAAATCTTCAAGCCTTTTGAAATGTATGTGAAGATGTATGGGCTTCCTGATTACCATGAATTAGACCCTACTGTTTTTGTGGCGATCACTTATTCCTTTATCTTCGGCGTTATGTTTGGGGATGTGGGCCAGGGCCTTCTTTTAGCAATCGGAGGATTCCTGTTATATAAGAAGAAACACTTAGATCTGGCAGCTATTATCGGTACCGCCGGTATCTTTTCCACCTTTTTCGGATTTATGTTCGGCAGCATCTTTGGATTTGAGGATATCATAGACGCCCTATGGCTGAGGCCTGCAGAGGCCATGACCCTGGTCCCGGGACTTGGAAATATGAACACTATCTTTGTGGCAGCCATTATCTTTGGTATGTTCCTGATCCTGCTGACTATGGTCTTCCACATTATAAATGCTGTTAAAGCTAAAGATGTGGAAGGTACCTGGTTTGACCAGAATGCGGTGTGCGGGCTGATATTCTACGGAACTCTGACCGTTTCTGCAATCCTGCTGCTCACAGGAAATCCACTTCCTGCAGCTGCAGTGCTGGTGGTACTTTTCGCGGTTCCTCTGATCATAATCATGCTGAAGGAGCCCATTACCCGGCTGGCAGAGAAGAAAACTCCTGCCATTGAAGGCAGCAAGCCTATGTTCTTTGTGCAGAGTTTCTTTGAACTTTTTGAAATTATGCTGAGTTTTCTTTCGAATACTCTTTCCTTTGTGCGTATCGGAGCTTTCGCCGTAAGCCACGCAGCCATGATGGGAGTTGTCCTTATGCTGGCTGGCGCAGAAGGGGGCGGCAGTACAAACTGGCTCATCATCGTTCTGGGAAATCTTTTTGTATGCGCTATGGAGGGCCTGATCGTAGGAATCCAGGTACTCCGTCTGGAATACTACGAAATGTTCAGCCGCTTCTATAAGGGCAGCGGAAAGGAATTCCGTCCTTTCTTAAAACGTGTAAACCGCAAAGGTTCATCAGACCAGGCATAGGTCTCAATAGAAAACAGAAAATATTAGGAGGATTTATATTATGACAACTATTATCCAAATCACTATTGCAGCAGCTTTGATCTTAAGCATCATCGTTCCCTTTGGAGCATTTTTCCTGGGAGAGAAAAACAAAAAACGTTACAAAAAATCTCTGGCAGCCAACTGCTTCTTCTTTTTCGGAACCCTTCTGGTGGGCACTATCGTTATGTTCGGCGGAACTGTAAGCGCTCAGGCTGCTACAGACGCTGCAGGTTCCGGTCTGGCAGAAGGCCTTGGATATCTGGGCGCTGCTCTGGTTACAGGTCTTTCCGGCATCGGCTCTGGTATCGCCGTTGCCAGCTCTGCAAGTGCAGCTCTGGGTGCGATCAGCGAAGACGGCTCTCTGTTTGGTAAGTCTATGATCTTCGTTGCCATGGCAGAAGGTATTGCTCTCTATGGTCTGATCATTTCCTTTATGATCCTGGGAAGATTAGGCTGACATATATGGAAGGATGATTTCCTATGAAAATGTTTTTGATCAGTGACAATATTGATACTTACACCGGCATGCGTCTGGCCGGGGTGGAAGGCGTAGTTGTCCATGAAAGAGAGGAGCTTAAAAAAGCTCTGGAGGACGCCATCGCCGACAAGGAAAATGGTGTGATCCTTCTCACAGAGAAATTTGGAAAGGAATTTCCGGATATCATAGACGATGTCCGGCTGAATCACAGCCTTCCTCTTCTTATAGAGATTCCTGACCGCCACGGAACCGGACGGGCCCCCGACTTCATTACTTCCTATGTAAATG
>ERZ1643251.280-NODE-280-length-84510-cov-12.145107_pt1 | contig 84510 bp, 66 predicted proteins | sample MGYA00579261_ERZ1643251 | MGnify/ENA primary metagenome ERZ1643251 (study PRJEB29033, sample SAMEA4952267) | chicken gut metagenome | biome: Broiler Chicken; feature: Gastrointestinal Tract; material: Caecum | place: Ireland | collected 2018 | study: Broiler... | reverse complement strand
TGCAAATGTAACAATAGATGAAGTTTATGATGTGGAAATTAAAACAAAAGTATAGACAGTAGATTGACAAATTCTAATAACGAATAAAAAGTGATATACCAATAATAAGAAGATAAACAAAGAAGATAGTAATATAGACCTATGAAAATAGGTTTGTATTGCTAGCTTTAAAGGAAGAAAGGAAAAACTAGATGTTAAAAAATAAAAAAATAGAAAAACAGACCAAACAAAATGAAGAAATCCGATGTAATTTAAGCTGTACAAAAAACAATACAGGTATCACATTGATTGCATTAGTCATCACAATTATTATCTTATTAATACTAGTGGGAGTGGCAGTTGCATCTTTAACAGGAGAAAATGGACTAATAGATAAAAGTGTACAAGCATCATTTTTAACAGAATACCAAAATGTTGCAGAACAAGTGGATTTATATAACCTAAACATTCAAATTGAAAATAGAACAAAGAGAGAAACGAATTTGTCGGTTTTTCCTTTGGGAGAGAGAATTACAAGTGAAGAAACGGAAAAATGGAAAGAAGAAAAGACAGAATTAATTGAACAAATAGAAGAAAAGACAGAAGAACCATTAGAAAATACCATTTTATATTGGATTGATTTTGATGAACTAGATGTCAATAGTAAACATCCATATATAATTGATGCTAGTACAGGATTACTATTTTGTCATGAAGGACATAGATACTCTGGAAAAATACATCATATTCCAGATAACACAGAAAGAAATACGGAAATAATGATAAGACCAGAATTTGAAGATGTCAATGAATACCCAATTCTGAAGGACACAGGTATAGAATCAGCTGGAACAGTAAGAATAAAATATGCTGACGATAGCTTTTATAAAAATTATTACAGCCTTGATAATGGAAAAAGCTGGCAGGAATATACTGGACCATTTGCCACTGGAAAAAATATGGTTGTGTATGCCAGATCTGTAAATACAATCACAGGAGCAGAAGCTATAAACTCTAAAGAAGTGGTTATTAATCCAAAAGCCATTGGCCCTGATGCATATGATGGATCTTTAACAACGTATTATGATGCAGGGACAACCGATAAGGGATATAAATATATGTTAGTTGACCCATCTGCTATTGGTTTGGCAGTAGAAGCACATTTGGGTTGGAGGTATGCACAAATTCGATTATTAGATGAAAATGAGGAAATACTATATGAATCAGATATACCAGGTGTAAGTAATGGAAAAAAGACAGTTTCGTTTGAAATAGTAGATAAGACAAAATACTTAGTGTTATATTGTAGTGATGAAGGGGGAGATGGAGCATTATTATATGAAATAGAAATCAAGAGTAAACCTCAAATTAATGTCATCCAAAAGGCATATCCAGAATTAACTAGTGCTGGAATCAATGTGCCATATATGAAGGTAACATTAAGCAATATTGCTCAAAATAGCATAGAAAAAGTGTTATACAATAAGAATAATGGCAGTTGGAAAGAATACAATGGAGAAGAAATAAAACTAGAAATTGGGGAAACAATATATGCTAAGAACCAATTTAAAAATGGAGGAGAATCGGAAATTGTTAGTCACAAAGCTGAACTAGATAGTAGGGCAATTACAGAACAAGCATATGATGGTTCATTAAGCACTTATGATAATTCTGGAAAAATAGCACAAGGATATAAATATATGTTAGTTGACCCATCTGCTATTGGTTTGGCAGTAGAAGCACATTTGGGTTGGAGGTATGCACAAATTCGATTATTAGATGAAAATGAGGAAATACTATATGAATCAGATATACCAGGTGTAAGTAATGGAAAAAAGACAGTTAACTTTGAAATATTAGATAAGACAAAATATTTGGTATTGTATTGTAGTGGAGCAGGCGATGGAGCATTACTATATGAAATAGAAGTCAAGAATAAACCGCAAATTAATGTCATACAAAAAACATATCCAGAATTAACTAGTAGTGGAATAAACAAACCGAATATGAAAGTAACGGTATCAATTGATAATGAGAACCTAGTAGACAAAGTGTTATATAGTAAAAATAATACAAATTGGCAAGAATATAATGGAGAAACAATACAATTAGCTGTAGGAGAGACAATATATGCTAAAAATAAATTGAAAAATGGACAAGAGTCTAGCGTTGTTAGTCAAAAATGTGAACTAGATAGTAGAGCAATTACAGAAAAAGCATATGATGGTTTATCAACAACTTATGATAATTCTGGAAAAATAGGACAAGGATATAAATATATGGCAGTTGATCAATCAGCTATTGGCTTAACCTTGCAAGCAGATGTAGGTTGGTATTATGCCCAAATTCGATTATTAGATGAAAATGAGAATATACTATATCAATCAGATATACCAGGTGTATCATCAGGAAGAAAAACTGTCACATTTGAAATTCTGGACAAAACAAAATATTTAGTGTTGTATTGTAGTAACAGTGGTGGAGATGGAGCATTATTGTATGAACTTAAAATTGTAAATTAATCAATAAGCTTAAACTAAAGTTATAATTAAAAAATCTTGACAAGGTACAACTAAAAGTGATATATATAAATAAGAAGAAAACAAAAGAGGAGCAAAAAAAATGAGAATAATAGCTGTAAGCCTTGAGGCTGTACACACACACACACACACACACACACACACACACACACAATATATTTAACGAATAAAAGAATAAAGAAATCAATAGATAAAAATAAAGAAAAAGATAGTAATATAGACCTATGAAAATAGGTTTGTATTGCTGTCTTTTTGCGTCTAAAAAGTTTTTAATTTTAAAATATATAATATAAAAAATTATCAAAAAAAGAAGAAAGGAAAAAGCAGATGTTAAGAAATAAAAAAACAGGAAAACAGAGAAAACAACATAAAAAAATTCGATCTAATTTAAGCTGTATAAGAAACAATAAAGGTATTACATTAATTGCACTAATAATCACAGTAATTGTGTTATTAATATTAGCAGGAGTAACAATAGCAGCTCTAACAGGAGAAAATGGACTAATAGATAAAAGCGTACAAGCATCATTTTTAACAGAATACCAAAATGTTAAAGAACAAGTAGATTTGTATAACTTAAACATTCAAATTGAAAATAGAACAAAGAGAGAAACCAATCTGTCAGTTTTTCCTCTGGGAGAAAGAATTGCAAGTGAAGAAACGGAAAAATGGAAAGAAGAAAAGACAGCATTAATTGAGCAAATAGAAGAAAAAACAGAAGAATCATTGGAAAATACTATTTTATATTGGATTAATTTTGATGAACTAGATGTCAATAGTAAACATCTATATATAATTGATGCTAGTACAGGATTACTATTTTGTTATGAAGGGCATAAATACTCTGGAAAATTACATCATATTCCAGATAACACAGAAAGAAATACGGAAATAGTGATAAGACCAGAATTTGAAGATGGCAATGAATATCCAATCCTAAAGGATACAGGTATAGAATCAGCAAGAATAGTAAGAATAAAATATTCAGAAGATAGTTTTTATAAAAATTATTACAGCCTTGATGAAGGAAAAAGTTGGCAGAAATATACAGGCCCATTTACAGTTGATAAAGAAATGGTTGTGTATGCTAAATCTGTAAATACAATCACAGGAGCAGAAGCTATAAATTCTAAAGAAGTGGTTATCAACCCAAAAGCCATTGGACCTGAAGCATATGACGGATCTTTGTCAACTTATTATGATGCAGGGACAATCGATAAGGGATATAAATATATGTTGGTTGACCCATCTGCTATTGGTTTGGAAGTAGATGCACACTTGGGCAAAAAATATACACAAATTCGATTATTAGATGAAAATGAGGAAATACTATATGAATCAGATACACCAGGTGTAAGTGATGGAAAAAAGACAGTTTCATTTGAAATATTGGATAGGACAAAATATTTGGTGTTGTATTGTAGTAGTTCGAGTGGACTAGGAGCATTGTTATATGAAATAGAAGTCAAGAATAAACCCCAAATTAATGTCATCCAAAAGGCATATCCAGAATTAACTAGTGCTGGAATTAATGCGCCATATATGAAGTTAACATTAAGTAATAGTGCTCAAAATAGCGTAGAAAAAATGTTATACAATAAAAATAATGGTACCTGGAAAGAATACAAAGGAGAAGAGATAAGGCTAGAAATTGGGGAAACAATATATGCTAAAAACCAATTTAAAAATGGAGAAGAATCGGAAGTGGTTAGCCAAAAATGCGAAATAGACAGTAGAGCAATTACTGAAGAAGCATATGATGGTTCATCAACGACTTATGATAATTCAGGAAAAATAGCAAAAGGATATAAATATATGTTAGTTGACCCATCAGCTATTGGAGTGACAGTACAAGCACATTTAGGTTTAAAGTATGGACAAATTCAATTATTAGATGAAAATGAGGAAATACTATATAAATCAGATACACCAGGCGTAGCATCAGGAGAGAAAATAGTTACTTTTGAAATATTGGATAAAACAAAATATTTGGTGTTGTATTGTAGTAATACGAGTGGAGAAGGAGCACGCTTATATGAAATAGAAGTTAAAAATAAACCGCAAATTAATGTCGTACAAAAAACATATCCGGAATTAACTAGTAGTGGAATAAACAAACCGAATATGAAAGTAACATTATCAACAGAGAATGAGAACTTAGTAGAGAAAATATTATATAGTAAAAATAATATAAATTGGCAAGAATATAATGGAGAAATAATACAATTAACTGTAGGAGAAACAATATATGCGAAAAATAAATTGAAAAATGGACAAGAGTCTGGCGTTGTTAGTCAGAAATGTGAACTAGATAGTAGAGCAATTACAGAAAAAGCATATGATGGTTTATCAACAACTTATGATAATTCAGGAAGAATAGGACAAGGATATAAATATATGGTAGTTGACCCATCAGCTATTGGACTGACAGTAGAAGCACATTTAGGTTTAAAGTATGCCCAAATTCGATTATTAGATGAAAATGAGGAAATACTATATAAATCAGATACACCAGGCGTAGCATCAGGAGAGAAAACGGTTACTTTTGAAATATTGGATAAGACAAAATATTTAGTGTTGTATTGTAGTAGTTCGAGTGGAGAAGGAGCACGCTTATATGAATTTAAAATTGTAAATTAATAGAATAAGTGTTATTAAAGTATAAAACCTCATGTATAATATAGACTTTGTAATTAGAGTTACAAAATATATTAAACAGGGGGTTTTTATATAAGAGTATAAAAGAGTAATCAAAAAAATGAAATAAGACATGCAGATAAAAAAATTTTAAGAATATACATATATAAAGATATAAACACATAAAAAATTATTGATAAACCAATGATAGTGTGATAAAATATGTAAAAATAAGGAAACTTTTTAAGAATGGAAATGTGGTATAACTATATTATTTGAAATAGAGAACAAAAAAGTAGAAAGGGAAAAGATGACAAATTTATTAATAAAACTATTTATAAAAGATAAAAATGTAGAAAGACCAGAAACAAGAGCAAAATATGGAATGCTTTCAAGTATTACAGGAATTATTGTCAATATTTTCTTGTCACTAGTAAAACTAGTAATTGGAATATTTGCTAATTCTATTTCCATCATTTCAGACGCATTAAACAATGTAACAGATGCAGGTTCATCAATCGTTACAATGATTGGATTTAAGGTGTCTCAGAAGAAAATAGATAAAGACCATCCATGGGGACATGGAAGAATGGAATATATTACAGCATTTATCGTAGATATTTTAATCATATTAGTAGGCGTAGAACTATTTAAGAGTTCATTTGACAAAATCATTCATCCAACATTACCAGATATCAGTAATATTACCATTGTCATTTTAGTCATTGCAGTTCTAACGAAATTATGGTTATTTATATTCTATAACAAAATTGCGAAAACAATAGATTCAGCAGCAATCAAAGGAAATGCATATGACAGTATTTCTGATTCAATATCTACATTTGTGGTATTGCTATCCGCAATTGTGGCAAAAAGATGGGGCGTATCTATTGATGGATATGCCAGTATTTTAGTAGCTATATTCATTTTATTTACAGGCTTTAAAGCATTAAAAGAAACAATAGATTTATTGTTAGGTATGAAGCCAGATACAGAGTTTGTTGAAAATTTAGAAGCGTTTACAAAAAAATATGAAATGATATCAGGCATTCATGATATCATGGTACATGATTATGGACCAGGAAGACAAATTGTATCTTTCCATGCAGAAGTGCCAGCAAACTGTGATATATGTAAAGCACATGATGTGATAGATCAAATGGAACAAGATATTTATGAAGAATTCAATTGCATAACAACCATCCATATGGATCCAATTGTGACAGATGATGAGGAAATTAATGAAATGAGAAAGAAAACAGAAGAGATTGTAAAAGAAATTAATCCAGAATTCTCTATACATGATTTTAGAATGACAGATGGTGGAGATAGAATTAATTTAATATTTGATTTGGTTGTTTCTGCAGATAATCACATAAGTCATGAAGAATTAAAGAATATGGTTCAACAAAAAATACATGCTGTCAATAATAAATATTATGCTGTACCTAAAATTGAAAATTCATATATATAATGTATATAAAGAGTGTTTAAAGAGATTTATTAAAAGAACGATAGAATATATCTCTTTATTGTATTGTAAAATATGACAGAATAAGATAAAATATGGATAACAAGTAAATTGTAATGAATAAAGGAGGATTTATAATGAGAAAATTAGGAAATACTTTATGGGGGATTGTATTAGTCGTAATAGGTGTGATACTTGCTTTAAATGCATTGGAAATTACAAATATAAATATATTTTTTGATGGATGGTGGACTTTATTTATTATTATTCCAAGTGCAATAGAATTAGTTGCAAGAGAAAATAAATTTTGGAGTGCTGTATGGTTAATTATTGGAATTTTACTATTATTAGCATGTAGAGACATTTTAGATTTTGACCTTATTTGGAGACTAATCATACCAGTTGTTATCATATTAATAGGAATTAACTTAATATTTAAAGATAGAATAGATAGTAAGATAGAAAAAAAGAATAAAGAATTAAATCAAAAAGGAGAAAAACTAGAAGAATATTGTGCAACTTTTGGCGAAGTGAAAAATGATTTTAATAATCAAGAATTTAATGGGGCAAGTTTAACAGCTGTATTTGGGAGTGCAGACTTAGACTTAAGAAAAGCGATTATAAAAGAGGATAAACTAATAAAAGCATGTGCTGTTTTTGGTGGTGTAGAAATTATGGTGCCAGAAAACGTCAATATTAAGGTAAAATCAACACCAATATTTGGAGCAACTTCAAACAAGACAAATAGAAAATATGACGAAAAATTACCTACAATCTATGTAAATAGTTTTTGTATGTTTGGGGGTGTTGATATCAAATGACAGGATTACAAAAATTTATAAAATATGCTGCTATTATATTTGGAATTTATCTTTCCATTGTAATTATAGTTGCATTTTTAGGGATAGTAAGGGGGCTTGTGAATGGTTCCCAAACAGAAATTAGAAATATGGTTGGAAATATAGAAAAATATCATCCAGAAAATATTACAAAAGAATATAATAATATAAAAAGATTAGAAGTGGATTTAGAAGTAACAGAATTAATTATAAGAAATGGTGATAGTTTTAAAGTTGAAGGAACTAATATACCTAATAAAATGGAAATTAAACAAAATGGAGATACATTAAAAATTAGCGACGAAAACTTACCATCATATTTCTCTGATAAAAATATAATTATTACAATCTACATTCCAGAAGAACAACAATTAGATAATATTGATTTAGATATAAAATATGTATCAGTGGATATAGAAAAATTAAATGCAACAACCATAACGTTAGATATGTATAACAATTATTGCAAGATAGATAAATTAATAGGAAATAATATGGAATTAAATAGTCAATATGCCAATATAGACATATATGATAGTGAAGTAAAAAGATTGGATTTAGATTCTGAATCAGGAACGCAAAATATAAATGTAAAAGTTGTGGAAAATGCAAAAATAGATTTAGATTATGCCGATACCGATATAAAATTCATTGGAAAACAAGAAGCGTATCAAATTATTAGTCAAAAACGTTTTGGAACGACTTATATAGACGAAAAAGAAATAACATCTAATATGGAAACAGTAGGCAGTGGATCTGTAAAAATAAATTTAGATACAATTAGCGCCAATACCAATATAACATTTGCAGAAGAATCAAATGAAAATTATTTGTAATTAAATTTGTAAAATTTATGTGAAAAATATTGAATAAATTAAATAGTCCTGTTAAAAATATACATGACTATTTGTCACTTTTAAATAACAATATTTTATGAATATCACATCGTGAAGGAAAAACAAATACAAATTGATTATATAAGGCGAGAGAAAATGTTATGTCCAATTGGGGACGTTTCTGTTTGGGACATTTTTATGTTAATGTTAATTAAAGGCAACGAATAATGTATATCCTATTTTATTCATTAATAAGCATTTGTAATATTCTTTCATTTGCACATTTAATCTCATAAAATAGGATATACATTATTTTTACTACTAAAAATATTTAAAATTAACAAAATGTCCCAAACAGAAACGTCCCCAATTGGACACCCAAAAGGACACTTTACTATTTTCCCAAAATATGATAAAATTTTAGGAGTTGAAAATGGCAACAATAAAATGAAAGAGGGAAAAAATTTGAGTATTCGAGTGCTAGTTATTATCAATCCAACATCTGGAAAAGCAAATATAAAAAATTATATAAAAGAAATTAGAAAAAATTTAGAAGAACAAAATATGCAGGTAAATATACAACTTACTAAGAAAGAATATAATGCAAGGAATATTGTAATAGACCATATAGAAGAAGCAGATTTGATATTGATTTGTGGAGGAGATGGGACATTTAACGAAACAGTTTCAGCTATTATGGAATTAGAAGCGAAAGATGTAAGTATTGCTTATATCCCTATGGGAACAACAAACGACTTAGCAAGAAGCTTAGATATGCCAATAAAAGACATTTCTATTACTAATAAATTATTACAATCAAAGGCAAGAATATTAGATATAGGAGGATTTAATCAAGACAAATATTTTTGTTATGTTGCAGCATTTGGTGTTATTACAGATGTAGCATATAAAACATCACAAAAAGCAAAGAACAAATATGGTAGATTAGCCTATTATATGAAAGCAATAAAAGAACTGATTCGAATTCCAACCTATAAAGTAAGAATACAATTTGATGACGAAGAAGTAGAAGGCGAATTTATCTATGGTGGGATTAGCAATTCTGAATCAATAGCAGGTTTTAAGTGGTTTAATAGAGAAGATATTGATTTAGCAGATGGAAAATTTGAAGCCATTTTTATCAGAAAGCCTAAAAAACTTTCTGGATATTTTAGACTACTAAGGGACTTTAGACATAAAGATTATATGGTAAACCGAGATTTTGTTTATTTTAAAGCAAATAAAATTACAATAACAACTGAAGAAAATGTAGATTGGACAATTGATGGTGAATTTGCAGGAAATATGAATTTTGTCAATATTGAGAATTGTCATAGAGCGATAGAACTAGCTATTTGTGAAAAAACTAACTAACTAATTTTTTTAAAATAGTTAGTTTTTTAGTATGATTTTTATCAGATAGTTACAATCAGGTTGAGAAATTAGGCTAAATATGATATAATTAACATAACTGAAAATTCAATTTCAGAAAAGAGGAGGACAATGATATGGATAGGACAACAAAGTTTTTAACACAAAAAAAGGAAAACGTTTTGCGGGAGATAGAAAACGCAAAAGCAGAAATCCTCGAAGAGTTTCTACACAAAGGAAAGCTGATTGAAGGGCATCTTGATTTGTTAGATCGAGAAGGGTTAGACCGAGAGAGGTATATATGTTTGAAGAACTATGAAGAGTGGAAAGACATTTATTATTCTGTAGTAGATAGATCTACGCTAATAATACTTCTGACGTTTTTTAAAGAAATGAAAGATGAGGAAGAGTCACTGACTCGATTCAATCGTGTCAGTGAAGGAGAGAAAAAAATTCTCTTGAATTACGAAGAGTATCTTGACATGATACGGTTGAGTGATGCTTTCAATGCTTTAAAACGAGCAGAAGAGGAAATCAAAATTTTTTACAGTGTGTAGAAACGGTAGCTAGTCGGGTAAGTTTTACCGGGCTGGTTTTTTTATATGTTTGACAAACCTACAGTTGATGTTTTTATATGTCTTTGTCCCATTGACAAAATAACAAAAAAATGCAATAATTATGCAATATAAGAAAAGTTAATTTTCGCTATATAAAGAGAAAGATAAAAAGAAAAGAGGAAATAAAATGAGTAAATATTATTTTACATCAGAAAGTGTGACAGAAGGACATCCAGATAAATTATGTGATACAATTTCAGACTGTATATTAGACGAATATTTAAAGCAAGACAAAACTGCAAGAGTAGCAGTAGAAACCTTTGCCTCAGGGAATAAAATAACTATTGCAGGACAAGTAACGGCTAAGGGAGAAATAGATATTGAAAAATTAGTAAGAGAAAAAATAAAAGAAATTGGATATGACAATGAAAATATTGATATGGATTATAGAACTTGTAATATTGATATCAATATTACAAAACAAAGTCCAGATATTGCCTTAGGTGTCGATGTTGGAGGAGCTGGAGATCAAGGAATTATGTTTGGATTTGCTTGTGACGAAACACCAGAATATATGCCATATGCGATTTCTATGGCTCATAAACTATCAAAAAGATTAACAGAAGTAAGAAAAAATAAAGAGATAACATATTTAAGACCAGACGGAAAAACACAAGTAACGGTTGAATATGAAAATGATAAACCCAAAAGAATCGAAACAATATTAGTCTCTACACAACATAATGAGGAAATTAGCCAAGATACATTAAAAAAAGATGTGATTGAAAAAGTTATCAAACCAGTTATTCCAGAAGAGATGATAGATGAAAATACCAAAATTTATATTAATCCAACTGGAAAATTTGTAATAGGTGGGCCTTTAGGTGATACAGGACTTACTGGTAGAAAGATTATTGTCGATACATATGGTGGATATGCTAGACATGGTGGAGGTGCATTCTCAGGAAAAGATGCTAGTAAAGTAGATAGGTCAGCAGCATATATGTTAAGACATATTGCGAAAAATATTGTGGCAAACGGATATGCTAAAAAATGTGAAATACAACTTTCTTATGCAATAGGCATGAAAGAACCATTATCTATTCATGTAAATACATTTGAAACAGGTATGATAACAGAGGAAGAATTAATTGCAAAAATCAAAGAAAAATTTGATTTAACACCAGATGGCATTATCCAGTATTTAGAATTAGATAAACCAATATATTCATTGACAACTAATTATGGTCATTTTGGAAAAGAAGACTTAACATGGGAAAAGATAGTAAAATTTTAACCGCATATTCAAAAGGAAAAGGATAAAAAGATAGAAATATGTAGTAAAAATCAAATAAGAATGGAGAAACACAAATGTTAAAAAGAATTATAGAAAAAAATTATAAATGGATTATTGCTTTCCTTTGTCTAATTATTGTCATAATGATGTTAGAAGATATTTTTGAAAATGAACAATTAACATTAGATATACTTGTATATAGACTAGTTATTTTAAATTTAAGATCAGAACCATTAACTGTTATTATGAAAGTAATTACTAATCTATCTTCTGCATATGTATTAATAGCGATAACTTTAGGAACCTTGATTTTTATAAAAAACAAAAAAGTAGGGGGATGTATCGCGAGTAATTTGATTGTTACAACTTTGTTAAATCAATTATTAAAATATATTATACAACGACCAAGGCCAGATGGATATAGATTAATTGCAGAAAGTGGATATAGTTTTCCTTCAGGGCATTCTATGGTTAGTATGGCATTTTATGGATTAATCATTTATCTAATATGGAAAATGGTTAAAAACAAAAAGATAAAATACATTAGTTGCGGAATCTTAGGTCTTTTAATACCAATGATTGGATTTAGTAGAATTTATTTGGGAGTACATTATGCAAGTGATGTTATAGGCGGATTTGCAATATCAATTGCTTATTTAATGTTATTTACAAATGTTGTGAAATCTATATTACAAATAGAAAAGGAAAAAGATATTAAAATGATAGATAAAAGAAAAATGGTAAAATTAAGAAAAAAAAGGAAAAAATTAAGAAACAGTTTTAAGTATGCTTTTGAGGGTGTAACAGAAGCATGGAAAACAGAACAAAACTTAAAAATACATTTTGTGATTATGGCATTGGTAATTGTGGCAGGATTTATTTTTAAGATATCACTAATAGAATGGATTGTATGTTTATTATTATTTGCCATTGTTATTTCGTTAGAATTAATCAATACAGCTATTGAAACAACAGTGGATATTGCTATGCCTGAGATTAATGAAAAGGCAAAATATGCAAAAGATATTGCGGCAGGTGCCGTACTATTTTCTGCCATTATTTCTGTGATTGTTGGGTTAATTATATTTTCACCTAAAATATTCGGATAAAAGCACAAAGTTTTTTTAGAAAAGACTTGTGCTTTTCTTTGTTTATAGTATATAATGATTGAGGTAAAGGAGGCAATAAAAATGGCATTTATTGAAGAAATTAAACAAAGAGCAAAACAAGAAATCAAAACCATTATTCTTCCAGAAGCAGAAGATATAAGAGTACTACAAGCAACAGAGAAGGTAATGAAAGAAAAATATGCAAATATTATTTTAATAGGAAATAAAGAAAATATTTTAGAAAAAGCAAAAACAAATGCGGTAAACATTGAAGGTGCGCAAATTGTAGATCCACAAAGCTCAGAAGATTATGAAAAATATACAAATCTTTTGTATGAATTAAGAAAACACAAAGGAATGACAATAGAAAAAGCAAAAGAATTGGTTTTAGATCCAGTATATTATGGAATGTTGATGGTAAAGGATAATAAAGCAGATGGATTAGTTTCAGGAGCAGCACATTCTACATCAGATACATTAAGACCAGCTCTACAAATTTTAAAAACAGCACCAGACACCAAATTAGTTTCTGCTTTTTTTGTTATGGTTGTACCTGATTGTGAATATGGTGAAAATGGCGTATTTATATTTGGAGATAGTGGCTTAAATGAAAATCCAAATCCAGAACAATTATCAGAAATTGCCATATCATCAAGTAAAAGTTTTGAGCAATTAGTAGGAAAAGAAGCAAAAGTAGCAATGCTTTCATATTCTACTTATGGAAGTGCTCATTCAGAATTAACAGAAAAAGTTATTGAAGCAACAAAATTAGTAAAAGAAAAACAAAAGGATTTACTGGTAGATGGAGAATTACAATTAGATGCAGCAATTATCCCAGAAATTGCAAAATCAAAAGCACCAAACAGTCCATTAGAAGGAAAGGCGAATGTACTAATTTTTCCTAATTTAGATGCAGGAAATATAGGTTACAAATTGGTACAAAGATTGGCGAAAGCAGAAGCGTATGGACCATTATGTCAAGGGATTGCAAAACCAGTAAATGATTTATCAAGAGGATGTAATAGTGATGACATAGCAGGAGTTGTTGCCATAACAGCAGTGCAAGCACAATAAACTTTAATAAGTAAGGAGTTTTTATGAAAATATTAGTGTTAAATTCAGGAAGTTCATCATTAAAATATCAAATGATTGATATGCAAACTGAAGAAGTTTTAGCAAAAGGATATTTTGAAAGAATCGGTCAAGCAGATTCATTTTTAACACATAAAGTAAATGGCGAAGTACATAAATTTGAACATTATGCGAAAAACCATGATAAAGCCATCTCGTTTGTATTAAGTAGATTAACGAATCCGCATTATGGAGTGATTAAAAGTTTAGAAGAATTAGGTGGTATTGGACATAGAGTTGTCCATGGTGGAGAAAAATTTGCTAATCCAGTAGTTATCACAGATGAAGTAATAAAAGGAATAGAGGATTGTATAGATTTAGCACCATTACATAACCCAGCAGCGATTTTAGGAATCAAAGCTTGTAAAAAACTGGCACCAAATATCAAAATGGTAGCCGTATTTGATACAGCTTTTCATCAAACATTAGAAAAAGAAAGATATATTTATCCTATACCATATGAATATTATGAAAAATATAGTGTTAGAAAATATGGATTTCATGGAACTTCCCATCAATATGTGGCAAATAAAGTTGCAGAATTAGTAGGAAAAGATATTAAAGAATTAAAAATTATTAATTGTCATTTAGGGCAAGGTGCAAGTGTTTGTGCGATACAAAATGGAAAATCAGTAGAAACTAGCATGGGATTAACACCACTTGGAGGAATTTCTATGGGAACAAGGAGTGGGGATTTAGATCCATCAGTTGTTACCTATATCATGAAAAAAGAAAATCTAAAACCAGATGAAATGGAAAAAATATTAAATAAACAATCAGGTGCTTATGGAATCTCAGGGGTATCTGTTGATTTTCGAGATATAGAGGCAGAAGCAGTAGCTGATGATGAAAGGTCAATATTAGCACTTAACAATTTTCATTACTTAACAGCTAGCTATGTAGCAAAATGTGCAGTAGCCATGAATGGATTTGACATTCTAACCTTTACAGCAGGTGTGGGAGAAAAAGGCCAAGATTCCAGAGAAGCAATTTGTAATTATTTAGAAGTGTTTGGCGTTAAGATAGATAAAGAATACAATCAAAAAGTAAAAGGAATAGAAACAGAAATTACTGCAAAAGATGCTAAAGTTAGAACATTTGTCATCCCAACAAATGAAGAACTGATGATAGCAAGAGCAACAATGGAACATTAGGGACGTGCCAAAATGGACAAAAAATGTCCAAAAGGGACAGGCCTTAGAAAGTTTAACTATAAAAAAACTTGTTTTTATACATGGCATAATAAAATCAAAAATTTTATTACATATATTATCAATCAATATAAATTTAATATAAATTGGGAATTGTCATAAGACAGATAAAATTGTTTAAATTTCAGGATGATTTTAAAGTTCAGAATAATTTTGAATTTTAGGATGATTTTAGATTTCAGAATAATTTAGCCTGTCCCTTTTGGACATTTTTTGTCCATTTTGGCACGTCCCTAAAAGGAGGAAAAAATGAAAATTTTAGTTTTAAATTGTGGTAGTTCATCACTAAAGTATCAATTAATTAATATGGAGACAGAAGAAGTATTGGCTTCTGGAAAATATGAAAGAATTGGAGAAGAAGAAGCCTTTATTACCCATAAAGTAAATGGACAAAAAATTGAAATTCAAAAACCAGCATATAATCATAAAGAGGCAATTGAATTTACTTTAGAACAATTTACAAATCCAGAGTATAAAGTGATTGATTCTTTAGATGAGATTAGTGCTGTAGGACATAGAGTGGTTCATGGAGGAGAAAAAATAACAGAATCTGTTGTGATAACAGATGAGGTTATAAAAACAATAGAAGAATGTACAGATTTAGCACCATTACATAATCCAGCATGTATGTTAGGAATCGAAGCTTGTAGAGCAGTTATGCCAAATAAGCCAATGGTAGGGGTATTTGACACAGCATTCCATTCATCTATTTCAAAAGATAAATATATCTATCCAATACCTTATGAATATTATGAGAAATATGGTGTTAGAAAATATGGGTTCCACGGTACTTCTCATATGTATGTATCTCAAAGACTTGGTGAAATAGAAAATAAATCTCTTGAAGGAACAAAAATTGTTACTTGTCATTTAGGTCAAGGGGCTAGTATATGTGCTGTAAAAGATGGTAAATCAATAGATACGAGTATGGGATTAACACCACTTGCAGGATTACCTATGGTAACGAGAAGTGGAGATTTAGATCCATCAGTAGTTACTTTTGTTATGAAAAAAGAAAACTTAGATCCACAAACAATGGAAGATATTTTAAATAAAAAGTCAGGATTAGCAAGTATTTCAGGTATGGCGCCAGACTTTAGAGTGATTGAAGATGAATCAAAAAAAGGAACAGAAAGAGCTAAAATGGCAATTGAACAATTTAATTATGCTATTGCAAGTTTTATAGCCAAATATGCAGTTGCTATGAAAGGGATTGATTATATCATCTTTACAGGTGGTATTGGTGAAAACCAAATCAATATTAGAAAAGGTATCTGCGAAAAATTAGAATTTATGGGTGTGAAATTAGACTTAGATGTAAACAACATGAAAGGAGAGGAAAAAGCGATTTCTACACCAGACTCAAAAGTAAAAGTATATGTGATTCCAACAAATGAAGAATTAATGATTGCAAAAGAAACAAAAAGACTTGTTCAATAATGTAAAATAAATATAATAGGGTCGGCAATAGAAAATATATTAAGACAATATTGGCAAAAATATTGTAGAAAGAGGAAAATATGAAATTTGAGTTTGACGATTTTAATTTTAAAGACCAAGTTGAATTTATGAACCTTAATAAGCAAATGCAACAAAACCAAGTAGAAAACAACTCCAATATAGGGTTTAACAATGATGCATTATATGATTGTATTGAAAAGAAGAATCATAAAATCATTTAAATATTTTGGGACATTTGTGCAAAAATGTCCCAAAAAGAAACGTCCCTAATTGGACAAAAGAAAAACAGAAAATATACAGAGGATGATTTTTAATTATGAAAAAAGTAATAATAGATTCACTAAAAAATTATAAATGGAGTTCTTTAATTCATTTTATATTTATCGGATTAAACATATATCTATTGACAATTCCTGCTAAAATTATAGGAGATATTGTTGATATGTTATATGACATAGAGGCAAATAAACAAAATATTATAAACAACATATATTACCTTTTGGGAATATGTGTTGTTTTGTTAACTGTAAGAGTGGTTTGGAAATATACTGAAACCGTTATTTCAAGAGGATTTGAAAGAGATATAAAGGTAAAATTATTTGAAAGATTTCTGAAATTAAAGTTAAAAGATATACAAAATATTAAAAATGGAGAAATCATGTCTTATTTCGTAAAAGATACAAACGAAATAAGGAGTGCGGTGTATAGGATTATATCTCATGGAGCAAGAATTGTATATACCTTTATTATTGCAATCTATCAAATGGCAAGTGGTGTCAATATTTATTTAACAATAGCCACGATTATTCCTATCTTGATTGCTTCATATTTGATTGTTAAGATTAAAAATCAAGTGGAAAAAAGTTTTGCAAGAGCACAAGATAGATTTACAGAACTTTCTGAATATATACAAGAAAGTACAGATAGTATTCGAACAACGAAAGCATATGCTTGTGAAAAAAATCAATTGGAAGATTTTATTAAGAAAAATCGTAGAGTAAAACAAAGTGACAATACGGTAGATATTTATTCCAATTTGTTAACAACAACTGTTAATATCTGTTTTGGACTATGTTATTCCATCGCATTGTTATTTGGAGGAAAATTAGTAGTTGACGGACAAATTACAGTAGGAGAATTGGTTACCTTTAATGGATATATTGGACTTTTTGTAGGACCAGTTAGCTGGATACCACCATTAATTGCTAGAATCAAAAGAGCACAAATTTCTTATAAAAGACTAAATAAAGTGTTTGAACTAGACACAGAAAAAGTAAATGTAAAGGAAAGAAAAATCAAAAATGAATTAGAAGGCAATATTGTGATTAAAGATTTAACATTCCATTATCCAGAAGTCATGGAAAATGCTTTAGAAAATATTAGTATTGAAATAAAAAAAGGAGAAACTTTAGGCATTATTGGAACAATTGGAAGTGGAAAGACAACCTTAATGAATGTATTAACTAGATTATATAGTATTCCTAGAGGAAAAATAGAAATTGATGGGAAAGATATTAACGATATACCAATTGAAGTACTAAGAGAAAATATCTGTTACATCACACAAGACAATTTCTTGTTTTCTTCAACATTAAAAGATAATATCAGTTTATTCAAAGAAGAGTATCGAACAGAAGAAATTAAAGATAGTACCAAGAAAGCGGTTATCTATGATGAAATATCCAAAATGCCAAAAGGAATCGAAACCAAAATTGGCGAAAGAGGCGCGGATTTGTCAGGTGGGCAAAAACAAAGAGTGGCGATTTCAAGAGCATTTCTAAAAAATAGTCGTATATTAATTTTTGATGATACATTTTCAGCTTTAGATAACAGAACAGCACAAACTTTATTAGAAAATATAAAGCAATTTTCAGGAGAGAAAACTTGTATTATCATATCTAATAAAGTATCAGATGTAAAAGACAGTGACAAAATTATTGTTTTAAGCAATGGAAGTGTTGTAGAAAAAGGAACACATGATGAATTAATCCAAAAACATGGGTTATATAATGAATTTTATGAACAGCAATCGACAAAGGCTGAAGAAGGTATGTTAGCGTAAAAATATGTTAAATCAACTAAAGAAAGGAGCATATATAGCTAATAAATAGTTATATATATAAATAAGAATGAAAAATCAAACTTTACATAGAATTTATAAAATGCTGAAACCACAAAAAAAGGCGATTATTATTATTTCCCTATTATCAATTATCATTAGCATATGTGAAGTTATCAGACCATATTTAATCAAAATTGTAATCGATGATTATTTAAGTGCAGGATTATGGCAAAAAGGTGCTATGACAATTGGGATTATTGGAAGTATTTACATAGCACTTGTGCTAATAGGAAATATATTAGATTTTGTGGTAACTACAGCTACCAGTATGACAGGAGAAAATGTAATTTATTCAATCAGAAATAAATTATATAAATATGCCCAATATGCGAATATGAAATTTCATGATAAAACACCTGCAGGAACACTTTTTGTGAGAATTACCAATGATGTAGAAGATATCACAACTATGTTTAAAGATGTTATTACGACTTTTGCAAAAGATGTGGTGATGATTATTGCTTTAATTGTTATTATGCTATCTATAGACTATAAATTAGCATTATTATGCTTTGCCATTATTCCATTTGTCATTTTAACATCTGTTATTATTACTAGAATTAGTAACAGAGTAAGAGAATATTCTAAAAATGTAAAAACCAAATTAAATGTATTCTTAGCAGAATCAATTTATGGCGTAAAAGTTATAAAAATTTTTAATAGACAATTTGAAAAAGAAAAGGAATGTGAGGAATTATCCCAAGAATTTTATAAATCTAGAATTCCCACCTCATTTACAGAAGGATTTCTAATCGGAATGATGACTGTTTTTGAAAATATTGGTGTGGCTGTCATTATTTGGGCTTGTGTGAATCATGTATTTCATATTAGCCTAGAAGTTGGTGTTATTTATGTATTTATAACCTATTTAAAACAAATCTTTGAACCGATCAATCGTATTGTCGAAAACTTTGAAACCATCCAAGAGGCAGTTGTATCAGTAAATAAAATATATGATATATTAGACCATAAAGAATATCTAGAAAATTTTGAAGAGGGAAAAACCTTAGAAAATATAAAAGGAAAAATCGAATTTAAACATGTGTGGTTTGCCTATAAAGATGAGAACTGGGTCTTAAAAGATGTTAGCTTTACAATCGAACCTGGACAAAGTATTGCATTAGTGGGGAAAACAGGATCAGGAAAAACTACCATCATTAATCTAATTAACCGTTTTTATGAAATTCAAAAAGGAGAAATCTTAATAGATGATGTTAATATTCAAGATATTAACTTACGATACTTAAGAAAACAAGTTAGTATTGTATTACAAGACCCATTTATCTTTGCAAAAAGTATTAGAGAAAATATTGAATTAAATGATAATTTATCAGATGACTATATTGAAGATGTTATAAGATTATCCTCAGCAGAAGAGTTTATAGGCTCTTTACCAAATGGGATAGAAGAAATTGCAAGCGAAAGAGGAAATTCTTATTCTGCAGGAGAAAAACAATTGTTAGCATTTGCAAGAATTTTTGCACATAATCCATCTATTTTTATCTTAGATGAAGCAACAGCCAATATTGATACTAAAACAGAGGCATTGATACAAAAATCAGTGGATACATTATCAAAAGAAAAAACATCTATCTTTATAGCACATAGATTATCTACCATTGTAAATGTAGATAAAATTATCGTATTAAACAAAGGTGAAATCCTTGAACAAGGAAGTCATCAGGAATTATTACAGATTCCAGATGGATATTATAATAAGTTATATAATGCATATTATGAGCAACTAATGGCAACCTCATAAAAAGTTACATAATATGAAAAAAATAGAAAGATGTTGTTTACAGTGTACAAAAAATGTGATATACTAGTACTATCAATTTTTCAAGGAGAGAATGATGACAGGATTACAAAAGAAGTTCTGCATCATTTCATTTTATAATTTTATAATAAATGGAGGAAAAGATATGGCAAAGATTTTAGAAGATATTTCAAGAACATTTAATGAATTTCTATTATTACCAAATTTAACAGATGAAAGATGTATACCAAATAAGGTATCTTTAAGAACACCACTTGTAAAATACAAAAAAGGAGAAGAAGCAAAATATTATGCAAATGTACCAATGGTATCTGCTATTATGCAATCTGTATCAGGTGTAGATATGGGAATAGCATTAGCAAGAGAAGGTGGCGTTGCATTCATTTATGGTTCACAAACAATAGAAGCACAAGCAGAAATGGTAAGACAAGTAAAAAAACATAAAGCTGGGTTTATTGTTAGTGATTCTAATGTAAAATCAGGGACACCATTAAAAGAAGTAATTGAATTGGTTGTAAAAACAGGACATTCAACTGTTATGATTACAGAGGATGGAACAGCCAAAGGAAAATTTATAGGATTAGTAACAGACAAAGATTATCGTGTATCTAGAGATGATATGAATGCACCAATTGACAATTTTATGACACCAAAAGATAAAGCTGTATGGGCACATGAAGGTATATCTTTATCAGAAGCAAATGATTTAATCTGGGAAAATAAAATTGCTTGTTTGCCAATTTTAACAGATGAAGGAAACTTAAAATATTTAGTGTTTAGAAAAGATTATGAAGAGAGAAAAAATAATCCAAACTCTTTATTAGATGAAAACAAACGTTATGTGGTAGGGGCAGGAATTAATACAAGAGATTTTGAAGAAAGAATACCAGCATTAGTAGATGCAGGTGTAGATTTAATTTGTATGGATTCATCTGATGGATATTCTGTATGGCAAAAAAATACAATTGATTTTGTAAGAGCTAAATATGGAGATTCAGTTAAAATTGGTGCAGGAAATGTTGTAGATGCAGAAGGATTTAGATATTTAGCAGAAGCAGGTGCAGATTTCATTAAAGTTGGTGTAGGAGGAGGTTCAATTTGTATCACGCGTGAAACCAAAGGTATTGGACGTGGACAAGCCTCAGCTTTAATTGATGTTGTTGCAGAAAGAGATAAATATTTTGAAGAAACAGGAATTTATATCCCAGTTTGTTCAGACGGTGGAATCGTACATGACCATCATATTACTATTGCTTTAGCATTAGGAGCAGACTTTGTTATGATGGGAAGATATTTCGCAAGATTTGATGAAAGTCCAACAAGAGTTGTTAAAAAAGGAAATGGGTATGTAAAAGAATATTGGGGAGAAGGTTCTAATAGAGCAAGAAACTGGCAAAGATATGATATGGGAGGCGATAAAAAACTTTCATTTGAAGAAGGTGTTGACTCATATATCCCATATGCAGGAAAATTAAAAGATAATTTAGCGATTACTTGCGCAAAAATCAAATCAACAATGTGTAACTGTGGAAGTGTTACTATTCCTGAATTACATGAAAAAGCAAGATTAACTTTAGTTTCTGATGTTAGTATTTCAGAAGGTAGTGCACATGATGTTATTTTAAAGGAAATTGATAATCAATATAAATAAATCTAAAGAAAAATGGAGAAAATGATGGAAGATAAATTACAAAAAATAGCAAAGAATGTAGTTCTTATAATAGGAATACTTTTATGTGCTACAGTTATTATTTTAAATTTAATTTATATAGCCAATTTAACAAATGATGGTAGTGAAACAATAAATATAAAATATTATGGAGTTACTAATTTGATATTAGTACTCCTTATTGGTATTGCATTATATGTTATATCTAAAAAAATGGAAAAAATAAGATTAAAACCATATATTGAAAAAATAGTACTTGGAATAGTTTTAGTAGTCTACTTTTTAATACAGGTTGTTTGGATTCAATTTAGAGATGTGGATCCAACTGCAGATCAAATGTTAGCATATAATGCAGCAGTGGAAATCTATAATGGCAATTATGAAGAGCTAGAAGGAAATAGATATTTGGCCAGAAACCCTCAACAGAGAACGTTAACTATGGCTTTAACAATAATATTTAAGATAATGCATACAACAAATTATCGAGTGATACAAACTTTAAATGCATTATGTAATACAATGACAATATTCGGATTATTTTTAATATTAAAAAAACTAGGAAAGCAATACAATGTAAATAAATCCATCTTATTAATTATATCTACAACTTTTATGTGTATACCTATGTTGTCAACATTTGTATATGGTGATATACCAAGTTTAATGTTAAGCATATATTCAATATATTTTATAATGAATTATACACAAAAAAATAAGAAACGATACCTGATAGCTTCATCCATTCTAATGCTGTTTAGTTATATGCTTAGAACAAATAATTTAATATTTATTATAGCTATAGTAATATATTTAATATTAGACATCTTAAAGAAAAAAGAGGCATATTTAAAAAAGACGATTCTAATTCTAACTTTTATTGCAATATCAATTATTCCTAACATAATTATTCAAAAACAATTTGAAAAACAGTTTAATTTAGAAGAAAATGGATCTTTCCCGGTAACAGGGTATTTATATATGGGAATGACAGAAGGGTCAAGAGGAAATGGTTGGTATAATGATAGTGCAAATCTTGCATGGGATCATTTAGAAACAGCTAAACAAGAATACCCAAATATGATAAAAGAAAGAATAAGATACTTTGCTGAAAATCCAATTTATACAATTAGATTTTATACTATGAAACTAGCTTCTATGTGGACTGAAAATACATATTCAGCATTATGGTATAACTTATCTTTCAATTTTGAAGATATAAAAAGAAATACCGCAACACAAGAAGATATTATGCAATATGAACAAAAAGATGAAGTGATTCTAAAGCAAGAGGAAAAAATAAGAATGTACCAAAAAGCATTGATTTTAATAATCTTCATATCCACTGTTATTGTTCTAATACAAAACAGAAAACAATTATCTAATGAACTAATTTTATTAGTAACTATCTTTATAGGTGGTTTCTTATTTGAAATATTGTGGGAAGCAAAATCAAGATATATTATTCCGTATATTGTAATATTAATGCCGGTTGCAGCAATAAAATTGGAAAAATTAAAAAATGATAATCGTGTATTGACGAAAATCAAAAAAATACTATGCGTAGAAAAAAGTAAATAAAAAGCAAAAAAAGTATTGACAAAAAAATGACTACAATTGTAAACTGATATTGAACGAATGAAGGGAGATATTGTTATGGATAAAAAAATGGTAAAAAACATTGTAGTGACTATGTTAATTTTGATTGCAATCATATTGGCTGGATATACTTTTAATACTGATGTGTATGCATATACACCAGCAAAAATAGAAGAAGGATTTTACAATATATATTCTTGCGTAGGAAATGATAAAGTAATAGATATAGATAATGCTTCGGAAACAAATGGTGCAAATGCACAAATTTATGCATATAATGCCACATGGGCTCAAAATTTTAAAATTATACAAGATAAAAATGGGTATTATGAAATCATTAATAGGAATTCTGGAAAATTATTAGACATTAAAGATGGAAAAATATATAATGGGGCTAATGTATGGCAATATGAAAAAAACAATACAGATGCACAAAAATGGATGATTGAGGAAAATGCAGATGGAACATATACAATAAGTTCTAAATTAAATAGCAAATATTGTTTAGATATAAATCAAGGGGAAAACAAAAGTGGTGCAAATCTTCAAGTATATGAGAAAAACGGAACTTTTGCACAAAAGTTTAAACTTGTAAAAAGTCCCATAAAAGAAAGTAAAAAAACAATAGAAAATGGAACTTACAAGATATTATCTTTATTAGATGAAACAAAAGTAATTGATGTTAAAGATGGCTTAACAACACAAGGAGCGAATATACAATTATATGTAGATAATAATACAGATGCACAAAAATTTGAAATACAATATGGTGAGGATGGCTATTATACAATCATAAATAAAAAATCAGGAAAGGCCATGTCTACACAAGATAATAATATCAAATCAGGTGGAAATGTTTTTCAAGGAAATCAAGTAAGTACAGATGCGCAGAAATGGATTATACAAAAAAATTCTGATAATACATATTCTATATTTTCTAAACAAAGTGAATTATGTTTAGATATTGCTGATGCAAAAAATGCTAATGGTACCAATATATGGGAGTATAAATATAATGGTACAAATGCACAAAAATTTAGATTACTTCCAATAGAAACTGTTTCAAAAGAACAAGTACTAGATGATGGAATCTATAATATAAGAACAAGCTTGAATACAGAAAAAGTAATAGATATTCAAAACGAATCAAAAAATAGAGAAGCAATTGCTCAAATAAATGATATAAATAATGCAATATCTCAAAGATTTGAATTCAAATATAATTCAGATGGTTGCTATACAATTAAAAATAAAAATTCAAATAAAGTATTAGATATAAGAAATGGTAACCCAGAAGCAGGTACATATGTATGGCAATATGATGAAAATGGAACTTCTGCCCAAAGGTGGATTTTAAAAGATATCGGAAATGGGTATTATCATATTATTTCTAAATTAAATGGATTATATTTAACAGTAGAAAATTCTAGTACAGGCAACGGAACTAAACTAAAAATGCTAAATAAAAATGATAAAGCAAATCAAAAATTCAAGCTTTCAGAATATATTTATGCAACTCCAGAAAAGAATTCTATAGAAGATGGCATATATCAAATTGTATTAAAAAATAACTTAGTAGTTGATGTAGAAAACACAACCTATGCTAATTATGGAAATATTCATATTTGGGAAAATAAAAGAGAACAACAACAAAAATTTATGATAAAACAAATAAATGATACAGGATATTATGAGATTATCAATATGAATTCAGGAAAAGCATTAGATGTGTATAATGGAGACCAAAAAATATCAACTAATGTGGATCAATATGAAAGAAACAATACAGATGCTCAAAAATGGATAATAAAAAATTGTGGAGATGGATATTATACAATTATTTCTAAATGTAATAATTTAGCTTTAGATGTTCAGGGAGGACTAAGCAATCGTAATGGTACAAACATACAAGTTTATTTTAATAATGGAACAGATGCACAAAAATTTAAACTTCAAAAAATCGAAGCAATAAAAGCAGACACCTACGAAATAGAAACAGCATTAAACGCCAATAAAGTTTTAGATATTGCTTGGGGTGCGACAAATGATGGAGCAAATGTTCAGTTATATACTGCAGATAATGTTGACCAACAAAAATTTATTTTTGAATATAATAATGGAGAATATATAATCAAAGCAAAGCATTCAGGAAAAGTTTTAACAGTAGATACAAACAATAATAACGTATATCAAAGTACATATAAGCAGTTAGATAACCAAAAATGGATTATAGAGCCAGCGGGAAATGGATATTATCATATTATTTCTAAATATAATGGATTATACTTAGATGTAGACAATGCAAGTAGCAATAATGGAACAAACATAAAAGTATATCAACAAAATAATAGTACAAATGCACAAAAATTTAAATTTTTCAAAGGATTTAGAACATTTTTTGAGGAAGGAACATATGGCTCAAGTGGATTCAAAGTAGCAGGCGATTGGAGAGGTACAGATTTAAAATATTATAAATTTGGAAAAGGAAACAATGTTTTATTTGCAACATTTTCAATTCATGGATTTGAAGATTCTTATTATAAAGATGGCAGTGAGTTAACATACATAGCAGAACAATTTAAAAGCCACTTACAAAATACAACCGATGGAAACATCATCAGCAATTGGACAATTTATATTTTGCCAGACTTAAATCCAGATGGACAAATTTATGGATGGACAAACAATGGACCAGGAAGAACAACATTTTATAGTGCTGCACCAGGAAATCAAGGAATTGATATGAATAGAAATTGGCAAACGGGAAGTAGTTATGCAAGATATTATGATACAAGAAATTACAATGGAACAGCTGCATATCAAGCTTATGAAGTAAGAGCTTTAAGAGATTTTCTATTAAGTCATAAATCTGTAACAGGACAAACCATATTAGTAGACTTACATGGATGGTTAAATGAAACAATTGGAGATGATGGATTAGGAAGATATTATAGAAACTATTATGGAATGAGTACACATATATCTTCATATGGAAATGGCTATTTGGTAAACTGGGCAAGACAACAATTAGGAAATGGTAATAGAACCGCAAGGTCTGTATTAGTAGAATTGCCACAAGTATATAGTCATCAAAATATCTTAGATTGGAATTATGCAGGAAAATATATTAATGCGACATTAAATATGTTAAGGGAGAATGGATAATGAAGACCAAAACAATCGTTATATTATTAGCTATATTGTTAATTATAATTCTAGGTATAACGGTCATTGTATCTAATCAAGAAAAAGAAAAAGAGCAACAAGCACAAAAAGACCAAATAGAAGACATTAAAAATGAAACAGGTGCAACAGCAGATGCTAGTATTTATGAGGTAGGTACAGAATATGATGGAAGAGAAATATTACAAGTAAAACCAGAAGCCCAAATGCAAGCAGTATGGGCAGGCATAGAAAAAAATGGATCTCCAAATGAAGAAGAAACAAGTTCACTTTGGGATTCTAGACCAACAAAAACAGGTATATGGATATCTTCAAATTCACGAGACAAATTTTTAACAATATTAAGTGATAATGGAATTACTAACTTTAAAGTCAATGAAGAAGGATATCTGTACAAAGATGGAACAAGTCAAAATGATATGGCCAAAAGAATTGATGAGATGATAAATTCAAATATTATTTACATTATTGATATATCAGGAGTTTGCTATATCAGAGATGAAATGACAGGAGAACTAGTAGAATATCCATTTGAACAAATGGACCCATATCAAGTTTGCGAACCATATTCTTATGAAAATACAATAATCTTAGAAATGACAACAAATGCTGCTAGAAAATTAACCAATCAAGAAATCTTATCTGCTATTATACAGTATTAAAATAGAATAAAATGTAAAATTTTAGAAAAATTTGTAAAATATACTTGTAATTTATTTTATTGTGTTGTAAAATAATACCAGAAAAGGCAATATATGGTAACAACGATTATAAAATAAAAGTTGGAGTATATTATGCAAATAAAAGAGTTAATAAATAAAATTAAAAATAAGGGACACAAGCCATATTAGGATTGTGTCTTTTTTGTATGCTAAAAATTACATTTTCTAAATGTAAAAATAGATATTGGAGGTGATAGATACGAGGTTTAGAAAAATCTAAAAAGAAAGAGGTGATAAATTTAAAAATGTAAGTGGTAAAAATAAATAAAAAAGGGGAGAATGTATGGAAAAAGATGAGAAAAAAAGAGATGTTTTATCTAAAATAATTGCAACTATGTTAGTCACAATTATTTTAATTAATGCTAATGCCAATATAGTAAGTGCATTAACCTTCTCTTGGGGGAAGAAAAAAGAATTAACTACAGAAGAAATAAATGTAATGGAAGAAAGCAGAAATATAGAAAATATGGAAAAAAGAGAAATTGTAGGAGAAGATATAAGAGAGAGAAAATTAGATCAAAAAACTTTTCTAATGGATGACGGAACAAGAATGGTTGCAATGTATCCGTCAAATGTTCACTATGTAAAAGATGGCAAATTAGAAGAAATTGATAATCGCTTAAAAGAAGAAAATGGAGAAATACAGAACAAAGAAGGGGCTTATAAAATACAATATTCAAAACAATCAAATACAGAGGAATTAGCTACATTGACAAAAGATAATTATGAAATAAAATGGAATATAGTAGAAGATACAACAAACCCTAATAATGTTGTTAAGGATTTAAGTGAACAAATAGATGAAAATATAGAACAAGAAACAAATACAGAAGAAATAAGCACAGAAGAAAATACTAAAAATGATATTGATACAAGAACTGTATTAACAAATAAGGAAAAAAACCAACCAGAAATGAATTCTACAGATTTTAATATAGAAAAATATAGTACACATATGACAGAAAACAAAATGGAAAAGAAGAAAATAAGAAATGTGCAAGCAGAAATAAAGAATAACGCAAATGATAAAGAAATCTTGGAAAGTAATATGAACAATAAAATATATTCTAAAGAGAGCCAAGAAAAAGTAAATTTAGATAAAATCTCATCAGAAATTAATTATGAAAATATAATGGAACAGATTGATTTAAAATATCAAAATACATCAGATAGTATAAAAGAAAGTATAATCATAAAAGATAAAGATGCGATTCAAGAAAAATTTGTTTTTCGATATCAAGCAAATGATATGATAATGGAGCTGAATGAAAATAAAGAAGTAATAGTATATAATAGAGAAAAAACAAATGTTATTTTTAAAATAGAAGCACCGTATATGTTTGACAATCAATTAAATCAATCAGATAAGATAGATGTGATTTTAGAAAAAGAAGGAGATTATTACATTTTAGAAATTATACCAGATACAGAATGGTTGGAAGCAGAAGAAAGAGAATATCCTGTAACGATAGACCCAACGATTAACACATCCTTATACTATAATGATATAAAAGATACCTTTATATTTAAAGGTGATAATAACACACCTAATAGACACAAAGCACATATTATTAGAATAGGTAGTAATAATAGACTAAAAGAAGCACCTAGAGGATTGATAAAGTTTACATTACCAGAACTAAAAGCTGGAGACCAAGTAGTAGCTGCGGATTTAAGTATATGCAATTATCCAGATACAGAGGAATGGACACCATCGCCAAATGAGATGCAAATTAATCTTCATAAAATGACTGCTGATTGGGATGAGGCAACAGCAAACTGGGATAATTGTAATAATAATTATGATACACATATTACCGATTATATAAAATATAAATATGATGAAAATTCACCTTTTAAATTTAATTATTTTAACATTACTGCAATTGTTAAAGATTGGTATGTGAATGGGAATAATTATGGTGTTATGCTAAAAGATAATATTGAAACATATAATTATCCACAATCAGATGCGTATTTTCTATCTGCTAATACACATGTGGAATATATAGATGGTAGACCAATGATACAAATTGTGTATAGAAATCAGACAGGTTTAGAAAGTAATATGACATATCACACACAAAATGTGGGAAGAGCAGGAGAAGTAAATACAAATGACTATAATGGAAATGTTGTATTAACACATACAGATCTTGAAACACCGGGAAATATATTGCCAGTAAGTATTTCTCATGTTTACAATACGAATAATAAAGATATAGATATAGGTTATGGAAAAGGATTTAGATTAAATTATGGACAAGAAATAACATTAGTAACAATTAATAATGTGGAATATGCAAAATATATTGATGAAGATGGAACAGAACATTATTTTAAGAAAAAAGAGAACATATATGTAGATGAAGATGGATTAAATCTAAGACTGAAATTGGAAAATAATATATTTATAATGCAGGATGTACAGGGAAATATATTAAGATTTAAGAAGATAAATGATAAATGGTTTTTATATGAAAGTGAAAATACAGAGCACCAAAAAATCATTGTTGATATGGATGGAAATGGTAAAATAACATCTGTTATTGATGGAGTAGGAAAAACAATCAACTTAGAATATACAAATGGAAAGTTATCAGCAATAAAAGATATTAATAATCGAAAAATGGAATATTATTATAATACCAATGGTAATCTTACACAAATTAAATATTTTGATGGAAAAAGTAGCTATTATGAATATGATAACTTAAATCTACTGACAAAAGTAAAAAATATTGATGGTTATTCTCATACATATGATTATTATAGACAAAAAGTAAATAGAGTAAAAAGTGTAAAAGAATATGGAGCAAATAATGAAGAAGGAAATTCATTAGATATACTTTATGAAAATAATACAACGAAATTTAGGGATAATCAAGGATATAGTAATGTATACACATTTAATAATTCTGGGAAAACCATTAGTATAGGGGATTTTGGAAAAGAAGGAAATAATGTTAATAATGCTTATGGAAAAATGTATAAATATGGTACAAGTGATGAAAACAAAAACAAATTAACACTTGAATCTAATCTAATATGTGTAAAAGAAATGCCAAATAATCTTGTTAAAAATGCATTTTTTGATAGCGGATTAGATAATTGGCAAAAATTAGACAATGCTGATTCGAATGAATGTATTTTGAATATAGATAATAACAATGTATATAAAACGTGGGGAACAGCGTATAAAATTAAGAAATTATATCAAAAAATAGATATCTCTGGAAACAAGGGAGATATATATAATTTATCTTATTGGGTGAAATCTTATGGATTACAAGAAGAAGGCAGTGCGGGGAAAAGTGTAAGAGTAACAATAGGAATTGTTAGGAATGATAACTCAATACAATGGCTAAACTCTTTTGTAAATACGGATACTTCACAATGGCAATATATGTCAGAAGAATTTATTACAGATAGTGATTATAAAGCAATAACCATTTATCTAATAAATAATTATAATGCAAATGATACTTTTTGGGATAATATAGGATTATTTAAAGATGAAAAAGGAAATAGTTATCAATATGACAAAACTGGAAATATTGTGTCTAGTGAAGATAATGCTAAAAAAGAAAGTACCTTTAAGTATAGTTCAGAAGGAGATGTAGCTAAATCCATAAATCCTAAGGGTGGAAGTTATATATATGAATATGACTATAATCACAAAAATAGATTACTAAAAGCTATGAATACAGTCGGACAAGAATACAAATTCAATTATGATAATAAAGGAAATGTGATATCAACAAAAGTTGAAGAAACAGATAAAGCTATAATGCCAGAAAACAATAAAATATATAATATAAAATTTGCTAGTACTAATAGCGTTATGGATGTTAGATATTCTAGTACTAATAATGGAGGAGATATACATCAGTGGGAATTCTTAGAAGGATATAAAAATAAAGAATTTAAATTTGTAGAGCAGGAAGATGGATACTTTAAAATATTAGCAAACCATTCTAACAAAGCAGTAGACTTAGATATGGGTACAGGAATCATACAACAATGGAGTGAAAGAAATTCGAATAATCAACAATGGAAAGCAATTGATAATTTGGATGGAACAATTAGATTAGTAAATAAAGAAAAAGGTGATGATTATTGTATTTCCTTAGAAACGGATAGTCCAAAAGATGGAACAAGAATTTTAGTATCTAAATGGGAAGGAAAATCAACACAAAAATTGAAACTATATGATATAGATGGCAATCATACATTATTAGATGAACAAGTTGTGGAATCAGGAGAAGTATACAGATTAAAAGCTAAAAATAGTGGATTATATTTAGAGGTTTCAGGAGATGCTAATACAAATTCTGTAGAAATAATACAACAAGAATATAAAAATAACGAGAAAAAGCAGCTATGGAGAATATTAAGAATAGATGATAGCACATATAAATTTATCAACTTGGCAAGCAATGAAGGGAAATCAATAGATGTAAGATTAGGAGAAAATAACAATAATAATGTAATTCAGTTATATGAAAGTTCAGAAAACAATTTATCACAAGAATGGAAACTAGTAAACAATGGCAATAATACATATTCAATTAGAAGTAAATTGAGTGGAACAGAAAGAGCAATAACAATTCAAAATAATACCACGGATATAGGTGCAAAAGGAACTATATATGATATAACAGGGGGAGCAAATCAAAGTTTTTATTTGGAAAAAGCAGATTTAGTTGATATAGATGCAGGTGCAACGTATAAAATTAGAGCAAAACATAGTGGAAAATATATTGGGGTTAATAATAATAAATTGGAACAGCAAGATAGCAATGATGAGAATAGTCAGAGATGGATATTAAAAAAACTAAATAATGGATATTATAAAATTGTGTCAAAAGCAGATAAAACAAAAGTAATGGATATAGATAATGCGAACCCGGCAGAAGGAACAGCTGTAAATATATATAGAGAATGGGGAGAAAAAGGAGAAAATTCGGCTCAAGAATTTGAATTTGTTCCAGTAGGAGATGGAAGTTTTGCTATAAAACCAAGACTAACAAATGGAAAAAGATGTTTAGATGTAGAAGATGCTTCAACAAGTAGTGGTGTAAAAATATGGTCATGGAGTATTAATAATAGTGCTGCACAACAATTCTTTTTAGAAGAAGTGATACCCTCAGAAGAGAAAAAATATATAGAAACAACAGGAACATATTCAGAAGATGGTAGATATTTAGCAAAACAAACAGATGAGGCTGGAAATGAAACAAATTATGTATATGATGAAAATAAAGGATTGGTAACAAAAGAAATTGATTCTAATAATGGAGAAACCATTTATAGTTATGATGCAAATACAGATTTAACAACACAAGTTTCAAAGCAAGTAGGAGAAAAAACATATACAAATCAATATACCTATGAAAATGATAATATAAAAACAATTAAACATAATGGAATCACATATGAATTTGTATATGATGGATATGGAAATGTAAAAGATATAAAACTTGGAAATCAGAGTTTAAAAACTACAATATATGATAGCAAAAATGGAAATTTACTGCAATCTACTTATGGAAATAATCAAAATGTAAAATATCAATATGATAGATTTAATAGAATTATAAAAAAAGAAAAAACAACAGGAAATATAGAATTTAATTATGATGCAAAATCAAATCTAAAAACGATAAAAGACAATACAACTGGCATTACAACAAATTATAGCTATGATTTAGCTAATAGAATGACAAAAGCAGAAAATAATAAGGGCTTGACAATTTTATATGAATATGATGATAATAGTAATATAAACAAAACAGAATATAAACTAAATGATAAAACCAATATCATGAATCATAATTTTGATAGTGATAATAACATCAATAGTATTCTATTTAACAATAGTGTCGTAAAAATAAATTATGATAGATTAGCAAGAGGAACAAGTAAAAACATCATAAATGAAAAAGGAACCTATACAACACAATATGAATATAAAAATACAGAAACACCAAACAAAACAACAACTATATTAGAAAGTATCAAAAATGGAAACAATGAAGCAATCCACTATACATATAATAATATGGGATATATTGAAACCATTAAAAATGGAAATGAATTTCTTGCAAAATATCAATATGATGGATTAGGACAATTAACAAGAGAAGATAATAAAGAACAAGAAAAAACAATTATCTATGAATATGATACAGGTGGAAATATCTTAAACAAAAAAGAATATGCCTATACAGAAGGAGATATTACAACACAACCAACTAAAGTTATTGAATATATATATAATAATGCAAACTGGAAAGACCAATTAACTACATATAATGGAAAACAAATTACATATGATGCTATTGGAAATCCATTAACATATGATGGAAATACTTACACATGGCAAAATGGAAGGGAATTAGCAGGTATACAAAATACAGAAAAAGGACTAAACATAACCTATAAATATACAGATGATGGTATTAGAACAGAAAAGACAGTTAACGGAGAAACAACAGCGTATCATTTAGATGGAGAAATCGTTATTTATGAAACCAAAGGAAACGATACAATCTATTACCAATATGATGATAGTCAAAATCTAATTGGATTTCAATTAAATAATGAACAATATTACTACATACGAAATGGACAAAATGATATTATAGGTATATTAGATAACAACCTAAATCAAATAGTTAGTTATACATATGATACATGGGGAAAACTAATCAGCATCAAGGATGGAGAAGGAAATGATGTAACCAATAATGCGAATCACATAGGCTATAAAAATCCATACAGATACAGAGGGTACAGATATGACACAGAAACAGGTTTATATTATTTACAGAGTAGATATTATAATCCAGAGATAGGAAGGTTTATCAATGCAGACGCTTATCTTCAAACTGGTCAAGGTTTATTGGATAAAAATATGTATGCATATTGTCAGAATAATCCAATTAATAGAATTGATATTGAAGGACATTTTTTTACAGGAGTTATAAATTTCTTTAAAAAGATATGTAAAACAGTAGCAGGATGGTTTGGAGTTTCTTCACAAGTAACAGTATTAGAAAAAGAGACAATTATACATACTCCTAAGTATTCACCAATATCTGTAGAAACGGGATATAGAAAAAGTACTGTTAGTTCGAAAAAAGGAGACTCATCTAAATTGATATCAGTTTATGCTAATGGAGTAGTAAAATCTCCTAAATCTTCAAACATAGGAATAAAATTTAATATTTCAAGAACTACATTAGATTTAAGTCTAGGATTAGATAATACATCATTAAAATTTTCAATTAATAATGGAGATACTACTAGTACTGCAGGCATAGTTTTAGATATTACAAAATTTAAAATTGGGTTTGAAGCGGAAAGTGAAATTCAAATTGATGAAAATATTTTGGATTCAACATATGCCAATACGAGTATAAGTGGAGGATTTTTAATAGGATTATACGCTTTATATACTACAGGAAGTTGGAACTTACAACCAGCATACTAGATGAATGGAGGAGAAGAAATGTATTCTACTATAAGAACAATAATTTTTATTATAATACTGATAATATTTTTAGTGATTTGTAAAAGAAAGAAGAAAAAAATAAAAAGAAATACTGCAATTATATTTGTAATTATTTGGGGAGTTATATTATCTTTATCATACTTTCTATCAGTTGAGAATTTGTTTTATACTTTTAAAACTCCAGAAAAAGTTTTTGAATATATGAGTAAAGGAGAAATTTTGGGAATTGTAGATGGCAAAGATTCAAGCTTAGGTTTAACAGTTATAGATAATTCAACAACTTCATGTATGATTGCAATAAAAAGCGAAAATGGATGGAAAATTGGAAATAGTCTTTTTTTAAAACATGCTTTAATATCTGATTGTGATGGAATTAGTATAATAGTATATAAATACAAAGAAGAATATTATGTAACACTCTTTTATAGGGCAAATACTGAAAACAAAAAAATATACAATATATATGATAATAAAGATTCACAATTTGAACAGTTTTCAAGAAAATTAGATAATGAAAGTACATACTATGAATATGGTGCATATCTAAATAGTTTTGATTCAAATTATACAATAACAATTAATGGAAAAACGTATAAGTTTTTTAATGAATAAAATAAAAAAGTTAAAAAGGAGTTAAAAACATGGGAGCATGGGGAACAGGGTTGTATCAAGATGATACAACCTGTGATATAAAAGATGATTATATAACATATTTAAAAATCGGAATGACAAATGAAGAGGCAACAAGGAAAATTATAGAAGAAAATAATTGGTGTTTTGAGTATGAAGATGAAGGAGCATTATTATGGTTTGCATTAGCAGATACACAATGGAAATATGGAAGATTACTAGATGAAATAAAAGAAAAGGCAATAGAATGTATAGATTCAGGAGTAGATTTAGAAAAATGGAGAGAAGAAGATGAAAAACTATGTGAAAAACGTAAAAAGGTATTAGAAGCATTAAGAGAAAGATTAAATTCAGAACAACCACCAGAAAAGAAAGTAACAAAAATAAAATTTTATAGAGCATATTGGAAAGCAGGAGATGTCTTATTATATCAAATATTGAACAAGGAATTAGAAGGTCATAAATGGTATGGAAAATATATTTTACTAAAAGTAGTAGGAAAGGAAAAATTATACTTAGGAAGTTTACCAAGAGATATATATTATTATGAAGAAGATATATTAAGTCTATATAATTGGATAGGAAACAAAAGACCAGATATAAAAACAATAAAGAAATTAAAAATAATTATGCTAGATGAATTTATGGATGGGGAGAATAGAGAAATAGAAAAATATATTGGAGTATTTCATCCATCAAAAAGAGAACTAAAAAAATTAAACATAGAAGTTTTAATGAATGAACAGAAAGATACATATTCTCAAAAACTAATTGAAGAAAAAGGATTAGGAAGAAGCTTTTATAATATATATAATTTTGATATTAGTATCTTAGAAGCATTAGAAAGAGAAAAGAAAAAAGGAAATCTGATTGAAGATATTGAATGAATGTAGATAAAAATGAATAGTGAAAAAGAGAATTGTATCGTTTTGATACAATTCTCTGTAAAAGATGATTTATTCATAAGTGAATAGAAAAAATTATAAATAAATATAAAGATATTAAAGAATAGAGAAAATAAAAATACAAAGATTCAGATAAAAGAGGTTAAAATGATAAGAGGAATACAATTTGAAATACCAAATAAATGGGGATATATATTAAGAGAGATATACTAAAAAATATAAATTTGGAAAATTATGTTTTTGAAATAAATGATGATAACGAGATATGGATGGAAAACGATAAACAGCTACTTATAGAGAATATTATAAATGGAGAAGATTTTAATAAACTAATATCTAAAAATCCATATTATGCAATATTTGCTAATATACATATATACAAAAAAGGTTCTAAAATTAATAAAATAAAAACATATGAAGAATTCTTAGATAGTGAGTGTGAATTCATAATATTAATAATTGATGGCATAGATGTTTGTGTTTATGTAAAAGATAAAGAAATTTTAAATAAGATAGAGTTAAATGCAAAGCAAAATAAATTTAAAAATATAAAGTATATAACTGATAAGAATAATAATGTCACTATGGAAGGATAAAAAATGTTAATATGAAAAACAGACGATACTAAAACGATAAATAAGTAGGAAGAGGTGATAAAGATAGGAAAAGATATACACGATAATATAATTATTAAATATACAGTTGATTTTGAAAAAGAAGAAATTGTGATGGAAACAGTTAATTACCACAAAGAAAAAATCTTAATAAAATTCGACGGAGTATTAGTTCATTATTTTGAAATGGCAATGCCTGACAGCATTATATTTAATATAGATGAATATGAAGGAAGAGAAGTGATAAAAGAAAAAAGAGAGAAGTATTATATAATTAATTCTTCATCAGGACTGACAGGATGGGTTTTAGCGAAAACAATGACAATATTATAAAAAAGACTTACAATATAAAATAAAGAAAGAAAACAATTAACATAAAATTATTCTTTGGTAAATAAAAGCAAAAATAAAAGACTCAAAAAGGGGATAAAAATACAGGAACATTTTGAAAGAGTATGAAGAAGATGGGTGTAGGAGATATTACCATGGTGGATAAAAGAAAAACAAAAAAAGAAAAGTCATATTGCAATGACTCTAGTATAATAGTATATAATTATAAAAATTCAAATGATTATTACATAATACTATATCAATCACTCGTTGAAGCTAATAAAAATCTGTCAAGTATAACAGATAACGTAAATACAGAATTTAATAATTTTTCAAAAAATGTAGAGAACACAGATACGAAAGATATAATATATTATGGTTATACAAATAAATTTACAGATAGCTATAGAATAACGATTGATGGAAAAACATATAGTTTTTTTAATGAATAAAGATTAGAAAAAGCAGTTAATTAGCTTAGCTAAAAAACTGCTTTTTACTTGCAAAAAAACCAATATAATGATAAGATAATGAGGAAAATAATGTCTAAAAATAGAGGAGAATTTTTTAATGAAAAAATTATTATTTGCAGCACATAATTTAGACTTAGGTGGAATAGAAACAGCACTAGTTACATTAGCAAATTACTTATCAGAAAAAGGATATGATGTAACGATTGCATTAGAAAAAAAAGAAGGTGTCTTTTTAGAAAGACTGTATAAAGAAATTAAAATTATAGAATATAACACCAACAATAATAAAAATACTGTTGTAAGAAAACTTTGTAATTTAGTGAATAGATTAAAATTTATTACAAAATACAAAAATCAATTTGATTTTTCAGCAAGTTTTGCTACCTATTCTTTAGCAAGTAGTTTTATGGCAAGAACCGCTTCTAAAAATTCTGCTTTATGGTGTCATGCAAATTATTTGACTCTATATCATGAAAACCAAGAAGAAACAAAACAATTCTTTCAAAATGTAGATTGTGAAAAATTTAGACATATTGTATTTGTATCGAAAGAGGGAGCAAATAGCTTTATAAAGCTTTTCCCTGATTTAAAAGATAAAGTTATCACTTGTAATAATATCATTGATGGTAAAGGGATTATTGAAAAATCTAAAGAACCGATAACAGAGAAACTTATAGAAGATATAAAAAAAGAAGATATCCCTATTTTCTTAAATGTAGGAAGACATGACGAAAGACAAAAAAAATTAACAAGAATTATAGAAGCTTCTAAAAAATTAAAAGAAGAAAATTATTCATTTAAAGTAATATTTATTGGTGATGGACAAGATACGGATTTGTATAAACAAAAAGTAAAAGAATATAACTTAGAAGAGACGATCCTCTTCTTAGGAAGAAGAGAAAATCCATATCCATATTTTAAGTTAAGTGATTGTATTATCTTATCTTCTGAATATGAAGGATATCCTGTTGTATATTTAGAAAGCTTTGTATTAAATAAGCCAATTATTACAACAAAAGTATCTGACTATGAGCAAGTAGAAAAGGGAAGAGGCATAGTCGTAGAGAAAAATTCAGAAGCAATATATACAGCAATGAAAGAATTTATACAAAATGGGTATGAAATAAAAGAACCATTTGATGATGAAACATATAATCAAGAAATATTAAAAATATTAGAAACAATATTTTAAAAAGAAAGATGGAGAAAATTGTGAAAAAATTAAGTGTCATTATTCCTGTATATAACGGGGAAAAAACATTAAAAAAATGTATAGATTCTGTATTAAAGCAAAAAGATGAAGATATAGAAATTGTATTAGTTAATGATGGGAGTATAGATTCATCAGATAAAATTGTGCAAGAATATAAAGAAAAAAATCCTAAAGTGATTTCCTATTATAAAAAGAAAAATACTGGTGTAGCAGATACCAGAAACTATGGTATTCAAAAAGCAAAAGGACAATACATCCTATTTTTAGATGCGGATGATTATTTAGATATCCATTTATATGGCTTGATAAAACAATATATGGAAAAAGATATAGACTTAATTAAATTCAAATTACAAAGAGAAGATGCGAAAGGAAACGTAATAGAAAAAGTGGATGGACCTGTTTTTGAAGATAAAACAGGAGAAGAAGGGTTCGAAGAACTGTATGCCACAGATGTTTTGCTAGATTCTCCTTGTGTATATGTCATAAAAAAAGAGATATTTGCCAAAAACAAATTAGAATTTAAAGTTGGAACAGAACATGAGGATTTTGGATTAATGCCATTTGTGATAGTTCTTGCGAAAACCATGATTTCGATTAATTTTTATGGCTATCATTATGTACAAGTAGAAAATAGTATTACAAGAAATGATAATTATGAAAAGACAAAGAAAAAAGCATATGATGCATTAAAACAATATGATGAGGCTTTAATAAAAATAGAGAAATATAAATTAAACAAACATATAGCAGAAATTTTAAAAACGTATTATACAAATGCCATTTTATTAAAAACAGAAACATTAAATAAAAAAGATCAAAGGAAATATATAAAAGAAATTAGAAGAAGAAAAATGACAAAAAATATTAAAGCAAAAAATGCAAAACAGTCTTTAAGAAAATTAATCTTAAGTTTAAATATAAAATGGTATTTAAATTTAAGAAGAAAGGTTAAATCATGATAAAGGTTAGTGTTATTGTTCCATTTTATAATGTCGAAAATTATATAGAAAAATGTTTGCAATCTTTAGTAACGCAAACCTTAGAAGATATAGAGATTATACTTGTTAATGATGGAAGCAAAGATAAATCAGAAGAAATTGCTAAAAAATTTGCGAAAAAGTATCCGGATAAGATTATCTACTTAGAAAAAGAAAATGGCGGATTATCAGATGCTAGAAATTATGCAATACCAAAAGCGAGAGGAGAATATATTGCTTTTTTAGATTCTGATGATTATGCAGAAATGATTATGTATGAAGAAATGTACAATAAGGCAAAAGCGGAAAATCTAGACTATGTGGAATGTGATTTTTTATGGGAGTATCCAGATAAGATTTTAGAAAGCAAAGGAAAAGTATATGAAAATAAAAAAGAAATGTTTATTCATACAAGAGTGGTTGCATGGAACAAATTAATTAAAAGAGAAATTATACAAGAGAATAAAATTGAATTTCCAAAAGGCTACCGTTATGAAGATGTTGAATTTTTTTATAAGTTATTGCCACACATAAATACATATGGGATTGTTGAAAAACCATTTATTCATTATGTACAAAGAGAAAATTCTATTTCGAACGTACAAAATGCTAGAACAAAAGAAATTATTGATGTTTTAGGACATGTCATAGATTATTATAAAACAAATAATCTATTTGCAGAATATAAAGAACCAATAGAGTATGTTTATGCAAGATATATTTTGTGCAGTTCAATGCTTAGAATGGTTATGATAGAAAATAAAAAGGAAAGAAAAGAAATTATCCACCTGGCATGGAAATCATTAAATATGCAATTTCCGGGTTGGAAGGAAAATATATACATAAAAGAAAAAGGGTTAAAAAATGTATATATGAAAACTGTAAACAAATTTACATTAAAAATATATACACGTTTAGCCAGAATGAAATGGATAAGAGACAAACTACAAGAAAAATTTGTTTAAGATTGAAAAATCATTACAATTTTATCTTTGCCAAATTTAAATTTTTTAGTCTGAAATTATATTAGGAGATATAAAACATGAAAAAAATACTATTTGGAATAACCAGTTTAACCCTTCGGAGGAGCAGAAAGAGTACTAGTAGATATAGCAAATAAATTATGTGATACATTTGAAATTACGATATTTACGATATATGGGAATGGTGAACTAGAAAAAAAATTAAATAGTAAGATTAAATTAAAAAGAATATTTGATATTTCATATATACAATTAACTAAGTTTCAAAAAATAATGATACCATTAAAAATATTATTATTTCAAAAACAGTATTATAACAAATATATAAAAGGCAATTATGATAAAGAGATTGCGTTTTTAGAAGGACCAATTACAAGACTTTTTAGTACCAAAAATAAAGAAACGAAAAAAATAGCATGGATTCATAATGATATTGCAAAAGTTTATGGAAATAATATAAAAGCAAAAATCAAACGAATCATAGATCAAAAGATTTATAATCAATATCAAAAATTGGTATTTGTTAGTAAGGATAATAAAGAAAGTTTTGATAGGCAATATAAAAATATGAAACCTTCAGAAATGATTATATATAATTATATTGATTCGCAAAATGTTTTAGAAAAATCAGAAGAACCAATAGATTTTACTTTTGAAAATGAACAAATGAATTTCTTGACAGTAGCAAGATTGGTTGAACAAAAAGGCATTGATAGATTAATTCGTATTCATAGAGAATTGATGGCTAACCATTATAATCATAAATTTTACATCATTGGTGATGGACCAGAAAAAGAAAAGCTAGAAAAATTAATTCAAGAAGAGCATTTGGAAAAAACATTTATCTTATTAGGTGCAAAAGAAAACCCATATCCTTATATGAAACAAGCAGATATATTTTGCTTACTTTCCAAATTCGAAGGATATGGAATGGTATTAGAAGAAGCAAAAATATTAAATAAACCAATTATTATAACAAATACAGCGGCAAGAGAAGCAGTTGAAAATTATAAAAATGCCATCATTGTAGAAAATGATGAACATGAAATCTATAACAAATTAAAATATATTATAGAAAATAATATAAAAAGTTTTGGAAAAGAAGAAAACGAATATCATAATGAAGATATAATAGGAAAATTAGAAAATTTATTAAAGGAAGAATAATATGAAATTATCCATTATTACACCAACATATAATAGGGCAGAAATGCTTGGTAATTTATATACAAGTATTGTTAAAAATATAGAACAAAATGAAGAAATACAAACAAATATGCAGATTCAGTGGCTTATTATGGATGATGGTTCAACAGATAAGACTTCTAAATTTGTAGAGCAATGTATAAATGAAAATAAATTTGAAGTCCAATACCACAAACAAGAAAATCAAGGGAAAATGTCCGCTATTAACAATGTGATAAAATATGCAGAAGGAGACATGATTGTAGAATGCGATTCTGATGATATCTTTTCAGAAAATGCGTTTTATGATATTTTGCAAGCTTATCGTGAAACGAAAGAAAGAAAAGATTTGTATGGTATATGTTTTTTAAAATATGATTTAAACGGGAATAATATAGGAAAGTTATTCAAAAAAGAAGAAACGACCATGTTTGACTTATATTTTAAAGAGCGGAGAAACTGGAGAAAAAGCCATTGTATTTTTTGCCAATATCAGGAAACAATATTATTACAAAATTGAGAATCATGAAAAGTTTTCAACAGAGGCTAGAATGTATCATGAAATGGATTTAAGATATAAAATGAAATGTATCAATAAACCAATCATGCTTTGTGATTACAAAGAAGATGGATATACGAAAAATATCAAAAAGATTTTTAAACAAAATCCATATGGTCATTTGGCTTATTTTAAAGAAATATTAGAACAGCATGATATGACTGGTGTTCCTTTTAAAAAGAGATTGTATGTTATGAAACATTATATTTTATTTAGCTATTTGACAAAACAATATACAATAAGAAACATTAAAAATGTTAGTAATAAATTGTTATATATTTTACTATTTATTCCTGGAATAATAAAAAGTTATTTTTTTATTTAATAGATAAAAAGGGGTATTTTATGAAAAGAGGATTAGTAACAGTAATAACACCATGCTACAATGGTGAAAAATATGTGCATATATTGATAGATTCTTTATTGAAACAAACATATCAGAATATAGAATTTGTATTTATAAATGACGGTTCAACAGATAATACAGAAAAAGTCGTAAAGCAATATGAAGAAAAACTAAAACATAAAGGTATTATTTTAAAATATATAAAACAAAAAAATGCAGGACAAGCAGCAGCTGTTAATTATGGATTACAATATGTAGAAGGTGAATATTTTGTTCAAGCAGATTCAGATGATTATTATGAAGATAATGCAATTGAAACGATGGTAAATTTTCTAGATACACACAAAGATTATAATGCAGTTAGAGGAAATGCGGCTTTTAGAAAAGATAATGAACAAAAGGAAATTATCGAAATTAGAAGAAGTAAAGAACTACAAAATACGGATTTATTTATGAATTATATTATAGAAAAAGATATTTATTGTTTTCCTGGCGTAATTATGATGAGAATGTCTCAATTCTTAAAAAATAATAAAGGAAGAGATATTTATGTCAATAAAGCTGGTCAGAATTGGCAAATTATTTTACCAGCAGTATATAAAAGTAAAACAGGTTATATAGATGTCGTTGTATATAATTATCTAGTAAGGGAAAATAGTCATTCTCGTCAAAAAGAAACCATGAAAGATGTTTTAGCCAGAATGCAAAACCACAGAAAAATATTAAAAAAAACGGTATCAAAAATAATTGATGATAGAGAAGAAAAGAAAAAATACTTAAAAATTATTAAAGATAAATATGATACGAGAGAAAAAGAATATATAAAATACAAACTTCATCATTGGAAAGAAGAATAAAAATAATTTGTAAAGAAAATAAAAGGGTGGGAGGAAAGTTATGAAAGAAAAAAGAAAACTAAATTTTCTGTTGTATGGAGAAGGTTCATTTCTAAATAAAGGCTGTGAGGCAATTGTAAATACAACAGTAAAGAAAATACAGAAAAGTTGTGATGGAGAAATTGTACTATCGACAAATGATATGAATGACCAAAATGTGTATAATGATATTATAACAAAATATGTAAAAGGATATTACAAAGAAGAGGAACTTTCAGAAGAAGAAAAAGAAAAGCTAGACTATTTTAAAACCATACCATTTGACTATACTAATTTTGAAAAAATATATGAAAAAGATTGCATTAAAGAAATTGAAAACGCTGATATTTGTTTATCTGTTGGAGGAGACAATTATTGTTATGGTGAACCAAATTGGATTTACACAATTAATAAAGAAATAAAAGAAAAAAACAAGAAAAATGTATTTTGGTGCACTTCTTTGTTTGAGGAAATGAAATCTGATGAGATGATAAGAGATTTAAAATCTTATGATTTATTAATGGTAAGAGAAACATTAACATATAAAGCATTATCCCAATATATTGATGAGGAAAGATTAATGCTTGTACCAGACACAGCCTTTTCTTTAGAAACAACAGAGATAGATCTACCTGCTATATTTAAAGAAAATAAAAAAGTCGTAGGAATTAATATTAGTCCATTAATTTCAAAGTATACCGAAAATGAAAACCATATTTTAGATAGTTTTAAAGCATTGATTGATATAATTCTAAAAGAGACAGATAATAATATCTGTTTAATTCCACATGTGTATATACAGGGAAATAATGATTTAGATTCATTAAAAATGATAAAAGATTTATATAAAGATAAAGAAAGAATATATGTATTAGATGATAGAATATATGATTGTCAAGAATTAAAATATGTCATATCAAATTGTGCTTATTTTATTGCAGCAAGGACACATGCAAGTATTGCAGGATATTCTAGTATTGTTCCAACTTTAGTTATTGGATATAGCGTGAAATCAAAAGGAATTGCATTAGATATATTTGGAGAATATGAAAATTATGTAATACCAGTAGACACAATAACACCAGAATTATTATTAGAAAAATTTAAATTTATAACAGAAAATGAAGACAAAATAAAAGAAATATTAAGAGAAAAAATGCCGGGATATAAAGATAGAGCAGAAAACCTAGTAAATCTAATGTTAGAAAGACTAGATGCTTTAGATAAAAAATATGTAACAAGTAAAAATGGATGCACTGGTTGTATGGCATGTATGAATATCTGTCCAAATGATGCGATACGACTAGTAGAGAGTGATGATGGATTTATATACCCAGAAATTGATGATGAAAAATGTATAAGATGTGATTTATGTAAGAATATCTGTCCAGTAAATAAAGTATATAAAAGTGAAATAGACAAGCCTCGTTTTTATGCAACAAAAAACAAGAATGAAGTTGATAGAGAACATAGTTCATCAGGGGGAATGGTTGCACTATTTGCTAAAAATATATTAGAAAATAAAGGGGTTATCTATGGTGTAACATTAGAAAATAAAGTGGCAAAACATATTCGTATAGATAATGCACAAGATTTATACAAAATTATGGGGTCAAAATATGTACAAAGTCAAGTTGGATTTATTTACCATGATGTAAAAAATGATTTAACAAATGGTATAAAAGTAATTTTTACAGGAACTCCTTGTCAAATAGAAGGCTTAAAATCGTATTTAGGTAAAGAATATGATAATTTGATTTGTATTTCTATCATATGTCATGGAGTACCTAGTCCACAGGTATTTAAGCAATTTATTGAAGAAAAAGAGAAAAAAGATAACACGCAAATTGATGATATTCAATTTAGAAACAAAGATAATGGTTGGCACAAATTTAGTATGGTATATAAGTCACCAAAAAGTGAAAAAAAGAACATATTTACAGAAGATTCATATATGCAAGGCTTTCTAAAAAATTATTTTTTAAGAGACTCTTGTTATAACTGCGAAATGAGATTTAACAAGAAAAATAGTGCAGATATGATAATAGGAGATTTTTGGGGGATCGAAAATGTATTTCCCCAAATGGATGATGATAAAGGTGTGTCTGCATTAATCATTAATACAAAGAAAGGACAAGAATTATTTGAGAAAGTAAAGGAAAATATAGAATATAAAGAAACAGATTTTGATAGCATTTTAAAGGCAAATCCAGTGCTTACCGCATCAGTGAAATATACAAAAAATAAAGAAAGATTTTTTAACATGATAGAAACTAATGATATAAAAATGGCAATAGACATTCTAAATAATGAAGAGTCAGAAAAACAATTAAAGAGGGAATTAGCAGACATAAAAGCATATTTACAAGAAAAAGAAAAAGAACTAACTTATTTAAAAGGGCAAGTAGAGCTAAGAGATATTAATATAGAAAATATAAAAAGAGAACAAGCAGAAAATGAGAGATTAGAAAAAGAATATAAAGAAGAGTTACAGAAAGTTTATGGAAGTAAAAGATGGAAATATACTAGTAAAATAGCAAATATTGTAAATAAAATAAGAAAACAAAAAGGTTGATTTTTAAATTAAGTATTGTTATAATTACCCAAAGAAGGAGAAGATTACAAATTATGAGTGAAGAATATAAAATTATTGCAGAAGATGTATATAAAACATTTAATGTTTATTTAGATAAGGCAAATACAATAAAAGAAAAATTATTATTTTTATTTTCAAGAAACAGAAAAGAAAAAAGGGAAGTATTAAAAGGAATAAATTTAAAAATAAAACAAGGAGAAGTGGTTGCATTAATTGGAACAAATGGAAGTGGAAAATCAACATTATTAAAATTAATGACAAAAATCATTTATCCAAATAAAGGAAAGATTATTACAAATGGAAAATTAACTTCTTTATTAGAGTTAGGTGCAGGTTTCCACCCAGACTTTTCAGGAAGAGAAAACATCTATTTTAATGCTTCCATATTTGGATTAACCAAGAAAGAAATTGATAATAGATTAGAACAAATTATAGAATTTTCAGAATTAGGTTCTTATATAGATAATCCTGTTAGAACATATTCATCAGGAATGTATATGCGTTTAGCTTTCTCAATTGCAATAAATGTTGATGCAGATATTTTATTATTTGATGAAGTATTATCTGTTGGAGATGAGCATTTTCAAAATAAATGTATGGAAAAAATGATGGAACTAAAAAAAGAAGGAAAAACGATGGTATTTGTATCACATAGTATGCAATCTGTAAAAAAATTATGTGATAGAGCTGTATGGCTTCGAGATGGAAAAATAGAAATGGATGGAAATACAAAAGAAGTAACAGATGCCTATGTAGAAGCAACAAAATAGAGACATACAAAGAAAGGATTGTAGAAAAAAATGGATATAGATTACGAATTATCACCTGGAAGAAAATTAGAAAAAATTGAGTTTGAAAATAATCATAATCATACACCCATTATTAGTATCATAACACCTTATTATAATGGTGAAAAATATATAGAACAAACAGCAAATTCGATATTAAATCAAACATTTCCATATTTTGAATGGATCATTGTCGATGATGATTCTCCAAGTAAAGAAGCAAAAGACAAACTAAAAGAAATAGAAAAAATGGATGAAAGAATTAAAGTTTTTCACAAAGAAAATGGAGGACCAGCATTAGCAAGAGATTATGGCGTAAAACAAACTGATGAAAATAGCGAATATTTGTTGTTTTTAGATGCTGATGATTTAATATGTAATACATTTATCGAGTGTGCATATATCACATTAAAAACACACCCAGACGCAAGTTGGACCTATACAGATACAATTAATTTTGATGGACAAGAATTTTTATGGAGAAAATGGTATTCTGTCAAAAAAGAAATGGAAATGAATTTGCTAGTAATGACAGCCCTTTTAAAGAAAAAGGACTTTTTAGAAGTGAATGGTTTTGACTTGCAAGACAAAACCATATATGAAGATTGGTGTTTATGGTTAAAATTGATAGAAAAAAAGAAATTCCCTGTTAGAATGGGCTTTTTAGGCTTTTGGTATAGAAAAAAAGCTCCAGAAGAGAGTGAATTAGCTAGAACAAATTCAAAAAATGAAAAAAAAGCATTGGAATATGGAAGAAATATTGCAAGGCGAATTGTGGATATACGTGAAGGAATACAATACCCAAAATCAGATTTTAATTGGAAGATAATAGAAGATACATTATCTGATAGTATAATAATACCAAAACATAAATCTAATCAAAAAATAAAAATATTAATGTTATTACCATGGATGGTAACTGGTGGGGCAGATAAATTTAATTTGGATTTAATAAAAGGATTGGACAAAGAACAATATGAGTTTACGATTATTACAACAGAACCATCTAACAATCCTTGGAGATTACAATTTGAAGATTATGCTAAAATATATGAGCTTCCAGCTTTTTTAGATCAAAAATATTGGCCAGCTTTTTTACTGTATTTAATACAATCTCAAAATATTGATATTGTTTTTACAACAAACAGTAAGTTTGGATATGCAGTAGCTCCATATTTAAAAGCAAAACATCCAGAAATTCCAATCATAGATTATGTACATATGGAAGAATGGTATAATCGTAATGGTGGATTCTCAAGAGACTCAAGTGCCTATAGTTCAGTAATAGATGATACTTATGTTTGTAATGCAAATTCAGAAAAAATATTAGTTGAACACTTTAAGAGAAATTCTGAAGAAGTACATACCATGTACATAGGTGTTGATGAGAAAAAGTTTAATCCTGAGCTATATGATAGAAAAGAAATTTTAAAAGAGTTAAACATAGAGACAAATGGTAAGAAAACCATTGGTTTTATCTGTAGAATAAGTGAGCAAAAAAGACCATTTCTACTATTAAGAATATTAAAAGAACTAAAAGAAAAAAGAGATGACTTTTTAGTCATAGTAGCTGGAGATGGGCCATGGCTTGCAGATGTAAAATTAGATGCTAAAAAACATAATTTAACAAAAAATATGGTATTTTTAGGAAATGTAAGGGAAACAGAAAAAATATATGCTATATCAGACATGACTTTAAATTGTTCAATAAAAGAAGGACTAGCCCTTACGGCATATGAATCATTATCAATGGGCGTTCCAGTATTATCTTCTGATGTAGGAGGACAAAAAGAATTAATTACAGAAGAAGTAGGCATTATTGTTCCATGTTTACAGGAAGAAAAGGATATATTTGATTTCAATTATAAAAAAGAAGAAGTAGAACCATATGTAAATGGAATTATAAAAATATTAGATAATTTAGAAGAATATAAAAAGAAATGCAGAGCCAGAATCTTAAACGGATTTACAATTGATAATATGATAAAAAATATGGATGAAATATTTAAGAAAACAAAGGGCAATGCAAGACCAACAAAGGTTGAGAATGGAAAAGCGTTAGCAAAGTGTGAAAATTTAACACAAGAAATCATAACAAGAAATTTTGCAGCAGCAGAACCAGAATACAAATGGCTATGTCAAGACTTTAATGAAAAAAATATAGATATTTCTTATGCAAAAGATCTTTATGAATATGTAGATGAAACAAAAACTTTAACATATAAATTTAAACATGTCATTGTGGTCATATTAAGAAAAATGCATGTTTATGATAAAATCAAAGAAATAATAGGAAAATCATAAAAACGTAAATGATTTAAACGATATTTTAGATTATATAAATATAAAAAAATATGTAAAAACTCTAAGAGGAAGGAGAAAATATGATATTTTAAATATATCATAAAAGTGTTATGAAATTTTTTAAAGAACTATACAATTATAGAGAATTATTAAAAACAAATGTAAAAAAAGAAATAAGAGGAAGGTATAAGAATTCATTTTTAGGCGTATTATGGTCTTTTTTAAATCCATTGTTACAAATTGCTGTATATGCAATCGTATTTCCTCTTATATTAAAAAACACACAACCAAATTATGTGGTGTTTTTGTGTGCAGGATTAATACCTTGGACTTTCTTTTCAACAGCAATAAATCGATCAGCATTTACACTAATAGAAAATGGAAATTTATTGAAAAAAGTATATTTTCCAAGGGCAATATTGCCAATATCTGTTGTAACAAGTGAAGCTGTAAATTTTGTTATATCGACAATTATTATTCTTGCATTTGTAATAGGAGGGGGAATTCCTTTAACAAAATATATATTCATATATCCGTTGATATTTTTAGTTCAATATATATTGGTTTTAGGAATATCATTTATCGTTTCAAGTGTTACTGTTTACTTTAGGGATTTACAACATTTGATTGGCGTTGCCTTACAATTGTTGTTTTATGCAACACCTATTGTATATGCATCAAATACAATACCACAGGAATTCGCTTGGATATTAAAATTAAATCCTATGACATATATCATTGATGGATATAGAAATATATTCTATGATTGCACAATGCCGGATATAAAAGGGTTGATAATTGTATTAATTATATCAATTGTGATATGTATAATAGGATATTTCATATTTAATAAATTGCAAAAAAGATTTGCAGAAGAATTGTAGTAGCAGTAAAACAAAATTTGGAGGATAAAGTGAAAAAAATTAAAGAATTATACAAGAAATATAAAGAAATCGTAAATTATTTGATTTTTGGTGTATTAACAACATTAGTAAATATTATAACTTACGCTATATTTGCTAAACTATTTCATGTAGATGAAGTAGTTAGCAATATAGTAGCACAAATCATATCAATCCTATTTGCATATGTAACAAACAAAATATATGTATTTGAAAGTAAAAGTACAAAATTAGAAGATATATTAAGAGAACTAGTATCATTTTTTGGTTGTAGAATATTCACGGCAGTATTAGATACTGTGCTATTTAGCTTTATGATAAAAATATTAGGAATAAATGATTTAATAGCAAAATGCATAACACAAGTTATTGTGATTGTATTAAATTATATTTTTAGTAAAGTATTAATTTTTAGAAAAAAAGATAAAGATAAGTTAGAAGAAAACATAAAAAAATAAATAAAAAATGAAGGTGATAAAAATGAAGAAAGTTAGTATTATCATACCAGCATACAATGAAGAAGAATCATTACCACATTTATATGACAGATTGGAAAAATTAATGAGTTCATTAGATAATTATGAGTTTGAAATATTATTTGTAAATGACGGAAGTAAAGATAATACAATCAATTTAATTAAAGAATATAGAGAAAAAGATAAGAGAATAAGTTATGTTGATTTTTCTAGGAATTTTGGAAAAGAAATCGCCATGATTGCAGGATTAGACTACGCAAAAGGTGATGCTGTTATATTTATGGATGCTGATTTGCAAGATCCACCAGAACTGATTCCAGAATTGATTAAATATTGGGAAGAAGGATATGATGATGTATATGCTAAAAGAAGCTCTAGAAAGGGAGAAACTTGGCTAAAGAAATTTACTTCAAAAATGTATTATAGAGTACTTCAGAGTTTAACAAATGTACCAATTCAGAAAGATACAGGTGATTTTAGACTATTAGATAGAAGATGTGTAAATGCCTTGAAAAAAATGAGAGAATCTCAGCGAAATTCAAAAAGTATGTTTAGTTGGATTGGTTATAAAAAGAAAGAAGTATTATATGACAGAGATCCAAGAATAGCAGGACAAACAAAGTGGAATTATAAAAAGCTAGTAGATTTAGCAATAGATGGAATTACATCATTTACAACCTCACCTCTTAGAATATCAACATATATTAGTATACCTACATTTATAGTGTTATTTATATACTTTATTTATGTTATTGTAAAATGTATTGTAACAAATACAGCAATACAAGCTTTTCAGGCAATTATATTATTAATCTTATTTTTCTCAGGTATTCAAATATTGTTATTTGGTATTATAGGAGAATATTTAGGAAGAATCTTTAATGAAAGTAAAAATAGACCATTATACTTAGTGAATGAATATAATGGCGAAAAAGAAACAAATGAATAAAGGGGATTAAGAAATATGAAAGAAACAAAAAAATATTATATATTTGATGTACTAAAAAAATCGTCTATATTTTTATTAATGTTATTCTTTTTCATTATGACGATAACTTCTTTAGGATTTTTTGCTAAAATATCAGTAACATCATTGCATTTACCAGTAATATATATATTTACGATTTTAGTATTTCTTCTACTATATAGAAAAGATAAAATCAATAAGAAGATTGTATCACTGATATTAGCTACATTTATTTTCGTTATAGGAATATGGGCAATAGGACATTTTTATGATATAACACAAGATGGAAATACATATCATAAATTAGCAATTGGACAGCTAAAAAACGGTTGGAATCCAGTATATGAAAGTTCTAGAGATTTTAACAAAGAACAAGGAAATGCTTTTGACATTTTAGATGAAAATTATAACCCTATGTGGGTTGATCATTATCCAAAAGGAACAGAAATATTTGCTTCAACAATATATGCAGTTACTGGAAACATTGAAACTGGAAAGGTATTTACAGTACTTTTAATGTATATTGTATTTGGATTAATCACATCTTATTTAGTAAATGAGAAAAATAAAAATGTGATATTTTCTTTATTAATAGGTTTTCTATTAGTAGTAAATCCAATCAGTTTGGTACAATTCAATAACTATTATGTTGATGCAACAATCATGTTTAGTATTGCGATTATATTATTAGAATTAGTAGCAATTGCAGATAAAAATAAGAAGACTGATCTATCAAGTCAGATAGAAAGATATCTCGTATTGGCGGCGGGAATAGCAATATGTATAAATGCTAAATTTACAGGAATAGCATTTGCGGCAATGTTTTGTTTCGCGTTTTATGTATATTGGTTAATATTAGCATATAAAGAAGGAAAAGAAATATTTATTAAGAAACTGAAAGAATACTCTATTTTTTATGTTATAGCAGTTGTGATTTCAGTTGGGGTTATAGGATATACATCTTATTTTCATAATTTTATAAGTTTTGGTCATCCGCTATACCCGTTATACAATGAGCCTACTGTGCAAAATATTCCTGAAAAGGAACAGCCAAAATCTTTTGCTGACAAAAATCATTTAGAAACTTTTCTAATTTCATTATTTTCTAAAGGAGAAAATGTACTTCCATCATATCCAGTTGATCAAAATCAACCAGAATTGAAGGTACCGTTTACGACATCTAAAGAAGAGATAAAAAATTACACTATACCAGATATAAGAATCGGTGGATTTGGACCACTATTTAGTGGTGTGATTATATTAGCAGGAATAGCTACTATATATCTATTAGTCAAATATGCTATCCAAAAAAGATGGAATATATTTATACCATATGTAATTATTCTAGGAGTAATGGCTATACTAATATTAGTTATTGATGGAAATTATTGGGCAAGATATATATCTTATTTCTATATTGTTCCAATAATGGCGTTAATAGGATTATTTGAAGATTTGAAGAATAAGAAACAGGCTATAGCAGGTGTTATCATTGCCATAGCAATGATGTTTAATATAGGATTAATTGCATATAGTAATTTTGAATACGTAATAGAAAATAATAGATATATATCAAGAAATTTGAACGAATTTAAAAATTATGCAAGCACACAAGAAACCGTAAAAATTAAGTTAAATGAATATGGTTTCCAAAGTGTATGCTATAATATAGATGATATGGGAATAACAAATTATGTAATAGATCAAAATATAGAAAATTTTAAAGATGGGTTATATTTTTGGTATGAAATATAATTAATAGATAAAAACGCTTTCTTTAATAGGATTAAAAGAGGCGTTTTTATAGTATTAGAATAAAACATTTGACGAATTAAATAAAAGTACATATAATGTTTGTAGATAAAAAATATTCACAAAAACATATTGGAAAATACACATTTTTTTGTTAAACTAAAGAAAACAAAGGAAAAAGGTGATGCAAATGATAAGAAAAATAAAAGAAGAAGATTTAACAAATGTCATGACAATCTGGGTGAAGGGGAATTTTAAAGCAAATTCCTTTATCGAAAAAGATTATTGGTTAGAAATTTATAATCAAGTAAAGGTAGATTTTTTAAAAAATTTTAAAACATATGTATATATAGAAAATAACGAAATTTTAGGATTTATTTCTATCAATAACAATGAAATTAAAGCCATATATGTAAAAGACCAATATAAAGGAAAAGAAATTGGAACCAAATTAATAAATTATTATAGAGACAATATAAATGAAAATGCAGAAATAAATGTAAAAGTATTTGAAAAAAACATGAATGGAATTATATTTTTTTCAAAATTGCAATTTAAGAATAGTAAAATACAATTAAATGAAAAATTTAATGAAACAGAATATGTTATGACATGGAAAAAAGAGTAATCTTTAAATAAAAATGAACCCAAATTATTAGATAAAAAGTTTAATAATTTGGGTTCATTTCACTTTATACTTTATCTTAAGAAAATTTTAATATTTCATAAAAAAATACTTAATAAATAATTGCTATACTAAATATGACAAAAATGTAAGATAAAAATATTGTAAAATGCATACATTTTAGGAAAAATGTGGTATAATGTATATGTTATGTTTAGCTTATATAAGAAAAGCAATTTCGACATATGTGTAAAATTGCCTCGTAACTATTACACATATATAAGTAACTTAACTTGTAATATACGGAAAGGATAAAAATGAGTAGAAAAAATAAAGTAAAGATATTCAGAACATTATTAGCACTCATAGCGGTAGCAATTATCATAGGTGTCGTTGTATATTTAATCCCTGTCATGAAAGATTTAAGTACAATAGAAGGACAAGAAGCCTTTAAAAGCAAAGTAAATGACTCTGGATTTATTGGATTATTAATGTTATTTGGCTTACAAGTAGCGCAAGTTTTTCTAATTATATTACCAGGAGAACCCATAGAAATTTTAGCAGGTATGTGTTATGGAGGATGGGGTGGTTTATTATTTATAACTATATCTGTATGTATCATTACAACAGCTATATTCTTTTTAGTAAGAAAACTGGGAAGAAGATTTGTATATGACATTTGTGATGAAGAAAAAGTGAAAAAAATAGAAAATAGTAAATTATTAAAAAATCCAAAGAAAATTGAATGGATAATGATTATATTATTTATGGTACCAGGAACACCAAAAGATTTACTTGTATATATTGCAGGATTATTACCAATAAAACCACTAAGATTTATACTAATATCCACCTTTGCAAGATTGCCTTCAGTTGTATCCTCAACATTTGCAGGAGATAGCTTAATGAGAGGAGATTGGAAAATAAGTCTAGCGATATATGCCATTACATTTTTATTAGTGGGCATAGTTGTATTTATCGTCAATAAATTCGATAAAAGTAAACTAACAGAAGAAACACTAAAATCAATACAAAATAATATAAAATAATAGAAAGGAAATAAGGGGGATTTTATGGAAGAGGCAGTCATATCTAAAACGACAAAAGATAAAATAATTGAATGTATAACTTATTTTTTCATATATTCTTTTTTAGGTTGGCTAATAGAAACAATTTATGCCATGTTTGTACATGGATATTTTGTAAAAAGAGGATTTTTATTTGGGCCATTATGTCCAATATATGGATTTGGAGCAGTTGTTTTAATTTTAGCTACAAAGAAATTATATAAAAAGCCATTTCTAAAATTTTTAATTGCTACAATCGCATTTACATTATTTGAATATATGGTATCTTTTATATTAGAAATGTTATTTGGACTAAGATGGTGGGATTACTCAAACGATTTCTTAAATATTCAAGGGAGAGTTAGTTTATTATATTCTATCTTCTGGGGAGTCATTGGATTAATTTTACTAGAAAAATTACATCCGTTCATACAAGATAAAATACAAAAAATAACAAAAGGACATGTTGCAAAACATATGCAAGAAATTATTTGTTTTATATTGGTGGTAACAGTCATACTAGATACAATTTTATCAGCAATAAAATATTTAAATTAGAGGAATTAAGGTAGTTACTTTAATTCCTCTTCTAATTATATGTTTATATTTTCTTAATAATAACTTAAAGTAAATTTAAGAAACCCTAAAAGTATTATTCATAATTGCATGATATAGTTAACTTACAAAAATGTAATAGAAATGTAAGATAAATCAATTGGGAAAAAATTAATACATGAAATAAAATAATATAAAAGGGGTGAAGCAAATGAAAAAAGAGAAATATATGAATGTAATGATTAAAATATTTTGGGTATTTATTATAGGAAGTATCATTGGATATGTTGTAGAAATGATAGTAGCATTTGTTCAAAACGGAAATTTTGTATCTAGGCAAGGATTAGTGTTCGGACCATTTGCACAAGTATATGGATTAGGAATTTTAGTATATTATATAGTGGTTCCTAAAATTAGAGGAGGATATTTAAAGATATTTTTAGTTACTATGGTATTAGGTGGTATTGTAGAATATGTATGTTCTTACTTTCAGGAAATTTTATTTGGAACAATATCATGGGATTATTCCCATTTATGGTTTAATATTAACGGAAGAACAAGTTTATTGCATTGTACATATTGGGGAATAGGAGGTATATTATTTATGAAATATATCATGCCATTAATAGAAAATCTAGGAAAAATTACTAAAAACACCTATTTTAGAACAGTTACAGCCTTATTTGCTATATTTATGCTATTTAATATATCTGTATCATTTATGGCTGCTATTAGACAAGATGAAAGAAATCGTGAAATTGCAGCATCAAACAATATAGATGCATTTTTCGATAAGTATTATTCTGATGAAGTAATGAATGAGATTTATGAAAATAAGATTGAAATAACAAGATAATTCTTAATTTTGAAAAGCCGCTAGAAAAGTTAAGCGGTTATCATAAATTGAGAAGAAACAGGCACCACCGATTATTGGCGGTGCTTTTTCTATTATAAAAATATAAGAATTAAAAAAATTATCAACCAACATTTACATAAAGTCATATTATATATAAGACTATATGAAAGGAGGAATCTATTTGGAGATAAAAGGAAAAAAGATAGGATTTGTTTTAACAGGTTCATTTTGTACATTTCGCAAAGTAATACCCAAAATGAAAGAAATCTTACAACAAGGTGCAGAAATATTACCAATCATGTCATTTAATAGTTATCATTTAGATACCAAATTTGGAAAAGCAAAAGATATGATAGAAGAAATAGAAGAAATAACAGGAAGGAAAATCATTCATACCATTGTGGATGCAGAACCAATTGGCCCAAAGAAAATGACAGATATTATGATAATTGCACCATGTTCTGGAAATACAATGTCAAAATTGGCTTGTGATATCATAGATACGCCAGCTACTATGGCTGCTAAATCGCATTTAAGAAATAATCGCCCTTTAGTAATTGCACCATCCACCAATAATGGATTAAGTGGTAATGCTGAAAACATAGGAAAATTATTAAACAGGAAACAGTATTATTTTGTACCATTCAGACAGGATAATCCCATTACAAAGCCAAGGTCAATTGTTTTTGACGCAGAATACATCATAAAGACTTTAGAATATGCGCTAGAAGGAGAACAAATCAGTCCAATACTAATTTAGACAAAAATACAAACATTTTTTTGCAATTCCTATTGACAAAGAATAAATGTTCGTATATAATACAGATATAGCGAACAGATATTCTTAAGGAGGGGTTATTATGAAAAAAGTAAAAATTGTAAATAAAAATAAATTTATAAAATCTATGATTGTTTTAGTACTCATCTTATTAGGAGTTTTATTTGTAATAACGAATACATCATATTCTAATAGTGGAGAAAACTATAAGATCGATTATGTAGCAAAAGGAGAAACATTATGGCAAATAGCTGAAAATGAAATAAAAGATAATCCATATTTTAAAAGTCAAGATATTCGAAATGTCATACTAGAAATTAAAAAATTAAACCATATGTCAACAAGTGATTTATCTGAGGGAATGGAGATAAAAATTCCAATATATGAATAGAAACAAGCATATGTAAATACTATTAAATACCTTTATACGTATACTTAAATAAAAAAGTTATATGGAATAAAGGTATTTTTGTTGTATATAAAACCTACTTATGGTAAAATGGCAAAAGAAAAAGGAGGAGAAGAATTTTTGAACAATATACAAAATAAATATAGTTGGAAATTAACAGATTTATATAAAAATAAGGAGACATTTTATGAAGCTGTCAAAACAATGAGAAACAACTTAAAAGACATAGAAACATATAAAGGAAAACTATGTGAGAGTTCAGATAATTTATATCAATGTTATGCTTTATATGAAACATTATTAATAAACTTTGATAAAATCTATTCTTATGGAATGTTTTCTTATCATCTAAATATGGCAGATCAAGAAGGTATAAAATTATTTAAAGAGGTAGAAAATTTATCATCAGAATTTAGCACAGCAACTTCTTTTATGACACCTGAAATTACATTTACGGATGAAAACATAATCAATAAATATTTATCTGAAGATAAAAGATTAAAACCATATGAAAGAGATATAAAAGATATTTTAGAGAAGAAAAAACATATTTTAAGTAAAGAAGAGGAAAATTTACTTGCCAATTATTCAGAAATATTTTCTGGTCCAGAAAATATATATGATATCTTAACAAATGCAGAATTTAAATTTGGAACTTTAGTAGATGAAGAAGGAAAAGAGCTTGAGTTAACAGATGCGACATATACAAAATATTTAAAAAGCCCAAATATAGAAATTAGAAAACAGGCTTTTCATTTAATGTATAAAAAATATAGCAAATATATTAATACCATAACAGAAATGTATTTATCAAATGTAAAGCAAACCGTTATTACTTCAAGATTAAAAAAATATACCTCTTCTTTAGAAAGAGCAACGATTCATGATGATGCAACAATCAAAGTATATGAAGCACTAATGAAAGGCGTTAATGACGGATTAGAAATTAATCATGAATTTATATCTTTAAAAAGAAAATTGTTAAATATGAATGAAATGCATTTATACGATATCTATGTAAATCCATTTCAAGAAGAGAAAGACGAAATTTCTTTTGAAGATGCAAAAAAAGAAGTAAAAGAAGCTTTAGCTATATTAGGAAAAGAATATAGTGATATATTAAATGAAGCTTTTGAGCATAACTGGATAGATGCATATGAAAAACCAAATAAAAGAGGTGGTGCATATAGTTCTGGAGTATATGGCGTGCATCCATTTGTATTAATGAGTTTTACGCAAAATAAAAGAGATGTTGCTACGATTGCTCATGAATTAGGACATAGTATTCATTCATATTATTCTAGCAAAAATCAAAATATCATTGATGCAAACTATACGATTATGGTAGCAGAAGTGGCTTCAACTGTGAATGAAATTTTACTTAATGAATACCAAATACAACATGAGAAAGATAAAAAGAAAAAGGCAGAATATATTTATGAACTTTTGGAAATGATAAGAGCAACTTTCTATAGACAATCCATGTTTGCTGAATTTGAAAAAGAAGTACATGAAAAGATTGAAAATGGAGAAATGTTATCAGCAGAAGATTTAAATAAAATGTATTATACATTAAATCAAAAATATTTTGGAAAAGATATCATAATTGATGATGAGATACAATATGAATGGTCTAGAATTCCTCATTTTTATACAGATTTTTATGTATATAAATATGCAACAGGAATATCAGCTGCCATTTGTATTGCGACAAAGATTTTGAATAAAGAAGAGGGATTTATAAAAAAATATATTAATATGCTAAGTCAAGGTTGTACAAAAAAATCAGTAGAACTTTTAAAAATGGTAGATGTTGATTTAGAAGATAGTAACACATATAAAGTTATGACACAATTTTATAAAGAGAAAATTGACGAATTGAGAAATTTAATATAAAGAAAGAATCATAGGTTATTATATGAAAAAAGAAAAGCTAAAGAAAGAAAAAATGAAAGTAGAAAACACTGTAACAGGAGAATATAATCAAAATATGATTAAGAAAAAAAGAACGATTAATGGAATTAGTATATGGAGAATTTTAGCTTATTTTATCATTTATAGTGTGGCAGGATATATTATTGAAACACTTTATGGAATGATAACAAAAGGGGTATGGGAAAGTAGACAAAGCTTTCTATATGGCCCTTTTTGTGGGATATATGGTTTAGGTGCTGTTATTATGATTATATGTTTACACAAGTTTCCTAGAAAATTCAACGTATTATTTCTTGGAGGATTTATCGTTGGTTCAATTGTAGAATATGTTGTCAGTTTTTTAGGAGAAATGTTACTTGGAGTTAAATGGTGGGATTATTCAGGGATGCCACTAAATATCAATGGAAGAATTTGTGTATACTTTTCAATTTTCTGGGGATTCTTAGGAATTTATTTGATTGCTTCTTTAAATCCAAAGGTAGACAAAATAATCGACTGGATTAAAAGTAAATTCAAAACCTATAAAGGTTTAAAAACCTTTGTTATGGCAGTATTTATTTTATTAATGATTGATTGTATATCTACCGCATTTGCGATTGATTTTTTCTTAGTAAGAATGATTGTAAAAAATGATATAAATGTTTCAAACAAAGAGCTTGTTATAGAGCAATATAATAAAATATATGGAAATGAAAAACTATCAGGATTTATATATAAATTCTGGGGAGATAAAAAGATGATAAGAACTTTTCCAAATTTGAAAATTAATGATAAAGATGGAAATATTATATATATGGATAGTTTACTAGATATACAACCATATTATTTGAAAGTTCATGATAAGAATAATAAAAATAATACTGAAGTGGAAGAGAAGATTACAGGAAATGAATAAGAAAGGATAACATCTGTAGAAATTATACAAAATAAAGAAAAGGTGATGAATATGTTTAAATTACATTCAGAATATAAACCAACAGGCGATCAACCAAAGGCAATTGAATACTTATCAAACGGAGTGGAAGAAGGCAAAAAATTTCAGACCCTACTTGGTGTTACAGGTTCTGGAAAAACTTTTACAATGGCAAATATCATTCAAAAAGTACAAAAACCAACATTGGTATTAGCACATAATAAGACATTAGCAGGACAACTATATAGCGAATTCAAAGAGTTTTTTCCTGAGAATAATGTTGAGTATTTTGTTAGTTACTATGATTACTATCAACCAGAAAGCTATATTCCACAATCAGATACATATATAGAAAAAGACTCATCTGTCAATGATGAAATAGACAAATTAAGACATTCTGCAACATTATCTTTATTTGAGACAAGAGATGTTATTATTGTTGCATCTGTATCATGTATCTATGGTTTAGGGGATCCGGAAGATTATGAAGAAATGATGTTATCTTTAAGACCAGGAATGCAAAAGGGAAGAGATGAGGTTCTAAGAAAATTGATTACAATGCAATATACAAGAAATGAAATTGATTTTAAAAGGGGAACTTTTAGAGCAAAAGGGGATATTGTTGAGATCTATCCATCTGACCAATCAGAATCTGCTATCAGAGTAGAATTTTGGGGAGACGAAATTGAAAAACTAGTAGAAATCAATCCATTAACTGGAAAAACTATCGGAAGCAGAAGGCATGTGTTAATTTCTCCAGCATCTCACTATGTTACGACAAAGAACAAAATGGAAAGAGCAATTACCAGTATAGAAGAAGAATTAGAAGAAAGAATCAAATATTTTAAAGATCATAATAAATTAATTGAAGCACAAAGAATAGAAGAGAGAACCAATTTTGACATCGAAATGATGAAAGAAACGGGATTTTGTTCAGGAATTGAAAATTATTCTAGACATATAAGTGGAAGAAAGCCAGGAAGCCCACCATACACCTTATTTGATTATTTTCCAAAAGATTTCCTATTATTAATAGATGAATCCCATGCAACAATTCCACAAGTAAGAGCAATGTATAATGGAGATCATTCAAGAAAAGAATCTTTGGTCAAATATGGATTTCGATTACCTTCTGCATTTGATAATAGACCTTTGACATTTGAAGAATTTGAAAAGAAATTAAATCAAGTAATCTTTGTTAGTGCAACACCAGGAGATTATGAAAAAGAACATAGCAAAGAAAATGTTGTAGAACAAATTATTAGACCAACGGGATTATTAGACCCTAAAATAGAAGTAAAACCAGTAACCAATCAAATTGATGATTTACTAGAACAAATTCGTATCAGAGTAGAAAAAAATGAGAGAGTTTTAGTAACAACATTAACCAAAAAAATGGCAGAGGATTTAACAGATTATTTAAAAGGATTAGATATAAAAGTAAATTATATGCATTCTGATACAAAAACATTAGAAAGAATGGAAATTATCCGAAATTTGAGGCTAGGAGAATTTGACGTTTTAGTTGGTATAAATTTATTGAGAGAAGGGTTAGACATTCCAGAAGTATCGTTAGTTGCTATATTAGATGCAGATAAAGAAGGTTTCTTGCGTTCAGAAAGGTCTTTAATTCAAACAATTGGAAGAGCGGCAAGAAATACAGATGGTACGGTTATCATGTATGCAGATGAATTAACAGAAAGTATGGAAAAAGCCATTTCAGAAACCAATAGAAGAAGAAGAATTCAGGAAGCATATAATAAAGAACATCATATCACACCAAAAACAATTAGAAAATCTGTGCGTGATTCTATTAGAGTTACAATTACAGATGATATTGGAGTAGAATACAAACTAGAAAAAGAAGAAGATATCAAGGATACGATTACAAAACTAACAGACGAAATGTTAAAATATGCGGCAGAAATGGAATTTGAAAAAGCTGCTGAGTTACGTGATAAGATAAAGGAATTGGAGAAATTAATTTCAGAATAATTACGTAAATGATAAAAAATCGATTTTTCCTATACAATAAAAAAGCCCTTGGAAATTTCCAAGGGGAATTTATATGATTTGCTGTGTAGGGTTTACAGAGTTACAAGTGAAGATTTATCTTGAGAACAATGCTCTCAACTGGAAAATCCCCACCATTTGGCTACCATCATCTGATGGAACACAATATATGCCCATTTTTTTGAGTTGTGCTGTCTCATCAGCTGTTAAATCTAACTTTTTATACAAACAATTTGAGTTGGCTGTCATAACCTTACAATATAGATACTTGCTCATCGGGATCACTCCTTTCTCCGATGAAAAAACACAACAAATCTTTGCAATTCTTAAACTTAATTATACCATAAAATACTAGAATAGTCAAAAAAATAGAGGGTTTTACCTCTATTTTTTATTTACAAAATTCGACATTTTTATAAATTAGCATTATCTTCATCATTATTTGTAGGTGCTTCATCTTTTGGTTTTTCTGAAATATTTACAACTCCATCACCTTGGTATGTGTTTGCAGTTGAAACATTTGCATTTTTAACATATTCTGCTTTTCCAAATCCTAAAATCATATAGAAAATAGTTGGTAGGAATAATAATCCAATCGTATAACCAACATCCTTTCCAAATGATTTTGCTAAAGAATTACATTGGTAAATAGTAATACCTAAACATACAAGCCATCCTACAAATGGAATAAATCCAGCTAAGTATCCAAATATAATCCATGGTGAAAGTCCAGAAATTCTAAATAGAATTACCAAGTTATAAATTGGTATAATACATTTCCATCCTTTTTCACCAGCTTTTGTGAAAACTTTCCACATTCCAGCTATTTGCAAAATAGCAACTACTAAAGCAAAAATAAGAATAATACCTATAAAAGCTCCTAAAACAGCCCATACTGCAGTAAAAATTGATGAATCTGTAGCTGTATACCCGTAATCATAATAATTAGGATAAGAAGAATAATAATCATAATATCCCATAATGAAATCCCCCTTTCATAAATTTCATAATTAAATTTTCACATTTTTCGACAAAAATGTCAATACAAAAGCAGAAAAAAACTTGTATAAAAAAAGTTAGTCTGATATAATCTATGTAGTTACGCAATAATATATACGAGGAGGTATTGAAATGAGCGAAAACAAATGTCAATGTGGCAGTCCTAAAAGGGACGAATTTATACAAAAATTGTTTGACGAATATTTACCAATTAAAGATAATTTAATTCAAATGTTAAATGAGGTACAAGAGCATTATGGATATATTCCAAAAAATGCACAAATAGAACTTTCAGAATTTTTAAATATTCCAATGGCAGAAATTTATGGAGTCATAACTTTTTATTCGAGATTTACCCTAAAACCTAAAGGAAAATATAATGTTGCAGTATGCTTGGGAACGGCATGTTATGTAAAAGGTTCTCAAAAAATTATGGACAGATTAAAAGAAAGATTACAAATTGAATCAGGAGAGACAACAAAAGATGGGTTGTTTTCTATCGAAGAAACTAGATGTGTTGGCGCATGTGGATTAGCACCAGTATTTACCGTAAATGGTGAGGTGTATGGAAAAGCTACTGTTAAAAAATTAGATGAAGTGTTAGATGAAATTATAAACCAAAAGGAGAAATAGATGAAAAATCATAGGATTATCTAAGAATTTAGCAAAATTATCAAAAATGATAATAGAAAAATAGAGGTCTGTCCCTTTTGGACAAAAAATGTCCAATTTGGCACGTCCCCAAAGGAGGAAGGTATGAAAAGTCTAGAAGAAATTCACAAAATAAGAGAGGAAAAAAGAAAAGAATTAGATTTAAGGGTTAACACAAAAGCAGATACCAGAGAAAAACATATTTTGGTTTGTCATGGTACAGGGTGTACTTCTTCTAAATCACCTGAGATTTTAGAAAATTTTAGAAGAATTTTAAAAGAGAAAAATATAAATAATGTAAGAGTTATTAAAACGGGGTGTTTTGGTCTTTGTGCAAAAGGTCCTATCGTTATTATTAGACCAGAAGATACTTTCTATGCTTTGGTTACACCAGAGGATTGCGAAGAGATTATTGATACACACATTATAAAAGGGGAAAGAGTAGAAAGACTACTTTGCAAAGATATCGATGGAACTGTTGTCAATAGCCTAGATGAATTAAACTTTTATAAAAAGCAAAAAAGAATTGCACTTAAAAATTGTGGTGTTGTCAATCCAGAAGAAATTGATGAATACATAGCATTTGATGGATATAAAGCATTGGAAAAAGTATTAAAAGAAATGACACAAGATGAGGTCATTGATGTTGTAAAAGAATCTGGCTTAAGAGGTAGAGGAGGCGCAGGTTTCCCTACAGGTAAGAAATGGGAACTTACTAAAGCATCTGTTGGTGACCAAAAATATGTGGTTTGTAATGCAGATGAAGGAGACCCAGGTGCATTTATGGATAGAAGTATTCTGGAGGGAGACCCACATTCTGTATTAGAAGCTATGGCAATTGCAGGATATGCTATTGGAGCAAACAAAGGATATATTTATGTAAGAGCAGAATATCCAATTGCGGTTCAAAGATTACAAATAGCTATAGATCAAGCAAGAGAATACGGAATATTAGGAGAAAATATATTTGACACAGATTTTAGTTTTGATATTGAAATTCGACTAGGTGCAGGTGCTTTTGTTTGTGGTGAAGAAACAGCACTATTAGAATCTATCGAAGGAAAAAGAGGGCAACCAAGAGTAAAACCCCCATATCCAGCACAATCAGGATTATGGGGAAAACCAACATTAATTAATAATGTAGAAACTTATGCTAATATTGCTCAAATTATCCTAAAAGGAGCCAAATGGTATTCTTCAATTGGAACAGAAACCTCAAAAGGAACAAAAGTATTTGCATTAGGTGGAAATGTTAATAATATTGGACTAGTAGAAGTACCAATGGGAACTACTTTAAGAGAAATTATCTATGACATTGGTGGAGGTATTCCAAATGGAAGAGACTTTAAAGCAGCCCAAACAGGTGGACCTTCAGGAGGTTGTATTCCAAAAGAACACTTAGATACGCCAATTGATTATGAATCTCTAAAAGAAATTGGCTCTATGATGGGTTCAGGTGGATTAATTGTTATGGATGATACAAAATGTATGGTAGCCTTAGCCAAATTCTATCTAGACTTTACAGTAAGTGAGAGTTGCGGAAAATGTACACCTTGTAGAATTGGAACAAAAAGAATGCTAGAAATATTAGAAAGATTATGTAATGGAGAAGGAGAAGAATTAGATATCTATAAACTAGAAAAACTAGCAGCAAATATTCAAAAAGCAAGTATTTGTGGATTAGGTCAAACAGCACCAAATCCAGTTGTTAGCACGATGAAATATTTTAGAGAAGAATTTAGACAACATGCTATTCAAAAAGAATGTAGAACATTAGAATGTAAGGCAATGGCAAAAATCACAGTTAATGAAGAAAAATGTAAAGGATGTGGCTTATGCCAAAAACACTGTCCAGTAAATGCTATAGATGGTTCAGGAAGAGACAAAAGAATTATCAATCAAGAAAAATGTATTAAATGTGGTACATGTATTGCAAGTTGTCCATTCCATGCAATCGGAAATTAAAAAAGGGATTTTGGGGACGGACTCAAAATTCCCGATTCTTAAAAATTGAGGGAGGAATCTATGGTAGAAATAACATTAGAAGATATAAAAGCATTTTCAAAAGAATACAATGATAATCCAAATAATAAAATCATTGAAAATGCGATTATAAATAATGGTTTAGAAAATACAATGTTAAATAGAAATATTATAATAGAAAACCAACCGGTATTTAATATTGAATTGCCAGAAAGTAAAAGATATGACCAAAAAGATAATTACAAATGTTGGATATATGCAGGACTTAATATGATAAAATTTAACATTGCAAAAAATTTAAATGTAGATGTAAAGCAATTACAATTATCAGCTAATTATATTTCACTATTCGATAGACTTGAAAAAGCAAATCATGCATATAACAACATAATAGAAATGAAAAATGCTTCTATAAAAAATGTAATCGAAAGTGAAATAACAAAATATTGTGTTTCTGAAGGTGGCTATTTTGAATGGTTTGAGGCTATTGTTGATAAGTATGGATTGATTCCGGAACAATATATGCCTGATACAAAAGAAAGTATAGATTATGCAAAGATTAGCGATTTGTATGACAAAAAAATCAAAAAAGATATAGCAGAGTTAATTATATTAAAACAAAATAATGCAAACGAAAATGAAATAAGAGAAAAACAAAGAGAATATAATCAAGAAAATTATGAAATTTTATCTAAAATACTGGGTGAACCAAAATTAACATTTGATTTTGAATATAAAGACAAAGATGAAAAAATGTATAGATTTAGGAACATAACACCCATAGATTTTAAAAATAGATTTTTGACATTAAAACTAGAGAACTTTGTAAGTATTGGAAATGTACCAATGTACAATAAAGAATATAACAAAGTATATAAAAGAAAATATTTAGGAAATTTAAAGTGCACAAAATTCCTTAATTTACCCATAGAAGATTTGAAAACAATGGTTATAAAACAATTGAAAGATAAAATTCCTGTATATATGGGGGCACATATTATAAATTATCGTGATAAAAAATCTGGAATATTGGATAAAAGGTTATATGATTATAACCAAACATTACATGTAAAAGATTTGACGAAAGAAGAAGCACTAAACTTTGAAGAAATTACAATGCATCACGCAATGGTATTTTCTGGAGTACACATCATTGATGATAAACCAATCAGATGGAAAATCGAAGATAGTTATGGAGATAAAGAAAAATATAATGGTTACTATATTATGAATGATAATTTTTTTGATGAATATGTATTAGGCATCGTAGTTGACAAAAAATATCTCTCTGAAGAACAGAAAGCATTGCTAGAACAAGAACCAATAGAATATCAGGATGAGTCATACTAAATTATTAAAAGGAGAAGATTAATATGGAAAAAGAAATGGTTAATTTAACAATTGACAATCAAAAAATAACAGTACCTAAAGGAACGACAATCTTAAATGCTGCTAAAAAAGCAGGAATTGATATCCCAACATTATGCTTTTTAAAAGACATCAATGAAGTGGGAGATTGTAGAATGTGTATTGTAGAAGTAGAAGGGAGAAGAGGCTTTGCAACCTCTTGCATCCAAACCGTAGAAGAAGGGATGGTTGTACATACACATACACCAAACGTATTAGAAGCAAGACACGTTATCTTAGATTTAATAATTTCAAATCATGCAAAAGATTGCTTAACCTGTACACGTTCAGGAAATTGTGAATTACAAGCATTAGCTACAAAATTCAATGTTTTAAATATTGAATTTGAAGGAGAAAGAGCAGAACATAAAATAGATGACTTATCACCATCTATTGTAAGAGATTTCAATAAATGTATTTTATGCAGAAGATGTGTAGCAGCATGTAAAAATGTACAAAAAATAGGTGCGATTGATTGTATCAATAGAGGGTTTGAATCATGTATATCAACCGTGGGAGACCATAGTTTAAATGATGTTAACTGTACATTTTGTGGGCAATGTATAGAAGCTTGCCCAACAGGTGCTTTACATGAAAAAGAAACCATTAATGATGTATGGGTAAAATTAAAAGACCCAGACACAACGGTTATTGTACAAACAGCTCCAGCTGTTAGAGTTGCTCTTGGAGAAGAATTTGGTATGCCAATTGGTACAAATGTAGTTGGAAAGATGGTTACTGCATTAAAACGTTTAGGATTTGACAAAGTATTTGATACAAATACAGGTGCTGACCTTACCATTATGGAAGAAGCAAATGAATTTATAGAAAGATTTACAAAAAATGATAATTTACCAATGATTACATCTTGTAGCCCAGGATGGGTAAAATATATAGAAATGAATTATCCAGAATTATTACCACATCTATCTAGCTGTAAATCACCTCACGAAATGTTTGGTGCTATTTTAAAAACATATTATGCCAATAGAGAAGGAATAAATCCAGAAAAAATTTATGTGGTTTCTGTTATGCCATGTATTGCAAAGAAATTTGAAAGACAAAGACCAGAAATGAAGGAAGATAACTTATATGATGTAGATAATGTTATTACAACCAGAGAATTAGCAAGAATGATAAAACAAGCAAATATCGAATTTGAAAAACTAGAAGATAGCAATTTTGACAGCCCTATGGGAGAAGCAAGTGGTGCAGGAGCTATTTTTGGAACAACCGGTGGTGTTATGGAAGCTGCTTTAAGAACTGCACAAGACACCTTAACAGGCAAAGACTTACCTAAGATCGATTTTGAACAAATAAGAGGGGGAGAAGGTATCAAAAGAGCAAGCATCAACATTGCAGGAAAAGACATGAATGTTGTTGCGGCAAGTGGTTTAGCAAATGCCAGAACGATATTGGAAGAAATTAAATCTGGTAAAGCAAATTATCAATTTGTTGAAATTATGGCTTGCCCAGGAGGTTGTATCATGGGTGGTGGTCAACCAATTAAGAGTTCTAAAGTAAGAGCAGAAGTAGATGTTAGAAAATTAAGGGCAAATGCCTTATATACAATTGATGAAAGAAGTATTGTTAGAAAATCACATGAAAATCCTGTTATGAAAAAATTATATAAAGATTTCTTAGAGAAACCAGGAAGCGAAATTGCAGAAAGATTATTACATACAACTTATACAAAAAGAGAAAAATATAATATATAGGAGGAGTAAAAATAATGAAGAATTGGAAAATTTATAGTGTTATTATTACAGTAGTATTAATTTTCGTAATCATTGGAGTCTGTGTATATACTTTTGCTTTTAGAGAAACTATTACAGAAGAGGAAGCAAAGAATATTGCCATAGAATATGCAAATGTAGTAGAAAGTGATGTTACGATTTTATCTATTAATAAAGATCGAGGAGATAGAGAATACGAAATACGTTTTTATGATGATGTTTATGAATATGAAGTTGATGTAAATTATAACAGCGGAAGAGTACGCAATTTTGAAAAAGATATTAGAGATAATATTAATATTAGTGAAAATACTACGGTTTCTATGACTGAGGAAGAGGCAAGAAATATTGCTTTACAAAGGGTTGGCAAGTCTCATGATGAAGTAACATTCACAAGAATTAAGATTGATAGAGAAAATGGTATTACGGTTTATGATGTTTATTTTTATGATAATGAAAAAGAATATGAATTAAGTATTGATGTTGCAACTAAACAAGTCGTTGCTTATAAAGAAGATTATTTATCGCAAAATAATAGCAATAGTAATAACGTCAATAATAATACGGTTAATAATAATACAATTACTAGTGATGAATATATTGGAACACAAAGAGCCAAAGAAATTGTTCTAGAACATGCGGGATTAACTAGTAATGATGCAACATTTAGTAAAGTAGAATTAGATGTAGATTATAATTTGGCTACTTACGAGATAGAGTTTTACTACAATTATTTTGAATATGATTACGAAATAAATGCTGTAACTGGCGAAATATTAAAATATGAAAGAGGAAGATAAATCTATTAACTTAAGTCAGGAAGATGAACTTGTTTTTTTATTTACTACTCGAACTTATATAGTTTGAGTAGTAAATTTAATAAAAATCTTAAAAAAATGTAATTTTCTATTGCAACTTTTTCTCTAATAGTATATAGTAAATAAGGGTGTAGAAAAATGACAAAATTTGCGAAAAATATTACAAGATTAAAAGCAAGTAATATCAATAGAAATATTGTTTATTTAGCATTCCCAATTTTTAAATTAATAAAGTAAGTGTTTATATCAATTCTTTTCGAATTGATATTTTTTATTATGTAGAAAGTAAAAGATTCTATATAATAAAAAATAATATTGCATAGAAAAATTGCAAGCAATTTTTCGCGTCGATAAATCAATATACTTACTAAGAAAATAAAAGGAGGCGTTCGAATGGAACAAACAAAAAAATTACTATTAGATGTAAACGAAAAACCAACGGTTGGTAAATGGATTATCTTAGCTTTACAACATGTTTTTGCTATGTTTGGAGCAACCATTTTGGTTCCGATTATGGTAAATACAGCAGCAGGCGAAACGGTTCTTACCATCCCAGTTGCATTGGTAACATCAGGAATTGGAACACTAATTTACATCTTATGTACAAAAGGAAGATCACCAGTATATTTGGGAAGTTCTTTTGCATTTATTGCACCACTAGCAGCAGCATATGTAAAAGGTGGCATTTCAGGAGCTATGGTTGGTGTTATGGCAGTAGGTCTTGTCTATGTTATTTTTGCAATCATTATTCATTTTATAGGTAAAAAATGGATAGATAAATTACTACCACCAGTTGTTATTGGACCAATGATTATGATTATCGGATTAAGCTTAGCACCAAGTGCCATTTCGCAAGTAGGATTAGGAACTGAAACACAAATTGATTGGAGATGTATAGCAGTTGCCTTAATTACATTTTTAACAACAGCAGTTGTTATGGTAAGAGGAAAAGGATTCTTAAAAATTATTCCATTCTTAGTTGGAATTGTTGTAGGATATGTTTCAGCAATTTGTTTTGGATTAGTTGATTTTGCACCAGTATTAGAAGCAGGATTTTTCAGTATGCCAAGTTTTGTGATACCATTTTTAAATTATACACCTAACTTCTCAGCATTATTAACCATTGTACCAATTTCTTTGGTGACAATTGCAGAACACATTGGTGACCATACAGCATTAAGTACAATTATAGGAAAAAATTTATTAAAAAATCCAGGATTAGACAAAACTTTATTAGGTGATGGTTTAGCAACATTTGTAGCAGGATTTTTAGGAGGACCTGCAAATACAACTTATGGTGAAAATACATCTGTTGTAGGAATGACAAAAGTAGCCTCTGTATGGGTTATTGGATTAGCAGCAATTATTGCTGTATGTTTAGGATTTTTAGGAAAATTTACAGCACTAGTATCAACCATTCCTAATGCTGTTTTAGGTGGTGTATCTTTACTATTATATGGATTTATTTCTGTAAATGGTTTAAAAGTATTAATTGAAAATAAAATTGATTTTGGAAAATCTAAAAATATTGTGGTTGCATCTACCATGTTGGTACTAGGATTAGGAGGCGCAGCAATCTCAATTGTACATGGAGATTTATCTGTAACGATTTCTGGAATGAGTTTAGCAGCCATTATCGGTATTTTACTAAATTTATTATTACCAGATGAAAAAGAAGATGATGATAACAAAACAGAAAATAAAGATTCAAACGAGACAAACAAAAAAGAAAAAGAAATCAAATATGAAAGCGAGGCAAATGTAATGGAAGAAATAAAAAAGGATACAGACAACAATGTAACTGTATTAAATAATCCTTTAGTAGAACACAAATTATCAATTATTAGAGATAAAAAGACAGGAACAAAAGAATTTAGAGAAATTATAGGGGAGATAGCAACCTTATTATGTTATCATGCGTTAGAAGATGCAAAATTAAAAGAAACAGAAATTGAAACACCAATTTGTAAAATGAAAGCTAAAGTATTAGATGAGGATAATTATGCATTTGTACCAATTTTAAGAGCAGGAACAGGCATGTTAGACGGATTACTAAAAATTGTGCCAAATGCAAAAATTGGTCATATTGGATTATATAGAAATGAAGAAACTTTAGAACCAGTTCAATATTATTATAAAATGCCAAAAGATATTGCCAAAAGAGAAGCGATTATCTTAGACCCAATGCTTGCAACAGGTGGTTCAGCAGCAGATACGATTCAAATGCTAAAAAAAGATGGTGTTAAGAAAATTAAATTTTTATGTATCTTATCTGCACCAGAAGGTATTGAAAGATTAAAGAAAGAACATCCAGATGTAAAAATTTATACAGCATGTATTGATGAAAAATTAAATGATAAAGGGTATATTGTCCCAGGATTAGGTGATGCTGGAGACAGAATATTCGGAACTAAATAATGTAACTATTTACATACAAAAAAATTCCAATAGAGTCTAGACAAAAGTTAATTTTTCTATAGAATAAAAGATAAAGAGACAATCAGAACGATATTCTAATTGTCTCTTTAATTTGCTATTTGTTATTATTATTTTGTCTTTCATTATTTTTGTTTTGATTATTTGAATTGTTGTTATTTTTGTTTTCTTTATTTTTCTTACTCATATACAAAGCACCTCCTCAAAGTATATTACTATTTTGCACGAAATCATAAAAAATATTCACCCATTATTTGTTTTTTTTATATATTTGATATATAATAGCAAGTATATAAATAACATGTATGTAAAAATGTATGTAAAACAAAAATAGAAGAATGAATATCATATTAATACGATTATGATTTTTGGAGGATTGACAAATGAATTATATCAATGAAAAATTAAATGAATTTAATGATTACATAAGATACAGAAAAGTGGCTATCATAGGATTAGGTGTTAGCAATTTACCTCTTTTGGACTATTTATATGCAAAAAAAGCAAATGTAACCATATTTGATGAAAGAGAATATAACCAAATTCCTAGAAATATTATTGAAAAAATTACCAATTATGGATTTATGATTCATTTTGGAAAAGATTGCATGCAACATCTAAAAAATTTTAATGTCATTTTTCGTTCTCCTAGCTGTTTACCAACGAAACCTGAGTTAGTAGAAGAAGCAAATAGAGGCGCATTGGTAACAACAGAAATAGAATTATTAATGCAAATGTGTCCAGCAAAAATGATTGGTGTAACTGGCAGTGATGGAAAAACAACAACAACCAGTTTAATAAATAGCATATTACAAAAAGCAGGATACAAAACATTTTTAGGAGGAAATATTGGAACACCATTATTTACAAAACTATCAGAAATAACACCTGAAGATATGGTTGTCTTGGAATTAAGTAGTTTTCAATTAATGGGAATGGAAGTTAGTCCACAGATTGCTGTTATTACTAATATAACACCAAACCATTTAAATATTCATAAAGATTATCAAGAATATATTGACGCTAAGAAAAATATTTTTAAATACCAAGACGAAAACGGCATTTTAGTTTTGAATTATGATAATGAAATTACAAGAGAATGTGCAAAAGAAGCAAAAGGAAAAGTTGTTTTCTTTAGCAGTCAAACAAAATTAGACAATGGATATATCTTTGATGAAGATGTTATAAAAGAATGTAATGATAGAGTCAGAAAACATATTTTAAATACTGAAGATGTCATTTTAAGAGGAAATCATAACTATCAAAATATTGCAACAGCGATTGCTGCAACAGCAAGTTTAGTTGACATAGAAACTGCGGTCAAAGCCATAAAAGAATTTAAGCCTGTAGAACATAGAATTGAATTTGTAGAAGAAATAGATGGTGTAAAATGGTATAACGATTCTGCAAGTTCTTCACCATCTAGAACTTTATCTGGATTGAATGCTTTTAAGGAAAATATTGTTTTAATTGCTGGGGGATATGACAAAAAATTAGATTATACACCGCTTGCAAAACCAATTACTGATAAAGTAAAAACATTAATTTTAATTGGTCAAACAGCAGGGAAAATTTATGATGTTGTTAAAGAGGAACTAGAAAAAGAACATAAAAATCTTGATATTTATATGTGTGAAACATTGGAAGAAACGATTCCGATTGCAAAAAAGAATGCAAAAAGTGGAGATGTTGTTCTGTTTTCTCCTGCTAGTGCTAGTTTTGATATGTTTAAAGACTTTGCAGATAGAGGAAATCAATTTAAAGATTTAGTAAGAAATTTAAAATAAAGAAATTAACGATGATAATTATAAACGTTAGAAAGTTAAATGGATCAAGCGACCTGAAAACTCAGGTCGCTTTGTTCTACAGGCTACTTAATCACGTTGTAGAAGATATTTTTTAGCCTCTTCTACTTTCTTTTGCTCTTCAGGAGTTAAATCCTTATTTCCTGAAATAAGCAAAAGTTCTTCTGCAACCTGAACTTTCCTCCGATGAGGTAAGTCCTCAGTCCATTCGTTGAAAATTTCCTTGTAAGTCATATGGTTGACCTCCTTTAATAGCCTTTTTTGTATATCAATATAATTATACCACAAAATCATGAAAATGTTAAATTTTATGCACTTTTTTATGATTATCAACATATCTTGTATAAAATAAATAAGGAGGAATTTAGATATGTATGATAACCAATATGAAGAGTACATAAGAAGTATTTTAGGATATCCCAATATGGCAAATATGAATCAAAACCCAATATATCCAAACGAATATTCAAATTCGTCTCAAGTAAACATGATAAACGATTTAGAAGACTTTTATCCGGAAATATATAAAATTATATATCCAATGGTAAAAAAAGCTTGTGATGGGAATATGGGAGCAAATAGTAGGGAAGAGATTGAACAAATGACAGATGAAATTTATTCAGCGTTAGAAGATAGTAATCAGATTAATGTCAATATCAATTTAGGAAATACCGTTTCTACAACAAATACAAATAGAACGCAAAATAGAAACGAAATAGTAAAAGAGGAATTTCAAAAGAAAAATTCTGAAAAGCAAGATACAGAAAATCGAAATGCAGATATAGAAACTAGAAGAAGTCCTAGAAATAATAATTTGAGAGATTTAATCAAAATATTATTAATCAGAGAATTATTGAGAAGGCGTCATAACAATTTTCCGCCAAGACCACCACATAACCGTCCACCACGTCCACCAATGAGACCACCAATTATGCCTAGAAATTATCAACCATTATATGATATTTATGAGTATTAAAAAAAGAAAATTTTACCAATTTTTCAAAATAAACTTTGAATATAAATTCAAAAAATGCAAAAAATAAATAAGAGAAATTTTGAAAGGTGGTAAAGAAAATGAAAGTTAAAGATTGTATGTGTACAGAAGTTTGTTGTGTTAAACCAGAAACAAAAATAAATGAAGTGGCAAAATTAATGTGTCAAAATCATATCGGTTCTGTACCTGTTTGTGATGCCAATAACTGTTTATGTGGCATTGTAACAGATAGAGATATTATTTTAAGAACAGTTGCCTGTGATAAAGATGTAAAATCAACACCTGTCAGTGACATCATGTCAACCAATGTATGTACGTGTGAAGAAGATGAAGATATGACAAATGCTGAAAATAAAATGGGAACAAATAAAGTAAGAAGATTACCTGTTTGTGATAGTAATAAAAAAGTAATTGGTATATTGACATTAGGAGATATTGCACAAAACAGATCCCAATTAGATGATAGAGAAATCTGTATTACTTTTGAGGATGTTTGTGATTGTGATACAAACAAAAATGCAGAATAACAAAATATAAATTTCCATGTAAAAACAGTAGAACATAAATTTATTCTACTGTTTTTTCTTTTTTATTTCGTATATAAAATTTTATGATACATATAATAAATAATGAAATTAAATATTATTTAAAAAGATAAGAGATTATATTTAATATATATGCAGGAGGGGAGAGATGATTGTAAATATACCCTATTGGACAAGAGTTATAAAAAATATAGTATATGTTATATTATTAATAGTTGGCTTATATTTAACATTAAAGTTATCTATTTTTTATATGCCATTTTTAATAGCTTTTATTATTTCATTAATCATTGAACCATGTATAAAGTTTATCATGCGAAAAACCAATCTAACTAGAAGGACTAGCTCTATTATGATATTTATTCTTGTAACGATTGTTATTTTAGGGATTTTGTCATGGATTATCATTACCTTGTTTTCAGAATCTTCTATCTTACTTCAAAGTTTAAATGATTATTTTGATAAAGCTTCTACACAAATTCAAAGTTTCATACAACAACTTGACTTTGACAAAATAAAGTTATCAAATGAAATACTAAATATTGTACAAGAATCAACAGGAGATTTTTTACAAACTGTTTCTAACTGGCTTAAAAATGCTTTAAATGGTTTAGTAAATATTATTACGAAAATTCCAGAAATTGCAATATGTGTTGGGATTACGATATTGGCTCTGTATTTTATATGTGTTGACAAAATCTATATCTTAGATCAAATAGAATATCATCTTCCCAAAACGTGGGTCAGAAGATTAAGTACACATTTAAAAGATTTAATTAAAACATTAGGAGGATATTTAAAAGCAGAAACAACATTAATCTTGGTATCATTTGTTATTTCACTAGTTGGACTATATATATTGGCTTTTTTAAAGTTTAATATACCATATCCATTGTTAATGGCTTTGTTTATTGGATTTGTAGATGCGCTTCCAATTCTAGGTTCTGGAACAGTTATGATACCATGGGCAATTATTTCTAGTTTAAATGGTGACTTATCACTAGGAATTGCCATTGTTACTTTATTTATCATTATGTCAATTGTCAGACAATTTTTAGAGCCCAAATTGGTTAGCAAAAATATTGGTGTTCATCCAATTTTTACTTTAATTGCCATGTATACAGGTTTTAAAATAACAGGGGTTATTGGATTATTAGTAGGACCCATTGTATTAATTATTATTAAAAATATTTTTGCAAATCTGATTGATCAAGGTGTATTTAAAACGATTTTTGATAAAAAATAGTTAGACCCGAAGGTCTAACGTTCTTGTTTTATATAACTATATTAAGGTAGGGATTTTTGAGTTAAATTTTCAGAATCCCGATTTCTATTCCCATTCAATCGTTGCAGGTGGTTTTGAGGTAATATCATAAACCACTCTATTGACATGTTTTACTTCATTTACAATTCTTGATGAAACTTTTTCTAGTATTTCATAAGGTATTTTGCTCCAAACACCAGTCATGAAATCTGTTGTTTCTACTGCGCGTAGGGCAATTGTATAATCATAAGTTCTTTCATCACCCATAACACCAACAGATTTTAGATTTGTTAATACAGCAAAATATTGGTTAATTGATTTATGAAGGCCAGCATTTGCAATTTCTTCTCTGAAAATGCTATCTGCTTCTTTTAAGATATCTAATTTATCCTCTGTTATATCACCAATCACTCTGATAGCTAATCCAGGTCCTGGGAATGGTTGTCTAAATACTAAGTTCTCTGGTATACCTAATTCTAACCCTGTTTTTCTAACTTCATCTTTAAATAGATTTCTTAAAGGTTCTACAATTTCTTTAAAATCTACATAGTCTGGAAGCCCTCCAACATTGTGATGACTTTTAATAACAGAGCTTTTTCCTAACCCGCTTTCAATAACGTCAGGGTAGATAGTACCTTGTACTAAGAAATCTACAGTACCGATTTTTTTAGCTTCTTCTTCAAAAACTCTAATAAATTCTTCTCCAATGATTTTTCTCTTTCTTTCTGGGTCTGTAACACCAGCAAGTTTTTCTAAAAATCTATCTTTCGCATTGACTCTAATTAAATTAATGTCAAATTGCTTCTTAAAAACTTCTTCAACTTCATCACCTTCATTTTTACGAAGCAAACCATGATCGACAAAGATACAAGTTAAGTTTTTACCAATTGCTTTATGTAATAATACAGCAGCAACAGAAGAATCTACACCACCAGATAGGGCACATAAAGCTTTTTTGTCTCCAATTTTTTCTTTTAAAGTTTTAATGCTATCTTCTACAAAAGAAGAAATTTGCCAATCTCCAGAACAACCACAAATCTTAAATAAGAAGTTCTTAATTACTTGTGTTCCGTTAACAGATAAATTTACTTCTGGATGGAATTGAATACCATATAATTTTTTCTCTACATTTTCCATTGCAGCATTTGGACAATGGTCTGTTGAACCAATATTTTTAAAGCCACTTGGGACTTCAGATACAAAGTCTGTATGACTCATTAAGAAATCATTTGTTCTTTCAAATCCTTGAAATAGGGAAGAGGTGTTGTCAATATTTACCTTAGTTGTTCCATATTCTCTTGTATTTGCTCTTGATACAGTTCCACCTAATGTATAGGTCATTAGTTGCATACCATAACAAATTCCCAAAACAGGAATTCCTAAGTCAAAAATGCCTTCTGCACATTTAGGAGAATCTTCTCCATAAACACTGGCAGGTCCGCCTGTAAAAATAATTCCTTTTGGATTTTTCTCTTTGATTTTCTCGATAGAAATGTTGTATGGTACAACTTCAGAATATACATTGCATTCTCTAACTCTTCTTGCGATTAATTGATTGTATTGTCCACCAAAATCTAAAATTAAAATTAATTCATTTTCTTTCATATTTACCTCCGAACTTAAAATCATATATATATGATATCACAATTTGTTGATAAAGTAAATAAAAACCTAAGATATCTAGGAGAAAAACTGGTAATTACATTAATTTTATAGACAAAACAAAAGATACTCTATAAAAAGAGTATCTTTATTTTTATAACACACCACTTGTAGGAATATAGGTATCATCAGGAGGATAAACATATTCTTCATTTGGTTTATCAACTGTTTTCATCTCTGTTACCTTTACAATTGGCATATCACCATGGTAACTGCCTTTCGTAATTTCACCAGTTAACTCTACCCATGTTTCATTTGCAAAATCTTGAGCATGTTCATATTCGCAAAGAAATCCTACAATCACATATTGAAAATCAGAAGAAATAATCATATCTCTAGCTAGTATAAATTGCGTATCTGTTAAATCTAATACTCGATATACATATCCTGTAAATTGGATTTTTACACCAACATAATCATCTATATTTTCATGAACCGCTTTCAAAACATTGGTATAATTTTTTGCAGAAATAACAGAAGCATCACTTTGAGGCATACAGCTAGAAATATTTCTATCATTTTTAGCACCAACAAACAATTTGATACTAACAAAGATTAAAATACAAATAATTAATACCACAATCCCCGTAAAAAAATATTTAAAAATTTTACTACCATTGACTTTAAAATTATATATAAACATACTAAATCCTTTCTTTTATAATTTTTTATATTAGTGAAATATTGTAATAGTCTATACCTGTGTACATTCAAATTTTGAATCTCGTTAACATATGCTTTTCTCATTTAAATATATGTGTGAAAAAATCGATTATGCTAATGAAATAAATGTTATTTACTTTTGAAAAATAAATCTTAATATATAACGAATCATAAATCCTCTTCATTTTCAAATAAATACATTTAAAGCACTTGATAAAAAAAGATTTTAGTGATATAGTATCTAAGTAAAAAAATAAACTTAGGAGGACCGATTAACAATGGGATTATTTAAAACATATAGTGAGAAAGAAGTAAAAAGAGTAAAGCCATTAGTTGCTAAAATCAATGCACTTGAAGAAGATATGGAAAAATTAAGTGATAGTGAATTAAGAGGAAAAACAGAATATTTCAAAAAACAATTAGCAGATGGTAAAACATTAGATGATATATTACCAGAAGCTTATGCAGTAGTAAGAGAAGCTTCTAAAAGAGTTTTAGGAATGAGACATTTTGATGTGCAATTAATAGGTGGTATTGTATTACACCAAGGTAGAATTGCAGAAATGAAAACAGGTGAAGGAAAAACTTTAGTTGCAACATTACCAGTATATTTAAATGCACTTGAAGGCAAAGGTGTTCATGTTATTACCGTAAATGATTACTTAGCAAAAAGAGATAGTGAATGGATGGGAAAACTATATAAATTCTTAGGACTATCTGTTGGATTAGTAATTAGCGGTATGGAACCTAAAGCAAAACAAGAAGCATATAATGCTGATGTAACTTATGGTACAAATAATGAATTTGGATTTGATTACTTAAGAGATAATATGGTTATTTATAAAGACCAATTAGTACAAAGAGGATTACATTATGCCATTGTCGATGAGATTGATAGTATTTTAATCGATGAAGCAAGAACACCACTTATTATTTCTGGTAGAGCAAATCAATCATCTGATTTATACAAAAAAGCTGACAATTTTGTTAGAAGATTAACACCAAAAGTAATTGTTGAAGAAGATGTAAAAGATTATGAACAAGCAGAAGATAATGAAAAATATGATTACATTGTAGATTTAAAAGCAAAATCTGCATCATTAACACAAAAAGGTATCAAAAAAGCAGAAGAAGCTTTTGGACTAGAAAACTTCAATGACTTAGAAAACTCAACATTAGTACATCATGTTAATCAAGCTTTAAGAGCACATGGTGTTATGAAAAAAGATATCGATTATATCGTAAAAGATGGAGAAGTCTTAATTGTTGATGAATTTACAGGTCGTATCATGTATGGAAGAAGATACAATAATGGACTACATCAAGCAATTGAAGCAAAAGAACATGTAAAAATTGCAGATGAATCAAAAACATTAGCAACTATCACATTCCAAAACTATTTTAGAATGTATGATAAATTATCTGGTATGACAGGTACGGCTATGACAGAAGAAGCAGAATTCGAAGAAATCTATAACTTAGATGTTGTTGAAATACCAACAAATAAACCAATGATTCGTAAAGATGAAAATGATGTTATTTACAAAAATGAAAATGCAAAATTTAAAGCGATTGTAAGAAGCATCAAAGAAAGTCATGAAAAAGGACAACCCGTCCTAGTAGGTACAGTTTCAATTGAAAAATCTGAAAAATTAAGTAAACTATTAAAACAAGAAGGAATCAAACATGAAGTATTAAATGCCAAATACCATGAAAAGGAAGCAGAAATTGTTGCACAAGCTGGTAAATTTGGAGCAGTAACCATTGCAACAAACATGGCAGGACGTGGTACAGATATTATCTTAGGTGGAAATAGTGAATTCTTGGCTAAAGAAGAAATGAGAAGAAAAAAAGTAGCTCATGAGCTAATCGAAGAAGCCAATACTTACTATGAAACAGATGATGAAGAAATATTAAATGCTAGAAAAGAATTTAAAACATTAGTTGATAAATATGAAGAACAAATCAAAGAAGAAAAAGAAAAAGTTATTGAAGCTGGTGGATTAAAAATCATTGGAACAGAAAGACATGAATCAAGAAGAATTGACAATCAGCTAAGAGGACGTTCTGGTCGTCAAGGAGATATTGGTGAATCTAAATTCTATATTGCATTAGATGATGATTTGATGAAAATCTTTGGTGGAGATACAATCACAAGAGTATATAATTCATTAGGTGCAGACGAAAATATGCCAATTGATTCAAAAATTATATCTAAAGCAGTTGAAAATGCACAAAAGAAAGTAGAAGGAAGAAACTTTACAATTCGTAAAAATGTATTAAAATATGATGACGTTATGAATGCACAAAGAGAAATCATTTATGCACAAAGACGTGAAGTGTTAGATGGAGAAAATATCCATGATAATATAATGGACATGATTGACTCTGTTGCAGATGCTACAGTTAATATGTATGTAGAAGCTGAAAATAACGAAGTAAATGTTGAAGCACTAAGTCAAGATATCTTAAATACTTATGGGATAGATATGGCACAATATATTAAAGAAAACGCATCTGAACCACAAAAAATTTCAGAAGAACTTATCAAAGAAGCAAATGAAAAATATGCAGATAAGGAAACAGAAATTGGTTCTGATCAAATGAGAGAACTTGAAAGAGTCGTTATGCTTAAAGTTGTAGATGAAAAATGGATGAACCATATCGACAGCATGGATGAATTAAAAAACGGTATTGGACTTCGTGCTTATGGACAACAAGATCCTGTTGTAAAATACAGAATTGAAGGTATGGATATGTTTGATGAAATGATTTCAGACATAAAAGTAGATGTAACCAAAATTTTAATGAACATTCGTGAACAAGGAGAAGCAAAAAGACAAGAAACTGTGAAAATTACAGGAGCAGCATTAGAAGCTATTCATAGTGTTGATGGAGGAGCAAAAATTGGAACAGATGTTGATAGAACCATCCGAAATGAAGGACCAAAAGTGGGAAGAAATGATCCTTGCCCATGTGGAAGTGGTAAGAAATACAAAAACTGCTGTGGTAAAAACCAGTAATATCAATACTTTTAGAGATTAACAAAGTAAACATAAATATGAAAACACACTAAATTGTTTGCATTTTGTTTGCAAAATGTTTTCATATGTTAAAATATAACCTCTGAATCTCTTGAAAATAAAGAGATATAGGCTTGCAAACAAAGTGAATTCAAAGTAAAAGAGTGTTAACATTCGTGTTGATGCTCTTTTAGTTTACATTCGAATTTTGAAAGGAGAATGTAAAATGTCAAATGTAACAATTCAAAAAAGAGGAAAATTCTATCAATACAAATTCGAAATTGCAAAAGTTGATGGAAAAAGAAAATTTATAAGCAAATCAGGATTTAAAACAAAGACTGAAGCAGAAAAGGAGGGAATACTTGCTTATAATGGTTATTTAAATACTGGAAGTTCGTTTTCAGTAAGTGATATAAGTTATGCAGATTTTTTAGACTATTGGATAGAAAATTATTGCTATGTTAATTTAAAATATCATACTATAGAAGCATATCAAAATATTATAAAAAATCATATAAAACCTAATATTGGATTTTATAGATTATCACAAATTACAAGAGCTATGTTACAAGAGTTTATTAATAATATTTATATTAAAAAATCATTTAGTAAAAATTTTTTAAATAATATTAAGAAAGTTATAAAATGTTCAATGAATTACGCATATGAATATGATTATATAAAAATAAATCCTGCAATAGGATTAAAATTACCTAAATATGATATTCCACCAAAAGATCCAGCTCATATATTTACTGATGAAGAAATTAATACAATATTAGAAAGATTTAAAAATAATCATTGTATTTATTATGCATTTCTTACCGCATATTGTACAGGATTACGAATTGCAGAGGTATTTGCATTAACATGGGATGATATTGATTTTGAAAATAAAACAATTAGTGTAAATAAAAACATATTAAAGAAAAATCAAGCTGGAGGAACAAAGCAAAGACATTTAAGTGGCAATTCAACAACTGTGTGGTATTTTGGAACGTGTAAGACACAGACTAGTTATAGAACAATATCTATTGGAGATACTTTAATAAATGCACTTAAAACTTATAGGAAAGAGCAAGAAGAAAATAAAATTAATTATGGAGATACATATATGAAGCATTATAAGAAAAATGTTATAAGTCCATATAATAATAAAACTGAAACAAAAATTGTAAATGCATATTCCGAAATTGATGTAGCATTAGAAGAAGTAAATTTTGTTTTTGTAAAGAAAAATGGTGTGTATGAGGGTACAGATAGTTGTAAATATCCATTTAAAGTTATTCATTATGAATTAGGTATTCCATGTAGATTTCACGATTTTAGAGATACTCATGCAACTAAATTAATTGAATCTGGTGCAGATATAAAAGCAGTTTCAAAAAGACTAGGACATAGAAATATTGATATAACATATAACATTTATGTAAGAGTAACGGAAAAAATGGAAAATGAAACAGCA